>Ga0134127_10000627_pt1 | contig 30603 bp, 18 predicted proteins | sample KB31753_FD_96459 | JGI IMG/M metagenome (GOLD analysis project Ga0134127, IMG submission 96459) | Terrestrial soil microbial communities with excess Nitrogen fertilizer from Kellogg Biological Station, Michigan, USA - KB3-175-3 | ecosystem: Environmental > Terrestrial > Soil > Unclassified ...
CACCGAGCTGGCGAAGCTCGCGCTCGAGGGAGCGGAGCACGTCGACGGGCACGCGCCCGGCGTGCTCGGCAACGCGTTGCAGGCGTACGCCGCCTCGGGCATCCGTTCGGATCACGAGATGCTGACCGTCGAGGAGGGGCGCGAGCGCCTTCGCGCGGGCGTCTGGTTGCTCATCCGCGAGGCGTCGATGGCGCGCAACCTGCAGGCGCTGCTCCCGCTCGTGCGCGAGTACGGGCCGAATCGGATCGCGTTCTGCACCGACGACCGCGACCCCGAGGACATCGCCGACAACGGTCACGTGAACGGCATGGTGCGCGACGCGGTCGCCGCGGGAATCGTCCCCGCGGACGCGATCCTGATGGCGTCCTTCCATCCCGCGCTCTGGCACGGGCTCACGGAGCACGGAGCCGTCGCGCCCGGGTACGTCGGCGACCTCCTGCTCCTGCCCGATCTCGAGACGTTCCTCCCGGAGCTCGTTCTCAAGCGCGGCCGACGCATCGACGACGTGCCCCCGGCCGAGGTGCCCGAGTGGGTGCGTCACACCGTCCGCCTCAAGCCGGTGACGGCCGCCGACTTCGCGATCCCGTGGGACGGCGGTTCGTCCCGCTCCATCGGGCTGATCACGGATCAGGTCGTGACCGAGTCGCTCGAGGTCGACCCGTCCGTCGTCGACGCACACGTGGTCTCCGATCCGGACCTCGACCTCGTCAAGCTCGCCGTCGCCGAGCGCCATCTCGGCACGGGGCGCATCGGCATGGGACTCGTCTCCCGGTCGGGGCTGCGCCGCGGTGCGCTCGCCTCGACGGTCGCGCACGACGCGCACAACCTCGTCGTCGTCGGCGCGGACGACGAGGACATGGCGGTCGCTGCGAACCGGCTGGCCGAGGTCGGGGGCGGCATCGTCGTCGTCGACGGCGGCCGCGTGGTCGCGGAGTGCCCGCTGCCGGTCGCCGGCCTGCTCTCCGATCAGCCGCTCGACGTCGTCGTCTCGCAGAGCCGCGCGTGCAACGACGCGGCGCAGGAGCTCGGCTGGGTGGGCGCGACGCCGTTCCTGACGCTCGCGTTCCTCGCGCTCTCCGTGATTCCGTCGCTCAAGCTCACCGACCGCGGCCTCGTCGACGTCGACCGGTTCGAGATCGTGCCGCTCTCGGCGGGAGAGCCCGCAGCGACTTCTCGAAGCTGACCGCCATGGGCGAATCGGCCGAAGATCTCTACGCGCGCGCGCTCGCGGCGGCCGACGGCGAGGGCCGACTGCCGATGCCGCCGGTCACCGAGTGAGACACCTTTCCCTTCGAGGGTGAGATTCGGGTGCGTCCACTCCTGCCGCCTGCGGACGAGCCGCCGCGGCTCGGGGAGGACGCGGCCGACTGCTGGCGCTGCCGTCTCGGTGACGAGGACGCGATCTGGAGCGACGAGCGCTGGCTCCTCACTCCTCTCGCGAAGCCGGGCGGCCTCCCGGTGATCGTCATCCTCATGCCGCGCGAGCACTGCGACCTCGGCGACATCCCTCCCCACCTCGCGGCGGAGCTCGGCCCGCTCCTCGTGCGCGTCGAGCGCGCGTGCGACGCGGTCGGCGAGATCGGCCGGGTTCACGTGGGGCGATGGGGTGATGGGAGCGCGCAGCTCCACTTCTGGTTCATCGCGCGACCCGCGCGCATGCCGCAGCTGAGGACGAGCTTCGCCGCGATCTGGGACGACATCCTGCCGCCGGTGCCCGAGGAGCTGTGGCGTCGGAACCTCGCCGCGGTGGCCCACGCGCTCGCCGAAGGCGGCGGGCGGGCGCGCGTCTAGCGGGTATAGGTCGCGATCTGCCCGTCGCGGGCGAGGAGACGCCAGCCCCTCGCCCGGAGCGTCGCCTCTGTCCTGTCCGGGCAGTCGGCGGCGAAGAAGCCGCTCTGCGCGTAGAGCGCTCGGTGTACGACGACGAAGCGGATGCCGAGGCCGGCGGGCACCGTTCCGCGGCCGCAGGAGAGCGGGCGGAGCTCGCGCGCCAGCCCGACGGCGCGCTTCGGCGCGATGGTCGAGTATCCCTGCGGACGCTCGCGCGGGCTCTGGCGGGCATAACCCAGGTACACGCTGCCGTAGTGGACGTCCGGGCGGAAGACGGGAAGCTCGAGCAGCCGTCCCTTCCCGCGGATCTCCGCGTATGCGGCGTTGGGCGTATCGGCCGCGACCGCGTAGAAGACGGGCACCCGCATGATCGCGCCTGCGCGGTCTTCACTCGGGGCCTCGAACGAAACCCTCCGTCGCGCTGCACGGCCCGCGGAAGTCGGCGAGCCGCCGTTGCACGCCGTGGGTGCAGTGAACAGCACCGGTCATTCGTATAGGCGTTCGAAGCCGCTAGGCGTTCGAAGCCGCGCCGACTCTGGACATCCGGGGGTTTCGCATACGGGCTCCTCGAAGCATCCTTTCGCGGTGCGGATGGGAAGGCGCCGGCCGAGCCGTGGGTGGGTCGCGGATCCACAACCGAGCCACCGGGCCGAACCGGCGTGAGCCAGTGCGTCACCTTCGCGGTCATCGGCCTCGGCGACTGGGGCCTGGCCGTCGCGGAGACGCTCGAGAAGGTCGCTGGTGCCGAGCTCCAGGTGCTCTGTGACGCGGATCCCGAGGTCGTGCGTCGGCTGAGGGGCCGGTGGCCGGGCGTTGCCGTGACAGGATCGCTCGACGAGCTCCTCCACGACATGCCCGTCGACGCGGTGGTCGTCGCGACCCCGCTCCGTAGCAGGGGGGCGGTGGCGCGCCTGGCGCTCGTGGCCGGAAGGCATGTCTTCGTACGGGCGCCGCCGGCGGCGAGGAGCCAGGAGATTGAGCGGCTCGCCATGCTCGCCGGGCGGCATCGGCGAACGTTCGTCGCGGGCGGCCATCAGCTCGGACACCCGGCATTGCGGCGCCTCGTCGCGACAACCGAATCCGGTGATCTCGGCAACGTCTCCTTCGTCCAGGCCGAGTCGCAGCACTGTCGGCGGACAGCGTCCCCCGACATCCTGCTGGAGCTCGGGCTCGCACCCCTCACCGCGATTCTGGCGCTCGTTCGGGAGGAGCCCGTGACCGTCTCCGGGCACGGACACCGAGCCGCCGGCAACGAGGCGCTCGATCTTGTGTGCTGTCATCTCGGCTTCGCATCGGGAATCGCAGCGGACGTGCGGATCTCGCAGATCGCGCATCAGGAGGTTCGACGTCTCACGATCATCGGCTCCGAGCGAAGCGCGAGGTACGACGCGCTCGACCGCACCGTGACGGTCTACGAGCGGCCTGAGAGAGGCGAGTCGCCTACCGCGAAAACCGGCGACCCCGACGCCGGAACGGAGCTTCGTGTCCACTTCCGCGACGTCGGCGCACTCGCGTGCGACCTCGAGTCGTTCGTCGCGGCCATCCGAGGCGACCGGGAGGTCGTTGCCGACGCACGCTTCGTGGCTTGTTCGTACCGGGTGATCGAGGTGCTGAGAGCGCTCATCGACGCTCGGTCGAGCGGCGCACGCGGCGATGGCTCCGGCGACCTCGGACGAACGCGTTCCGGCCACCTCGCGTCCCTACCAATGCGGGCAGGTCGAGTTGGACGACGGTCCGCAGTCCCATGGTGCCGCGATTTCGGCGCCGCCGAGTTAAGGACGAGAGCTGGACAAAAGCCCAGGAAAGGCCTATTAATCCACATGGGAGAGGGGGAACAGTGGGGAGGTAGTGGGGTGGCGTCTGCGGCGACGACCCACGCGGAGAGAGCCCAACGCGCGGGCCGAAGCGCGGTGATCGTCGACGGGCATCCACTCTGGCTCGAAGCGGTGGCCAGGGTGCTCGCGCGCGCCTCCGTGACGGTCGTCGGAACCGGGTTGACGGGGGCAGAGTTGCTGGAGGTCCTCGCCGCGACCACCCCAGACATATTGGTGGGGGAGCTCTGGCCCCGGGGGGCTGCGATTGAGGCGCTCGGCTGGGTGGCGAGCGCGCGGGCACTCGTGCCTGACATGAAGCTCCTCGTTCTCTCGTCGCACGAGGATCAGGCGCACATCGACGCTGCGTTCGCCGCCGGCGCCGATGTCTACGTCGTCAAGACCGCACCTCGAGACGATCTCGAGGCCGCCCTTCGCCAAGCGTTCGATCAATCCGTGTACATCCGTCCTCGGGCGGATCTCGGGGAAGCGCCGTCCGACGCCGCGCCAACGCTGGAGCGGGCGTCGACGAAGGGTGCGGGAAGCGCATCAGGCCTGACGCGGCGAGAGGTCGAGATCCTTCGGCTCGTCGCGATGGGCCACTCGAACTCGGAGCTGGCCCGGATGCTGTGGGTGACGGATCAGACGATCAAGTTCCACCTCTCGAACATCTATAGGAAGACCGCGACGGCGAACCGGACGGCAGCGAGCCGGTGGGCGCTCGCGCACGGTCTGCTCGAGGAGCCCGACTCCGCCGAGCCCGCCGAGATCGGGGACGCGGTCGAGGCGATCCGCTGAGAGATGGTTGACGGCGCCACAGCTTCGCACCACGCCGAGTCGGGATCGCCGTGTCCTCCCGACGGCGAAGGTTGCCGTACGCGCTGTGCGAGGAGGGAGAAGGAACAACATGGAACCGTCTGAGGAGCGCGTGCCCGCGATCCGGCGTGCGATTGCGGCTGCCGGCACCGACCCGGGCCCCCAACGTACGTTCCCACGTGCCGCCGATACAGACGGAGCAGCCGACCTGCCGGACGTCGTGCGGCGCCTCGGACGGTACTGGTGGCTGATCGCGGTCCTCGTTGCCCTGGGCGTCGCCGCGGGCCTCGCACGCGGCGACGAGCGGGCGTACACCGCCACGGCCCGTGTCGTTCTGGACACTCCGGATCCGGCGACGCGCCAGCAGGCCGTCGCAATCGCCGATACGGTAAAGGCGATCGCGACGAGCCCGACGCAGGTCAAGGCAGCGCTTGGACGGGCCGGCGTGCGACGAGACGCGGCGGAGGTCGCGCAACATCGCGTCTCGGCGACCGGTCTCGGCAGCTCGGCGATCGTGCGGCTTTCGGTGAGCGACCACGAACCCGACGCGGCGGCGAGGATCGCCAACGCCCTTGCACTGCAGGTCATCCTCGCCCGCGAGCGGGTGACGCGCGGGACGAGCGAGCAACAGCTGTCGGAGCTCGACTCCGAGATTGCGGAGCTCGGGTCGAAGATCGCGGAGCTCGACGGTGTGCTCGCGGGTCTCAACCGCGACATCGCCTCCGTGACCGCCGCGAGCAGGGCGCGCGCGCTCCGGGTGCAGCAGGAAGCGGCGTCGCGGCAGCGCCAGGTCCTCGCGCAACAGCGGCGCGTTCTCGAGTCGGAGCGCGTGACGATCCTCGCGTCGTTCGCGACACGCCCCAAGCCTTCGGTGATCAGCCGTGCGGTCGCGCCGACGCACGCCGATTCCTCCGGCCGGCCGCAGTACGTGATCCTCGGTGCGCTGCTCGGGCTGATCCTCGGCGTTGCCGCAGCCGCCGTCCTCGAGATGATCCGTCCGAACATCGTGGGCGGGGAGGCGCTCGCCGCGCAGCTCGGCGTCCCCCTCCTCGCCGACATCGGGCGGCCCGAGGCATCTTCGACGAGGAACCTGTCTCGAGCGGCCGGGCGGATCCAGCTCGCGGCCGAGTCGGCGGGACTCGTGAAGGTCGAGCTGATCTCGTGGCCGACCGACGCGCCCTCGGACACGTTCGGCGACCGGCTGCGCGGCACGGCGGCGGCGTTCGGGCTCGAGATAGAGTCGAGCGGCGCCGAGGCGTGGACGTTGGCCGCAGCGAGATCCGCCCCTGGGCAAGGGCGCCCCGTGGGTGTCGTCGTTCTCGCTCCCAGCGTGCTGCAGCGTCGCGACGCCCTCGAGCTCGGCGAGCTGCTCGTCCTGCGACGCTCCCCTCTCCTCGGCCTCGTCGTCTACACGCGACGCGGCGTGCTCCGACGGGCTCTCGCCCGGCCGCTGGGTGCGGCGCACGGGCGGGCGCGGAGGGCGACGGCTGGAGAGCCCTGAGCCCGGGACCGCTCGTGCGCGCCTGTCAGGCCGCCACGGGAGGGCGCCGCGAGCACCCCCTCCTCGTCGTCGCGCTGCTCGCAGCGGTGGCGTGCGCTGGGACGCTGAGCTCGTCCGTCGGGGCCTCGCCGGCGGCCGGCGATCGGCCGCCGCCGTACCGCTACATGTTCCACACGGGGTCGAACCAGCGAGGAGCAGCGGCACTCGGCTTCAACCTCCTGGACGTCGACGCGAAGGCGGAGGCCGACGCCCTTCCGCCCGGCGCCCGTGGCCTGTACTGGCTCGGCGACTATCTCAATGCGCCGACGTGCGACTGGGAGAAGCCCGATGCGACGGTCGCGGCGAAGGTGCGCGCCGCGAAGGGCGACCCCAAGGTCTGGGGCTACTACTTTTCGAACGAGCCTGATCCCTACGGCTGCCCGGCGGCTGTCGAACAGCACCGCGCGCGGGCGCGCCTGATCGAGTCGATCGACCCGGACGCCCGCACGTACCTCAGCCTCGACATGAACTCGCGTGAGCATGCGCTCGACCAGCTTCCGCGCTGGCGTGGGGTCGCCGACGAGGTGGGTCTCAACCCGTACATCTGCTTCCGCGGCCGTCCTCGCTGCGACTTCGCGTGGCTGGATCGTGTGATCGCCGCCGCAAACCTGGCCGGGCTCGCGTACTTCGGCCATGTCCAGGCCTTCCAGGTGGAGGAGTGGCGCTGGCCGTCACCCGCGGAGCTGACCGCGATGCTCGACCGCTGGGCCCGCTCGAGGCAGCAGGGCTACGCGGTCTTCACGTGGTCGTGGGGCGGGAGCGCCCTCCTCGACCGGCCCCGGTTGGTGCGCGTGCTCGAGCGATTCAATGCGTCCGGTCGCTCCTCGGAAGCCGCTGCCGTACGGCCCGCGTCGCAGATCCACTACACGTTCGCCGGCCCGAGCGCGGTCGTGTTCGACTGGAAGGGCGGTGCGAATGCGATTCGCTACGGCCGCTCCGCGCGCTACGGCCGGCGCGCTGTCGCGGACGAGCCGACGCCGATGCCCTTCTCGTCGGCGGGGCCGTTCCGCGAGGCGCGGCTCGCGGGCCTTCTACCCGGGACGACGTACCACTACAGCATCGGGAGCGAACCGGACCGCACCTTCGCGACCGCGCCGACCGGGCGCTTCCGCTTCGTCGTCGAGGGCGACGTCGGCGACGCGGGAAGCGCGCCCGCCGTGGCGACGACACAGGCGCAGATCGCAGCGGAGAAGCCTACGTTCGTCCTCGTCGCTGGCGATCTCACCTACGGCAACGACAAGGGCCAGGAGGCCGTCGAGCGGCATTTCGACGACGTCATGCCCTGGAGCCGCTCGGCCGCGTACATGCCGGCGTGGGGAAACCACGAATGGGACACCCCCGAGGACGACCTACGGAACTACAAGGGGCGATTCGCGTTCCCGCATCCGCAGGCGTCGCCCGGCGCGCCCGCGGCCGGATGCTGCGGCGAGGACTGGGGGTGGTTCGACGCCGGGGGGGTGCGGTTCATCTCCTATCCCGAGCCGTACGAGGACGCTACGTGGGCCGACTGGCAGGCACGTGCGGCTCGCCTGATGGCCGGGGCCGAGCGCGATCCCGGCATCCGGTTCATCGTGACATATGGGCATCGCCCGGCGTACTCGAGCGGCTTCCACGCGGGCGACGACAGGCTCGCGTCGATCCTCGACTCGTTCGGCAACCGCTTCCACAAGTACGTGCTCAACCTCAACGCGCACTCGCACGACTACGAGCGGTTCCGCCGGATCCACGGAGTCGTCCATATCACCGCCGCCGGCGGCGGAGCGCCGCTCGAGACGCCGTGGCGGCGGGACGATCCCCGGACGGCCTTCCGGATGATGCACCTCGAGCATGTGCGCGTCGACGTCGCGCCGAACGCGCTGCGGCTCGAGGCCGTCTGCGGCCCGGCGACGGAGTCTGAGGACCGGTCTTGCCCGCTCGGGCAGGTGATCGACTCGGTGACGATTCACGCGCGCTAGCAGGGAGGCCGCCCATATGGGGGGCTCGAACGTCGCGCCGTTTGGGGAGTTGTGCCGGGCGCCGCCGACGCCGTACCCTCGCCGCTGAGGGTGGCTCAAGATTCGGCGTCGCCGCCCTCCGGGGAAGGGAAGATGCGGCACACGCGGTTCGGGGGAGGAAATCTGCAAGTGCGGCTCAACACGCCCGCCGCGGCGCGCAAGCGATGACCGAGCGCGCCCTCGACCTAGCGACTCCGCCCGCGCTGCGCGAGACGCGTCTGCCGCACGGCGGCATGGCCCGTGCGGTGCTTCGAGAGCTCCCGGACGTCGCCGTGCTGTTCCTCGCGACCGCGGTCGCTGTCGAGTTCACCGAGGGGGCGTCCGCGCCAACACGGGCGACTGTGTTGACCATCTTGATCGCGACCGTGATTTGGGCCGTGACGCTCCGTGCTCCGTACCAGGCGCCCGGACGCTCTGCGCTGGCGCTGGGGAGAACGGTGATGATCGCCTGGCGGACCCTGATCGGTCTCGCCGCGCTGTCGGCGGTCGCGCTTTGGACCCCACGACTCGGCATCGACGCGCGCGAGATCGCCCTGATGGCGATCGCGGTGTTCTCGTCGTCGTGTCTTCTCGGTACGGCGAGCAACCGCACAAAGGCGCCGCGGTGCCGCCTGCTCCTCGTCGGGTGCGACGAGAGTATTCGCACCGTCGTCGACGAGCTCGAGAGCAACCCGCGCCTGCCGTTCGACATCATGGGAATCGTCGATGCGTCCCCGTGCGCAGAGATCGCCGGCGTCCCCGTGCTCGGCGATACCCGCGAGCTGAGCCAGATCGTCCGGCGGACGCACAGCGACCTCGTCGTCCTCGGTCCCGGGGCGCCGCGCGCCGAGGCGCTCGCCGGCGTCTTCGATCTCGCGACGCTCGACGTCCGCGTCGTGGACATCCAGCACTTCAGCGAGCACGCCTTCGGCAAGGTCTCGATGGCGCACCTCTCGCCCGAGTGGTTCATGGGCGTCCTGCACCTCTATCAACGTCCGTATTCGCGCCTTGCGAAGCGGGCCTTCGACGTGGTCGTCGCGACAGTCGCCCTCGTGCTAGCAGCGCCACTAATGGCTGCGGTCTGCGTCGCCGTGCGTGCGTCAGGGCCGGGGCCGATCTTCTTCCGGCAGCTTCGCCTCGGCGAAGCCGGGAGACAGTTCGAGGTGTGCAAGTTCCGGACGATGATCGACAGAGCGGAGGAGCCCGGCGTCGCCGTCTGGGCCGGCAAGGACGATGCGCGCGTGACCCAAGTGGGGATCCTGCTCCGGCGGATGCGTCTCGACGAGCTGCCTCAGCTCTGGAATGTCCTCCGCGGTGACATGAGCATCGTGGGGCCGCGGCCCGAGCGCCCGGAGTTCCTGGAGCTGCTGAGCGAGGCCGTTCCGTTCTGGACACGGCGGAACCTTGTGAAGCCGGGGATCACGGGCTGGGCGCAGATCCGGCAGGGATACACCGCGGACGTGAACGGCGCAGCGGAGAAGCTCGCCTACGACCTCTACTACCTCAAGTACCGCAGCCTGCTGTTCGACATCGCGATCACGTCACGGACGTTCGGCACCGTGCTCACCGGCTTCGGCTCGCGGTAGCGACGGGCTCGTACCCGGTCGCGACGCGTGCGTCGGTCTGCGGGCTGTTTTCCCGGAGCAGGTCGCGGATCGACGACCAGGAGAAGTCGCGAAGCAGCCTCTCGAACCGCGTCTCGCATCGATCGAGGCCGACGTAGTGCCGGAAGGCGGAGGCCCTCGGGAGACCCTTGAGCCGCGGCTGGCGCGGGTCGATCTCCCACGGATGGATGTAGAAGACGTACGGCTCCGCGGTCTCGAGGATCCGCCTCGCCCCGAGCCGGAAGAGCGGGTACGGAAGGAGGCGGAAGTAGCCGCCCCCGCCCCATGGGAGAGCGCGCGACCCGACCCGCAGGCACGAGATGCTCACCTCGTGGAAGCCTGGGAGGGGCTCGCTCACTGCCGCCCGCCCGTCGATGCCGGACAGCCGCCCGTAGCGGTCGTGCGCGAAGGTCGGGAAGAACGACGAGTCGTACGTGAAGCCGAGCTCGGCGAGGACAGGGATCGCCCAGTCCGTGATCGAGAACGAGGGCGCACGGTAGCCGACGACCTCCGTCGCGACCATCTGCTCGAGAAGCGTCTTCGAGCGCCCGACGTCCTCGCGGAACGTGTCCGGCGTCAGCTGGGAGAGGAGCTCGTGGCCGTAGCCGTGCGACGCGATCTCGTGACCCGCCGCCGCGATGCGCTCCACGAGCCGGGGACATCGCTCGGCGATCCAGCCGAGCACGAAACAGGTTGCTCGCACGTCCGCGGCGGCCATCAGCTCCAGCATGCGATCGACGTTGCGCTCGACGCGAAGCTCCTGTGCCGGCCATGCCTCCCGCGCGATGGTGCCCCTCAGGTTCTCGACCTGGAACCAGTCCTCCACGTCGATCGACATCGCTGCGCGGGGCGCTGAGCGGGACGGCGACTCCACCGACCCAACATAGGCGACCCCCACCGCCGGCGAACTGCCAAAACGGGTGGGACTCGGCCTCCGCGGAACCCACCCGCGCCGCCGAAACCCCGCCAATCTGGCGGTTGTGGCCGCTCGAGAGCGTCGCCAGGATCGGTGCTCGGGGGATCATTGCGCCTTACTCGACGGCAATCGCAGAAGACACGCTCGCAGCGTCTGGAGTCGCGGTCCGGGTACGGGTGGTACGCGCCATGCCAGGCGCGCCGCCGGCAAGTCGTCGTTCCGCGCGGCGCGCGGCGCGTCGCGCGGGTCGGCGCCGTCGCGATCTTCGTCGCAGCCGTTGCCGTGTGGGCACCGGTGCGCTCGGCGACAGCCGCGGGCACGGCCGACGAGATCCACTACACGTTCACGGGCACGACCTCCGTCGCGTTCGACTGGCGCGGAACCGCGACGGACATCCGCTACGGATCGACGACGGCGTACGGGTCGACCGCGACCTCGCACGCGCCGAGCCCGATGCCGTTCTCGTCTACAGGCCCGTTCCAGGAGGTGGAGCTGACGGGTCTCGCGGCGGGCGCGAGATACCACTACTCGATCGGCGGCGGCCCCGACCACACCTTCGGGACGGCGCCGACGGGGGACACGTTCGTCTTCGACGCGATCGGCGACGTCGGCAGCTCGCTGCAGTGGTCACGCGTGACGACGACGCAGGGCCAGATCGCGAACGATCAGCCGGCGTTCGTCCTCATGATCGGCGATCTGTCGTACGCGCACCCGTGGGGGCAGTCCTCCGTAGATCAGCACTTCAACGACGTGATGGGTTGGAGCCAGGAGGCGGCGTACATGCCGGCATGGGGAAACCACGAGTGGGAGGCGCCGGCGGAGGATGACCTCCGCAACTACAAGGGCCGGTTCCTCCTCCCCCATCCGTACACCGCGACGGACGCGCCAGGCCAGAACGGCGGCGGCGAGGATGCGTCGTGGTTCGACGCGGGCGGCGTCCGGTTCATCGCCTACCCGGAGCCGTACTCCAGCTCGACGTGGAGCACGTGGAGATCGCAGATCGATCCGGCCTTCGCAGCCGCCCAGGCCGACCCGTCGATTCACTTCATCGTCACGTTCGGCCACCGACCCGCCTACTCGACGGGTCTGCACCGCGGCGAGTCAGACCTCGCCGCGGTGCTCGACACCTTCGGCGACCGGTACTCGAAGTACGTCCTCAACCTCAACGGGCACTCGCACGACTACGAGCGCTACGTCCCGATCCACGGAGTCACGCATGTGACGGCCGCTGGTGGGGGCTCGCCACTCGAGCCGCCGTGGACGGCGACCGACTCTCGCACGGCCTTCCGCGCGATGCACCTCGAGCACCTCCGCGTCGAGATCTCCCCGACCGGTATGCGCATCGAGGCCGTGTGTGGGCCAGCGTCGTCGTCGGACGACATGGCCTGCACCCAGGGGAGCGTGATCGACACCTACGTGATCGGGACGAACCCGCCGCCACCGCCGCCGCCCCCGGCGATCCTCTACGTCGACAAGGGCAACGCCAGCTGCTCGGACAACGGCTCGGGCACGTCGACGCAGCCCTTCTGCACGATCAGGCCCGCGGCCCTCCGCGTCGCGCCGGGCCAGACAGTCCTCGTCTCCTCGGGCACCTACAACGAGCAGGTCACCGTGTCCACCTCGGGCACGGCTTCCGCGCCGATCATCTTCGCGGCCGCTCCCGGCGCGACGCCCACCGTGACGGGCGGGACGTACGGCTTCTACATGTCCGGCAAGAACTACGTGACGGTGCAGGGGTTCAACGTCACGGGGACGACCGACGACGGGATCGTCGTCAAGGCGAACTCCTCGAACATCACGATCCGCGGGAACCACGTGAGCTACTGCGGCCAGCCCGTGAGCGGGAAGACGGCGAAGGGCATCCGGATCGAGAACTCGTCGAGCTCGATCGTCGACAACAACACCGTCGACCACCTCACGTCCTACGGGATCTATGTCCCGGGCTCGACCGGCATCCTCGTGCGCGGGAACGAGGCCTTCGCGAACGCGTTCGGCTATCAGCGCGCAGCCTCGGGGATCCGCCTCTACTCGTCGACCGGAAGCACCGTGTCCGGCAACAGGAGCCATGACAACGAGGACTCCGGGATCGACGTCGACCATTCGACGAACAACCTCGTCGTCAACAACCTCGTCTACGAGAACGGCGACCACGGCATCGACAACACGGGTGGCTCGCCCGGGAACCGGATCATCGGCAACACCGTCTACAAGAACGTCACGGCCGGGATCAACGTCGAGGGCACTTCGACGGGCGTCGCGATCACGAACAACATCGCCGTCGACAACGGCATCGCGAGCCCGCGGACGCACAGCAACATCCGCGTCGAGTCCGGCTCGACGTCGGGAACGACGCTCGACTACGACCTCCTCTACCTGACCGTTCCCGACACGATGGTGATCTGGAACTCGGTCGGGTACAACTCGCTCGCGGCGCTCCGGTCGGCGACCGGGCAGGAGACGCGTGGGCTCCAGGCCGACCCGCGGTTCACGAGCGTCTCCGGCCACGACTTCCATCTGCTCGCCGCCTCACCCGCGATCGACTCCGCGAACTCGGGCGCGTCGGGCCAGCCCGCGTCCGACCTCGAGGACCACGAGCGCGTCGACGATGCCGGGACGGCGAACACTGGTAGCGGCCCGCGCCCGTTCGACGACCGCGGCGCGTACGAGTTCCAGCCGAGGCCGCTCGGGAGCATCGTCCTGAGCCCGACGAGCGCGACCGTGGTGGCCGGGGTGTCGCAGACGTACACCGTCCAGGGATTCGACGCGGGTGGAAGCCCGATCGGCGACGTGACGGCGTCGACGACGTTCTCGATCGCGCCCGACGGATCGTGCGCCGCGAACGTCTGCACCGCGACCAAGACTGGGGCGCACACCGTCACCGCCACGAACCAGGGAGCGACCGCCAACGCCATGTTGACGGTGACCGTCGGACCGCTCGACCACCTCGCGCTGACGCCGGCGACCGCGACGATCGCGTCCGGCGGGTCGCAGGCGTACACGGCCCAGGGCCGCGACCAGTACGACAACTCGCTCGGCGACGTCACGTCGACGGCGACGTTCTCGATCGCCCCGAACGGGTCGTGCACGGGCGCGACGTGCACGGCGAGCGTCGGCGGCGCGCACACCGTGACCGGCACGAAGAACGGCAAGACGGGCACCGCGTCGCTCACCGTGACCGCTGGCACGGTCGACCACATCGTGATCAGCCCCGCGACCGCGACGATCGCGGCGGGCGGCTCCCAGGGCTACACGGCCGAGGCGTTCGACGCGTCCGGGAACTCGCTCGGCGACGTGACCGCCTTCACGACGTTCTCCATGACACCGGACGGCGTGTGCTTCGGCGCGACGTGCAGCGCGACCGTCGCAGGCTCGCACCGCGTGATCGGGAACAACGCCGGCATGACGAGCCAGGCAGTCCTCACCGTCACGGCCGGCGCGCTCGACCATCTCGCGCTCTCGCCCGCCTCGGCGACGATCGCGTCCGGCGGGTCGCAGGCGTACACGGCGGAGGGCCGTGACCAGTACGACAACTCGCTCGGCGACGTCACGTCGACGGCGACGTTCTCGATCTCGCCGAACGGGTCGTGCGCCGGCGCCACGTGCACCGCGACGGCAACCGGGGCCTACACCGTGACGGGCACGAGCGGCGGCAAGAGCGGCACCGCCTCGCTCACCGTGACGGCCGGGGGGCTCGACCACCTCGTGCTCTCGCCCGCGTCGGCGACGATCACGGCGGGCCGGTCGCAGGCCTACACGGCCGAGGGCTTCGACGCCTCCAACAACTCGCTCGGCGACGTGACCGCTTCCACGACGTTCTCGATCTCGCCGAACGGCTCCTGCACGGGCGCGTCGTGCACCGCGACCGTCACCGGGCCGCACACCGTCACGGGGACGAACGCGGGCAAGACGGGCACTGCGTCGCTGCAGGTCGACCCGAGCGCGGTCGACCACATCGTCGTCAGCCCCGCGACCGCGACGATCGCCGCGGGCGGGTCGCAGGCGTACACCGCCGAGGGCTTCGACGCAGCGAACAACTCGCTCGGGGATGTGACGGCCGCCACGACGTTCTCGATCGGCCCGAACGGGTCGTGTACGGGGGCGACGTGCACCGCGACCGTTTCGGGCGCGCACACCGTGACGGGGAACGACGGCGGCAAGACCGCGACCGCCTCGCTCAACGTGACGGTCGGTCCGCTCGACCATCTCGCCCTCTCGCCCGCGAGCGCGTCGATCTCCTCCGGCGGGTCGCAGGCGTACACCGCGCAGGGCCGCGACCAGTACGACAACTCGCTGGGCGACATGACGTCGACGACGACGTTCTCGATCGTCCCCGACGGGTCCTGCGCGGCGGAGACGTGCACGGCCTCGGTCGCGGGCACGCACACAGTCACCGGCACGAAGAGCGGCAAGAGCGGGACGGCCACCCTCGTGGTGACGGCGAGCGGGTCGCTCGACCACCTCGTGATCCGTCCGACGACCGCCTCGATCGCGGCAGGCGGCTCGCGGGCGTACACGGCGGAGGGCTTCGACGCCGCGAACAACTCGCTCGGCGACGTGACCGCGTCGACGACGTTCGCGATTCTGCCCGACGGCTCGTGCGCCGCGAACGTCTGCACGGCGACGGCCGCGGGAACCCACACTGTGACCGGTGACAACGCCGGCAAGACGAGCACGGTGACCCTGAGCGTCACGGCGGGAGCGGCCGACCACCTCGCGCTGAGCCCCGCCTCCGCCAGCATCACCGCGGGCGGCTCACAGGCCTACACCGCGCAGTCCGTCGACCAGTACGGAAACCCGCTCGGCGACGTCACGGCGACGACGACGTTCTCGATTTCGCCGAACGGCTCGTGCACGGGCGCGACCTGCACGGCGTCGGCGACCGGCGCGCACACCGTCACGGGGACGAACGCGGGCAAGACCGGGACCGCCTCGCTCCAGGTCGGCTCCGGGGCGCTCGACCACATCACGATCAGCCCGTCGACTGCGACGACCAGCATCGGCGCGCCGCAGGCCTTCACGGCGCAGGGCTTCGACGCCGCGAACAACTCGCTCGGGGACGTGACCGCGTCGACGACGTTCTCCATCGCTCCCGAAGGCACGTGCACGGGGAGCTCGTGCACGGCGAACGCCGGAGGCTCGCACACCGTCACGGGCACCAACGCGGGCAAGACGGCGACCGCCGGGCTGGCCGTGAGCTACATCAGGAACTTCGGGTTCGAGACGGACACCTCCGGCTGGAACACCTCCGGCTCCGGCGCCAACATCACGCTTGCCCGCATCAGTGGCGGCCACACCGGCAGCTGGTCCGCGAAGCTCACGAACACGGGCAGCAGCGCCAGCACGTACGCGACGCTGCAGGACTCGCCCAACTGGGTGGCGTCGACAACGGCGGGCACCTACACCGCGTCCGTGTGGGTCCGGTCGGACACCGCCGGCGCGATCCTCAAGATCAAGCTGCAGGAATACAACGGCAGCACGCTCGTCGCATCCGCGAGCACCCAGATCACGCTCAGCACGTCGTGGCAGCAGATCTCGCTGCCCTACACGATCAGGTCACCGGGCTCCACGCTCGACTTCCAGATCTACGTCACGAGCCCCGCGCCGGGGACCGCCTTCTACGCCGACGACGCCGCCATCGTCATCGGGTGACGCGGGCTATGGCGGTCGCTATCACGCCGGTGCATCCGGGCAGCACCGCGACGGCGGGGACCGCCCGTCTGCGCGTTGCCCACGTCACCGCGAACTTCGCGGACGGCTCCGGCGGCATCACACTCCGCGAGGCGCTCGCGCTCGACCCCGGCCGCTTCTCGAGCACGATCATCGCCCCCGCGGACGGAAGCCTCTTCGGCCGGGCGGAAGCGGCGGGGCTCGATGTCGTGCGACTGCAGCGAATGGGACGCGGACGGCGTGTCTACCCGTGGGCGGACGTCGAGGCGCTCCGTGAGCTGACCGAGCACCTACGGGCGGGCCGCTACGACATCGTGCACACCCATGCGGGCCGGGCGGGCGCCCTCGGACGGATCGCCGCGCACCGCCTCGGCGGCGCGGCGGTCGTCCACACGCTGCACGGCTTCCCGTTCAACGAGTTCCAGTCCCTTCCCGTCCGCCGGGCCCTCCAGCAGATCGAGCGCCGGCTGGGCCGGATCACGGATTACTTCCTGACGGACGGCACGTTCGTGGCGTCGGAGGCGGTGCGGCTGCGCATCGCGCGGCCGGAGCGCGTCCGCGCCGTGATCAGCCCGATCGACCCGGTGCCGGAGACGACACCGGAGCGACGCCGCGCCGCCCGGCGCGCGCTCGGGGTGCCGGATGACGTCAGGCTGGTCGGGACGGCGGCACGGCTCGCGGCCCAGAAGGCGCCGCTCGACATGGTGGACGCGATCGCGATGCTGCCCCCGGACGTGCACATGGTCTGGCTGGGCGACGGCGATCTTCGCGACGCGACGCGCACCTCGATCGAGCGCAAGGGTCTCGCCGACCGTTTCCTCCTCGCCGGAGAGCGCCAGGACGTGCCCGACCTCTTGCCCGCGTTCGACGTCTTCGCGATGTCGAGCCTGTGGGAGGGGCTCCCCTGCGGCGTCGTCGAGGCGATGACCTGCAGGATCCCGGTCGTGGCCACCGCCGTCAACTCCGTGCCGGAGATCGTCGTCTCCGGCAGGACCGGCGTCCTCGCGCGCCCCGGCGACGCCGCGTCGCTGGCCGGTGCGCTCGCGTACGTCCTCGACCGTCCCGAGGAGGCGGCCCGGATGGCGGAGGCCGCCCGCCGGCTCGTGGGCGAGCAGTTCCGCTCCGATCTGCTCGGCACGGAGCTCGCCGCGGTCTACGACCGCGCACGCGCGTTCGCGACGTCGCCGGAGAGCCTCGTCCGGGTCGCGGGGCCGTCGTGAGAGCCGCGCTCATCACGGCGGGGGAGCGGCTCGAGCTCGACTGCGAGCTCCCTTGGGTCGGCGAGCTCCTCGCCGAGGGCGCCGCCGGAGAGCTTCGCTCGGACCCGGAGAGGCGGGCTACCGTCCGCATCCGGGTCGAGCGCGAATCCGCACCCTTCGGCGTCGGCGCCCGGCGACTGCTCGCCCGCGGCGTCTGGGCTGGGGACGGCGAGATCGTGGTCGAGAACGTCTGCACGAGCGGCTTCGACCTTCTCGCGCGCCCCACGGACGCCGGCGCGGAGCTCGTCTACCGCTGGCGGCCGCCGACGAGGGACCGCGCCGCGGCCCTGCTCCTGCGGTCGCGATTCCACCTGCTCGCGCGCGCGGTGCTCATGCAGTACCCCGCGCTCTGGTGGGCCGGCACGCGCGGACGCGCCCCCCTCCACGCGTCCGCGTGCGTCGCCGGCTCGTCCGTGCCGCTCGTGACGGCCCAGAGCGGCGTCGGCCGCTCGACGCTCGTCCTCGCGCAAACCGCCTCGGGCGGTCTCGCAACCGCCGACAACCTCGGGGTCGGCGACGGCACCGTGGTCTGGGGTCTGGTCGAGCCCGTGCGCGCGACGGGCGGCGGCGGACGGCGCGTGTCGCACGGCCGGCAGGAGCAGCCGCTGACCGGCCGCGTCGGCGCGGTCGAGCCCGACTGCGTCGTCGTCCTCGAGCGCGGCGGAGAGCGAACCTCGCTCGCGCCGTGCAGCACGGAGGCGGCGGCCCGGGCGCTCGTGTCGAGCACGTACATGGCCGGCGAACTGCGGCGGTACTGGGGTTTCGCTGCGACGCTCGCGACGGGGACCGGCGTGGGGCCGCCGCATCCGCCGGTTACGGACGTCGCGGAGACGTTCGCCGCCCGCCTGCCGCGGTTCGTGCTGTCGCTCGGAGTGGACCGTCGCTGCGACCTGTCGGAGCTCCTCGAGGCAGCGGAGGTCGCGGCGTGAGCACGGCCACGTCGACAATCGTCGACCGGGATCCGACCGCGACGCCGACGGTACGCATCTTCGAGAGCGAGAGCGCGCCGGCCGACCCCGACGCGCTCGCGATCCTGCGGGCCGGCGTCTCCTCCGCGAACCTCGCCGCACCGGCCGCGGTCCTCCCGGACTTCCACCTGAAGCACGACAAGGAGATGCCGTCGAGCATCGCCGTCGCGACCCGCGACACGATCCAGTCGACGCTGACGTGCTGCTCGCTGAACTGCGGGATGACGCTCGTCGCCCTGGGCCTCGAGCGGCCGTCGCGCGACCGCGTGCACCAGTTCTACCGCGGCGTGCTCGGGTCGTTGCCGTATCCGCCGTCCTACTGCCGCGTCCTCACGCAGGAGGAAGTCGTCGGGTATGCGGCCCAGGGGGCGGTGTCGGCGTGCGAGCGACTGGAGCTCGACCCGAGCGTCCTCGACGGAATCGAAGAGGGAGGGTGCCTCTCCGTCGAGCCCTTCGGCGGCCGCGAGCGCGTTCGCCGCGAGCTTCCGTGGCTCGTCAAGGAGCTCTCCCGTATCCGATTCGGGACGATCGGCCCGAGCAACCACTTCATCGAGCTGCAGGAGGTGGAGGAGGTGCTCGACCCCGACGCTGCTGTGCTGCTCGGTATCGAGGCAGGCACGGTCACCCTGCAGTACCACGGCGGCGGCGGCACCCTGCCGGGGCAGCTCGGCGTGCTGTTCGGCGCCCGCAAGCGGTACACGCGTCCGCTGCGCGCCCAGATGGCGGTGCAGAAGCCGCTTTACCACCTGGCGCGCGCGCGCTCGCTCACGGAGCTGCGGAGACGTGCGTCGCTCTACTTCGCGGGTGGCGCGCTGCCCGTCGAGCGGGACAGCGCCGAGGGGGACCGGCTCATGCTCGCGACCGTCATGGCGATGAACTACGGCTTTGCGTTCCGGCTGCGGACGTACGCGACGTTGACCACGCTCGCACGGAGGTCGTTCGGCGCGACGCCCGCACGCCTCGTCGTCGACGCGCCGCACAACACGATCTACGAGGAGGAGATCGCAGGCGAGCGGGCGATCGTGCACCGCCACAACGCCGCGCGCGCGTATCCCGCCTCGCGGATGACGCATCACGAGCTCTTCGGCCGGATCGGCCAGCCCGTGCTCCTGCCGGGCACGAGCCGCACCTCGTCGTACCTCTGCGTCGCGGCGGAGGGGGCGCACCGGAGCCTGTACTCGGCGTCCCACGGGGCGGGCACAACGGTCGCGCAGTTCGCCGAGACCGGCTTGTCGGCGCAGGATCCGCAGGCCCGGTCGACGCTCCGGTTCCGCTACTCCGGCGAGGAGCCCGCCGAGGTCGCGCACCTGGACGACCGGGGGGTCGACGAGGCGCTCGGCATCCTCAGGAGCGAGGACGTCATCCGGCCCGTGGCGAGGCTGCGGCCCTTCGCGGTCCTGAACTGAGTCGCGGCCGATGGCGTCGGGGGATCGCTGGAGGGAGAACTGGCGGACGGTCGCACCGCCGGGCGCCGTGTACATCGATCTCGGCCGGGCGCGCGAGCCGTCCTGGCGCGGCCTCGGGCGCGACGTCGAGCGTGGCACCCACGTCGTCGTCTCGGCGTCCGCCCCCCGCGCCGCACGGCGTTGCCGGCGCTTCGCAGCAGCGGCCGGCATCGAGCTCGAGCGCGAGTTTCTCGCCTATCCCTCCGCGCAAGCGCCGGCGTATCTCGTCGAGGATGTCCGCGTCGCGGTCGCCCAGTTCGCGGAGAGGTGCCTGGTCGCGCCGCCGAGGGTGCCGTTTGCGGCGGTCGTCGACCGCGGGGTCGCTCTCGTGCGTCTGCTGCGGGCGTGGTGGCTCGTCCGCCTGCTCGCGCCCGGTCGCGTGGTCGTCGGGAGGCGATCCTGAGATGACGGTTGCGCTCGTCGGCGGTACGGAGGGCCTGTCGCTCACCGCTGGCATGGCAGCGCGCGCCGCGCCGGCGCCGCTCTGGGAGTTCGTGCGCGCGAGCGGGCTCGCGCCGCTCGTGATCTGCGACTCGAAGAACCCGAACGCGAAGTTCGCCATCGTGCTCGTCTCCCGGGCGACCGGCAGGGCCACCCTCGCGATCAAGGCGCCGACGAGCGACGCAGCGGCGCAGGCGGTCGAGGCGGAGTCGCGAATGCTGCTCCATCTTCGGGACCTCGACGAGACGCTCGCGAGCACCATTCCCCGATTCCACGAGACCGTCGAGCTCGACGGCAGACCCGCGCTCGTGATGAGCGCGGTCGAAGGAACCTCGATGAGGACGTCCTACCTCCGCTGGCGCCACACGGCTCGTCGCTCCTCGGTCGAGGCGGACTTCGCGGCGGTCGAGACCTGGCTCGCGGCGTTCCAGCGCGCGACCGTGACGGGGGTCGCTTCGCTCGCGCCGGACGGCGCCGCGTCGTGTCGGATCGCAAAGCGCTACGCCGGGCGCGCGGGCCTCGACGACGTTCTCGAGCGCTACGACGAGATCTGCGGCCGCCTCAGCCCGTACACCACTCCGCAGACAGCAGTCCACGGCGACCTCTGGACCAACAATCTGCTCCTCCGCGACGGTCGCGTCTCGGGTGTCGTCGACTGGGAAGACGGGCAGCGAGCAGGCAAGCCGGCGCGGGACGTCGCGCGCTTCGCCCTGATGTACGCGTTGTTCCTCGACCGGCGCACGCGACTGGGCCGCCGGGTTCCCGGGCACCGCGTCCTTCGCGCCGGCGCATGGGGCGCGGCCGTCGAGTACGCGATCGACGGCCACGGCTGGTTCCCGGACCTCTTCCGGCGCTTCCTGCGGCGCAACCTCGTGCGGCTCGGCGCCCCGGCCGGCGCCTGGCGCGACACGGCGCTCGCCGGCGTGGCCGAGGTCGCGGCGCTTGCCGACGACGACGCGTTCGCGCGGCTCCACCTCGAGCTCTTCGGGCGGCTCGCGTCGCCGCACTCGCCTGAGCGGCGGGGGGTTGCGTGAGCACCGCCGCCCTGACGCTGCGGGGCATCCGCGCACCACGGGCCGGCGCGAGGATCGCGATCGAGGCCGCACGCCGCGAACGGGTGGCGCTCGCCGCGACGGCAACCGCCGTAGCGTTGCTCCCGCTCGCCGTTCCCCAGGGGCCGGGCAACGTGGCCCCGATCGACCTCCTTGTCGTCATGGCGGTCCTCGCGGCGATGCTCTGGGCTGCGACCAGCGGGATGCCCTGGCGATTCCCGTTCGCCGTTCCGGTGGCTCTCGCGCTCGTGGGCGGGGCGATCGGCGCGCTCTTCGGCCCGGCGCCCGGTCTCGGCGCCGTCGCGCTGGTGCAGGACATCCTCCTCGTCGCCTGGTGCTGGAGCGTCGCGAACGTCGCGCACTCGGCGCGAAACCTGCGGATCATCCTGGCGGCGTGGACGTACAGCGCGATCGGGTGGGCTCTTCTCGCGTTCGTGGGGATGGCGACCGGTACCCAGGTGCTCACCGGCCAGGTCGAGAAGCAGGGGACGAGACTCCAGCTCACGCTGGCCGACCCCAGCTACACCGCAAACTACTTCTTCGTCTCGATGATGGTCATGTGGGCGACGCGGCGACCGCGGCGGCGCCTCGTCCGCTACGGCGCCTACGCCGCCCTTCTCTCCGCGATCGTCGCGACCGGCTCGAACAGCGGCATGGTCGCCGTCGCCGTGGGGTTCGCCGTTGCTGCCGGACTCGGCACGTATCGCCGCTTCGGGTTGCTCGCGGCTGTCGCGACGCTGGCCTGCGCCGTCGTCTTCGCCGGGGTCGCCGCGTCGACCGTCAGCCTGTCGAGCATCCAGGCGTCCGCGCACGACAGCCGCTGGTCGTTCGTGCGCCAGGGCATCGGACGGAGCTCGGACAGCGCCGGCCAGCGGGAGAGCCTCGTCCGCGAGAGCGTGCGCCTCTACACAATCGGCAATCCCCTCGGTGAAGGGCCGGTCTCGACGAAACCGCGGTTGCGGGCCGAGATGGCGCCTCTCGTAAAGGAGGCGCACGACGACTATCTCGCCGCGCTCATCGAGCGCGGGCCGCTGGGGTTGGTCGGCATCCTCGTCCTCGTCTCCAGCCTCCTCCTTCGCGGTGTGCACGTCGCGACCAGGCTGCCGGCAGGGCTGGGTGCCGTTCTCCCGCGGCCGAACGCCCTCGTCGGCGCCATGGCGGGCACACTCGTCGGGGGCACCGTGTACGAGCTGCTCCACGTGCGCCACGTCTGGGCGCTGTTCGCGCTGGTGGCCGCGGCGTCGATGTGGAGGGACGGGTGATGCTCGGCGGCCTCCGCCGGGTGCCGGCCCACGGCGTCCTCCTCGGGAACATGGCTGCGCGCGTCGGGGGCCTCGCGTGCGTCTTCACCGCGACTCTGCTGCTTGCGCGAAACGGCGGCCCCGCGGCCGTCGGCGTCTACGCGCTTCTCCACGTGCTGCCGGGGCTCGTCGGGACGGTCGCCTCGGCGGGGCTTCCCGTGGCCGCACCGTACTTCCTAGCCGGCGCGGACCGCGAGGACCCGAGGCTCCGCTCGACCCTCGTCGCGATCATGGCGGCTGGCGGAATCGGCGGCGCGCTCCTGTGGATCGCCGTGTCGCCGTTTCTCGCAGACCTCGTCTTCTCGGATCTGTCGCACGGACTCGTCGCGCTGGCCGGCATAACGGTGTTGAGCCGCCTCGTCGTGATCACGGCGAAGGCCTGCTCGCAGGGAAGCGAGGATCTCGCCGGCTCGAACGCGATCATCTTCGTCGAGCAGCTGCCGTTCCTTCCGGCCTACGCGGCCCTTTACGCGGCGGGGGTCGACAGTCTCACGGCGGTCGTGGTGGGCCTTCTTGTCTCCGACGTCGTCACCGCGTCGATCGCGTGGACGAGACTGTGCCGGCGCGGCTTCTTCCGCGGAACGACGAGGCCGTCACTCCCGCTCGCGAGGCGTGTCGCGGCGTTTGGAACGCGGGGCCAGGTCGGAGGCGTCATGTCGCTGCTCAATCTCCGGCTCGACTTCGTGCTGTTGAGTGCCGTCGCAGGCCCCGCGACGCTGGGCGTGTACGCAGTCGCGTCGAAGTTCGCAGAGCTCGTGCGGATCCTCGGCATGGCTCTCCAGTACGTCTTCTACCCGCGGTTCGCGAGCGACGCGGTGCACGCGGGCGAGCAGGCGCGTGCGCTCATGCGGAAGGCGGCGCTCCTCACGACGGCCGCGGTCGTGCCGTTGTGGGTGGCCGCGGGTCTCGTGATTCCCCTGTTCTACGGGAGCTCGTTCGACGATGCCGTCACGCCCACGCGGATCATCCTCCTGGGGCTCGCGCTCGACAGCGTCGCGGGTGTCGTTACTGCGTACCTGTACGGCGTCGGGCGCCCGGGGCTCAACTCCGTGGCGATGGGGGCCGGGCTCTGCGTCACCGTCGCGCTCGACCTGCTCCTCATCCCGCGATACGAAGCCGTGGGAGCGGCGGTCGCCTCGGCGGTCGCGTACCTCGCCACCGCGGTCCTCCTGCTGTGGTTCTTCGCCTCGGTCGAGCGCTCCCGCCACCAGCGTCGGTTCGAGGAGGGCGTGGTCGCCCCGGCTCGTGCCGCCGGACCGGTGCGCGGCTGATGCAGGGCGTGGACGCCGCGAGCGTGCGGGCGACCGTCAGGTGCAGGAGCCGGAGCCGGAATCGGTGAAGCTCGAGCCGGCGACGGGGACGAACCGCCAGTCGTAGCCCGTCGCGTGCAGCGTCAGCTTGATGACACCGAACGTGTCGCTGTTGCGCACCTCGCTGTTGGGCAGCGGCGTCGCGAACTGGTACAGCCCCGCCCCGCCCGTGCCGACGACGAACTGGCGGATCCCCTTCGGGTCCGCGGCGCCCGCCGGGCTCTGCGGCGCGAAGCGCTCGTAGTCGTGCTCGTGGCCGTTGAGGACGACGTCCGCGCCGGCGGCGTAGAGGTCGCGCCAGAACGCGTCGAAGGAGGTGTCGCTCCCGTGCTCGCTCCCCGATGAGAAGCGCGGCTCGTGCCAGTAGGCCAGAACGCACTGACCCGCGTGCGCGGCCAGGTCGGCCTTGAGCCAGGTCTCCTGCGTCGAGCCGGACGAGTGGCTCAGCTCGCCGTTCAGGGATACGACGTGCCAGGCGCCGAGGTCGAACGAGTAGTACGGAGCGGGCGCTTGGGCGCCGAAGTAGCCGAAGTACCCGGCCCCGTTCGCCGTGTGGTAGTCGTGGTTGCCCGGCGCGGGGCTCGTGATGCTCCTGTACTTGCCCCAGTTCGGGTCGTAGTAGCTCGCGTAGTCGCTCGACGTGCCGTCCGGGTACGCGTTGTCGCCGAGCGTGAGCACCCGCGTCGGAGCGATCTGCCCGACGAGCGCGGCGGTCGGCGCGCAGTCCGTCGGGGAGCCGCAGAGATCGCCGGCCGCGACGACTACGGGATCGGATCCCCCGCCGCCGCCCCCCGAGCAGCTGCTCGTGGCCGCCGTGACAGAAGCCTGCGCCGAGTGGTTGCCAGCCGCGTCGAGCGCCTTCACGCCAAGCGCATGGCTCGTGCCGCAGGTCAGACTCCCGAAGGTGAAGCTGGTCGTCGCCGCGCTCCCCACCTGGCTGCCGTCGCGGAAGAGGTCGTAACCGGTGACGCCGACGTTGTCGGACGATGCCTGCCAGGTAAGGGTGATCGACGACGCCGTGGACGTGGTGGTAAGCCCGGAGGGCGTCGAGGGCAGTGTCGTATCCGTCGGCGCGGATGCGGCGCAGCCGCCGAGGTTGAACTGCTTGATCGCGTCGAGCACGCCGGGATGGTTCAGCAGCGGGTCGTTCTGCCAGTTCCACGAGAACGTGAGGTAGCCCTGGGCCTTCGTTCCACAGAGCTTTTGCAGCATCTGCGTCTCCTCGGTCGCGGTCGGCCACCGCCACTCGGTTCCCTCCTTGAACGCCTGCAACGCTACGAAATACGGCTGGCCGAGGGACTCCGCGACCTGCAGCACGTGGTCGAGCCAGGCGAAGTCACAGGTCGTCTGGCCGAGGTAGCAGATGTACGGGTTGTAGTTGACGTAGTCGGCCGTGCCGACCCACATGCTCCCGTAGGCGTCGAAGTGGGAGCGCCAGTTCGCGTCGATCCCGACGAGGGTGTACTTCGTGGGCGCGAGGGACTTGATGAGGGCGTTGCGGGCCTTGTGCTGCTGCGGGGCGTTCGGGCATGCGAACGGGTCGGGCTCGTTGGAGAAGTAGTAGCCCGCGACCTTGGGGTCGTTCGCCGTCGACGAGACCAGATTCGTGATGTAGGTGTCGTCCTTCTCCCAGGTGCAGGTCGTGTTGTCGTAGTCGTAGAGCCAGAGCTGCCCCTGCGTCCCCGACGGCGTCGTATCGGCCTCGGACTTCGTCGAGACGTCGATCAGGTTGTAGCCGTAGGTCGTGGCGACGTTTTGGTCGGCACGGTTCGAGTAGGCGAAACGCCACCGGATCTGCGCGCTCGAACCTTGGCAGGCGCTCGTGGCCGTCGTAAGGCTCGTGCGTCCGGAGACGTTGCCCGAAGCGTCGAAGGCCTCGACGCCCAGCGTATACCCCGCGCCGCAGGAGAGGTTCGAGAACACGTACGACGTCCCGGTCGCCGACCCCACCTTGGCGCCGTTGACGTAGAGGCTGTAGCCGCTGACGCCGACGTTGTCGGTCGAGGCGTTCCACGAGCTCGACACGCTCGTCGCCGTGGAGGCGGTCACGTTCAGGTTCGACGGCGCAGTCGGGGGGGACGTGTCGCCGCAGGGGCTGGTTGCCGCCGTCACCGACGCCTTCGTGGAGCGGTTCGCCGCGGCATCGAAGGCGTCCACGTCCAGCACGTAGCTCGTGCCACAGCTGAGCCCGCCGACCGCGTACGTCGTGAACGGCGTCGTTCCGGCCAGCACTCCGTTGCGGTAGACGCCGTAGCCGACGACGCCGACGTTGTCCAGCGACGCGGTCCATGACAGCGTGATGCTCTTTTGGGTGGTCGCCGCGATCGTCGCGAGCCCGGGGACGGTCGGCGGCGCCGTATCGGTGCAGGCGCTCGTGAAGGCAGTGACGGAGCTCTTCGGCGATACGTTTCCGGCGGCGTCGTAGGCCTCGACGGCGAACGTGTAGCTGAGGCCGCACGAGAGGTTCCCCGCGGTGTATCCGGTCTGCGTCGTCGCCCCCAGCAGGGCGCCATCGCGATAGACGCGGTACCCGGTAACGCCGACGTCGTCCGTCGACACCGCCCACGACACCGAAACGGACGACGCCGAGGTCGCCGTCGCAGCGAGTCCCGTCGGCGTCGTCGGAGGCGCCGTATCGGAGGCGCACGGTGCGGTGGAGGCGGTCACAGACGCCTTGGTGGAGTAGTTGCCGGAGGCGTCGTAGGCGTCGACGGCGAAGGTGTGGCTCGTTCCGCAGGCGAGGCCGGTGAACGTGTACGAGCTCGAGGTGGCCGGGGTCGCGTCGAACTCCGTTTCGTCCAGATAGACGGTGTAGCCCGCGACGCCGACGTCGTCCGTCGATGCCTTCCACGAGACCGAGACGGACGACGCGGTGGCCGAGGTCGCCACCATCCCGGCCGGCGCCGTCGGGGGCGTCGTGTCGGAGGGCGACGTCGGGCCAACAGTCTCTACGACGAGGGAGGGTGACGTGCTGCCCGCCTCGCGGCTCGCCATCGACAGAGCCCGTGCGCTGGTCGACGTCAGCGCGAACGTCACCGTCCCCGCTCCGGAGACGAGCGGCGTCACGTCCAGCGACGTCCAGGTGCCCGACCGGTATGCACCGGACGAAGAGGTCGTCGTCGCCGAGGGTGACGGTGCGTTCGCGTAGGTGATCGTCGACTCGCCCCACGAGTTGTCGCCGACTGCGCGAACGTCGTAGCCCAGATTCGACCCCGACGAGGAATAGATGCGGAGCGTCGCGCGCGTGACGTCACCGGGGAGCGACGGGACGTCGAACCGGAGGTATCCGCGCATCACCGGCGACCGTTCGGCCTTCAGGGTGGACTTGCGGCCGTAGTTCGCCTGGGGCTTGGAGGAGCTCACGTACGAGTCCGCAACAGGAGAGACGACTGTCTGCTGCATCGTGCTCGAGTTCGCGGCGGCGACCGATACTGCCGCGGTGGCAACGCCGACGGCCATCGCGAGGCGCCAGTCGAGTCGTATGAGGCGTGCGGTCGGCATGCGATGTCAAGGAATGACCGATGCTGGCGCCGCTTCCAGCAGGAAATCGTGGTGCCTGAGTGGATCGGCCGATGCTCCGCCCGCGGGACCCCTCTTTCGGGTAGTTCACTGTCGGGCGCCGCGCAGGAGCTCGGTTGGGTGGGCGTGACGCCGTTCCTGACGCTCGCGTTCCTCGCGCGGCCCCCGTGATCCCGTCGCTCGAGCTCACCGACCGTGGTGGCTGCGGTAGCCCCATCGGGGCTGTCCGTTGCTCACCGCCGTGGGCGAATCGGCCGAAGACTTCTACGCGCGAGCGCACGCGGCAGCGGAGAGCGAGGGCCGCTACTGATGCCGCCAGTCACCGGGTGGGAGGCTCTTCTTTTCGGGGTGAATTGTGTGGTTTTTGCTCCGGCCGCACGTCTAACGCGTGTAGGTCGCGATCTGCCCGTCGCGGGCGAGGAGGCGCCAGCCGCTCGCATGCAGCATCGCCTCTGCCCGCGCAGGACAGTCGGCCGCGAAGAAGCCGCTCTGCGCGTAGAGGCCACGGTGCACCGCGACGAAGCGGACGCCGAGGTCGGCGGGCACCGTTCCGCGGCCGCAGGAGAGCGGGCGGAGCTCGCGCGCCAGCCCGACGGCGCGTTTCGGCGCGATCGTCGAGTAGCCCTGCGGCCGCCCGCGCGGGCTCTGCCGCGCGTACGCGAGGTAGACGCTGCCGTAGTGGACGTCCGGCCGGAAGACGGGGAGCTCGAGCAGTCGCCCGTTTCCGCGCATCGCCGCGTACGCCGCGCTCGGCGTGTCGGCGGCAACGGCGCCGAATACCGGCACACGGAGGTCGATCGCGAGCAGCACGGCGACACCCGTGACGGCGAGCGGCAGGACGGCCTTGTGGTGACGGGGCAGGAGGGTTGCCATGCCCGCGTCCACCGCGAATGCGACGAGGGCGGCAAGCGCGAGGCACGCGATCGGCATGAGCCGCTCTGGCACCCGCGTCGCGTCGAGCCCCGGCACGTTTCGCCAGAGGGTGTCGTAGCCGGGCAGGTTGGCACCGAGGGCGAGCAGGCAGGGGAGGAGCGCCGCCAGCCCGAGCAGGACGGCGAGGCCACGGCGGCGCCGGGCCGCGATCAATCCCGCGATCGCCAGGAGCGGCGTCAGCCAGCCGACGAACACGAGCTCCTCGATGCCGCTCCCGACGCCCCGCGTGACGAAGTCCCAGACCTCCGCCGAGTACCGGTCGACCTGGGCGAAGGAGCGGCCGGTGCCGATCGAGCCCGCCACGGCCCAGCGGTCGACGACCAGACCCACGCCGAGCGCGGCCGCGGCACCGAGGCCCGTCTTCCACCAGTCGGCGCGCGGCGTGCGCGCCCACGCGTAGCCGAGCGCGAGCGGGATCGCCCCGAGCGCGAGGTGGAGCTGGCCGGAGAGCGGGATCGCCGCAAGGCAGACAGCAGCCGTCACAAAACGGCGCCGCTCGAGCGCAAGCAGCGTCGCAGGGAGGAGGAACGAGATCAGCCCGAGGAGGTGCCCGGTCGACTGGCCGACCCGGTAGGGCATCAGGCAGAAGACGACGCCGCCGACGAGTGAAGCGGCACGCGAGAGCCCGAGCGCACGCAGCCACCAGCACGCCGTCGCGCCCGCGAGGACGAACGAGAGCAGAACGATCAGGTCGTATGCCCACACGTCTCCGACCGCCGCGGCGAGCGCCCAGTAGGGGAGCCCGAGGAGCCAGCCCTGGAGGCTCGGCGGCGCTTTCGCCTCGGGGCGGAACGAATACGGGTCGACGACCGGCGACGCGCCGCGCTCGAGCTGGTGGCCGACGAGCCAGAACGCCCAGCCGAGCTGGAGGTGGTCGCCCGCTGCCGCCTCGCCGTGCCCGGCCGCCGGCCGCGCCAGGTAGTGCGCGTCGTCCACGTGCCGGACGGCCGGCCACGTCGCCCACACGGCGCACACGGCGTAGAGGGCGACGGCAACGAGAACGAAGCGGCTGCGGCTCGACACGAGCCGCGACGGTATCGGCGTAGAGGGAACCGCGCGCCCCCGGCGGGTGTATCGCACCATCGAGCAAGGAGGACCTCATGAAGATCCGCTTCGTCGTCGCCGGGGCGGCCTGCCTGGCCCTCACGGGCACCGCCACGGCCGCAGGGCCGGTGCCTCCCGTCATGAACGGTGCGCCGGGTATCGCGGTCGCCGGCGGCGCCCACGTCGTCGCGGTGGCGAAGCCCGGCGGTGGCGCGACGCAGCTCCGCCTCGTTCGCGACCGCGACCGCGCGGTCCTGCGCACGAGGGTGATTCCGGTCAACGTCGGCGTGCCGACCGTCACGTTTTCCGGGCTGGTCGAGGGAACGTGGGCGGAGGGGCGGCGGCTCGTTCTCGCGTCCTCCGCCTACGACGATCAGGTCAACACGCGCTTCGTCGTGATCGACACCCGCACGCTGGCGCCGCTCCGCACGATCAGGCTCGCGGGGACGTACGCCTTCGACGCGGTCTCCGGCGACGGTCGCCGCCTCTTCGTGCTCGAGTACCCCGGCGGCGTCCAGAGCGGCGTGCGCTACGTCGTCCGGTCGGTCGACCTCCGCTCCGGAAAGCTCGAGCCGGGTGCGATCGTCGACAGGACGGAGCCGGACGAGCGGATGAGCGGGATCGCGCTGACCCGTGCCTGGAGCCGCGACGGCGCGTGGGCGTACACGCTCTACAACGGCGGCACGTCGCACGCCTTCGTCCACGCGCTGAACACACGCACTCGCGTGGCCAGATGCATCGACCTGCCGTGGGCCGGCGAGGCGCAAAGCCTGCTCGACGGCGTCCGGCTGGCCGTGACCCCGAACCGCGTGCTGACACTCACGGGGCAGGGCGGCGCTGTGCTCGCCCGGATCGACACTCGGATGTTCTCGGTCCGGGCGTAGACCGTCAGCCGGCGGGCGCGCCCGCGTCCGCCGGCTCGGTCGCATCCGCGATCGCGCGCACGACCTCGACGATGTCGCGGTTCGCGTTGTAGACGCGCAGCTGGCGCTCGGCCGAGTTGCCGCGGCCGAGGAGCGCCGCGATGCCCTCGAGCTCGCGCTCCGACCCGAGCTCTCGAGCGTGCGGCTCGAGGTCCCGCAGCGTGCGCCGGACGAGCTTGGCGATGGGCGAGCGGATCCGGCTCCCGGTGGCGAGATCCATCACCGGCGCGTCGAGGCCGTACCGGGCGGCG
>Ga0134127_10000630_pt1 | contig 30567 bp, 9 predicted proteins | sample KB31753_FD_96459 | JGI IMG/M metagenome (GOLD analysis project Ga0134127, IMG submission 96459) | Terrestrial soil microbial communities with excess Nitrogen fertilizer from Kellogg Biological Station, Michigan, USA - KB3-175-3 | ecosystem: Environmental > Terrestrial > Soil > Unclassified ...
CCGCCAACGAAGGTCATGCCGCTGCCCCACGTTCTGGGGCGCCCGACTGCGACCTCACGGTCGCAGCTACGGGGAATTCCGGGGCGTCGGCTCCGATGACAGGGAACGTTCCTCGCCGCGCTCCTTGCCGCTTCTCCGTGCCGCAGGAGCGCAACGACGCGCGCCGTGCTCGCGAATCTCGGCAGCGTTCGCCGCGACTCCCTCTCCCTTCAACGGGGAGAGGGCAGGGGTGAGAGGGGTGAGGGGTGAAACACCATTGTTGGCCTCTTGCAAAACTGGATGCGCCCGTCCTACTGCCAGCGGAAGTTCAGCATTCCGAAAACGCCGTGCGCGGTGTAGTCGTTCAACCCCGCGCTGTAGGGTTCGTCATACCTCGAGAAGAAGTATTCGAGCCGCACGCGAAGGTTTTTGGTCAGGGTGCGTGTGACGCCTGTGCGCAGCGTGTGCAAATGGTAGTCGAGCCCGAGCGGGAGTCCCGCAACCTCGTTGTGCTGCGTGAAGTCGGCGGTGGAGAAGTCGTAAGATGCAATGAGGTCGGTGCGTTCGTTCAGCAACCAGGTGGCGCTGACCAGCGTGCTGTAGATGTCGCCTTTGAACGGTGCGATGGAGGGGTTGTCGTTGTCGGCTGTGAGCGTGCGCGTGTTCTGGTAAGTGAAGCTCCCGAAGAAACGGAGCCGCTGCCAGGGGGTCAGCGTGGCGTTGAAGCCGAAGATGTGCGCGTCGTAATTGCCGGCGAAGACCTCGCCGCCCGGAGCCGGTGCGGCGATGGGCTTCGTCCAGGTCCGGTAATCCGTGGCAACGACGCGGTAGGAGAACGTCGTCTTCAGCCACGGCGCCGGCCGGTAGACGAGCCGGGCGCCCACTTCGTCCGTGGTGGTCTCCTGCCGGGTTATGTAACCGGGGTAACCGACGCCGGGAAACAGCGTGGGCGGGTACGTCTGGTCGTCGAAGTGCGTGCGCTTGTCGAAGTATTGATACCAGGCGTTGAGCGAGACGCGTGTCCAGGGCGACACATCGAAGCCGGCGCGATAACGGCGCCAGTCCTTGCCGATATCGGCATCGCGGTTCAAGGCGTTCTCACTGAATGTCAGGCCCGGGACCAGTTCCTCGCGCTGGTCGATGGTTTCCTGGCGCCAATCGCCTTCGCCGTAGAGGACGGTATAGGGAATTCGCGTGTAACGCACGCCGGCCCGCTCCTGCACGATGAAGCGGTCGATGGAATTGGCGCCGAACGAGCGGTTGGTCGCCGCCAGCATCGTTGGGTCGTTCGGGTCGGATTCATCGAGGTGCAGTGGGCCGAACACGTCCTGGCTGTTCCACTCGGTCTGGATGCCGGCCACGGCGGTGAAATCCTTCCAGGGGCCGACCCGCCCGTTGATGTTCGCCACGTGGGCGTCGCGCTGGAGGGTGATGCCCTGGCCGCTCCAGACGTTGCCCACGGCCGGGGCGCCGGCCTGGTCGACGTTCCGTTGGGTGAAGCTCGTGTCGCCGTCGAGGTGGGTGTAGAGATAGCCCGCGGAGAAGAGCAGCCAATCGGTGAAGAGTTTCTCGGCCGTGAAGGCGTTGGCGAGCGTCTCGATGCGATGCTGCTCGAGAATGCGCCGCACGGTGGTGGCATCCATCGCCGCCGGACTGGCCGCGTAGTGCCGCGTGTCGAGATCGTACCATTCGTAGCGGAAGTTGTCGGCCAGGCGGAGGGTTTGCCACTCGTGGGTCACGTCGACGCGAATGAGGTTCAGGCGCTCGTCGATTTCCTTCGCGTTGGGGAGGATGTTTCGCGTGATTCCGTTCTGTGTGACCGGCAGCCAGCGCGTGAGGGCCTTTTCGCCGTCGCGATAGCGGTATTCGTAGCCAACCTTGAACTGGGTGCCAAAGGGCGCGACGGCGCCCGCCTCGACCCAGAATCGGCCGGAATCCAAATACAAATCGCGGTCGAGGTCGAATTGAGGCGGAGTGAACCGGCCGTAGTAACCTCCCGAATCGTCGTACCACTTTCGCCCGCCCTCCGCGCCGCCTCGCACGAAGCCGACGTTGTCCCGTTCGAGCGACAGGCGTACGCTGAAGTCATCGCTCAGGGCCCGGCCACTCACGAGGACGCGTGTGCGCGCATCGATGTCCTGTTCCAGTTCGAAGCGCTCGACGCCGCCCGAGAAGTCATCGCGGAACCAGTGATGTTCGCGGAAGCGGCGCGCGTCGCCCGACACATCGACCCATTGGAGCATGGGCGCGACCTCCACGCGCGTATGGCTGGCGGTGGGGCCGCCCCACTCGACGCCTTGATCGATCCAGGCGCGGAGCAAGCCAACCTGGTCTCGCGTGAGCGGCTCGCCTTTGCCGGGCGGGGGCATCTCCATGTCGTCCACCAGCCGCGCGGTGAAATGAATCAGCGGGCTTTTCGCGCTCTGGCCGGGCAGGACAGCCTTGATGTTCTCGCCGCCCTTGAGCAGTTCCTCGCGATTGTCGACGCGGAAGCCGCCTTTGGGTTTGGACGGGCCGTGGCACTTGAGGCAGTGGTCGTCGAGGATCGGTTTGATGTCACGCAGGAAGTCGATGCGATTGGTGGCGGCGGGAGGGAGTTTGGTTTCGTCGATGGGGGAGGACGCAGGGGCGGCGGGGGCGGCAGGCAGAAGCAAGGCGCAAGGGATGACGCAAAACGTAAAACGTAAAACGTAAGAACGCGGGGATGCACATGGGATGCACTCAAACGTCCGATTGCTCTTACGTTTCACGTTTTACGTTTTACGTCTCAGTAGTGCAGCCGCGGACTGACGCTGGAGCCATGCACGGCGGAATGGCACCCTGCGGACCAGCAGGCGCCTTGTTGCACGAATTGATCGTGGGGAATCTTGCCGATGATGAGCGTGCCCGAGCTGGCGCCGGTCGCCTGGGCGTGGCACTTGAGGCAGAGATTGAGGTCGCGCTGGATGAGCAGTTTCGCGTGAACGGAACCGTGCGGGGTGTGGCAACTCGTGCAGCCTTCCCAGAGCGCGCGGTGTTCGTAAACCTGGGGCTTGGCTTGCTCGCGATGGCATTCGGCGCACGTTTCGTTCACCCGCGACATGCCGAGGCCCAAGCCGGCCGGTTTGAAAATGTCACTGCCGTGCGGGTCATGACACTGGACGCAGTTCATCCGGCCTTCGGGCACGGGATGGTGTTGGGGGAGATTGAACTCGGCGTGCGTCTGGAGGTGGCAATTGTAGCAGGCCTGGGGATCCTTGCCGGGATTGACGATGAACTTGCCCCGGCCACCGCCCGCGGCGATGTGTTTGCTGCCGGGCCCGTGACAGGATTCACAGCCGGTGTCACCGCTCTTCGAGCCTTCCCGATGGATCCGTCCGTGGGCGCTGGAGGGGAAGGAGCGGCTGTAGTTGGTGTGACATTCGGCGCACGAAGCGTTGCCCGTGAAGGTTGCGCCTTCGATGGCGGGCGGCGCGACCACCGTGCGTTGGAGCGACGAACACGACACGAACACCACCGTCGCCGCGAGCAGGACAAAAGCGAGCACTCCGGCGATGCGGGCATGGATTGGTTCCATGCGAAATGCCGCCGGGAATTGCACGGCGCGAGCGTGGCCAAAGCGGCACGCGTTTTTCAAGACCTTTGCCAGACTGCCAATGGCCCGTTTTGTCTGTCGTGGCATGATCAAAACCAGAATTGTGATGGCCCTGATGGGCAAATTGTTCCCTGAAGTGTGCAAGTAACCAGGGAAATCCGAAGCCCGAGATTCGAAATCCGAAGGAAATCCGAAATCCGAAGCCCGAATGCCGGAGGCCCGAATGATGAGCATCGGATTTCGGGTTTCTTTCGGATTTCGGGCTTCGGCCTTCGGGATTCCAGCCCGTTTTGCTTTGACTTTGCGCGGACGAAAGCTTGCCATTCGGCCAGCCCTGCACCGCGCGCATGAAACGGTATAACGTCGGCATCATCGGTCACGGTTGGGCCGCGACCGCGCACATTCCCGCCATCAATGCCACGACGCACGGCCAGGTCACCGCGATTTGTTCCTCCCGCCCGCTCGATGCGGCCGCCGCCAGCGCGAAGTACGGCACGCCCATCAAGACCTTCACGGAGCTCGACGCCATGCTCGCGGACACGAGCATCCACGCGGTTTCGGTTTGCAGCTATCCGCAGGATCATGCCCGGCACGCCGTGGCCGCCGCGAAGGCGGGCAAACATCTCATCATCGAGAAGCCGCTGGCGCTGAAGTGGGATGATTGCGTCGCCGTCCAGAAGGCCGTCGAGGCGGCCGGGATCCAGACGTGCGTGTGTTTCGAGTGCCGATTCTCGAGCCAGTTCCTGACCATCAAGGCGGTGATCGACGCCGGGCTGCTGGGGCGCATCCATTACGGCGAAGTGGATTATTACCACGGCATCGGCCCTTGGTACGGCCAGTTCCGCTGGAACACCAAACGCGAAGCCGGCGGGAGCAGCCTGCTCTCGGCCGGGTGCCACGCGCTGGACGCCTTGCTGTTGTGCATGGGGCAGGACGTGGAGACGGTCAGTTCCTACTCGACCCATTCAGCGAACCGCGAGTTCGCCAAATACGAGTATCCGACGGCCAGCGTGACCATCCTGCGCTTCAAGGACGGCCGGGTCGGCAAGGTCGCTTCGGTCATCGATTGCCTCCAGCCTTACTATTTCCATGTCCATCTCGTCGGCAGCGAAGGCAGCCTGTTGGACAACAAGTTTCATTCGACGAAACTCGGCGGCTTGAACAAGGCCAAATGGAGCGAGTTGTCGATGCGGTTGCTGGACTCCGGGGACGTCTCGGACCACCCGTACCACACGCAGTTCGAGGCGTTTTTCAACGCGCTGAATTCCGGCCAGGAAATGCCGCTCACGAACCTGGCCCAGGCCCTGCGCACGCACGAAGTGATCTTTGCCGCCGACAGTTCGGCCGAGCGCCACGCCCACAAGAAGCATCCGCACTAAGGAGAAGGTATGAGTTATGAGGCGTGAGGTATGAGACGTGCGAAGGCGTCTGTTCAAACCTCCTCTCTCAGACCTCATACCTCGACGGCCATCGCGATCGCTGCTCACCCGGATGACATCGAGTTTTACATGGCCGGCACGCTCCTGTTGTTGCGCCAAGCCGGCTGGGAAACGCACTACCTCAACTTGTCCAGCGGCAATTGCGGCAGCACCCGGCTGAACAGCGCCGCCACGCGGCGGGTGCGCCGGGCGGAAGCGCGCCAGGCGGCGGGCCTTCTCGGGGCGCGATGGCACGCGTCGTTCTGTGACGACCTGGAAATCCTTTATGACCTCCGGACCTTGCGGCGGCTTGCTGCTGTCATTCGGGAAGTGAAGCCGAGTATCGTTCTGACCCACTCGCCCCAGGACTACATGGAGGACCACACGAACACGTGCCGGCTGGCGGTGACCGCGGCGTTCTCCCGCGGCATGCCCAATTTCCGGACCTCTCCCGCCCGCCGCCCGCTCGAGGCCGACGTGACGGTTTACCATGCGATGCCGCATGGATTGCGGGATGGCTTGCGGCGGCGGGTCATGCCGGGCGCGTTTGTGAACACAACGGCGGTCCATGCCACGAAACGGGCTGCGCTCGCGGCGCACGCCAGCCAACAAGGCTGGCTCGATGCCAGCCAGGGACTGGATTCCTACCTTGGGACCCTGGATGCAATGTCCCTGGCCGTCGGCCGGATGTCAGGCCGGTTCCGCCACGCCGAAGGGTGGCGGCGTCACTTGCATCTAGGCTTCAGCGCCGGAGACGCTGACCCGCTGGCTGCTGCTTTGGGAAAGGTGTATCTGGTGAACCGAGCGTACGAACGCGGGCTTGAGAGCGGACCGGATCGCAGCGCAGGAGTCTCTGGCCGGTCGTAATTCCACCGATGCGCCCTGTTGTAGATTTGCAATTTTGACCGCAGGCGGGTTCGGAGGTTAGTTGCGTGATGCAAAGTGAGTGCCCGAAAAGGCTGTCTATATCGGCTTGACGCCGTTGGGCTGCGGCTCCACGTTAAGCTCTGCTCCGTGCCTCCCATTTTGTGGACGACTCTGAATTGGGTCTGTCCGCGGCTGGAGGGTACTGGGCATCAGTTGAGCGCATGGGGTCCTCTCACCCTGGGTACTCGCTGATTAACTTAGTAATGATGTGATTATTGATGGTCAGTTCCGACGTCATCGATCTGGGGGTATGGCGCTAACCGCCCCCGTCGGCAGCACTCAAATTAGGAGCCTGGTTCCATGAAAAAATCGGTTCATTATTCCGCGGTCTTCTTATTGATTAACTTGGTCTTCAGCGGCTTGCTCTGGAGCGAGCCGACTTTGGCCGCCGGTTGCCCGGCGGCAGGTTTTTCGCCGACCGGTCCGTATACGGCAGGGACCAATCCCATAGCCGTGGCGGTGGGCGACTTCAACGGCGACGGCAAGGCTGACGCGGTCGTGGCCAATCAACAGTCGGACAACATCACCGTCTTGATCGGCAATGGCACCGGCACATTCCAGTTCTCCAGCAACTATGCGACTGGGCGGTTTCCACAGGCCGTGGCGGTGGGCGACTTCAACGGCGATGGCAAGCGCGATCTGGCCGTGGCCCACTCTGCCGACCCAGGCACGGTGGCGGTCCTGCTGGGACTGGGGAATGGCGAGTTCCAGTCGCCCGTTCCTTACTCCACGGGCATCGTTCCCTCGGCGGTGGTGGTGGCGGATTTCAACGGCGACCAAAAGCAAGACCTGGTCGTTTCGGATGATGGCGGCGTGTCCGTGCTGTTGGGCAACGGCAATGGCACGTTCCAGAACGCCGTGGCGTACAGTGCCGGGGCTAGTCCTTCCTACGTCGCCGTGGGCGACTTCAACGGCGACCAGAAGCCTGACATCGTGGTGGCCAACTTTATTTTCAATGGAGCCGTGACAGTGCGGTTGGGCAATGGGGACGGCACATTTCAGGCCGCCCAAACCAACCGAGCCGCCCGGTGGCCGATTGCCGTAACCGTGGGTGACTTCAATGGCGACCAGAAACTGGACGTGGCCGTGGCCAACAACGAATTGGCGGGCAAGGCTTCGGTGCTGCTCGGAAATGGGGACGGCACATTTCAAACGGCGCAGAGCTTTGGCGCGGGGGTGTTTCCTGCCTCCATCGCCGCGGCGGACTTCAACAACGACGGTAAGATCGACCTGGCGGTCGCCCAGGAAAACGGCGCGGCAATCCTGTTGGGAATCGGCGATGGTACCTGCCAGTCCATGCAGAACTTCGTTGCGGGCAGCAGCCCGGTCGCCGTCGCGGTGGGTGATCTTCAAGGGGACGGTTCCTGGGACCTGGCCATCGCCAATTACAACCTGGTCGGCGGCGGGGTCGTCGCCCTGCTCAACACCTGTGTGCCCGCCCAGGTGTCGTTGGCCATTGTGCGCTCTAGCGCCAACGTCACCGTTTCCTGGCCCGCGCCTTCCACCGGATTCCAGCTGGAATCGACCGCGAGCCTGAGCCCGCCTGATTGGCATTTGGTAACCGACGCACCCACGAACAACAACGGTCGCTGGGAAGTGACGGCGCCCATCGGCGGGCCACAACGCTATTTCCGATTGCACAAGAATTGAATCAACGAACGAAGGGGCAAAATTATGGGGCACATCCACGGATTGAACGCGTGGCGCCGGGGCCATGAGCCGGCGCTATCCGCACAATGTGGCAGGACCGCAACGAAAGGAGCGCGACTGTGTCCGCAGGACCAGCCGCAGCCCGCGCGAAGCCTTGCTTCGTCAACTTCGGGGAGATTGAACCCATCACGTTAGCCACTCGCTGTCCAGCATTGGCACCGGCTTGCGCCCCACTCGACGCATGAATACCTCCCTCCTGCACTCGACGGCCCTTGGATTGGCCATTTTAGGCAGCCTTGCTTATGGCGGGCGCGCCTCCGCGGCCGGCTGTGCCACGCCGGTGTATCCAGCCAGCGGCGTCCTCAGCGCTGGATTCCAACCCGTGGACGTGGCGGTGGGCGATTTCAACGCCGATGGCAAGGTGGACCTCGTGGTGGCCAACCAGTTCTCGGCGAATGTGTCGATTCTGCTGGGCAACGGCAACGGCACGTTCCAGCCCGCAGTGAATTATTCGGCGGGGTTCGGTCCTTCGTCCGTGGCGGTGGGCCATCTCAATGGCGACGGCCGGCTGGACATCGTGGTGAGCGACTCCGGTACGGCCGCGATATGGGTGTTGATGGGCAATGGCAATGGCACGTTCCAGTCCGCCGTCAGCTACGCCGTCACGGACCTTTCCCAGTTTGTGGTGCTGGGTGACTACAATCTCGATGGGAAACTCGACGTGGCGGTGGCCCTTCGTGTCATTAACAGTGTCTCCGTTCTATTCGGCAACGGCAACGGCACGTTCCAGTCGCCCTCGGATTACCTGGTGGGACAGGACCCGCTCTTCATCGCTGTGGGCGATTTCAATAAGGATGGCCCGCCGGATCTGGCGGTGGCCAACGCGGCGCTGTTCGAGGATGCCGCCTCGAGCGTCACGCTTCTCAAGGGCCGGAACACAGGCAATTTCCAAAACGGCGTGGACTTCACCGCCGGAACGAGTCCCCGGGCCATCGCCGTGGGCGACTTCAACATGGATTCGAACCCCGACATGGCTGTGGCCAACTATGGCTCGTTCCCGAACGGGGTGCCTCCATTTACGAACAGCTCCCTGTCGATCATGCTGGGAAACGGCAGCGGGGGCTTTGCGGCCCCGGTCAATTTGCAAGTCGGCGAGGGTCCCTTGTCGTTGGTGGCCACCGACCTCAACGGTGACGGCAAGCTTGATTTGGCCGTGGTCAACTACCGCTCCTCGAGCGTTTCCATTCTCTTCGGCGTTGGCAATGGCACGTTTTCCCCCGCAGCCAGCTACAACACGGGCGCCAACCCTCATTCGCTGGCGGTCGGCGACTTCAACGGCGATGGCATGCCCGACCTGGTCGTCGCCATCGACGCCGGAGCGCAAGTGCTGCTCAGTTCCTGCGTGTCCGCCGATATGGCCATCGGCATGACGGGCACGCCGTCGACGCTCACTCCGGGCCAGTCGGTCACCTATACCATGAACGTGACGAACCGAGGGCCGAACCCGGCGGTCAGCGCCACGCTGACAAATCGAATCCCCGGCGGGATGTCCTTCAATTCGTTCACCACAAGCCTGGGCTCTTGCAACAACACCAACGGGTCTTTGAGTTGCAGCTTCGGTACCATGGCCACGGGCGCCACGGCGACGGTGACCCTCACGATGACGGCGGTCAGCGCCAGCACCTTCACGAACACGGCGTCGGTGGCCTCCGCCACGATTGACCCGATCGCGTCCAATAGCGTCGCGCGCGTGGTCACTGCCGTGCAGAATTCCGTGAGCATTTCGGCGCCGGACTCGACCGCGACGGAAGCGGGGCCCACCAGCGGGTTTTTCGTGATCAGCCGTTCCGGCAGCTCCTCGGGCAACCTCACGATCAATTACACCATCAGCGGAACCGCGGCCAACGGGGTGGACTATGCGACGATTCCGAGCTCGGCGACGATAGCCGATGGTTTTTCCTCGGCGAGCATCACCATAAATCCGGTAAACGACACCCAACCGGAGCCCAGCGAAACGGTCATCCTCACCCTGAGCCCGAGCACCAACTACGTTGTGAACCCCTCCGGCGACTCGGCGACCCTGACCATAATCGACAACGACGTTTTTGCCGTCGCCATCAATGACACCTCGGTGACCGAAGGCGACAGCGGAACCGTCCAGGCCGTGTTTACGGTGACCCTGACGCCGGCCAGCAGCCAGCCAGTGACGGTGGAGTACTCCACGGCCAATGGCTTTGCCGTGGCGGGCAGTGATTACGTGGCGACCAACGGCGTGGTATCGTTTCCTCCGGGCACAAGCAACCAGAGCGTCATCGTCCCGGTGATTGGGGACCTGATCAACGAGGCCAATGAATCCTTCTTCGTCAACCTGGCCAATGTGACCGGCGCAGCGATCATCGTCGACGGTCAGGCCCAAGGCACCATCCTCAATAATGATCCGTTGCCACTCCTGTCCATCAATGACGTGAGCATCACGGAGGGCAACAGTGGAAATTCAACCGCGGTCTTCACAGTGAACTTGTCGCCCGCCAGCGGCCAGAACGTGAGCGTCGCCTACGCGACATCCAATGGCACAGCCCTGGCAAGCAGCGATTACGCAGCCGCCAGCGGCACCTTGAGTTTTTCCCCCGGGACGACCGAACAGATCGTGACCGTGCTGATTTCCGGGGATGGGCTCAATGAGGCCAATGAGACTTTTTTTGTCAATCTGAGCAACCCCGTCAATGCCGCCTTCGCCGACGCGCAGGGCCAGGGGACCATCAGCAACGATGATCCCGTGCCCGACCTGTCGATTGACGACGTGACCTTCACGGAAGGGAACAGCGGCGGGGCGAACATGCTGTTCGTCGTGCGCCTGTCCGCTGCCAGCGGCCAGACCGTTTCGGCCAACTTCGCCACGACCAATGGGACCGCCATCGCCGGCAGCGACTACACGTCCACCAACGGCGTCGTGACCATTGCGCCCGGCACCACGACCCAAACGATCCCGGTGCGAATCACGGGAGACACTCTGAATGAGAGCGACGAAACGCTGTTCATGAATTTGTCCGGCGCCGTCAATGCAACGCTCACCGACGGTCAGGCCACAGGGACGATCCTCAACAATGATCCCCTGCCCGCCCTCTCCATCAACAACGTGACGCTGTCGGAAGGCGACAGCGGCACGACCGACGCCACCTTTACGGTGACCTTGTCACCGGTCAGCGGGCAAACTGTGACGGTCGATTTCGCCACCTCGGACATCACGACGCAGCCGGGCAGCGACATCATCGCGACGAACGGCACGCTGACTTTTGCCCCCGGCGATACGAGCCGGTCCATTGTGGTGAAGGTGATCGGCGACTTGTTCAACGAGCCCAATGAGACATTCGTCGTCAATCTCACCGGCCCCGCCAACGCTACGCTGGCTGACGAACAGGGTTTGGGGACCATCAACAATAATGATCCCTTGCCCAGTCTTTCCATCAACGACGTGGTCGTCACCGAAGGGGACAGTGGCACTGTGAACGCCTCCTTCACCGTGAGCCTGTCCCAGATGAGCGGCCAGACGGTGACGTTCAATTATGCGACGGCCAACGGCACGGCTCTCGCCGGCAGCGATTACGTGGCGGCCAGCGGCCCGATGACCATTCCCGCAGGCACGATGTCCCAGTCCCTCACGGTGCAAGTCCTCGGCGACACTTTCAACGAAGCGGATGAGGCCTTCTTCGTCAACCTGTCGAACCCGGGCAATGCCACCCTGGGCGACGGGCAAGGCACCGGCACGATCAACAACAATGACCCCTTGCCCATCCTCTCCATTAACAACGTGTCCGTGAAGGAAGGAGACAGCGGCATCACCAACGCCGTCTTCACAGTGATTTTGTCCGCCGCAAGTGGCCGGACCGTGACCGTCAATTATGCCACTGCGGATGGGACCGCCACCGACGGAGAGGATTACATCGGCGCCAGCGGCATGCTCACCTTTGCCCCCGGCACGTTGACTCGAACCGTCACGGTGCAGGTCATCGGGGACGTCACCAACGAAGTCCATGAAACCTACCTCGTCAATTTGTCCAGCGCCGTGAACGCGACTCTCGGGGACAGCTCAGGACTGGGAACAATCTTCGAGGATGATGCCCCGTCCATCTCCATCGGCAGCGTGTCGGTCAGCGAAGGCAACGCCGGAACCACCAACGCTGTCTTCGAGCTGAGTCTGTCCTTCCCGAGTCCCAATCCCGTCAGCATCGATTTCTCGACTGCCAATGGGACGGCGGCTGGCGGCAGCGATTATGTGGCCACCAACGGCACCGTGAACTTTGACCCGGGGATGACCAACCAGACTCTCATCGTCAGGGTCAATGGCGACGTGCTCAGCGAATCGAATGAATTCTTCTTCGTCAATTTGTCCGACCCAACCAACACCATCATCGGCAATGGCCAGGGCGTGGGGACCATCATCGACGAGGATCCGTTCCCGACCGTCTCAATCCTCAACGTATCGGTGAACGAAGGGAATGCCGGCACGGCCAATGCCGTGTTTACGGTCCATCTCTCGCCCGCCAGCGGCCAGGAGGTCACGGTGGACTATGAGACAGCGGACGGCATGGCGATTGCGGGCGCAGACTACATCGCCACCAATGGCACGGTGACGTTCCCTCCTGGCAGCACGGACCAATTTGTCACTGTGCCCATCCTGGGCGACTCGATGAACGAATCGAATGAGACGTTCTTCGTGAATCTCTCCAGCCCGTTTCGCGCGACCCTGGGGGACAGCCAGGCCGTCGGCACAATCACCGACAACGATCCGGTGGCGGGCATACTCATCAGTGACACGGCGGTCTTCGAAGGGAACTCCGGCACCGTCAACATGGTGTTCACGCTGAGTTTGTCAGCGGTCAGCGGCCAGGCAATCTCGGTCACTTACGCCACCGCCGACGGCACGGCCAGCCGGCAGCAGGACTACGTCCGCATCGTCACCGCCGTCGCTCAGTTCGCTCCCGGCCAGACGAATCAGACCATCGCGGTGGTGGTCAACGGCGACACTCAGAACGAAGCCAACGAAACGCTGTTCGTAAACCTCAGCAATCCTGTCAACGCCACGCTCCTGGACACCCAGGCCCAGGGCACAATCCTCAACGACGAGGGTGTGCCGTCCCTCTCGATCTCGGACGCAACCGTCACCGAAGGCAATTCGGGCGTCGTCAACGCCGTGTTCAACGTGCGGTTGTCTGCGAGCCATTCTCAGGTCGTCAATGTCGGCTACAGCACCGCGGATGGCACGGCCACGGCGGGCGCGGATTATGTGGGCACGAATGGGATCGTGAGCTTTCCGGTGGGCACGACCAATCAGACCATCACCGTTGCGGTCCTGGGCGAACTGGTCAACGAGGTCAACGAAACGTTTTTTGTAAACCTGGCCTTTACGACCAACGCGCCCATCACCGATGGCCAGGGAGTGGGCACCATCAGCAATGACGACGGCCTGCCCACGCTCGCCATCGATGACGTGACGGTGACCGAAGCGCCCCCGGGGACGACCAATGCCGTTTTTACAGTGAGCCTCTCGCCCGCGAGCGCTCAAACGGTGACCGTGAACTACGCCACCGCGGACGGCACCGCCGCTGCCGGAAGCGATTACGTCTCCACCAACGGCGTTTTGAGCTTCGCGCCGGGTGTCACGACGCGGACCCTCTCGGTGCCGGTCATCGGTGACATGGAGAACGAACCGGCGGAAACGTTTTTCGTCAACCTGTCGGCCCCTGCCAATGCGACCCTGGGCGACAACCAGGGCGTAGGAACAATCCTCAACGGGGCATCCGTTCCCGCCGTCACGATCAGCGACGTCACGGTGACCGAAGGAAACAGCGGTTCGGCCAGCGCCGTGTTCACGGTGAACCTGTCGTTCTCGTTTGACCAGCAAGTGACCGTCAATTTCTCGACGGCCAACGGCACGGCTGTTGCCGGCAGCGATTACATCGCGACCAATGGCATCTTGAGCTTCGCGCCGGGCGTGACAAACCGGAGTGTGCCGGTCGCGGTCCTCGGCGATTCGCTCAACGAATCCAACGAAGTGTTCTTCCTCAATCTGTCCAACCCGACCAACGCGTTCTTCAGCGACAGCCAGGGGGTGGGCACCATCAGCAACGACGATCCCTTGCCCAGTCTCACCATCAGCGACGTCTCGCTGGCCGAAGGGAACTCCGGAACCACCAACGCCACCTTCACCGTCACCTTGTCCGCGGCCAGCGGCCAGACGGTGATGGTGAACTTCACCACGGCCGACAGCGGCGCCACTGCCGGGAGCGATTACGCGCCCACCAACGGCAGCCTGACGTTTGCGCCCGGCGTGACGACACGGACGATTACCGTGTCCGTCAACGGCGACGCCATCACGGAGTCGGATGAAACGTTCCTGGTCAATTTGTCCGGCGCGGTCAATGCGACGCTCGGCGACGGCCAGGGAGTGGGGATGATCCTCAATGATGACACTCTGCCCTCGGTATCCATCGGCAACGTGACGCTGAGCGAAGGCAATACCGGCCCTGCCAACGCTCTCTTCACGGTGAGTCTGTCCTCCACTTATCCTCAGACGGTGACCGTCAGCTACGCCACGGCCAATGGCACCGCCACGGCCGGCAGCGATTACACGGCCACCAACGGGGCCGTGACCTTTGCGCCCGGCTCGACCAACCAAACCATTACAGTGCGGGTGCTCGGCGACACCCTCAATGAACCCAACGAAACGTTCTTCGTCAATCTGTCCAACCCCACCAATGCGACCATTGCCGATGGCCAGGGATTGGGCACCATCAACAATGACGACGCGTTGCCCAGCTTGTCCATCGGCGACGATACCCTGGCGGAAGGAGACAGCGGAACAAGCGACGCGAGCTTCACCGTGACCCTGTCCGCTGTCAGCAGCCAGACGGTGACGGTCAATTTTGCCACCGCCAACGGGACCGCCACTGCCGGCAGCGATTACGTGGCCACGAACGGTGTCCTGAGTTTTGCCCCCGGCGTGACAAACCAGACGGTCATTGTGAGGGTCAACGGCGATCTGCTCGGCGAGAGCAACGAAACGTTCGTCGTGAATCTCAGCAACCCCGGTAACGCCACCCTCGCCGACGGCCAGGGCTTGGGAACGATCATCGACGACGAGTCCTTGCCGGTCCTCAATATCGGCGACGTGACGGTGAGCGAAGGGAACGCCGGCGTCACGAATGCCGTCTTCAACGTCCGCCTTTCGTTGCCATTTGCTGAGGTGGTGAGCGTCCATTTTGCCACGGCCGACGGCACCGCCGTTGCCGGAAGCGATTACGTCGCCACCAACGGCGTCCTCACCTTCGACCCGGGAACAACAAACCAGACCATCACGGTGGCCGTCCTGGGCGACGTGAACAACGAACTCAATGAGACGCTGTTCGTCAACTTGTCCAATCCAACCAACGCCGCTGTTGCCGATGACGAGGGACTGGGCCTCATAACCAATGACGATCCACTGCCCAGTTTGTCCATTAACAACGCGACGGTCACGGAGGGCAATAGCGGCACCACCAACGCGACATTTACCATCACGCTGTCGCCGGTCAGCGGCCAAACGGTGACGGTCAACTACACCACGGCGAACGGGGACGCCACGGCCGGCAGCGATTACGTGGCGACCAATGGCGTGCTGACCTTCGCGCCCGGGACGGCGACGCAGACCCTCTCCGTGATGGTCAATGGAGACCTCCTTAATGAGCCCGACGAGACTTTCTTCGTCAACCTGTCCGGTCCTGCGAATGCCCTGCTCAGCGACGGCCAGGGCGTCGGGACGATTAGCAACAATGATTCCCTGCCCACACTGTCCATCAACGACGCGACGGTGACCGAAGGGAACACCGGAACCACCAACGCCGTATTTACCGTAACTCTGTCGGCCGCCAGCGGCCAGACCGTCACAGTCAATTTTTCCACAGCCGACGGGACGGCCAGTTCCGGGAGTGACTACGCCTCGACCAATGGGTCGCTGACGTTCCCTTCGGGGACGACCACGCGGACCATTACCGTGAGAGTCAATGGCGACCTGCTCACTGAAATCAACGAGACGTTCTCGGTGAACCTCGTCTCACCCGCAGGCGCGACACTCAGCGACGGACAGGGCCTGGGCACGATAGTGAATGATGACCCGCCGGCCATCTCCATTAACGACGTCACCGTCACGGAAGGCAATTCGGGCACCGCCAACGCGGTCTTCACGGTGAGCCTTTCCGGCGCCAGCGGACAGGCCTGCTCGGTCAACTTTGCCACGGCCGATGGCACAGCCCTGGCCGGCAGCGACTACTTCTCGACCAATGGCACGTTGAACTTCGCCCCCGGCACCGCCACTCAGACCGTCACAGTCCGGATCATTGGCGACACCGTTTTTGAGAACAACGAGACATTCTTCGTCAACTTGAGCAACCCGACCGGCGCCACGATCGTGGACAACCAGGGAACGGGAACCATCAACGATAACGACCCGCTTCCTGCCCTGTTCATCAACGACGTGGCCGTCACCGAGGGCGACAGCGGCTCGATCAACGCGACCTTCTCGGTGCGGCTCTCCGTTTTCAGCAGCCAGCCTGTCTCGGTGGATTTCGCCACGGCCAACGGCACGGCCATCGCCGGGCTCGATTATGATGTCAACGGCGGCACACTCACGTTTGCACCGGGCTCGACCAATCAAACCATTGTTGTGGAAGTCTTCGGAGACCTGTCGAACGAGTCCAACGAAACCTATTTTGTCAACCTCAGCAATCCAACCGGCGCCACGATCAGCGATGGCCAGGGTGTTGGGACCATCAACAATGACGACCCCCTCCCTGCCATTTCCATTGGCGACGCGGCCGCGTTCGAAGGCAACTCCGGAACGACCAGCATCGTGTTCACCGTGAGCCTTTCGGCGGCCAGCGGCCAGCAGGTCTCGGTGAACTATGCCACGGCCGATGGCACCGCGTCCCGGCAGAGCGATTACACCCGGATCAACAACACCCCGCTTGTCTTCAGCCCAGGGCAAACCAATCAGACAATCAGCGTCGTGGTGAGCGGCGACACGACGGTCGAGGGGAACGAAACCTTCACTGTCGACCTCGCCACGCCCGTCAATGCCACCCTTGCGGATAACCAGGCCGTCGGGACAATTCTCAATGACGATGGAATCCCCAGTGTCTTTATCAACGACCCGACTGTGGCTGAGGGCAACTCCGGCACGGCCAACCTGGTGTTTAACGTGCGGCTGTCCACGAACTTTGCGCAAGTCGTGACCGTGGCCTTCAGCACGGCCGATGGCACAGCTGTGGCAGGTGCCGATTATCTGGGTACCAATGGAGTCCTGACCTTTCCCGCGAACAACACCAACCAGACGATCACGGTCCGGGTCGTGGGGGATATCCTGAATGAGGTCAATGAGACGCTTTTTGTGAACCTCACCGGGTCGACGAACGCGTTTATTGGCGACGGCCAGGGCGTGGGCACGATCAACAACGATGACCCCCTGCCGGCGCTCTTCGTCGACGACATGTCGACCATGGAGGGCGATGAAGGAACCGTCACCGCGACGTTCAGCGTGCGTCTGTCGCCGCCCAGCGGACGCGCCGTGAGTGTCAACTTTGCCACGGCCAACGTCACGGCGCTCGCCGCGCTTGACTACCTGGCGACCAATGGCACCTTGGTTTTCCCCCCGGGCGCGACAAACCAATTCCTTGAGGTCGCGATCCTTGGCGATGTGCTGAACGAAGCCGCCGAAACCTTCGCGGTCGATCTGTCCACTCCTTTCAACGCCACCATCGGCGACGGGCATGCTGCGGGCACGATCCTCAACGATGATCCCCTGCCGGCTCTGTCCATCGGCAATGTCAGCCTGGTCGAAGGCAATTCGGGGACCACCAACGCGAGCTTTACGGTCAGCCTGTCGGCCGTCAGCGGCCAGACCGTCAGCGTGGACTATGCCACCAGCGACGGCAACGCCTCGGCCGGCGCCGATTACACCGCGACCAACGGCACGCTCAGTTTTCCTCCCGGCACGCTTACGCGCACCATTACAGTGGAAGTCCATGCTGACTTGCTGAACGAGGCCGCCGAGTCGTTCGTGGTCGGCCTCTTCAATGCAGTCAATGCCACGTTCTCCGGCAGCTCCGGAATCGGCACTATTCTGAATGACGATCCCTTGCCGGCGCTCTCCATCGGCGACGCCACGGTCGCCGAGGGCGATTCAGGCGTCACGAACGCGCTCTTCACCGTAAGCTTGTCGGTGGCCAGCGGGCAGAATGTCACGGTCAACTTTGCCACCTCCGACGGGACGGCTCTGGCGGGCTCGGACTACGTCGGGACCAATGGCAGTTTGAGTTTCAGCCCTGGAGTCACCAGCCGCACCATTGCCGTGCCCGTCCTCGGGGATGTGTTCAACGAGGCCAATGAAACCTTCTCGGTCACTCTGTCCAGCCCTGTAAATGCAACCCTCAGCGATGGCCAGGCAGTGGGAACGATCACCAACGAGGACCCCTTGCCCGCGCTCCTGATCTCGGACGTCACGGTGACGGAAGGAGACAACGGGAGCGTTGATGCGGTCTTCACGGTGAGTCTTTCGGTCCTCAGCGGGCAGGCGGTCACGGTGAATTACGCCACGACCGACGGCACCGCGCTCGCCGGCAGCGATTACATCTCGACGAACGGCACGGTGAACCTGGCGCCCGGCACGGCCAGCCAGGCCATTACGGTCAAAGTGATTGGCGACACCCTCAATGAATTGGACGAGACGTTCCAAGTCCTTCTGTCGAACCCTGGCAACGCCACGTTGGGCGATGGCTCGGGAGTGGGTACCATCGTCAATAATGATCCGTTGCCCACCGTGTCGCTCAGCGATGCCAGCGTGGCCGAAGGCAATTCGGGCGCGACGGCCATGCTCTTCACAGTGCATTTGTCCGCGGCCAGCGGGCGGCCCGTCACGGTCAATTACGCCACAGCCAATGCCACGGCCCTCGCCGGCACGGATTACGTCGCCACCAATGGGAGCATCAGCCTGGCAGCCGGCACGACGAACCAGACCATCGCGGTCATGGTCCTTGGCGACACGCTCGATGAGGTGAACGAGAGCTTTAACCTCAGCCTGTCCAGTCCCATCAACGCAACCCTTGGCGATGGTCTGGGCGTGGGCACCATCAATGACGACGATCCCGTGCCCGCGTTGACGGTCCACGACATCACCATCACCGAAGGCAATGGCGGCGCCGCCCAGACGGCCTTTGTCGTGAGCCTTTCGACGGCCAGCGGGCGGAGCGTTTCGGTGGGCTATTCGATGACCGATGGGACGGCGACCTCGGGCAGCGATTATGTTGCGACCAGCGGTTCGCTCAACTTCCCTCCGGGCACGACCACCCAAACCGTTCCCGTGACGGTGCTCGGCGACACGCTGAACGAAGCCGACGAGTCGTTTTTCCTGAACCTGACCTTGCCCGTCAACGCAAGCATCAGCGGTGGCCAGGGTGTGGGCATCATCAGCAATGACGATCCCCTGCCGTCGCTCGCCATCGAGGACGTCCTGGTGATGGAAGGAGACAGTGGCGCCATCGATGCGGTTCTGGTCGTGAGCCTGTCCGTGGTGAGCGGGCAATCGGTTAGCGTCGATTACGCGACGACCAATGGCACGGCGCTGGCCGGCACCGACTACATCGCCACCAATGGCACCGTCAGCTTTGAACCCGGCGAAACCGTTCAGTTCATCACCATCAAGGTCAATGGCGACCCATTCAACGAGGTCTCGGAGAACTTCTTTGTCAACTTGAGCGAGCCCGTCAATGTCACGCTCGCTGACGCCCAGGGGATGGTCACGATTGACAACGACGATCCACTCCCGACGCTGGCCATCGAGGACGTCACAGTGACCGAAGGCAACACCGGAACGACCGACGCGCTCTTCCGCGTCAGCTTGTCCATGGCGAGCGGACAGACCGTCACCGTCGATTATGCCACCGCCGACGGGACTGCGGCTGCCGGCGTGGACTACCGGGCCACAAACGGCATCGTCACTTTTGCCCCCGGCACGACGAATCAGACCATCACCGTCGCGACTCTCGGCGATTTGCTCAACGAGCCGGGCGAGACCTTCCTCGTCACTCTGTCGAACCCGACCAACGCCGTGCTCGGAGACTTCGAAGCCATCGGCACCATCGACAATAATGACCCGCCGCCGTCGCTCGCCATCTCGGACGTGACGGTGACCGAAGGCGACAGCGGGACGGTCGACGCGATCTTCACCGTCAGCCTCTCCACAGCCAGCGAGCAAACCGTCGTCGTCAGTTACGCGACCGCCGACGGGTCGGCCGTGGCCGGGGCGGATTACCTCGCCACCAATGGCGTCGTGACCTTTGCGCCCGGGGCGGTGAGCCGGGAAGTCCGCGTGAAGGTCCTCGCGGACGCGCTCAACGAGTCGGCCGAGACGTTCTTCGTCAACCTCAGCGGCGCCATCAACGCCACTCTTGCGGACTCCCAGGGCCGCGCCACGATCAACAACGACGACCCGTTGCCCGCTCTCGCCATCAGCGACATGTCGGTCAGCGAAGGCGACAGTGGAACATCCACGCTCCTGTTCAATGTGGCCCTGTCGGCCGTCAGCGGGCAGACGGTGACCTTCAATTACGCCACGGCCAACGGCTCCGCCGTCGCCGGCACGGATTACATTGCTACCAACGGCCTGGTCAGCATCGCACCGGGCGCGGCGGCCCAGACGATCGCGGTGAGAATCAACGGGGATATCCTCAACGAGAGCGACGAGACCTTCTTCGTCAATCTGTCCAATCCAACCAACGCGACACTGGGCGACGGCCAGGCCGTGGGCACGATCAGCAACGACGATCCGCTGCCTTCACTTTCCATCAACAACGTGTCGATTACGGAGGGCAACAACGGCGGCACAACCAATGCGGTCTTCACCGTCAGCCTATCCGACATCAGCGGGCAAACCGTCACGGTCAACTACGCCTCCAGCAACGGCACGGCGGTCGCCGGCAGCGATTACATCTCAACCAATGGCACGTTGACCTTTGCTCCAGGCGTGATCACTCAGACTGTCGTCATCAGGGTCAACGGTGATGCGCTGAGCGAAGCGAGCGAGACGTTCTTCGTGAACTTGACCGACCTCGCCAATGCCACGTTCGTGAACAGTCAGGGGACTGGAACCATTCTTGATAATGATCCGCTGCCGTCCCTCGCCATCTCCGACGTGACGGTGACCGAAAGCGATAGCGGGACGGTCGACGCGCTCTTCACCGTCAGCCTTTCAACGGCGAGCGGACAAACCGTCACTGTCGATTATGCGACGGCAGCCGGGACGGCCGCGGCCGGGGCGGATTACCTCGCCACCAATGGCACCGTGACCTTTGCGGCCGGCGTGACGAGCCAGGACATCCGGGTGAAAGTCTTCGGGGACACCCTCAACGAATCGAACGAGACGTTCTTCGTCAACCTGAGCGGCGCCGTCAATGCCACGCTCGCCGACGGTCAGGGGCTTGGGACGATCAACAACAACGACCCGTTGCCGCTCCTGTCCATCGGTGACATGTCGAGAACCGAAGGCGACAGCGGAACCACTACGGTGATTTTCAACGTAGGCCTGTCGACCGTGAGCGGGCAGACGGTCGTCTTCAATTACGCCACAGCTAATGGCACAGCTGTCGCCGGCGCGGATTACATTGCCACCAACGGCCTGCTCAGCATCGCGCCGGGCGCGACCGCCCAGACCATCGAGGTGAGAATCAATGGAGATCTGCTCAACGAGGCCGACGAGACGTTCTTCGTTAACTTATCCAACCCGACAAACGCGACTCTGGGCGACGGCCAGGGCGTGGGCACGATCACCGATGATGATCCCTTGCCTTCACTCTCCATCAATAACGTGTCGATTGCGGAGGGCAACAGCGGCACGACCAACGCTGTGTTCACCGTAAGCCTGTCGGTCGCGAGCGGGCGAACCGTCACGGTCAACTACGCTTCCAGCAACGGCACGGCCATCGCCGGCAGCGATTACATCTCAACCAATGGCACGTTGACCTTCGCTCCAGGCGTGATCACTCAGGCGGTCGTCATCAGGGTCAATGGAGATGCGCTGAGCGAAGCGAGCGAAACGTTCTTCGTGGGTTTGAGCGCCCCCACGAATGCCACGCTCGGGGACAGCCAGGGCCTTGGAACCATTATCGATAATGACCCGTTGCCCGCACTGTTCATCAACGACGTGGCGGTCACGGAAGGAAACAGTGGCGTCGTCAACGCGCTGTTCACGGTGCGCCTGGGCGTCGCCAGCGGCCAGGAGGTCTCCGTCAACTTCGCCACCTCGAATGGCACCGCTGTCGCCGGCGCCGACTTCCTCTCGACCAATGGCACGGTGACATTCCCGGCGGGCTCGACCAACCAGACCCTCGCTGTGGCGGTGCTCGGCGAACTCTCTTTCGAAGCCAACGAAACCTTCGTGGTCAACCTGAGCAACCCGGCCAACGCGACCATCAGCGACGGCCAGGGCACGGGAACCATCAACAACGACGATACCGCGCCGGCGATCTTCATCAGTGACGCCGCCGGTTTTGAAGGAAACTCCGGTACGACCAATATCAACTTTACCCTCAGCCTCTCCGTGGTCAGCGGCCTGCCGGTGACGGTAACCTATGCCACGGCGGACGGCACGGCCACCCGGCAGGGCGATTATGTCCGGATCGTCGGCAGCACTGTCGTGTTCAACCCGGGCCAGAGCAATCAGACGATCAGCGTGACGGTGAATGGCGAGACGGTCGTCGAGCCCAACGAGACGTTTTTCGTCGACTTGAGCAACCCGATCAATGCGACCCTGGCCGACAGCCAGGCCCAGGGATTGATCCTGAATGACGACGGCGTCCCCTCCCTCTTCATCAACGATGCGACGGTGACCGAAGGCAACGCCGGCTCGACCAATGCCAATTTTATTGTGCGGCTGTCGGCGGCATCCACTCAGCCCGTCACAGTGGGCTTTGCCACCGCCAACGGCACCGCTCTAGCCGGCAGCGATTTCGTGGCGACCAATGGAACGCTGACCTTCCCCGTGGGCTCGACCAACCAGACGCTCGCCGTGCGAGTCCTTGGGGACGGCATCAACGAGGGCACTGAGACATTCTTCGTGAACCTCTTTGGTTCGACCAACGCCTTAATCAGCGATGGGACGGGGTTGGGGACGATTGTCGACAATGATCCGCTCGACCTCCTGCTCTCGACCAACTCGCTGAGCGTTCCCGAAGGCGGCACAAACTTCTTCTCGATCCGGCTCAATGCCCAGCCCTCCAGCAACGTCGTCGTGACGACCCTGTTCAGCAGCGGAGACGCCAGCCTTGGCGTCAGCGCCGGAGCGAACCTTGTCTTCAACGCGGCAAATTGGAACGTCGACCAACCCGTGGTTCTGAGCGCCGCGGAGGACGATGACATCGCCGAAGGCCAGGCGCTTTTCACCGCCTCCGCCGCAGGCCTGGCCAGCCGAACCGTCACAGCGAGGGAACTGGAAAATGACGCCCAATCCCTGATGGTGGCCAGTTCTCAAAGTCAGGGCATCCCGCCAAGACTCCTGGGCATTCAATTCCAGGGCGCCGACGCGGTCGTCCGCTTTACGACTGTGTTGAGCAATATTTACCGGCTCGAACGCAGCGATGAAGTCACCGGGGCTCCGTGGTCGCTCGTGGCGGACAACGTCATGGGGACCGGTGGCATTGTTCCGGTGACGGACAGCGGCGGCGCGGGCCGGGCGCGTCGGTTCTATCGAGCCAATTTGGCGACGGCCTCCGGGGTTTCTCTGGTCATCCCTGAAGGAGGCACCGGCAACTTTACCGTGCGGCTCGCGGCTCAGCCCACAAACACCGTCACAGTGACCGTCGCCCGCACCAGCGGCTCCACAAACCTCACCGTGGCCGGAAGCGGCATTCTGACGTTCAACACCGAGAATTGGAACGTGCCGCAGACGGTCGTCGTCAACGCCAGCGAGGATGCCAATACCACCGATGATGAGGCGACCCTGACGGTTTCCTCGCCCGGCCTCGCCAGTCAGAGCGTCAGCGTGATGTCGCTCGATAACGATTTGCAGGCTTTCATACAATGTCCCGGCGACACCATCGTCCTCAACGCCATGTCGGGCGGGGCTGGCCCATTGAGCTATCAGTGGCGCAAGGACGGCGTGCCGTTGGCCGGCCAAACCAATGCTTCACTGCTTCTCGCCTCGCTCATGGCGACGGACGCCGGGGCTTACTCAGTCCTGATCAGCGCCAGTTCCTACACATTGACGAAGACCGGCACGCTGGCGATGAACACACCCACTTCGGCCACCGGGCCAAACAGCATGGCCCATTGTCCGGGCGAAACCGCCAGCTTCAGTACCGCGCCAGCGGGCAGCGGCCCGTTCACGTATCGATGGAGGAAGGCTGGCGTCGACGTGGATGGCGCCACGAATAGCAGCTTCGTGCTGCCCAACGTGAGCGCAGCGGACGCAGCAGAATACTGCGTCATCGTAAGCGGAGCGTGCAACCGCGTGACCAATTGCGCCAGCCTCACCGTCTGGATGCCGGTGAGCGCGACCGGCCCGCCGAGTCTGACGAATTGCCCGGGGACAGTGGCGAGCTTCGTTGTAACGGCCCGCGGTAGCGGGCCGCTTACTTATCAGTGGTCGAAGGACGGCGTCGTGGCGCCGGGTCAGACCAGCAGCAACCTGGTGCTGCTCAACGTGGGCACTGCCGATGTGGGCAACTACTGCGTTGTGGTGAGCGGCCCGTGCAACCGGGTGACCAACTGCGCCAGTCTGACAATTCTCACGCCGCTCAGCGCCACGGGTCCGAGTGGCCAGACCGTCTGCCCCGGTGCAACCGCCAGCTTTGGCGTCTCAGTCACGGGCAGTGGACCCATTCGCTTTCAATGGAGCAAAGCCGGAGCAAACCTGCCCGGCGCGACCAATTCGACTCTGCTGCTTCCGAACGTGGGCGCCGCGGACGCGGGCAGTTATTGCGTGGTCGTGAGCGGACCGTGCAACAGCGTGACCAATTGCGCTTCGCTGACCTTGCTCACACCGCTGAGCGCCACCGGCCCGTTTGGGCAAACCAATTGTCCAGGCGCCCCCGCCAGCTTCAGCGTGACCGCCACCGGCAGCGGCTCGTTGGGTTATCAATGGAGCAAAGCCGGCGTGGACCTGCCAGGCGCGACGAACAACACGCTGTTGCTGCCAGGCGTAAGCGCGCTGGATGCCGGAACCTATTGCGTGGTTGTGAGCGGCCCGTGTAATCGCGTGACCAACTGCGCCAGTCTGACCGTATTGACTCCTGTGAGCGCGACCGGTCCGGTGGGCATAAGCAATTGCCCGGGCACCACGGCCAGCTTCAGTGTGGCGGCCAATGGAAGCGGCCCGTTGAGCTACCAATGGAGCAAGACTGGCGTCGACCTGCCGGGCGCGACCAATAGCACCCTGGTATTGCCCAACGTGTCCGCGCCGGACGCCGGAAACTACTGCGTCGTCGTCAGCGGCGCCTGCAACCAGGTTTCCCATTGCGCCAATTTGACCGTCTTCACGCCGTTGAGCGCCAGCGGCCCTGTTGACCAAACGAACTGCGCTGATTCGCCAGTCAGTTTCAGTGTGGCGGCCAGTGGAAGCGGCCCGTTCACCTATCAATGGAGCAAGGCTGGGGCGGACCTGCCGGGCGCGACCAATAGTACTCTGGTGCTGCCCAACATAGGCGCTCAAAGTGCCGGCAACTATTGCGTTGTCGTCAGCGGTCCGTGCAACCGCGTGACCAACTGTGCCACTCTGACCGTGTTGACGCCGGTGAGCGCGACCGGTCCCACGGACGAGGTTCACTGTCCGGGCGCCACAGCTATCCTTAGCGTTGCGGCCATGGGGACCGGCCCTTTGAGTTACCAATGGAGCAAGGCCGGCGTGGATTTGCCCGGGGCGACGAACAACACACTTGTGCTCCCTGCCGTGAGCGCGGCCAGCAGTGGCACCTATTGCGTCGCAGTCGGCGGCGCATGCAACCGCGTGACCAATTGCGCCACGCTGACCGTCGTGCCGCCGCCCGAGATCGTTTCGCAGCCAACGAACCAGGCCGTGTTCGTCGAAAACAGCGCGACATTTACCGTGAATGCGGCGGGAACCGGGGCGCTCAGTTTTCAATGGCGCTTCAACGGCGCCGACTTGCCGGGTGAGACGGACTCCACGCTGATCGTCCCCAACGCGCAGCCAATCAACGAAGGCGCCTACACGGTCGTGGTCAGCGATAGCGCATGCTCGGTGACCAGCGCGGTGGCGAGGTTGACGCTGCTCCGCGACTTTGGGGATGCACCGAATCCTGCTTACCCAACCTTGCTGGCCACCAACGGCGCGCGGCACTTGATCGTGCCCGGATTCCACCTCGGTGCGCGCATCGACGCGGAGGCGGACGGCCAGCCGACGAGTTTGGCGGACGGGGACGACGTGAATGGCGGCACGGACGACGAGGATGGCGTCACGTTCCTGACGCCGCTGGTCCCGGGCCTGGTTGCTTCAGTGCAAGTCGTCGCTTCGGCCAGCGGCAGACTCGACGGATGGGTGGATTTCGAGGCCGATGGCTCGTGGGCCGATCCGAATGATAGAGTTTTCATGGACGAACCGGTGAACGCGGGGATCAATCTGCTGACGTTCCGGGTGCCGCTCAACGCGGTGCTGACTCCGACCTTCGCTCGATTCCGGTTCGGCAGCGCGGGCGGACTCTCGTTCGTCGGCGAGGCTGCGGATGGCGAGGTCGAAGATTATCGAGTCGACATTGTCCCTCTCCTGGCCCCTCCCGAGGAGTTAGCCATGGCGGGCACTACGGTGAATTCACCGCTGCTGTCCTATACCATGGCGGGTCCGGCCATTCTGGGCGGCAAAGCCAGCGTCACCGTTTCCTGGCCGTTGCCGTCCAGCGGCTTCATCCTTGAATCCGCGACCAGCTTGACTCCGGCCAACTGGGAGCCCGCTGCGGAAGAACCGGTTCTCGCTGGAGATCGCTGGGAGGTCCGCATTCCTGTCGCCGAGCCCCAACGTTACTTCCGGCTGCGCAAGCTGTGAGAAGGGTTCGGTGATGGGCGCGATCGCTACGAGGCTCGCGGATCCCAAGCGTCGCGGAGACCGTCCCCGAGGAAGTTGAGCGCCAGAAGCGTTGTCACCAGCAACGTCGACGGGAATACCACAAGCCACCAATAGATGTGGACTGGATTGATTTGGGCCGCGCCTTCCCCCACGAGCGAACCCCAACTGGCCATCGGCGGTTCGATGCCCAGCCCAAGGTAGCTCAGGAAGGATTCGTAAAGGATGATCGAGGGCACCGTCAACGTGAGGTAAACTATCACGATGCCCCACGTGTTCGGCAGGATATGCCGCAAGACGATGCGCGCGTGGTTCGCGCCGAGCGAACGGCTGGCCTCGACGAAGGCGCGCGTGCGGAGGCTCAAAACTTGTCCTCGCACGATGCGCGCCATTGTCAGCCAGGAGATCGCACCCAGACCGATGAACAGCAGGAGCATTCGTGCGAAGCCGGAACTGACTCGACCGCCAAGCCAGATCTTCAGCCCCTCTCCGCACATCGTCACCAGCACGATGACGAAAATGATCGAAGGCATGCAGTAGAGCACGTCGACAAATCGCATCATCATTCCATCCAGCCGCCCGCCGACGTACCCGGACACGGCGCCCCAAGTCACCCCAATGACAAATGCCACACCCGCGCCCACCGCGCCGACGAGCAGTGAAATACGCGCCCCGAAGAAGGCACGGCTCAACAGGTCGCGCCCGTGGACATCGGTGCCGAACCAGTGCTTCAAGCTCGGCGGTTGGAATTGTTCATCCGTAATCGTGTTCGCGGGATACGGCGACAGCAGCGGCCAGGCCAGCACGAACAGCAGCAGCACAACGAGGAACCACAGGCTGATCACTGCAGGCGTGTTCCGCCGGAAGCGCCGCCAGGCACGAGTGGAGGGTCGAGCGTCAAGGGGCGAAGGCTTGGAGCCAGCAGCGGGCGGTTGGCCCTGACTCTCGACCCGCGACGCTCGGCTCTCGACCGGTTCACTCATACCTCACCCGCCTGTCCAGGAATGCCAATGTGAAATCGGCGAGCAGATTCAGCAGCAGCAGCAGCCCGGCGTAGAGCAGCACCAGCCCCATCAGCAACGGGTAATCTTTATTGAGCGTACTGTTCACGAAGAACGGGCCCAGCCCGGGAATCTGGAATATCGATTCGACGACGAATGAGCCCGTCAGCAGGTCCGCGAGCATCGGAGCCGAAAACGAGACCACGGGCAGCAGCGCCAGACGCAGGGCGTGCCGGTAGAGGAGGGTCGATTCGCTCAGGCCCTTGGCGCGGGCCGCGACGATGAACTCGGACTGCAGCGTCGTCGTCATGCTCTCCCGAACGAGCCGGGCCACTTTGCCTGCGAACAGCACCCCGAGCGTGAACGTCGGAAGGACAAAGTGCATCGGCGTGTCCCACAACGCGGCAGGAAACCAGTGCAAGCGTACCGCAAAAGCGAGCACGAGCAGCGGCCCGAGAACCAGTCCCGGAATGCACACCGCCAGCAGCGCGAGCAGACCCAGGGAATAGTCGGTCCAGGTCCCGCGGCGCACGGCCGTCCACACGCCCCACGGAATCCCAAACCCGAGCGCGAAGCAAAACGCCAGGCCCCCCAGGGCCAGCGAAACGGGAAATGCGTCGGCGACGATGTCATTCACGTTGTGATTCCGATACTTGGTGGAGAGCCCAAGGTCGCCACGCCCCAGATCGCGCAGGTAGAACCAGTATTGGACTGGGATCGGCTGGTCGAGACGGTATTTGGCCCTAAGGGCCTTCTCGATCTCGGGTGAAGCCGGCGTGCGGTCACTGTCGAACGGGCCGCCCGGCGCCAACCGCATCAGCCCGAACGCCAGGAAGCTGATCACCAGCAGCAGCGGAACGAGGAAGGCGAGGCGTTTAAGGAAGTACATGATTTGCTGATTACTCCCTCGTCAGCTTCCGAACCGCGTTCAGCGGGTGAATATCCAGAATGTTGCCGGTAATCCCTGAGACCCGCTGCGGGTCGTAGTAATTGAAGCCGGCGAAGAAGTAGACCGGGGCAATGGGCGCTTCGTCGCGAACCAGCAGCGTTTCCGCGTCGCGCAGGATCTCCGAACGCCGCCGCAAATCCCCTTCGCGCGCCGCGCGGTCCATCAGTTCGTCGTATCGGGCGTTCTTCCAGCCTGTGCGATTGTTGCCGTTGTTGCTGCGGAACAGGTCGAGGAAAGTGACCGGATCGTTGTAGTCGCCAATCCACGTGCTTCGCGTCACGCCGTATTCCAGCGAGCGTTGGGCCTTGAGGTAAACCCGCTTTTCCATCTGACGCAGTTCCACGCTTATGCCCAGTGCCTCCTTCCACATCTGCTGAAGTTCCACACCGACCTTGCTGTGGACGGACGCGCCGCCCGTGACAGACTCAAAGAGGTATTCGATGGGGGGAAAGCCTTTGCCCATTTCGAAGCCGGCGTCCTTAAGCAGGCGGCGGGCGGTCTCGAGATCGTAGCGCGGAGCATCGATGGGAAGGCTGTTGGTGGTGTAAGGAGGGACCAGTTGTTGCGCGATGGGTTCGCGGGTCTTGATGATCTTGTCCATTAGCCGTTGCTTGTCGATCGTGAGGGCCAGCGCCCGGCGCACGCGCGGATCGTCCAACGGCTTGCGCGTGGTGTTGAAGCGCAGGAAGTAAGTCCCCAGGTAATTAAAGGCGTGGAAATCGGGGCGCTCGCGGAGCGTCTGGTAGAGCTCCGACGGAACAAGCTCCTTGTCCCAGATGATGTCGACCTTCTTGCGTTCGTACAGGTTCAAGGCTGTGCTCGCGCTGCGAATCGGCAGCAGGTCGATCACTTCGCAACTGGTGTTCGCGGCGTCCCAGTAGCGCGGGTTCGCGCGAAGCCGGATTCGATCGTTGAGCCGCCAGGACTCCAGTTGGTAGGCGCCGCTGACCGAAAGCGGCCGAACGCGCATCCAGCGATCGCCGTAACGTTCGATCACGTGCTGCGGCACGACCGAGAAGGTCTGGAAGGCGCACAGGTCGAGGAAAAATGGCGTGGGGTTCTCCAGTTCCACCTGCAGCGTGAAGTCGTCGGGCGCGTGGATGCCGACTTCCGTTCGGTTGGTGAGTTGCTTGTTGACCCAGCGTTCCGCGTTCTTGATGTAGAAAAGCTGACCGACGTATTCGCTGGCCGTGGCGGGGTCGAGCACGCGGAACCAGGAGTAGACGAAGTCGCGCGCGGTGATGGGTTCGCCCGTGGACCAGACGATATTGGTCCGAAGGTGAAACGTGTAGGTCTTGCGGTCGGGCGAGATCTCGTGTCGCTCCGCAATGCCGGGGATCGGCTGCGCCGTCACCGGGTCGACGCGCATCAACCCCTCGAACAATGCCATGGTGACGCGAAGCTCTTCGAGACCCGTCGAGGTGGCCGGATCGAGGGTGCCGGGTTCAGCGCCATTGACGATGATCAGATCGGCCCGAGGCCGCTGGGGGGAACAGGCGCCGAGCAGGAACGCGAGCAGCACGACGTAGAAGGCGTGTTGCGTGTGGCGTATGGCATCAAGCATGGCGCGATGCGTTCGACGCTACTGGACGCAACACGCAACACGCAACACGCAACACGCCACCGCTGGGCGCATCTCAGTCTTTCTTGCAGAGGACAGCTGGCCCACGGTCTCACCCCTCACCCCTGCCCTCTCCGGGGAATGACAATGTTTCTCGCGAGGCTTCGCCCGCAGGAGGGGAGAGGGAGTCGCGATGCACCCCCGCTACAATGGGTCAGCGTTGAGCCGCGCACGGTACGTTTGCGCCATCGGCGCGCACGGCAGCCAAGCGCGGAGAATGCTTTCGTCATCGTTGGACGTCCGTCGCGCTCCCTGCCCAGTAACCTCCCATCTTGGAAACTCGCAAGTCATTGGAAATCAGGGCAGGCATCCTTTTGTGGTCCAAGCCGGCCAAAAGAGCTCTCGTGAGGTTACG
>Ga0134127_10000634_pt1 | contig 30526 bp, 23 predicted proteins | sample KB31753_FD_96459 | JGI IMG/M metagenome (GOLD analysis project Ga0134127, IMG submission 96459) | Terrestrial soil microbial communities with excess Nitrogen fertilizer from Kellogg Biological Station, Michigan, USA - KB3-175-3 | ecosystem: Environmental > Terrestrial > Soil > Unclassified ...
TGCTCTTGCTCGCCCACTCCTGGTCATCCGCGTGGACCGACAGCAGGATCCCGCCCTTCCTCATCCGCCCTTCGTACCGCTTCGCCTGATACTCCGGAATACCCAGTCCGATGAGCGCGCCGGTCGTGCCTCCAATCGCTCCACCGGCGCCCATGCCGGCGAGCGTCGCGACGATGGGCCCTGCAGCGATGAAGGGTCCAACGCCGGGAATCGCGAGCATGCCGATGCCGGCGAGCCACCCTAGCGCCCCGCCGATGACGGCGCCAGATCCGCCGCCTGCGACAGCACCTTCCGCCGATTTCGTGCCCTTCTCATGGCCAAACTCCTTGGAGCCGACGTTCTGCGGGAACAACACTGAAATGTCGGTGTTGCGAAACCCTTTCGTTCTCAAGGTGTCAACAGCGACGTCCGCGCTCTCGTGAGTCGGATAGACGCCAAATACCGCAATGTTCTTTCCGGACATGTTGCCTCCTGTGATTGTGCGGTGACCTCGTGCGCCGGACTCGATCGATCACGGCGCGACGCGGATCGGACAATTCCGATGACTTGAACGATGCGGTCGAAGATTCCCAGTGCGCCCGAAACGGATACACGCAGGCGAAAATTCTCGGCCGATCCCGCTAACGTCTCGTCTGTCAGTACGCTACGCGCATCGGCTGAATTGAGCTGTCCAGAACATGACAGGCCACTTCAGGAAGAGGCATGTGATGTTCCTTCACCGATGCGTCGTTGCCAGCTGTACTCAGTCGTTGCGAGCTGTACTCAGCGGTGCACGCGCGCGTATGCGGAGCACCTCGGCAGGGGGACCTCCGTGTCGAGGCGCCTGCGGCGGTGTGCATTCGAGAACATCGAACGCGGCACAGAGTCGGTATGCTTCAAGCATGCAACCCGCGGTATTGGAGAGCGCCCGTCCAGACCGGATCGCTACGCATTCAAGAGATGCGTTCACAAGTCTCGTCACCAGGTCCTGGTTCGAACAAGCATGGGACGTGTTATCCGATTTCTTGATCGCGACGGCGTTGATTTGGACATTGCCGCTGTTGCTCGGCGCAGCAGCTGCATTAGTCAGGCTTCTTCTGCGGGCACTGTAACGTCCGAAGGCGCGGCAAAACTACGCATCGCATTCCTTCGGACGGGTGATGCCGACCGCATCTCATGGTTGCATCGCCGAAAGGAACACCGATGACCAACAACACGAACGAACACCAGGACGCAATTTCCAGTTGGGAAGACGAGGGTGGCGGTGGCGCCGGGCTTTCCGACCAACGAAGTGAGGCGATCGCGCCAGGCAAGAAGGGCAATTCCGAACAAGATCGCCTTGATGCGAGCCACGAGTCCGATGTACGAGGGGAGCATCGGTACCTTGACGCGCACCAGACGGGCGCGGAGCAAACGGCGCGACGCGATCGAGACGATCTCAAACGGCGGCTTGCAGCCCGATTGAAGCCAGGGGCGGAGCGGAAGCTCCGCGCGAAATGACGCAGACAAGCAGATTCGCCGCCGCCTTGAAAGCTGACCGTGCCGATGCTTACGTCGTCTGCGGCACCGGCGTCGCGTCGGCGGCGAGCGGCATTTCGACCACGCAGATGCACCCCTTGCCCGGCAGGTTCTGAATATGGATGTCGCCGCCGTGAGCCCGGATCGCCCTGCGGGCGATTGATAGTCCGAGGCCAAGGCCCGAGCGATCGCTTCGGCGGCGCTCTCCGAACGGCTCGAAGGAGCCTTCCCCGCCCTCTGGAAAACCGCCACACTCGTCTTCAACCTCGAGAAAGAGTCGCCCCTGCTCGGCGTGCGCGCGCAACGACACGTGGCCTCCTTCCCCCGTGAACTTGAATGCATTCTGTAACAGGTTCGTCACGGCGGATGTGAGCAGGTGCGGATCGGCATCGACAGCCAGCGTCGGGTCGACGGCATCCACCGTAAACCGTATGTTGCGGTACTCGGAATGAAGAACGCCCGTTGCGGCGATCTCGTCCAGCAGGCCGACCACCGGCAGGCGCTTGCGCCGCTGCTGGCCGGATGCGAGCCGCACTTCAGAGAGCGCAACACCAATGGTGTCGCGAAGTCCCATCAGGCTGCGACCGAGGACCGCCCCCGTGCTGCCGTTGATCGCGACGTCACCGCGTTTCAGAGCCTGGAAGGCGAGAAGCGCCGTGTTCAGAAGATCTCGCAGCTCATGAGCCGCGCGCCCGAGATGTTCGGTCTCGTCCGCCATCCGCTGCTGCGCTGTGATGCGTGCATGTTCCGTTACCGCTTCGGCAATCGCTGTATCGAGACAACGGTTGAGAACGTGAAACTCCTGGACCGTCACTGAGGCGCGATGCTCCTCCGCGAGCGCGGTAATCGCCTGGCAGATGTCGCCGTAGTCGTGGACCACCTGCGAGAGCGTGAAACCGGCCGCGAACAGCTCCGCGCCATGCTGGGTCGCCGTCGATCTGATGGCATCGGCGGGAAATGGTGTCTCAGTGGATTCGAGGCGGAGTGTGTCGGCAAGCTGCTGCAGAAAAAGGGGAACGCCATGCTCGAGCTCGTTGGTAGAAACCGACGGCCAAGGGCGTCCGCCGACCATTTCCCTCGTACGTGAAATGATCGAGTCCCGATTGGTGGAAATGAATTCTTGCAGCATTGGAGTGCTCCTGCCGGCGCCGATCATGCGTCGTCCGGTCTCGCACGTCTGTGCTTTATTGAACAGCTGAGATCAAGAGAGGGCGAACCCGAACTTGGCGGGCAATGGCCCAAATTTGCGACCTCGAATTTGACGATCGTTCCCGAGCCGCCTCCCCAGTGTGAAGATTCACACCCGCCAGGCCGAAAGCCGGAGGTATTAGCGTCGCCGAGGGCTTGACATCAGGCCTGAAGGCTTCCCCATCGAGATTCAATTCGGCGTCGAACTTCCCCGGCCCCCCAGCTCGCCAGGACCTTTTTCACGCACCGGAACCAGGACGGCGAGGCCGAGAACGAGTGACCGTTTCCACATAACACGCTCACGGTAAGTCGCTCGCCACAAGCAGCGTGTGCACAACCGAACAGACGAACATCGCTCGCATTACTACGATGATGCTGGTCGTCACGTTCCGGGGGTTCAATCCCATGTCACGTTCACGTCAGGAGCCGCGTATGTTTGATCGCAAGTTGTCGAAACGTGTGAGTCGCGCGTTGGTGTGCGCATTCGGAATCGCAACGCTTGCTGTCCTTTGCGCAGGCAGTGCCTCTGCGCAAACGTTGAGCAAGAAAACGACCGTGACGTTCAACATGCCGGTGGAGATTCCGGGCGTCGGCGCGCAGGTATTGCCTGCAGGCGTGTATGTGTTCAGATTGATGGATTCGCTCTCGGACCGCAACATCGTGCAGGTGTTCAACAAGGACGAATCTCACATCTACGCGACCATCCTGGCCATTCCGAACTTCCGCCTGCGCGCCACCGACAAGACCGTGATCACCTTCGCCGAGAGCGCGGCCGGCGAGCCCCAGGCCGTCAAGGCTTGGTTTTACCCGGGCGACAACTGGGGCCAGGAATTCGTGTACCCGAAGTCGAAGGCTCTCGAGCTCGCAAAGCGGACGAACCTCCCCGTCCTCTATATCCCCGACGAAGTAGCGCCGAACATCGTCGCACCGGTCAAGACCGTGGACGAAGCGGCGGTCGTTGCCCTGAAGCAGGCGCCGCTCAAGGCCGTTACGCCCTCGGGTCAGGACGTCGCGCTCGCGGACGTCGTCGCATCGCCGCCGACGCTCGTCGCCGGGCTGCCGAAGACCGCCAGCAACCTGCCGTTCATCTTCGTTATGGGACTGTGCTTCATCACCGGCGCGGTGACGCTCAACACGTTGTGCCGTCGCGTCTAGGTATCCCTCATTCAGCCTGCTGTTCTCCGACGTGGCGGACGATCCAGCGAACTTTCCTCTGCCTTGGCGTAGCGATGCTGACGTACGCCGGTGGCTCGCTCGTCAGCGGACGCGTCTCGCAGATCGAGGCCTCGCGGCGCTTGGGTCGGGACATGATCGCCGTCACTCGCAACCCCGATCTCGCCGAAGGAGACCTGGTTGGCCGTCTCGAGGTGCCGCGCCTTCACATCTCCGTGATGGTTTTGCACGGGACCGAGGATAGGACGCTCGTTGCCGGCGCCGGACACGTCCCCGGCACGCCGTCTCCGGGCGGCGACGGTAACGTCGTCATCGCCGCACATCGCGACACCTTCTTCCGCACGCTGGAACGCGTGGTTCCCGGAGACCGCATTCAGATCGACACGGCCATCTGGCACCATGAATACATCGTCGAGTCAACCGAAGTGGTCGATCCCAACGAAACGCGAGTGATGGAGTCGCGCGGCCGGCGCGAGCTCACGCTGATCACGTGTTATCCCTTTTACTTCGTCGGCCCCGCACCCAGGCGGTTCGTAGTCCACGCCCGGCCCCTGGAAGACGAGACCGTCGTTCGCATCGCCGTGAACTGACCGGGTCGCGTCATCTCACCACTGCGCCGACTCGTTCAGCATTTCCTGTGGCTCTGTGTTGTACGTGTGCACTCGGGAACAGCGCGGTTCAGTGCCGGTCCGTACACTTGCAGTATGCAACTCGAACCCATCAAAGCCACCGTTGCCACGGTCTGGGTCTCGGCCGTGTGTACCGCAGGCATCGCAGGTAACTTGAGATCGCTGTCGGGCTGGACCGTTCTGTCAGACCTCGCCGGCCTTCCGCCGCTGGCCATGATGTGGCGGGTGAACCGTCCTCGCCAACGCATGTCCGAGATCATCCAGGAGGCACTCCAATGACCAGTCACGTTGCGATCTTCTCTGACACTGACGCGGAAATCCGGTGGCGAGACTGGCAGGCGCGAGGCGTTGCGAACGATCGGCGAAGCGCCACGAGAATGCGCACATTGCTGCTCCTCATCGTTGCGGCTTTGGCGGTGTGGTTCCTCGTTCAATTCGCACTGTAGTGCAACTGGCCATGGTGGACTCACCGCTACCGCGCTCGCAACGTCTCGAGCAACTGCGCATTCTCGTCGTCGACGACCACGACAACGGTCGCACGCTGACGACGCTCCCGTCGGTCCTTCCAGACCGACCAGTAGCCGTGTCGAGGCTCCGATCAGCGCGCAGCTGACCAATCCGGTCAGAATCGACGGCTGCGAGCGCTTTCTGCAGGCGTCGAAGGTTTAAAAGGGCAACGGTCATAAGGTAGACAGAAGGTGAAATGTGAAATTGATTATTGCGACAACGATGGCGACGACGCTGGCGCTCACGCCGCTGCTGGCGGCGGACAACGAGCCGGCAAAGCGACTCGACGACGCGGCGGCGGTGTTCTCGGAGATCATGGCGACGCCGGATAAGGGCATTCCTCAGGAACTCCTCGAGAACGCCCACTGCATCGTGATTGTCCCGGACCTCAAGACCGCAGCGTTTGTCGTGGGCGGGAAATACGGGAAAGGGTATCTGTCGTGTCGAAATAAGAGCGGGGCGGGTTGGTCAGCGCCTGCCACGGTCCGCATCGAGGGCGGGAGCGTGGGCTTTCAGATCGGCGGTTCTTCGACCGATTTGATCATGCTGGTGATGAGTGACCGGGGCGCAGACAAACTGCTGTCGAGCAAGTTCACATTGGGCGCCGAAGGCTCCGTCGCGGCTGGTCCCGTGGGACGCACCGCCACGGCGCAAACAGATGCACAACTCCACGCCGACATTCTCTCCTGGTCGCGATCGCAAGGATTGTTCGCGGGCGTCGCGCTGGAAGGGGCCACGTTGCGCCAGGATCTGGATGACAACGCCACGCTGTATGGCAAGAAGCTCGAAAACCGCGACATCGTGACGACGGGGGTGCGCGCGCCGCAGGCCGCCACGAAGCTGATGTCGCTGCTGAACAAGTACTCGAGCAAGGAAGGCACGCGCTAAATCGACGAAAGCGCCGGAATCGCTATTTCCGGCGCTCTCCAAAATCCGACCCGCGTGACCAGCCGCGGTGTGCAATCGGGTACACACCGCGCTCGCACACTCGCTCTACGATCGTCACATCGGTCGCCCTCCCGCAAACGGACCTCCGAGCCGTCACTCCAGAAGGAAGTGTCACATGAGAAGAATCGTCATCGCCGCGGCGGTGAGCCTGTGCGTGGTGTCTCTGGCGGCAATCTCGTCAGCCGACACGTTGATCATGAGAGATGGCACGCGAATCGAGGGCACGGTGACCGGCTTTGCCGCGCGGACCATCACGTTCCGGCACGCCGACGGCATCTCTCGTCGGTACCCCACGAGCCAGGTCGAGGCAGTGGAATTTGTGTCGGCCGACCGTGACAACCCGCGCGCTGCGAGCGACCGCAGGCTCGAGGTGCCTGCTGGCACCGAACTGGTCGTTCGAACGGTAGAAACGATCGACTCGCGAAATGCGGGCGCCGATCAGATCTTCTCCGCCATCGTCGAGCACCAGGTGAGCGACCCGTCCGGCCGCGTGATCATCCCCGCGAACTCCAGCGCCCAACTCATGATCCGAAAGCTGTCGTCGGGCGGCGCGACGGGCAGCGCTGAGATGGCGCTGGACGTCCAGTCGATCACCGTCAACGGACGGAAGTATCAGGTCAGCACGACGGACCTGACGCGGGACAGCGGCACGGGAATCGGGAAAAACAAGCGCACCGCCGAGACGATCGGCGGCGGGGCCGCCATCGGCACGATCATCGGCGCAATTGCCGGAGGTGCCAAGGGTGCGGCCATTGGCGTCCTGGTGGGCGCAGCCGGCGGCGCGGGCGTACAGGTGCTCACGAGAGGACGCGATGTCCAGGTCCCCGCAGAAACGGTCCTCACCTTTCGACTGGACAAACCTGTGACGCTGCGGGCCGCCCAGTAGCGGCCATCGAGATCGTGCGGTTCCACCAGCACGAGCGGCCCACGACACGACAAGAGGAAAAGGAGCGTCGACCCATGGATATCAGACCGCTACACGATCGGCTCATTGTTCGGCGCCTCGAGGAAGGCGAGCAGCACGTCGGCGGGATCATCATCCCGGACACGGCCAAAGAGAAGCAGCAGCGGGGCACGGTCATCGCAGCCGGCAATGGCAAGGTGAACGACGACGGCACGCGTGTTCCCCTCGATGTGAAGGCGGGCGACGTGATCCTCTTCGGCAAGTACACGAGCCCGGAGGTCACGCTCAATGGCGAGGAGTACCTCATCATGCGCGAGGACGAAGTTCTGGCCGTCATCGGCGGCGTGACGACGAAGACGCAATCGTAGGAGACAACAGATCATGGCTAAGCAGATTGTGTACGGCGATTCTTCGCGGCAGGGCATTCTTCGCGGGGTCAACAGCCTGGCCAACGCGGTGAAGGTAACCCTCGGGCCGAGGGGACGAAACGTGATCCTGGATACGAAATTCGGGTCGCCGACCATCACCAAAGACGGCGTCACGGTGGCGAAGGAGATCGAGTTGAAGGATGCGCTCGAGAACATGGGCGCCCAGATGGTGAAGGAAGTCGCGAGCAAGACGTCTGATGTCGCCGGCGATGGCACCACCACGGCCACAGTGCTGGCCCAGGCCATCTATCGCGAAGGCGCGAAGAACGTCACCGCTGGCGCCAACCCGATGGCCATCAAACGCGGCATCGACAAAGCCGTCGAGGCCATCGTGGCGTCGCTGAAGGCGCAATCCAAGCCGGTGAGTGGCGCGATGATCGCCCAGGTCGGCACCATCTCGGCGAACCACGATGAGACCATCGGACGGATCATCGCCGAAGCGATGGAAAAGGTCGGCAAGGATGGCGTCATCACCGTCGAGGAAGCGAAGACGCTGGAAACATCACTCGAGACCGTTGAGGGGATGCAGTTCGATCGTGGCTACCTCTCGCCGTATTTCGTGACCGACCCCGAGCGCATGCAAGTGGACCTCGAGAATCCGGTGATTCTCATCCACGAGAAGAAAATCAGCTCGATGAAAGACCTCCTGCCGGTGCTGGAGCTGGTGGCGCGCGCCGGCCGTCCGTTGTTGATCATCGCGGAGGATATCGACGGCGACGCATTGGCGACACTCGTCGTCAACAAGCTGCGAGGCACGATACACGTTGTCGCGGTGAAGGCGCCCGGCTTCGGTGATCGGCGGAAAGCGACGCTCGAAGACGTCGCCATTCTCACCAACGGCCGTGCCGTGACCGAGGACCTCGGGATCAAGCTCGAGTCGATGAAGATGGAGGACCTTGGTCAGGCGAAGAAGGTCATCGTCGATAAGAACACAACGACGATCATCGAGGGCGCGGGCAGTCCAGCGGCGATTGAGGGTCGTGTCAAACAACTGCGCGTGCAAGTCGAGGACACGACGTCCGACTACGACCGCGAGAAGCTGCAGGAGCGACTTGCGAAACTGGTGGGCGGCGTGGCGATCATCAAGGTCGGGGCGGCCACGGAGACCGAGATGAAGGAGAAGAAGGCGCGCGTCGAGGATGCAATGCACGCGACGAAGGCCGCCGTCGAAGAAGGCATCGTACCGGGCGGCGGCGTGGCGCTGCTGCGGGCGTCCAAGGTGCTTCAGGCGCTGAAGCTCGAAGGCGACGAACAGATCGGAGTCAAGATCGTTATCCGGGCGATCGAGGAGCCGATGCGCTGGATTGCGACCAACGCCGGCCACGAGGGCTCGATTGTCGTGCAGCGCGTCAAGGACATGAAGGACGAAGAGGGCTTCAACGCGCAGACCGAACAATATGAAAATCTTGTCAAGGCGGGTGTGATCGATCCGACGAAGGTGGTCCGTTCGGCCCTGCAGAACGCGGCGTCGATCGCATCGCTGCTCCTGACGACCGAAGCCGTCATTTCGCAGATTCCCGAACAGCATCAGAACGCGGCGATGCCGGCTGGCGCAATGGGTGGCATGTACTGAAGCACATCACATGGAGCCGTTCCTCGGACGTGAAGGTCTGAGCACGAAGGCGTAACGGGCGTGTGCTACGGAGACCGCCAGGAGCGTTTTTGGAGAAACCGTTCAGCCCGGCAGCGCCACGCAGTGAGGGACGCCGTCTGATCGCTGCGATTCATGCCATCGGCTCCCCACGCACGCTAGATAGTCAACCCCCGGTTCCACAATCAAGGCACTTTCGGAATGCGTCGATCGACGACACGTCATCGCCTGCACGATCGAGGGTGCGTTCGGATTGACTTGGAGTTTCGTTAACACAGTACGAGGCGTCCTCGCTCGCGGCAACCATCCAATGGGATACCGACCCAGTCTTGACCAACGGGGCTTACTGTGCTCGCGGAAGGTGGTTGATGATGCACCAAACCATTACGGGCGATAGCAAGCGAACTCGTTTCGTTGCAGTGTTCCTCCTTGGATTGGGCGCCATTGTCTCTGCACATCCTCACGCGCAAACCACTTCGCCATTGACGCCCCACGCCGGCGAGATCGTGGCCACCGTGCGGCTGCTGACATACAACGTGTTCGGAGTCTACAAACCCTTCGGTGAGGATGAGCGCTGCAACTTCCGGTATACGCACTTCGGAGATATTCTGGCGCGCCGCAATCCGGTAAGCGACGTCATTGGCCTGCAGGAATATTTCGGCAACAGCTTCCTGGGTCTCTTTCCTGGCAACTGCAATCCTGAACCTCTGCGAGAATCCATCACCGCTACTGGTCGCTATCTCACCACTGAGCGACACCCTTGTGTCCCGCTGCTTTTCGAGTTTCCGCCGTATGTCAATGGCTGCCGTTTCCAGCCTAGAAAGGGGTTGGATGGCGGCATTGGGTTATTGACGCAGCATCACATCGAGAGCGCCGAGTCCTGGAGATGGAACGAACACACTAATCAACTACGGAGTCAGGGCTTTCTGTTCGCGCGGATACGGCTCGTTGGCACGACGTCGAATACTCCTCTACGGTTGGATGTTTACGTTGTGCACATACTGGGCGAATGCACACCGCGTCCGAGCTGCCAACGGCATGAGCTCGAGCAGCTCGCGGGCAAGATCGCAGAACTGAGCGCGCTAAGCGGCAATCCGGTAATTGTTATGGGTGACTTCAACTTGGACGGTCCGCGAAGGCGCGCCGACGTTTCCAGCTTTCCGGAGTATCGCCACATCCTAGAGACGCTCCGCAATCCGCGCGATCTCTGGCTCGAAGCACATCCCGCAGGTGTGGCTGAGCGCGGCCTCACCACAGATGAATGTCCTCTCGTTCGCCCTGTGTTCGGGTCTCCCGAGCTGGAGCCGGACACCTTTCAGTGTTCAGGTTCGACGACTTTGTGCGGCTGCACCGGCAAGCGCATCGACTACATGTTCTTGATCACTGATCCGAGTATGACGAACAACCCGTTTGACGTTCGGTTCGCGCATCCTGATGACGTGCGTGTCGTTCGTTTTTTCGAACTCGACGATGGGCCGGTGCGGGTCTCGGTGTCGGATCATTACGGGGTGGATGCGGTTCTGCAGGTGCGGAAGCCGCAAACAGTGGCGCCTACGAACTAGTGAGACGGACTTAGGCGGAGAGGTCGCGATGTCGGCAAGAGTGTGCGCTCGTGCTCCGGCAACTGGTGTAGGATGCGCCCGACGCAATACTCAGGAGTATTGAGTGACTCAGAATGACCGGGCGAACAAAGGCACGCGTGTCTGGAACTCGCTTGAGATCACGAAGCTGCTAGCAGAAGCGCTGCTGCCAATCGTCTTACTCATCGTTGGAAACCAATTCAACCAGTCGGTCCGAGAGGCGGAAGCCGAAGCCAGAAAGACCGAAGCTGCACGGGCCGCAGCAGCAGCTCGCCAGACCGCCGTGGAAAGCATGTCGCGGTTCATTTACGACCGACAAGCGCGCGCCGCACTCGTCGTATCGAGCTTGCTGCGCAACAGTCCGCTCGATGAACTCAGGGAACGTAAGAAGAATTACGACGAGACATACATCGCATGGAACGCAAATCAGCAATCGAATTTATTGGCAGTCCGACAACTGCTTGGAGAATCAAGATCCTATACGCCGTTTGAAGAACTTATGGAAAATCGATTGGCGAACGGGATTTTGGCGCCTCTCGACGCATGTCTTACGGCCGCTTACGATCAGCGTCTCCAAGCTCGCGACCCTCTGCCTATCCTCGATCAATGTAATGTGTCAGGCCGGAGGGTGCCTGCGAAGGCGCTCCTACAGGCGGCGCTAGACTGCGGCTATACGTTCACCGACGAATTGTTCAAACTTTCGGAGCGCCCTACCGACGCTCGCTCGCAAGCAAACGCGACCGTTGAGATCACGCGGCGGTGCCAAATTGCACCATCGGATACAACCGCTTCCCAAGAGGCGAATTCGCGATCACGAAGAGTGCCTTTATCCAACGCCGTCACACAAACGAGAAATCCGGGACAGCAAGCTCGTTGAGGTTCTCGCCGCGAGTGGAGTCGGCTCGCTGCCACTTTCAAGTGCGCTGAAACCGCCCACCCTTTCGGTACTGACTCGGCGTGAGTGCAGTTTCGCGTCGAAATTGCCGTTGAAATTCACTCGGGTGGAGATAACCGACCCGTCCTGAGATTTCCTTAATACTTAGGGCCGAATCCTCGAGAAGTTCCTTTCCTTTCGCCACGCGAATTGTTCGAAGGTGCCAGGGAAAGCCATGACCTGTTTCCCGCTTAATCAGTCGTATCAAGTGCCACACAGACAAATTCATGGCTGTCGCGACGCAGGTCGCGCACAACGTTGGTTCGGTAAATCGGGCGTCAAGAATTCCTCGAAATTGAGCGATACGCGAGCGTGACTCCATGCCATGGACGCGCCGTATCTCGCTCACCGTGGCGTGCCAAAGGCGGACATTCCAGTTATTTTCCGTTTCAGCTCGCGATTCTATAGACAGTGTAGATGCGAGACGCGAAAGGAGTTGGTGAAGCAGCTCATTCACCGCTACCTGCTCGATTCGGCAAGAACCTTCGGGGATCACCTCGGCCAACTTCGCCACATTCTCGAGCAACCGGTCGGAGGGGACGAAGTGTAAGTCCCCCGCAAGCACTTGAAGCGCCGACACGAAACGGTGCATGGCCAATGTGCGTCCATTGCTGGCTTCCGATGGTTCCATGTGGGTCCTGGTCTCAACGGAATGATCGAACGCGTAGTCGCCGAGTCGATTAAGGAACAGTTGGCTGGGACGCGCAAGAATTGTCAACAGATCGCAAGAAACGTCAAGTCATTTAGGTTGCCAGGACGTGGCTCCTCACCGACGATACCGCGTCCCCGTAACTTCCGTGTTGTGTCTGCACTTGAAGGTGCTACGTGCGAAGCCGTGGCAGCCCAAGGTGATGATCATGACGACTCGACGCGACTCGCAGCGCTGGGTGCTCTACTGGGTCCTGGCCATCGGAGCGGTTCTGTGTTTGGCGGCTTCGTCAGATGCCCAAACACAGCCACCGCCCAACCAGTTCGACCGCGTCGGCGTGCAACCCAATCGCGATTACCTGCAACTGCAGCCGTTTGAGCGGCTCGACACGCAGACCGGCAACGTCATTCTGACGATACCCATGTTGTCGCTGCCGGGTAATGCGGGACGCACGTTGCGGTTCGAGATGACCTACAACAGCAACGTCGACACCAATGGCTGGACGTTTGGGATAGCGGGCATGGCGATGCGGGTCAACGAGCAAGCGACGCCGCCGCCAGGCCCCAACGTGCCGCACATGCCGGAGGAGACGTGGGGCATCACGCCGCGGTTGGAAATGGCGGACGGGTCGAAGCGGCGCACGATGTTCATGTACCGGCCCGATGGCTCGACGGATGCGTTTACGACGAGTGATTTTTGGCGCTACGACCGTCATGTCGTCACGCTTGGGACCATGAACGTGAAGACGCTCATGCTGCCCGACGGCACCACGTGCTGGTATGACGCATCCGATGGACGCCTCGTCGAATGTGCGGACACCTTCAACAACGTCACCCTGCTGCAGTGGCAGACCAACGCGTTAACGGTCTTCCAATACCTCGGGACGCAGGTCCGGCAGATTGAGTTCTCCTTGAATTCGGCAGGACTGCCCACTGAGATGCATTTCGTCAATGACGGGCGGAAATGGGAGTACCTGTTTGAAAACACTGACACAGAACTAACTGGAGTCGTACTGCCCGAGACCGGATTTCCTGACGAGCATCCGCCAGAATGGCGATTTCAGTATGCAAATGATGTGACGATGGTCCCAGGAGAGCGTCGTCTTCGGAAGCTCATAACCCCGAATGGCGGCCGTATCGAATATGAATTTGGGCAACACTGGCTGACTTCGACACATTACGAGATTCTTCTCGATTACCGCCTCACCTTTGATCGGGGCTTTGATATTCCTGCGACCTGGGAGCTGCATTACCCGGGTATCAGTGAAATCGGGTACAGCGGCCTCACGACGGTACTGACCCCAACCGGCCGCCTACTCTCGTTCACCTACGGGCCGGTCTCGTCTGCCGCCGATCCCGCACCGATCAATGCCGACCTCTTGATCGATGGCGGCATAGGCTTGTTGTCGGTCTCGATTGCTGATGGAACTGGCATCTTGCAAACGGATCAACGAAAGTACACGCAGCTGCCCACAGTGTACTGGGATCAGAACACGCATTTCGATGCGCCGATCCCTTCTAAAACGATCATTACGCGCGGCGGTCTAACGCGTACCACGACACTCTCGTACAATCTGGCTGCGTCCACGTTTGGCGACTATCATCATCCCTATCAAGTCCAGGAAACTGGCGATTACACCCGCACAACCACTTACACGTATACGTATCCCAACAGCAGCTCGGCAACATCAGGCATCCTGATTTTGCCGCGTACTGAACGCATCGTTGTCGGCGCGGAGACATTCGAGAAATCATGGGTATATAACAGCCGCACAGGTTTCTTACACTCGGCCACGATCTTCGGGATCACCACGACCTATACCCCAGACAGTGCAGGAAACGTCGCCAAGGTAGAAACAGGCACACGTAAGTCCACAAGTTATTTCTACGATTGGGGCGTCGTCCGCGACACTCGTACGCCGGAATACGTGATTACCCGCGAGATCAAAGTCGATGGAACTGTCCAATCAGAAACGCGTGGCAACCGGCGGACGTCGTTTGAGTACGACAGTCTTGGACGTATTCGGGTAACAGACCCCCCTGGTAATACTCATTCGATCACCGTTACTTACGACCTTTCCCCCATCTCCACGATCATCGGAGAGACGCTCGCTTGGACGCATACCAATGCGTCACGCGGAGATTCGTCTACGCACACGGGGCTTGATGGGTTCGGTCGGCCGGTCACGACGATTAACAGTCAAGGTGTGACAACGAGAACGGGGTACGACCCCGAAGGTCGCATGATTTACAAGGGGTATCCTTTCAATCCGACCGGCACGGTTGCGAATCAAGATATTGGAACGACGATCTCTTATGACGGACTGGGTCGCATCACCGAGGAAATGAATCCGGATGGATCGCACCGAACACACACTTATAGCGGGCGAAACGTCACATTGATCGATGAAGAAGGTCGGACCACGACCGAGGTATGGTTCGCCTTCGGCGACCCCGACGATGCCAGGCTGGCACAACTGACGGACGCCGACAACAAAATCTGGAGCTATACGTATCACGCCCTTGGACAACTGTGGACAGTCGGCTCTCCTGACGGTCTGTCTCGCACGTTCCTGTACAACGCGCAAAATCTCCTGTCGAGTGAGACGCACCCGGAATCATTGACGACGACTTATTCGTACGACGCCGCCGGTGTACTCGCATCAAGAAGCGACGCGAACCTTCAAACGTTTACGTATAGCTACGATGGCAACGATCGGCTTCGCGCGATCACCGGCGGAGGCCGCACGACGGTCGTCGCTTACGAACCAGGCTCAGATAACCGCGAATCGATGAGCAACGGTGTCGTCGACACCACATTTGTGTACGATCAATCGACCGGACGTTTGCAACAGCGTCAGGATGTCATCGACAAAAAACTGTTCGTCGTCTCGTACGACTACGATGACGATGATAATCTCACCGCCATTACCTATCCCTCTGGACGGGAGGTCACATACACGTACTACAGCGAACATCAGATCGAAAAAGTGAGAGAACTGGCGGCCGGACGCGACTATGCGTTCGGGTTTCAGTACCACCCTTCCGGTGCGGTGCGGCAATATACCGCGAACAATCTCACCACCACATTTCTGGAATATGACTCCGCTCGCTATTGGCCAACCACCGTCACGTCTGGACCGCTGTCGCTGACGTACGGCAACTACGACGGTGTCGGGAATGTTCGCCAAATCACGGACTCACGATCGTCCTTTAGTCAAACACTCGAGTATGACGTTCTTGATCGTTTGCGACACGCGACCAGCGCCGCCTACGGTGAAGCGATCTACGAGTACGAAGTGAATGGAAACCGAAAGACGGTGACGGGAAGCAGTTACATCTATGACTATTTCCCAGGAACGCTTCGGTTGAAGACACAAGGTACCGATTCGTTTACCTACGACAACAACGGAAACCTGAAGACACGCACGGGTGCGTCACCGGCGTCATACACGTACACGCCTGCGAACATGTTAGAGACCGCGACCGTGGGCGCGACGTCGACCAGTTACGTGTATGACGCGGATGATCGGCGGTTCAAAAAGACCACGGGAACTTCATCGACCTATTTCATCCGCGGACCGTCCGGCGAGCTTTTGACCGAATGGACGGATCCGGGCACCGTGACCGGTCATATCCGCGACTATGTCTATGCCGGTTCTCGGCTGATCAGCGCCATCGACAAATCCAGCACGCAAACTCCGACCGAAGCGGGTACCGGCGTGCCGCCGAGCTTCACCAACTACTCCCTGCTGAACACGAATTCACCATTAACTTCGCAGCTGGTCGGACTTTTTGTGCTGAACGACGGCGTCGGCACGACGACGACCAACCGCGTGAATGGGAATCTGGCGACGTTTGCAGGGACCACGGCGCCGACGTGGAATGCGGCGGATCCGTCGGTCGTCTTTCCGGGTGGCTCCGCCGGCGCCAGTTACCTGAATGCAGGAGAGGATCTGGTATTTGATGCGTTGCCGACCAATCAGTTGACGGTCGTCGCAAAAGTGTGGGTGACAAGTGTCGCGCCCGCCGTTGTCGCCGCGAAGTCGGTCGGCACAATTTATTTCGGCGCGCATGGGTTCGTGTTCGGCTGGGATGCCAATGGGGCGCTGCGAATGCAGATTGGTCGCGCGTACACCAATTACACCGCGGCTACGCAGACGGGGGTGGTGACGACTGGACATTGGGTACAAGTGGCCATGACATGGGATCCGGCCACGATGTCAGGTCACTTCTTCGTCGACGGAGTCGAGAAAACGGTGATCAGCCTGGGAGCCGGTGACGGTGGAATCGGCTATACCAACGCTACGTATCAGCCGTTTCAGATCGGGACGGGCAGCTCCAACTATCTGAGCGGGACGATGAACGGCAAGCTGGCCTATCTTGCAGTTTACAAAGGCCGATTGCTTTCGACTTCAGAGTTGACGCAGCTCGATGCCGCATTGCCGGTCTCGGGCGCCACTGTCACAACGATTACCCCGAATGCCCCTCCGATGACGGTATCGGTGTCGGCAGCGGTGGCCTTGCAGTTCTCGACCACGGGTCGACAGATTGCGACAGTTCAGCTCTCACAAAACACCGCGGGAAAAGTCATCACTTCGTTGATTTCCGCGGACGGCACCGTGCTTCGAACAACGACCTCCGACGAAACCAGCTTCGTGTTGCCGCCGACCTCCGTCGTGGGAACGAACCGGATTCTGTTACAGCCCGTTATCAGTGGGACTGGAACCGTTCAAGTGGCGCTCACGCTGACCGATCTTCCGAACAGGCCTTTATCCTCGCTGGTCGACGAGAGCGCACCGCTTTCCGCGCAACTGGCTGGGCTGTTTCTCTTGAATGAAGCCACCGGCAGCTTTACCACCAATCTCGTGACTGGACAAATTGCGACATTTGCGGGGAGCACGGTGCCGGCCTGGAATGCGGCCGATCCGTCAGTGGTGTTCCCCGGAGGTGCGGCGGACGCGAGTTATGTGAACGCCGGTGTCGATCTGGCGTTGGATGCCCTCCCGACGAATCAATTGACGGTGGCCGCAAAGGTATGGGTCACGAGTGTCGCGTCAGCAGTCGTGGCGGCGAAGTCAGTCGGCACGATCTACTTCGGATCGCACGGGTTCGTGTTTGGGTGGGATGCTACCGGAGCGCTGCGGATGCAGATCGGTCGGGCGTACACCAATTACACCGCGGCCACGCGGACGGGAGCCGTGACGGCGGGCCGGTGGATGCAGGTGGCAATGACGTGGGATCCAACCACTTACTCGGGTCACTTATTCATCGACGGCGTCGAGCAGCCGATGGGCAGCTTAGGTGTCGGTGACGGGGGAATTGGATATACCAGCGCCACGTATCAGCCGTTGCAGATCGGGACCGGGAGCTCGAACTCGCTAAGCGGGACGATGAACGGCAAGCTGGCGTATCTGGCCATCTATAAAGGCCGGATGCTGAGTGCGGCCGAATTGATTGATCTCGATAGTGTGTTGCCAGTGACCGGGACCACCGCGGCGGCGATCACGCCCAATGCGGCCCCGATCACCGCGACGGTGACCCAGTCGACCACACCAATCACGCTGCAATTTGTCGCGCTCACCCAACAGATTGCGACGGTGCAGCTTACGAACAACAGCTTGGGGTCCGTCACCGTCTCGCTGGTCGACGCCGATGGCAGGGTACTGCGATCGATGACCTCCTCGGCCACCAGTTTTCAGCTGCCGGCGACCGCACTGAATGGCGTGATTCGGATCGTCATTCAACCAACCCAGACGACCACTGGAACGATCGACGTCGCAGTGACTCTCGCCAACTTGCCGCCGCGGCCGCTCCTCTCGCTGGTGAGCGCATCTTCGCCGCTCGCGGCCCAACTGGCTGGCCTGTTCGTGCTGAACGAGGGGAGCGGCACGACAACAACGAACCTGGTGACGGGAACGGTGGCGACGTTTGCGGGGACCACGGCGCCGACGTGGAATGCGACCGACCCGTCAGTGGTCTTCCCCGGAGGTGCAGCCGACGCGAGTTACGTGAATGCCGGTGCAGATCTCGCGTTGGATGCGCTGCCGACGAATCAATTGACGGTGGCCGCAAAGGTATGGGTCACGAATGTGGCGTCAGCAGTCGTCGCGGCGAAGTCGGTCGGTACGATCTACTTCGGATCTCACGGGTTCGTGTTCGGCTGGGACGCCAGCGGTTCGCTGCGGCTGCAGATTGGCCGGGCGTACACCAATTTCACGGCGACCACGCGGACGGAAGCCGTCACGGCAGGCCGATGGATGCAGGTCGCCATGACGTGGGATCCCGCCAACTTCGCCATCCACTTCTTCATCGACGGCGTCGAGCAGCCATTGGGCAGCTTAGGCCTCGGCGAGGGTGGAATTGGGTATACGGGCGCCACGTATCAGCCATTGCAGATCGGGACCGGGACCTCGAACTCGCTGAGCGGGACGATGAACGGCAAGCTGGCGTATCTGGCCATCTATAAAGGCCGGATGCTGAGTGCGGCGGAATTGATTGATCTCGATAGTGCGTTGCCGGTGACCGGCACCACGGCGACAGCCATCACTCCGAATACGGCGCCGATTACCGCGACCGTCACCCAGGCTGGAGCGCCGGTCGCACTGCAGTTCGCCGCATCGACACAAAAGATCGCGACAGTGCAGTTCACCAATAACACGCTTGGGTCCGTCATTGTCTCGCTGGTGGACGCCGATGGAACTGTGCTTCGTTCGACGACCACATCGTCGAGTAGCTTCCAAGTGCCGCCCACGTCGCTGAACGGCGTCGTCCGGATCGTGATTCAACCAGCATCGAGCAGCACGGGCACTATCGACGTGTCGGTGCTGTTGAGCGACATCGCAGCGAGACCACCATTGTCTTTGGTGAGCCAATCGTCGCCGTTGGCGGCGCAACTGGCCGGGCTGTTCGTGATGAACGACGCTGGCGGAACGACGACGGCGAACCTCGTCGCCGGTAGCGCTGCGACATTTGCCGGCTCGACACTCCCGACCTGGAATGCTACGGATCCGTCGCTGGTGTTTGGCGGCGGGGCGGCCGGGGTGAGCTACGTGAACGCGGGGAGAGATCTGACGTTCGACGCGTTACCGATCAACCCGCTCACCGTGGCGGCGAAGGTGTGGGTCAACACGGTGGCGGCGGGTGTCATTGCCGCGAAGACTGTCGGGACCGCTTACTTCGGCGCACATGGCTTTGTCTTCGGCTGGGACGCCAACGGTGCATTGCGATTGCAACTTGGGAAGCAGTGGACAAACCTGACTGCGTCAACGCTGGCAGGTGCGGTGACGTCGGGGCGGTGGATGCAAGTCGCCGTGACCTGGAATCCCGCTACAGGCGCTGTTCGGTTCTTCGTCGACGGCGTCGAGCAACCGAACATCAGCGTGGGTGGGGGTGATGGAGGGCTGCTTTATGCCGGCGCAACGAACCAGCCGTTCCAAATCGGGACCGGGAGTTCGAATTACCTGAGTGGGACGATGAACGGCAAGCTGGCCTACCTGGCTGTTTACAAAGGCCGATTGCTTACTGCGACGGAGCTGCTCGATCTTGATAGCGCGTTGCCCGTGACCGACACCACTGCGACCGCAATTACGCCAAATGCGGGGGCGATGACCGCCACCGTGACACAGGCCGGCACCCCGGTGGAACTCCAGTTCGTGACCACTACCCGGCAGATCGCGACCGTGCAATTCACCAATAACACGCTCGGATCGACAGCGGTCTCGCTGAAAAAAGCGGACGGTTCGGTGCTTCGTACGCAGACCTCGTCGACAAGCAGCTTCCAGCTACCGGCGACTTCCGTCAACGGGCTTGTGCGCATCGTCATTCAGCCGACACTGAGCACCAGCGGCACGATTGACGTCGCCGTCAACATCGCGGACTTGCCGCTTCGACCAAATCCGGCCACGCTCGATACAGAGAGCTCGTTGTCCTCTCAACTGGTTGGTTTGTTTGTGATGAACGAGGCAAGCGGAACGACGACGAAGAACGTCGTGACGTCCAACACGGCCGCGTTCTCAGGAACTACGGTACCAAGCTGGAATACAACGGATCCTTCGGTTGTGTTGCCCGGTGGAAGCGCTGGAGTCAGCTACGTCAATGCCGGGACCGACCTCATTTTTGATGCACTTCCGATAAACCAGTTCACGGTAGCCGCAAAGGTGTGGGTCAACACCGTGGCGGCGGGTGTCATTGCCGCGAAGACTATCGGTACCGCTTACTTCGGCGCACACGGGTTTGTCTTCGGCTGGGACGCCAACGGCGCATTGCAATTGCAACTTGGCAAGCAGTGGACGAACCTGACCGCTTCGAGCCTTGCGGGCACGGTCACCTCGGGCCGGTGGATGCAGGTGGCCATGACATGGAATCCGGCCACAAGCACTGTTCGGTTTTTTGTCGATGGCGTCGAACAACCGAATATCAGCGTGGGTTGGGGTGATGGAGCACTGCTTTATACCAGTGCAACGAACCAGCCGCTCCAGATTGGGACCGGGAGTTCGAACTACCTCAGTGGCACGATGAATGGCAAAGTCGCGTGGCTCGCTATCTACAAGGGCCGCCAACTGACCGCGTCCGAGTTGCTCGATCTCGACGCCCATGTTCCGGTTCAAGTGACCACCGCGAGTCCTCCGCCCAGCATCTCATTGCTGACCCCAACATCCGGCATTGTTGGTCAGAATGTCACCATTTCGGGTGCAAACTTCGGCAGCACCCAGGGGAACAGCACTGTTACCTTCAGCGGAATCGCGGCGCCTACGGCTGGGTGGAGTGACACGAGCGTTACGGCAACGGTGCCATCTGGAGCGACTAGCGGCCCTGTCGTCGTGACGGTGTCAGCGCAAGCGAGTAATAGCGCGAGCTTCACCGTGATTCCACCGCCACACATTTCGTCGCTTAATCCGACGTCGGGAATCGTCGGTCAAACGGTAACAATCACGGGAACAGACTTCGGTGCGTCGCAAGGCAGCAGCACGGTCACGTTCAATGGAGTAACTGCCACGGCGACAGCATGGAGTAACACCGGTGTCACGACCACAGTGCCCACCGGTTCGGCGACTGGGCCAGTCGTAGTCACAGTGTTGGGGCAGGCGAGTAATGGGACGACGTTTACCGTTGTCCCGGCGCCAAACATTTCATCACTCACTCCCACGTCAGGTGCAGTCGGTCAAGGTGTGACAATCACGGGCACCAATTTCGGGACCTCGCAAGGGACGAGCACGATCACATTCAATGGAACTGCCGCTACCGCGACGGCGTGGAATGCGACAAGTATTACTGCATCGGTGCCGAGTGGGGCCACAACGGGTCCTGTTGTCGTAACGGTGCTGAATCAGGTGAGTAACGGTGTTACGTTCACCGCCGCGCCCCGCATCTCCTCACTAACTCCGACCGCGGCATTAGCCGGTCAAACGGTGACGGTGTCAGGCGTCAACTTTGGTGCGACACAAGGGGCCAGCACCATCAAATTCAACGGAACTACCGCGACACCGAGCAGTTGGAGTGCCACGAGCATTACGACGACGGTGCCAGCCGCCGCGACAACGGGTCCGGTCGTTGTCACGGCAAACGGTATGGCAAGCAGCGGCAGTACATTCACCGTCCTGAACGATGTGACGTATCACCTTCACAAAGAAGCATCCAATCTGAGCGGCCTGTTCAAATTACTCACTGCCGCGACAGAATCGGCCACGACCACAGCTCAAAGCAGCAACATCGGCAATTCGACGGGTGAGATTCTCGTCAAGGCGTTTGCAACCGACGCCGGTGTTCCAGGCGTGGCTGGACTCATCCCAAGCGGCAGTCCCATTAGCTTCACGGTCTACATGCGTAAGACCACCAGTAATGGAGTCATGGTTCCGCGGGTGCGAGCGAGGCTGAACAGTGCGACTGGCACACTGCTCTGCGACGCGACAGGTGCCGCATTGCCGGCATCGGTAACGCAATACGTGTTGTCCTGCACGACTCAAGCCGACGTCACGCTTACCAGCACAGATCGGATCTATTTGTGGGTCGGAGTGAACGTGACGACCGCACCTGGAGGGAACACCAAAGGCGAGCTGTCGATTGAGAGTACGAACGGCAGCACAGATTCGTTGGTGACCGTAAGGGTACCGCGATGAGTCTCTCGATCCACGATCGTCCGTGCAATAGAGAGGAAATATGACAGCTGCGAATCGGCTCAATATCGTCGTCATCGCGTTAGCAACGCTCTTCGCGCCCGGTTCGTTGTTCGGGCAAACGCAAGAGCAGGTTGTCTATTTCCACACTGATGCAATCGGGTCTGTGCGCGCGATCACCGACGCGAACGGGCAGGTTATCGAACGACACGATTACCTGCCTTTCGGTGACCTTTACCCTGCGGATCCGGAACCAAACGAGCAGCGGTTGTTCGGAGGAAAGGAAAGGGACCACGAGACGAAGTTTGAATACTTCGGCGCTCGGTACTACGCGAGCGGTAGCGGACGGTTCACTACCGTCGACCCAGTGCTCGATAACGCATCGGCGCTGATAGATCCCCAGCGTTGGAACCGGTACGTGTATGTGCGAAATAGTCCACTGCGCTACACCGATCCTGACGGAAGGTGTATCGAGGACCTATGTCTCGTTGAAGGCGCGATTGTCATCGCCACTGTTAAAGCCTCGTTGGATACGCTGGCAGTCCTGGAGAGCCCACAAGGGCAACAACAACTGCGCGACATCGTCACTAGCGTAGGTGGGTTCGTTAGCACGGCTGCAGGAGCAATCGGAACCTGGTTTCGCAGCGAGTCTCAAGGAGCAGCTGGACTTCTACCGGAACGCGCGGGACCTGTCGGCCACATTAGTCCAAGTGAAGTAGCTGGCAAAACGCCTGCGGAGATTGACGCTCGCGCCCGGGATCTCGGGCTTGTACCAAAAGGACCGGACCCAACACAGGGCAGAGGCAGCTACGTGGATCCCCTGACTGGGGAACAACGTATCCTGTCCCATCCGAATGATCCACGAGGCCCTCACGGTCACGTGAACGACCCGACAGGCCGGCGAATCGGTCCAGACGGACGCGTCGTGCCGGCAGCGTCACCGGATGCACATCTTCCGATTCGGATTCCACCCAAAAAAAAGCCGGGTGACTCGGAAACGGAGCTCGAATGACTGGACCTGCTTCATGGGCAAACTTGCATGATGCGGTGATTACTGCGGTTGCTCTTCAGTTCCCGGAGAGGCGGGTGACGTTAGGCCTTGACACGCCGGAGGGCCCAATGCTCGTGTGCGGGGAGGAGGCTGCCCTCCTCATATGTCCTCAAAAATACCCTTGGGGACGCTCCCACGATGTGTATGTGAATCAGGTGCGTCACGAGCGGACACTCGAAGGCGATCGCCTTGAGGTTGAGACCCAGAATGGAGACGTGATTATTATCGAAGCGAAGCGGATATCTTTACAGGTTTCGCCCTTGACACAAGCAACTAACACTGGGACGACCTGATCGATGCTCTGATCTCCTCGTTACAGGTTGTTGCGACACTATAGTGGTCGCCGCGCGCCTCTACTGCAGCGTTTGAGGTCGAGGCACCGGCGGCCCGATCACCGATGCCGATCGTCCGCCGACGACGCGCGGCGCGGACTCGAATTGATCCGGCCTTCTCGACGCCAACGAGGCGCAACAGCCGCCGTAATCGAGCGAGATCCCGTGAATGCCGTCCCCTTGCACAGCGTTATACAGAGCAGAGCGCCTGGATTGCGGGCTGATGTGGGACACTACCGGCACCGCCAACAGGATCCGACGTGTACTCCAGACCGGTCGCCTCCCCGGCGGCGGCAACGATCTGAGGTCCGATCATGAGCAAGCGCATCACGAAGTCGCAATGGTCCATTGCCGCGGTCGCGCTCGTCCTGGGCAATCTCGCGAACATTCTCGAATCGGTGAAGAAACTGAGTGGCGACGGCTACGCCATGATCGTGTTCTTCTGGCACGGCTCCCGAGCGATTCCGATCGGGTTCGCCGTCGTTGGCTACGCCCTCTTGGGAGTCCTGGCGTTTCGGTGGTTGGAAACGCGGATCCACTCGAAACCGCTGGCCATGGGGGCAGCGTTTGCCCCGGCCTTTCTCCTCTTTGCCGCAAACCTGCTGGCAGTGCCCGTCACCCGGACGCCGACGAGCGTATGGGACAAAGACCTGAATCAGGTTCGCAACCGTTTGCTGAGTGCCAACTCGGGGCAAGGCTTCCGATGGGATCCGGGCAACCCGAAATCGGAAGTGGACGCCTGGGGCACCGCGCAGTCCGTGCTCGCGCTGCTCTCCGACCCGGCGACCGCCGCGCAGCATAAGGCCGATATCCGCGGCGCATTGACGCACCTCCAAGAAATCCGGCTCACCGATGGGTGGGGCTATTTCCCGGACAACGACTGGAGCCTCACGGAAATCACAAGTTGGATCACGCTCGCCTCGATTCACGCGCTGCACGCCGGCATTTGGGAGGAGTCGCAGCGTCAGCAGCGAATCATGGATATCGACGACAACCTCGCCGTGCTCGTGTCGCGTCAGGACGACAGCGGCGGATGGCGGCCGATTCGCGAGTCCGCCGACGCCTTGACCCGAACCTATTCGACGACGATGGCATTGTGGGCGCTGGTGGATGCGCGCGCCGAACCGATGCTCTCGGCCAGCGTCGGCGACCGATACGACGAGAGCATTCGGCGCGGCGTGAACTGGCTCCTCGTGCACCGCAATCCGGATCCTCCGGGCTGGGTGCCCAACCCCACACGTGGGAACGTCCGCGAGGCGTTCCCCGGACTGACGGCGCAGGTGCTGTTCGTCCTGGCGCGGGCCGACAAGGTGAATTCAAGTTTCATCAATTCCAGGAGCGCGTACAAGGATGCGAAGGAAGCATTCCTGAAGTCGCTGCAGCTGCCCTCCTGTGTTTCACAGCTCGATACCAGGACGCCCGACGTCGATGTGCATCTACGGCCGACCGATCGTGTGCTGGAGGGAAGCACCTTCCTGTGGTTCCCGTGGACCGTGGCGACGCTGAGCGACTTCACCGTGGATGAAAGTCTCTCGACGGAGGACCGGGAAACCGCGGATCAGCTTCGCGATGAGATGCTGTCGAAACACGACGAGGTTGCTGAAGGCTTGGGAACCGCCCTCAGCTATCAGCTTTCTGAGAACCTGATCGGCATCAGTCACGCGCTGCAGGTCCTGGGCAGCCATTGACGCAGTCTCCCCGCGATCAAGACGTCATCAGTCTCGACGCGATCTACGCCTCGCACCCGCTCAACGAGCGCACGCTCCTGGCGCGTGCCGAGCGCCAAGGTATTCCGCTCGCTGGACTGAACGAGTGGTCGCTCGCCATCGATCCGGACACCGGTATTACCGATCAGAATCACCCGGGCGGCGTCGAGGCGGTGTTGACGCTTGCCGTGGCGGCCAAAGTCTGCGTGACGAGTACCGTCGTCGATGTCGGCGCCGGCCTGGGCGGGCCCGCGCGTGTGCTGGCGCAAGCCTTTGGATGCTCGGTGGTTGGAATCGAACAAGACCAGGACCGCTACGAGGCGGCCGTACGGTTGACCGAACGCGTCGGATTGGCGAGCCGCGTCACATTCCTAAAGCACGACGCGCTCTCAGGAACCGCTGGTCTCGAGGACATCGACGTGTTGTGGGGACAGAGCGCCTGGGTGCATTTTCCGAACCCAGAAGCGTTTCTCGATCTCTGGATTCCGACGGTCCGGTCACGTGGACGAGTGGTCATGTCGGATGCATTTCTCCTGCGAGAGCCCGCCGATTCGGAGGAACTGCACGTCGTGCGCTCGCTGGAAAAGCTCTGGGGCGGTCACCGGCTACCCATCGATCGGTGGCAGAACGCCCTCGAAACCCGTCGATGCGCCGTGATGGACGTGCATGATCACACCAGTGAAGCCCGAGCGCATTTCAGCAACTGTCTATCTGTTTCGTCGAAATGGCCCAATGGAACGGTCACGGCTGCGGAAACTCACAGCTGGTTGTACGCGTGCGAAGCGTTGGAGCGACGACTCATCGGAACACGCCAGCTCATCGCGATCAAAGACTCGTGACGGTCCGGCCATGTCGGCACCGCATGATAGGCTGAGGCCTTGTCCGACAGAGATTACGCAGCGTCGCTGATCGCGTCGGCCGGCGCTGCGATTATCGGCACCGATTGCGAAGGCATCATCACGGTCTGGAATGCGGCGGCGGAACGCCTGTTCGGCTACCGCGCCGGCGATGCCCTCGGCCGTCACATCTCGATGCTGTCCCACCCCGACAACCAGGGCGGCGAATGCGACGCAATCGCGCGTATCCAGAACGGCGACGGCGTGATCGTGGCCCAGCGGGTGCTACTCACCAAGAGCCAACAGTCAGTCGAAGTGTCCGAGATCCTGTCGCCGATCCACGACGCGGGCGGTGTCATTGTCGGCGTCTCGCGGATATGCGCCGACATTGGCAATCAGCGGCGTCTCGAGGCTGCCGCCCTGCACCTTCGAGCGGTGGTCGCGTCATCCGACGACGTCATCATCAGCAAGAACCTCGACGGCATTGTGCAGTCGTGGAACCCCGCCGCCGAACGGTTGTTTGGGTTCACGGCGGAGGAGATGGTCGGGCAGTCGATCAGAAAGATCATCCCCGCGGCGCGGCAAACGGAAGAAGATGATGTGCTCGCAAAGATTCGCGCCGGCATCATCGTCGACCACTTCGAGACGCAGCGGCAGGCGAAGGACGGCAGCATCATCGATATCTCGCTGACGGTATCGCCGATCCGCGATGAACGCGGTCACATCGTCGGCGCGTCGAAGATCGCGCGCGACATTCGCGAGCAGAAGCGACTGGTGGAAGAGCGCCGCACGGCGACGGCCAATGAGGAGACGGCGCGGCGCCAGGTGCTCGAAGCGCAGAACCGCCGCATCGAGGAGGGGGCGCGGCTCAAGAGCGAGTTCGTCGCGAACATGTCGCACGAGCTGCGGACGCCGCTCAATTCGCTGGTCGGGTTCGCGGAATTGATCGCGGACGCGCGGTTCGGACCGTTACCGCCACGCTACCAGGAATTCGGCCACATCATGCAGAGCAGCGCGCAGCATCTCCTGCAGCTGATTAACGACATCCTCGACCTTGCCAAGGTCGAGTCCGGCAAGATCAATTTCGAGCCCAATCGCATCGATTTGACGCAACTGGTGTCGGAAACCGTCGCGATCCTCAAAGGCCTCGCGGCCAAGCGAGACATCCAGATCACCACCCATGTGGATCCGGCGATTGGCATCGTCTATCTCGATCCCATCCGGCTCAAGCAGGTGCTGTACAACTACTTGTCGAACGCGGTGAAATTCACTCCAGAAGGGGGACGCATCGAATTGCGCATGACGCCTGCCGCAAACGAGTGGTTTCGCCTCGAGGTGGAGGACACGGGTATCGGCATCAAGCCCGAAGATACACACCGGCTGTTCATCGAGTTTCAGCAGCTGGACGCCAGCACGGCCAAGAAAACCGGCGGCTCGGGTCTCGGACTCGCGCTGACGAAGCGACTCGTCGAGGCTCAGGGAGGAACGGTCGGCGTGTCGAGCGTGTTCGGGGTCGGCAGCACCTTCTTCGCGACGCTGCCTCGGCACGTGACCGCCACGTCGGCGGATATCACGAAGCCGGTGATGGCGAGCGCGCGATGAAGGCCGTGCTGATCGTCGATGACGATCCTGCGACCCTCGCCCTCATGCATGCCGTATTCGATACGGCAGGTGTGGAAACGCGCAAAGCGACTGGACCAAGCGAGGCGCTCGACATCCTCAAGGGGTGGACGCCGGACGTCATCTTGCTGGACATCCAGCTCCACGGCCTGGATAACGGCCTGGAATTCGCGCGGCGGCTGAAAGCGAATCTCGCGACGCGCGCGCTGCCGATCATCGCCTTTACCGCCTTCAGCGAACGCTGGTCGGAAGCGGAGGTGCGCGCCGCCGGATGCGATGGCTTTCTGGAAAAGCCTGTCACGCCGCAGATGCTCGCCGAGGCGGTCCGCAAGGCGGTGGAGAAAGCGAGTTAGGCGTCAGCGGCCAGGCAGGTGCCGGCGGATGATGTTCGGCAACTGGCGCGTGCTGATTGGTTTCGCCAGAAACTCCACAAACCCTGCCTCCCGTGCTTTCAACTCGTCGCCGGTTTGACCGTACGCGGTAATCGCAATCACAGGGATATCGCGCGTCGCGGGATCCGCTTTCAACTGCCGGGTCAACTCCCACCCGTCCACTTCGGGGAGCTGGATGTCCATGAGGATTAGTGCGGGCGTGCCGCTTTGCAGTCGCGCAAACATGGACTTTCCATCAGTCGCGCCCCACACGTTATAGCCCTCCGCCTCGAGCAACGCTTGGGCAAGCGCAAGATTCGCGAGATCATCATCGACCACAAGAATCGTGAGGGGATCTGCGCTTACCGGATCGTTCGGGCGCACACGGGTCGTGCGCGCCTCGTCAACATCGTCGACAGAACTGGCCAATAACGGTGGGACGAGTGGCTCTGGAAGCAGGGGGCTGAGCATCGACCGACTTTAGCAGATTCCTCGACGTGAATCGGCAGAGGTAAGGCTCCTACGGCCTTCCGCGATCAATCGGTCAGCGGGTAGAGGTGTCGCGTATTGAACAGCGCCTCGTTGACATAGAACGGCGCGAGGTGATGCTCGCCGCGTTTGCGTGCGCCGTGAATCGCGTTTGCGACGAGCTGCGCCGCGCCGATTTGCGCACGCTTCAAGTCATCGTCATTGGTGACGAGCGACACGCGACCCTGAAAGAGCGTCAACAGCAGATCCTTGGAATCGTCGAGGGGCATGTCCTCGCGCGCGGCGATCTGCTGCGCCGCCTCCCACATCGCCAGCACCCGCCGGCGCACCTCGAGCGGCAGGATCTCGATGCCGTTGCTGCCAATCTCCGCAGCCACACGCTCGTCGGACTCGCTCTCGACGGCGCACGTGTCCGGCAGGGCCGCCCATCCTTTCAGCGGCGTCACCGTGTAGTGACCGCGATCGGTCGACGAGATCGTCCGAATGGCCAGCGGCAGTTTGTGCCCGCCGGCAGGAGACGGCAGGGCCGCAGGATCGGGTTGCAGCGCGTTGATGTCTTCCTGCAGGATCGGCAGCTGCGCGCCCATCGCCTTGTTCATCATCCAGCGGAGCGTTACGTCGTTGAGACCCCGGTTCTTGTTGCCGCCGCCGACGTCGGAGTGGACGCCGCGAAACCAGACCTCGCACGCGCCCTCGACTCGAATCGGGAGGAACGACGGCCGGCGCTCGTCGAGCGCCAGCGCGTGGAAGCAGTACTGCAGGTTCGACTTCGGCAGCGAGAGATGGTGCCCGATGTTCAGCGCAGTGTTACCGAGATTGGCGAGTCCGAACGACGCCACGACGTCCCAGACGCCGAGAAATCGAATCTTCGGTGAGGCTTCGACGACCTGGTCGCTGCCCGGCTTGCGGACGCCGCGCTCCTGGATGCAGTGGCAGAAGTCGAGCGTGGTCGCCGCGCCGCGGCTGAAGCCCACGATGTCGATGTCCCGCTCGCCCTGGTCCCACGCCGTGCAGAGCGCCTCGTAGGCTTCGTTGATGCGCGACAGCGCGCCGAGACCGAAGACGCCGCCAAGTGCGCGGCCGATCGCTTTGAAGCGCGTGCCGACTCCCGCGACGTAAAAGTCAAGGTCCGGCCGCTTCGAGTGCCGCTTATACGCCTCATAGAAGCGGAACACGTTTGTGTTGGTGTAGTCCGGGTCGTCGCCGTCCTTCGCCTCGTTCCAGGTACCGTCGAATGCGTATATCGACATGCGTCTTTTTTCGCGTGTGCGAGATGCATTATCAGCTACATGACGCGGACCTGCCACGGTCGGTTTTGCGCGTCGGGCCGAGTCGAATGGATTGCCTCGCCCGCCAGCTTCTGCTGTGTGCTAGGCTACGACGGTTTCGATACGTGCATGCGGTTGCTGGAGGAGAACGTATGAGAAAGATTCACGTCGCTCTGGTTGCATTTGCACTCATAGTGGTCAGCGGGTACGCGCTCGCGCAGCAGGCCCCGGCGCCGGCCAGACCGGTGCCTCCGAATCTTCCCGAATGGGCGTGGGGCGTCATGCCTCCGGCCCCGCCTCCACAGCCGGGCGCGGCTCCGGCCCAGCCGCCCGCGGACGACGGTACGATCCTTCACATCGAAGGCAGCAGCGTGGGGCTGACTCGGACGCAGTTGCGCGGCATCCCGACGATCCCTGATTGGCATCCGGAAGATCACGGCCCGGTGCCGGACATCGTCAGCAAGGGTCGTATGCCCGCCGTCCGCGCGTGCGGTTTCTGCCACCTCCCGAATGGTCGCGGTCGCCCTGAGAACGCGGCCCCTGCAGGCCTTTCGGTGAGCTACTTCACGCAGCAGATGGAAGATTTCAAGAACCGCCTGCGAAGCCGCTCGGATCCGAGGAAGGGCAACGTCAAAACGATGATAGGCTTCGCGAAAGAGGCGACGCCAGAAGAGGTCAAGGCCGCCGCCGAATACTTCGCCGCGCTGCCCA
>Ga0134127_10000635_pt1 | contig 30519 bp, 19 predicted proteins | sample KB31753_FD_96459 | JGI IMG/M metagenome (GOLD analysis project Ga0134127, IMG submission 96459) | Terrestrial soil microbial communities with excess Nitrogen fertilizer from Kellogg Biological Station, Michigan, USA - KB3-175-3 | ecosystem: Environmental > Terrestrial > Soil > Unclassified ...
CCGGTGTCCCACTGGGCCGCATGGGCGAGCCTGACGAGTTGGCCAAGGCGGTCGTGTTCCTTGCGAGGGACGACAGCAGTTTCGTCGCGGGCGTGGAGCGGTTTGTCGATGGCAAGTTCGTCGCAGTTTAAAGGAGATGCCGGACGCTCTTAGTTGGGCTCCGCCGGAGGCAGAACGGGTAGGCGATTCGGATGTGAAATCCTTTGCCCCTCGGTCGCGCACTAGGTTGTTGTTGAGCCGTTGGACAGGGAATAGTGCGAAGATCTTATGAGATCATCGAGAGCGGTGGATTGAGCGTTGCACAAGGACGAGCGAGGTCTAATTGTACGGGGGCCAAATGAAGATTGGGATTAGCGGCTTTGCTTGGACGTCAGATTTCAAATCTCCTCACCTTGCATCGCTGCCGGCGATCAAAAGACTCGGTCTCTCGGCATTGGAAATACCGATGTTTGATCCCCGGCGACTTCCGATCGAGGAAATAAAGCTCGCTTTCGAAAGCAATGGCCTTGAGTGCACGGTCTGCGCCATCTTGCCGACTGAAATCAATCCAATCAGTCCTGATCGGCTGATCCGAAAGCAGAGCATTGAGCATCTCAGGGGATGCATTCACGCGACTGCAGCTATGGGCGCGAAATTGATTGGGGGACCCCTTTTTGCACCGATCGGTTACCTACCAGAGCACCGTCCTAACGCAGAAGAATGGAACTGGGCGATCGAGGCATTTCGATCGTTGCGAGAAGACCTCGAGAGGGCAGAGGTGACGCTCTCCATTGAGCCTGTAAATCGTTCGGAGACCTTCTTTTTGCGGACTACAGCGGAAGCCGCACGTCTGTGCGAAGCGATCGACGACCCTCGTATCGGCGTCACAATCGACACGTTCCACGCGAACATTGAGGAGCGGGATATCTGTAGCGGCATACGATTGCTAGGCCCTAATCTCAAACATGTCCACGCCAGTGAGAACGATCGAGGTCCTCTTGGCCGCGGGCACGTTCCATTCAGGGAAATAGTAGCGGTGCTCAAGGAGATTGATTATCAGGGCTACCTGATGATCGAGGGATTTGGCTATAGTCCCGGAGAAGGGAAGAGTCCAGGATATTTGTGGGCTGATCCCCATGTCTCGCCTGACAGACTTGCGGAGGAAAGCTACGAGTACCTGAAGGCTCTTCTCGCTGATTGAGGAGCGCACCCCCGATAGATTTCAGAGTTTCCGAAGGTGATCGACGCCCGTAACGCGTGACTTATTTTCGCCGACGGTTGAAGCAATTGGTCACAAAGCTGTATAGGGTAATGTATGGTATTGATCGCAGCTCGAGCGGTGCCCCCTGGGCGAGCTCTCGGCTGAACGAGGGAAGTGTGGCAACTCATAAATATCGCGACATTCTGGAAAAGATTCAAGAAGACATCCGATCGGGACGTTATGTTCCGGGCCAGCGACTGCCGAGTGAAGGAGAACTAGTCAGACGTTACGGTGCATCGCGCATGACGGTTTTTCGGGCAATGCACGAATTGCAAACGATGGGTCTGGTGGTGAGACGTGTGGGCTCGGGGACTTTTGTCTCTCAAAATTCGAGTCCCAGGAGCCACGTGTTTGGACTGCTCATTCCCGAGCTCGGGCAGACGGAAATATTCGAAGCGATTTGCAAGGGAATGATGGAATCTCAAGAGGCCAGTCGCCACTCGCTGCTCTGGGGCAACACTGCGTCTGAAGAGAATGAGAGCGAAAGAGTGGCGGAACAGTTGTGTCATCACTACATTGCCAAAAAGGTCTCAGGAGTGTTTTTCGCGCCCGTGGAATTTTCCTCGGGAAGGTTCCAAGCGAATCACAAGATCGTCCAGGCCTTAGATAAGGCGGGCATACCGGTGGTGCTTCTCGACCGGTGTCTCGAGCCCTATCCAAGGCGAAGCAGGTATGATCTCGTCGGAATCGATAACCGCAGAACGGCTTACCTGGCGACCGAGCATTTGATCAAGGCGGGCGCGAAGAACATTGCGTTTTTCGCTAGACCACATTCGGCCCCTACGGTTGATGCCCGGATCGCGGGCTACCGCGAAGCGATTCAATCGCAACCCGGTAAGTCCTTCCGCGATGGCGTGCACATGGGAGATGCATCGGATCAGAAATTTGTAAAGGCGATTCTCAAAAGGGATCGGCCTGACGCCTTTTTATGCGCGAACGATTTTACAGCCGGGAAGCTGATGCACACGTTGATCACGATTGGGGAGAGGATACCGGATGACATCAGAATCGTCGGCATAGACGACGTGAAGTATGCAAGCCTGCTCCCCGTTCCCCTGACGACTCAACATCAGCCGTGCCGCGATATCGGGCGGATCGCGTTGACAGTGATGCTGGATCGAATCTCAAATCCAGATTTGCCCTCCAGGGATGTTCTCCTCGGTTGTGAGATGATCGTCCGTCAATCTTGCGGGCGTGCGAAGGATTGAGCAGGCTTCGCGGAGGGCACGGGCATTTAAGCGAACGCGCTTGTCTAGTGTTGCGTGGGCAGCAGGCAACCGAAAATTCAACAGATCCAGGCAAGCAAACCACAAGCTGCTGAAATGTATAGGCAACTTTAGTCGATTAGTCTGTATAAATCGTTGACAATTGCATGAAGCAACGCATAAAAGTTCTCTTCGTGAGTAGTTGCGCGATGTCTGTTTCCAGCACCAGCCAAACCGAACTAGTGATTCTTCCCCGAAATCGGCTGCGTTGACTGAGACATCATGCGACGAGCTTCGGAGGTCGAGAAAATGTCCAGCATTCAAGCTGCGTCGCGGCGCCGCATCGCGGTGTCCATTGAGATCGCATGTTCAGCATTCAGCCGGCAAAGGATTTGGCTGGCATTCTTCGTTCTCTGCCTGATGCTCAGAGCGGGCCTGGTTCATGGCCAAACGAGCTACGGCAACATAGTCGGAACAGTCGCTGACCAGGGAGGTGCCCTGATTTCGGGTGCGCACGTTCAACTGGTCAACAAGGGAACGAACGCTCAGCAAGAAACGGTTACTGGATCCGGCGGTACGTATAACTTCATCAACCTGACCCCCGGCGTATACGGCATCACGGTGACTAGTCAGGGATTCAAGTCGGCGACTAACGAGCGTGTTGAAGTAAGCATCGGCGGTTCTACGCGAGCCGATTTGACACTGCAGGTCGGAGATGTATCGCAGACCGTAACTGTAACAACTACCAACACAAATATCCAAACAGACAGCGCGACCTTGGGTGGAGTAATTGAGGGAGCGCAAGTACAGGAAGCTCCGCTCAACGGGCGAAATGTGAATAACCTTCTTGATTTTGTTCCTGGAGTCATACCCGGGGGCGGAACTTCGGGCAGTACGATGGCCAACGGAGGTACTGGTCAAGTTAGCGCAAATACGCAAGCCATCTCATACGGCAATTATCAGATTGGGGGTGCGTTTAGCGGGCAAAGCCTCTTTTTCATTGACGGCGTTGGATCAAACATTGCCGAGAACAATGTCAACACCCTCGTACCCACTCAGGACGTGGTTCGCGAGTTCAGAGTATCAACAAGCGATGTGAGCGCCGAATTCGGTGGCTATGGCGGCGGCGTCGTCCAGATCTCCACGAAGAGTGGTACAAACCAGTTCCACGGTAGCGCGTATGAATACTTCCGGAACACTGTTCTGGATGCGAATGATTGGTTCTCTAATCATGCCGGTCTAGGGAAAGTGCCTCTTCATCAGAATCAGTACGGAGCAAACTTAGGCGGCCCTGCTATCAAGAACAAGCTGTTCTTCTTCTTTTCATGGGAGCACGAGTCTCTCAGTTCTGCGTCGCCTGCCAGTTATGTAATGCCTACTGCGGCTGAGTTGAGCGGCGATTTCTCGGCCGACCCCCAGGTCATCTACGATCCGAATACCGGTCAGCCCTTCCCGGGGAACAGCATCGCAGGAAGAATCGATCCAGCCGCTCTCGCTATTCTTCAACTTGAGGCGCCTAAACAGTCCTTCGTAAAGCAAGTTCCCTACACGAACAACACGTTCGTCTCTGTGCCCGCGGTTGGAGTCCAGACCCAGTACAATGCCCGGATCGATGCGACGCTTGGGAAGGACACCCTCTTCACCCGTTACACGTTCTGGAATCCGCATAACGTCTCGGTTGATCCGTTCGGAAACAAAACTGGCGCCGGTCCCACTGGAAACTACACGCAGGAAGCGGTGCTTGGAGACAATCACGTATTCACTCCCACCTTCATCGCTGAACTCCGTCTGTCCTACCTTGAGAACTACAACTTCCAAGATCCGTTAAGCAACGGATTCAACATGTCACAGATCAACTCAAACTATGGAGACGTGCAATCAACGAATCCAAAGTGGTCTCTGCCCGCTCTTGCAGTACAGGGATACAGCGTCGGACCGAATTTGTCACAGCTCCATTGGAACAATAACATCTGGGCAATAGTGGGAAGCGTTACGAAGATTGCTGGCAAGCACAGCATCAAGACGGGAGGGAACTGGCGGCAGGTGCTGTGGGAAGCATATGGCGGCAGCAGCGGAATCACGCTTACCGCGCTTCCGGCATTTACCGGAAATCCGAGTATCCCCGGTTCGGGAAATGCTCTGGCATCGTTCCTTCTGGGAATTCCCTCGAGCACCAGTACAACGCTCTTTCTTCCAACCTATGCGTTCCTGCATAACTACGGATTATTTGTCGAAGACACTTATCAAGCGACTCCTAACCTGACAATCACGGCAGGGGTTCGCTGGGAGCAGCCAGGTTCGTTTTCAGAAGAGCATGACATTGGCGCGGTCTTCCTTCCAAATCAGCCTCTAAGCGTCGGCGGAGTCAGCTCCTACACCGATCCGTTAGGGAACGACGTTCAACTAAAAGGCACGGCGGCGTTGCTCCATTCGCAGCTCCACCCGTCCCGGAGAGAAGAATCACTCCACTGGAATACGTTCTCGCCTCGTGTAGGTTTTGCGGAGCGGTTCAATGCCCGCAGCGTGGTGCGTGCAGGTTACGGTATCTCTTACTTCCCCGCGGTTCTTGATCAGGATGGCCCCCAGCTCAGCTCTCTGACTCGTTCTGCAACCACCAATCAAAATACGCCTGGCCAGCCGATTGGCGCGACCGTAGCCAATCCATTCCCCAACGGAGTGACGCCGGCACTGGGCCATTCACAGCAAGGAATCGACAATCTCTTAGGCAGGGGTGTCTGGGCGCGTGTCCCCGATCAGCCACTTGGCTATTCCCAACAGTGGAATCTGGCGTTGGAGCGGACCTTCGGCAGCAGCGCAACTGGTAGTCTTGCATACGCCGGCTCGAAGGGCACCCACCTCATTATCGCGTCGCCTTACACTGGGTCTGGTCTTCAGCTCAATCAGATTCCTGACCAGTATCTCTCGTTGGGTAACGACCTCTTAACGCCGGTGCCCAACCCGTTTTACGGCATCTTGCCCGCCGGCACCGTAGCTGGTGGGCCGACAATCCTCAAAGGAAGATTGCTGATGCCCTATCCGCAATACCCGCTCGGCGTTCTTCGTCAGGATGCACGGATCGCCGCCTCGAATTACCACGCCTTACAGGCGAATTTCACAAAGCGATTCAGTCACGCCGGTATCGTTCAGGCTGCATACACGTGGGGTAAGTTAATCAGCGACACTGATAATACCAGCGCCTTCCTAGATGGACAGGGTGGCACAGGGCTTGTGCAGGATCTCTACAACATCCAGGCTGAGAAGTCCGTCAGCCAGCAGGATATACGGCACAACTTTGTGGCGAACTATGGATTGGATCTGCCATTCGGGGTTGGGCAACGGTATCTTTCAGGGGCCAACGGCATCACGAACGCAATACTCGGCGGATGGCGCGTCAATGGAATTACGACTTTCAGAAGCGGCGTACCGATCGCGCTCACTGCGAATCCAAACATCTTGTCGCAGGACTTCGGTGGCGGCACTCCAGGATTTGGTCTTGGGAACGGAATCATTCGACCGAGCTACACAGCAGGATGCTCAAAGCACGTATCGGGCGATCGTCTTGCAAGGCAGCAGCATTGGTTCAATACTGCGTGCTTCACTCAGCCAGGTCCATTCTCCTTCGGCAATGAGCCGCGGGTAGACTCCGATTTGAGAGCGGCTGGCGTCGCAAACTTCGATTTCTCTGCGAATAAATCCTTCAATCTTGGAGAGAAGGCGAAGCTGAAGTTTAGCGGTGAGATCTTCGATCTCTTCAACCATCCTCAATTCGCAGAACCCGGCGTCGGACTAGGACCGAACTTCGGAGTCGTGAACCACCAGAGCAGCCTTCCTCGCACAGTGCAGTTGGCTTTGAGAGTTTCGTTCTGACAAAACGAATGGACGGGTATGGGCCCGACGCTCCTACGAATTGTGCGCGCGTCGTTGGGCCAACTTTCAGCTTCCAAACCGGCCAAAACTTCAACCGAAGGGTGACAGTTCTCATGATGATCAGATCACTTGCGTCAGTTGTCGTGTGTGGCATTCTCATGTTGTTCAGCGGAGGAGCGGTTGCTTTGTCGCAGAGGTCTCCTGAGGCTCCGAAGGTCACTGTGGAGTCAGACGGAACTGTCAAGATTCCCGCCGAATCAGTGCCACTCTCCAGTTTCTTGAGTCCGGAAGCAAAGGCGTACGTCACACAACACCTCCACGATATGCAGGACCCTGAGATCGTCAAGCAGGATAATGGCGTTCCGCGCTTTATGAAAGGCATGCTGGCCCGCGACAAAGAAATCTTTGCTGTCGATCAACAGGATACGAAGGTCGGTGGCGTTCATGCGTATGTCTATTCTCCCAAGAGTGGAATCTCCGAAGTGAACAGAGATCGCGTGCTCATCAATCTACATGGTGGCGGCTTTTCAGGTTGTTGGCCGGGCTGTGCTGAACTGGAGTCGATACCGATATCCGCATTGATGCAAATTAAGGTGGTGTCTGTTGATTATCGTGAAGGTCCCGATCACAAGTTCCCCGCGGCCAGTGAGGATGTTGCCGCCGTCTATCGCGAACTCCTGAAGACTTACTCTCCTCGAAGCATCGGCATTTATGGCTGTTCGGCAGGTGGGATGTTGACGGCCATGTCCGTGGCGTGGTTCCAGAAGCAACGTCTACCTTCCCCGGGTGCAATCGGGATCTACTGTGCCTCGGCCGGCAGCTTCGGTGGGGATGCTACATACATTGCCTTCCCATTTGGTGAAGCACGTGTTCCGGTTTCTCGTCCTCCTGGTGCTTCGCAATTGGGATATTTCAGTACGGCTGATACCAAAGACCCAATGGTGTCTCCGATCAACTCTCCTGAGATACTCGCAAAATTTCCGCCAACTCTCCTGATTACCGGAACGCGTGATTTCGCGATGAGCGGCACGTTGTACACGAATACACAACTGTCCAAGCTTGGCGTTACTACTGAACTCCATGTGTGGGATGGGCTTTTTCACGGCTTCTTCTATAACGCGGAAGTTCCTGAGTCAAGAGACGCTTTCCGCGTGATGATCAAATTCTTCGATCGCTACCTGCGATGAAGATGACCTGGCGAGAGCACTGGGACTGATCGAGAAAAGATATGAGAGCCAAATCCGCTGCAATCGTACTTCTCCTGCTGACCCTTCCCTTCAGCGTTTTCGCGCAAAGCAAGGTCGAACAGGGCAGATGGGTGAGTGCGTGGAGCACCGCCGTTCACACTCCACTGCCTTTTCCTGGTCTTCCGCCGACGCCTGTCATTGAGAACCAGACAGTCAGGATGGTTGTGCGCCCTTCCATCGGTGGCGCCCGCCTTCGGATCCGGTTCTCGAATACGTACGGATCGTCTCCGCTTGAGATTGGCGCAGCGCACGTCGCGCTGACCGCTAGCGGATCATCCATCCAATCGCCTTCCGATCATGTCATAACTTTCAATGGCAGGAACTCCGTTACGATCCCTGCGGGTGCTCCACTTCTTAGCGATCCGGTAGATCTCAAGATAAGCCCGATGGGCGAAATCTCGGTCAGCATCTATCTCCCTCACAGCTCAACCGCTGCTACAACACATTTCTGGGCGCAGCATGATACCTACATCTCCAAATCCGCTGATGTGTCGGGAGCGAGCGACATCGCAGCCCCCACGGCCAAAAGTTCCTGGTACTGGCTCTCTGACGTCGAAGTCTGGACTGCCGAACCAGTTCGCGCACTCGTGACATTCGGCGATTCGATTACGGATGGAGCCGGGGCAAAGCAAGGGAACTATGCAGATTGGCCCGATCAGTTTGCCAGGCGTCTTCTCACGGAAGGCCATGCGAAGAACGTAGCGGTGCTTAATGAAGGTATCGGAGGAAATCGCATCCTGCATGATGGTGCCGGAACCAACGCACTTGCCCGTTTCGATCGAGATGTGCTCTCGCAGCCGGGCGTGACCGATCTCATTGTGCTCGAAGGAATCAACGATATTGGCTGGCCTCACATGAAGCCGAGACAGTCAAAGGACGGAGCGACCACATCTCCGAGCCCGTTTGCAGCACAAGGCGTAACCGCGGCGGAACTGATTGCCGGGATGCAGCAGATTGTGGATCGAGCGCACCAGCATCAGATCCGAGTTTATGGCGCAACACTGACGCCCTACCGAGGAGCGGACTATTTCAGCGAGGATGGCGAGCAGATCCGGCAGAGTGTCAACCAATGGATTCGGACCGGAGGCGCTTTCGACGGGGTCATCGACTTTGACGCGGCGGTGCGCGATCCAGCTCAGCCTTCGAAATTTCGAGATGCTTATCAATCCGGCGATTATCTCCATCCAAACGAAGCGGGATACAAAGCAATGGCAGATGCAATCGACCTCACTCTTTTCCGTGCACCTGGAAACTGAGTCACGCAACAGCAATCGCAGACATGCAAACAGCAGCAGGAGGACCCGGCTGATGACGCGATTTGCCTGGCTATGTACCACCATACTTCTATGTAGTCACGGAGTGGCGCAACTCACGGGTGTTGGCCCTGCCTCAACGAACATACCTGGTGCTGAGTTCCCACGCGTGAATAAGGATCTTAGCGTTACGTTCAAGATCAAGGCGGAATTCGCCCACAGTGTTCAGTTGCTCATGGAACTCGGCCAATCGACATACGAGATGTCCAGAGATTCCTCCGGCCTCTGGGAAGTAACAACAAAGCCATTGACAACTGGCTTTCATTACTACGCAATTTCTGTTGACGGCTTCGCCTCGAACGATCCTGGCAGCCGCGTCTTCTTTGCAGCCCGGAAAGAAGTCAGTGGCCTCGAGGTTCCCGGAGCTGAGTCGGAATTCTTCTCCATTAGGGATGTTCCGCATGGAACTCTGCGAACGGAGTGGTACCGGCTCAATGGGACAGGTCAGATCCGACGAATCATCGTGTATACCCCCCCGGGCTACGACCAGTCGCATGAACGCTATCCAGTGCTTTACCTTCTGCACGGTTTTGGTGAGGACCAAGCAGGGTGGAGCGAACAGGGACACGAGAACTTCATCCTCGATAACCTGATCGCCAGCGGGACAGCCAAGCCGATGATCATCGTCAATGAAAATGGCATGATCGATACGGAACATCAGCCGCCTCCGCCAGCAGGCGGCCCATCTCGATCGAGCGCGATTGTTACTTACTTCATGAACCAACGGTATGCGCTGTTCGACAAGATTGTCAGCAGTGAATTAGTTCCATTTATCGACACTCACTTTCGCACGGTTCCAGATAGAAATCATCGCGCACTAGCTGGTTTGTCTATGGGAGGGTCTCAGGCGCTCCGTATCGGGCTGAATCATCTCGATCAGTTCGCTTCTCTAGGAGCTTTCAGTCCAGCGATCCATATCACCGACACTCGGACCGACTACGATGGCTCACTTGAGAAGGCATCGACGATCAATCAGCAGCTAAAGTTGCTATGGATCGGAATTGGGCGTGATGATTTTCTTCATTCGCCGGTGCTCGAGTCCCATGAAGCTCTCGAGCGTGCTGGAATCAAGCACGTGTGGATTGAGAGTTCAGGAGCACATGTCTGGACGGTCTGGAGGCGGTACCTTGAAGACTTTGCGCCGAGGCTCTTCCAATGAATGGTTCGGTCCTCATGGTAGGGCTAGGCGAACTCCTGTGGGATGTTCTACCGACCGGGAAAGTGCTCGGCGGCGCGCCGGCGAACTTCGCCTACATGTCCAGTATCTTGGGCAATCGTGGCGTGCCAGCTAGTCGAGTAGGTAATGATCCGCTTGGGAAGGAAGCGCGTCAGCAGCTTCATCGTTTAGGCCTGGCCGACGAGTATGTGCAACTTGATCCCAATCTCCCGACAGGAACTGCGGGGGTATTGATTGATGCCAAGGGTCAGCCAACTTTTACTATTCACGAATCGGTGGCTTGGGACTTCCTTCAATGGACACCTGCCTGGCAGGAGCTATCCGCGCATGCCGACATAATCTGCTTCGGCTCACTGGCGCAACGAACACCGACCTCGGCAGAGACCATCGATCGCTTCCTTCGGAATTCCAGACCTGATGCAATACTCATATTCGATGCCAACCTGCGCCAGTCCTATCACGATCGCGCCACTATCAAGCGATCCCTTGAGCATGCAGATATTCTCAAGCTAAGCGACCAGGAGCTGCCAATCCTCGCCTCTCGGCTTGGAGTCCGCGATATGAGTCAAGAGGAACTGGCGTTTTCTCTCATTCAAGAGTTCCAACTACGCCTCGTGTGCATCACGCTGGCGGACAAAGGTTCGGTACTTCTGTCTGAGAGCCAGTGCGTCACCCATCCGGGCTTTGCTGTCGAAGTCGTCGATGCGGTAGGAGCAGGCGATGCATTCACAGCCTGCCTGGCGCATTGCTTCATTCGCGGTCACTCATTGGAGGAGATCGGCGCCTATGCAAACCGACTTGCATCCTGGGTAGCGACCCAGCAAGGTGCGACGCCCCCGATTCAGCGCGCGCAAGTGCGAAGTTTGTTGCAGAGTGTAGGGCGCGCAGGAGGCAAGGGTTGAATTCCAATCAAGAGTGAAATAGCCGGGCATCGCACTATTTATATGAATTCTGACGAAGCGCATCTGATTCCTACAGCAAAGCCGACCACGCCCACAATGCTTGAAAATGACCTACTCTGGACCCACCTACTATGGCCCAAGCGTCTAAACTTGTTGATCGCGGCGAGGGTACCATGAGCCATTGCAGGTGATTCGTAAGCGTGGTTTTCTGACTGTCTTTGATTTGGGACCGAAGTGTGCAGTTGAGTGACTTGGTTGTGTCCAGGATGCCGGGTAGTGGACACTAGTATGTAATGGTCGATTCCGATATAGGGTTCACTTCGTCGATGTAAACCAGCTCATTGAAGACTCTGCCGATGGCCTGATCGAGCCGATCAGGGTCTGGTCCAGGCTTTCATTTGGAAACCGACGGAGCATGCCATTCAACTCGCCCGCGACAGCGGAGTCATGGCCGCCGTAGCGACACTTCTCGCACTAATCGGGATCATTGCTGCCGTCGGCCCTGTGTGGCGGACAACATCAATTGACCCCACGCAAGCGCCCCGGTCTGAATGATCACCAGACTTCAACTGTCGCCTACGTTGGGTGGCGACCAAGCGCCATGGATTTTTCCTGCCAGTGCGCGTGCTCAGCCGCATGTTCCGCGGCAAGCTGCTCAGCTTTCTAAAGCGACGTTATCGCAGTGGCGAGTTATGCTTCACCGGCAAGCTGGTTGCATTCTCTTCGCCGCAAACCTTCTACTCTCTGCTCGGAAGCGTCCGACGCAAGGAGTGGGTGGTCTACTCCAAGCCTCCTTTCGGGGGCCCTGAACATGTGCCGAAGTATCTGGCCCGCTAAACGCATCGGGTCGCTATCTCCAACGGAAGGCTGCTCACTGTCGAGAACGGAAGAGTGCGCTTCCGCTGGCGCGATTCGCGGCACAACAACCGCAGCAGCACGATGACACTCGATGCTACTGAGTTCATCCGGCGCTTCCTTCTTCACGTCCTCCCCGCTGGTTTCGTGAAGATTCGGCACTTTGGCCTGCTTGCCAACCGGAACCGCCGGAGCGCGCTGGACTTGTGCCGAGTTCATCTGCGCTCTAGGGAGACCGACCTCATCACCCTGCTCGGCGATGAGCAGAGGTCTGCGCTGAACTGATCGTGTCCCCAGTGCCGATGCGGAACTCTTCACGTTATTGCCCATGCGATCCGGACTCTAATCCGGACTCAGCCTACAGCCGTGGACTCCTCCTGACGGAACGATGCTCAGCTCTGTCCCAAGCCGATTAGCGGTGCTCGCGGCTTCTCGATCAGCCATTCGCCGACGTGTGCCTCGGATGGTTCTCCTTACCTCAGCACAAGCCTCGAAAGCACGACAGAGTCGCGGCCTCAGCCCGACTTCACCGGGCCAGAGACCAGCGGGTTAGTGCAAATCGCCAAGTCGCTCATCGAAGGCGGAAATGGAACGGAACGTCGGCGAGTATTGAGGAATCCGGAGGTCATGAAATTGTTGAAATGCCTAGCGGCATGCTCGCTTCTCGAGAGCTATCCGCGGTGCAACTCCACCTGCGAACAGCTATGCGAGATTCGAGCAAGGTATCCACGAGGTGACCGAAGTGGTATGCAGAAGTCAGCGTAGAGATGTGACTTGACACCGCGGGTCAAAAGATTGACACGGTTACGACAGGGTGGGCTTCGACAACGCGGTAACAGCCATTCTGGTATTTGTGTAATAACACCCTTGTCTTGTTACTGAATGAGAATGGACAAGCCCAAGGATAGACTTCGGCAAACCTTCGCGATCTGAGTTCGATTTTTGGCACCGGAACTCCATATCTATATCGCGGGGTAAGACGGAGTTCTATGCGGAAGCTCGAAAGTCTGCTTGCTGTCTCCACTCTGCAGTTCGCCCTATTCTTGATCTCACCTCAACACACAGTCGCACAGGCCTCCAACCTGTGGTCGGCAACTGGCCGGATGGTCCAGGGAAGGACCGGAGCGGCCGCTGTGGCCCTTTCCGATGGAAGGCTATTGATTACCGGAGGTGAAGATAACAACGGGGTGCCCCAGGCATCGACAGAGATCTTCGATCCAGCGACTGGACAGTTTTCGCAAGCCGCCTTGATGAATGTTCCGCGTGCCAGTCATGCTGCGATCGCGCTGACTAGTGGTGATGTGCTTGTCACGGGTGGCTTGACGACAGGCGGCGGATACAGTGACACTGCCGAGATCCTAAATGGGCGGACCGGAACTTGGATGCTTCTGGAGTCTTCGCTGGGAACCGGGCTTGCGAAGCATGCGATGACGACATTGTCGGATGGCAATGTACTCATCGTTGGAGGGGAAAGCACGACGGGGCCGGTTCTGAACCTGCTTCTATTTAAGTTGTCAGATCAATCGATCACTACTGTCGGCTCGTTGCTAACGGCGAGAGCAGGCGCAGCTTCGGCACCAACTCCCGACGGTCGAGTTCTGATCGCCGGTGGAACGGACATCAATGGCGCCGTTTTAAACTCGACTGAGATTTTTGCATACAGCGCCGACACGTTGCATGGAACGATTTCGGCGGGACCGAACATGTCTTCGCCGCGTACAAAGGCCAGCGCAACGACAACGTATGACGGCGTCGCAGTAATCGGCGGCAACAATGGCTCAATAGATCTGGGAACAGCGGAAATCTTCAGTCAATGGACGAACGCGCTACGGATTGTGAGCGGGGCCACTCCGAGGAGCGGTCATATTGCGGCGCTTCTGCCGAAGAACGGAAGCATTCTGGCGATGGGAGGGACGGGCGGCAACACTGTTGATCTTCTTCAGCCCTGGGGGAACAACCTGGCGGGGACGTTCATCGCGGGTGCCTCCTCTGCTTTCGATCACACGAATGGAATCGCTGCTCCGGGAAGCTTTGGCACGCTGCTGGGAGCAGGTGGCGCAGGATCCTCTCCCAATTCGGCCGAGCTCTATTGGTTTCCGACTATCGTCACGGATCAGCCGGACTATGCACCTGGAACAACGGTTGTGATGACAGGCGCAGGATTTCAACCTGGAGAGACCGTCAAACTGTATATGCGCGAGTGGGTCAACAAGATGCTGGTTGACCCACCCGACTATCAGGTCACGAGCAACGCGAGCGGGCAGTTCTCCTTGTCCGATTACGCTCCCACGACCACAGATATAGGCGCCCGTTACCATCTAACTGCCGTGGGCACGAGTTCTGGAATGCAGGCTCAGACGATCTTCTCGGATTCCAAACCAAACACCGTAACCATCGGTGCGCAGAACCCGAATCCGGTACATGCTGGGGCCTCAACGCAGTTCGCGCTCACTACCGGCTTCAATGGAAATGCCAATTCGTGCACTGTGGATTTGAGTATTTCTGGCTTGCCGAGCGGTGCATCAGGCGCATTCAATCCTGGAACCTTTACGTCGACAGGCGCCGACATCCTGTCTACGTTGTCCGTTAGCACGACATCTACAACGGCAGCGAACAGCTATACCTTTACTGTGACTGCGACAGGCAGAAGCGGATGTCAATCGCCACTCACGGTTACGAAGAACGGGACGCTGGTGGTTGCCGCACCCAGTCCGACTTCCATGGCAGTGAGTGCTGCAAGCGGAACGTTCGGCGGGACGGTCGACCTCTCGGCAACCTTGACTATAATTTCAGGAGGCGCGCCAGTAGGAAGCCAGACAGTCTCTTTCAAGCTGAACGGAACGAGCGTAGGATCTGCAACAACGAATAGCAGCGGCATTGCGACCCTCAGCAACGTCAGCCTAGCTGGCATCAGCGCGGGGACCTACGCCTCCGGAATCAGTGCGAGCTTCGCCGCTGGATCCGGATTTGCCGGCAGCACAGGTTCAGCTAGCCTCACAGTCGCTCCAGTCCAGGTGACACTGACAGGTGGTAGCTACAGTGGGACATATGACGGCAATCCGCACGCTTTTTCGGGCTGCTCAAGCTCGGTCCCCGCCATGGTTACATGCACGAATTCGCCGTCGGGGCCCGTTGGGCCTGACGTGGGTTCGGGCTCGGTGACGCCGACGCCTGCATTTGCGCAGGGCTCTGCTAGCGATTACGCCATCACGGGCAACAATGGGTCATGGTCAATCACGACCCGTGCCGTCACACTGACAGGCGGCAGCTACAGCGGCACGTACGATGGCGCGACACCCGCTCTCTCAGGCTGCACAAGTTCAGATGCCGCATTTGTGACCTGCCTTAACAGCTCGGCAGGTCCAGTGGGTCCTGAGGTCGGATCAGCGTCTGTGGTTCCCACGCCGGTTTATGGGAAAGGCTCTGCGGTTGATTACACGTTTACGATCAACAACGGATCCTGGTCCATCACAACACTGGCCGTAACGCTCTCGGCAGGCTCCTACAGTGGGGTGTACGACGGCAATACGCATGCGCTTACACCATGTTCGAGCAATCACGCTGGCTTTGTGACGTGCGCGAACAGTCCGGCAGGCCCCATTGGCCCAGATGTCGACACGGTGGTGGTCAGCCCGACGCCGTCCTTTGTCCAGGGCAACGCGAGCGACTACACCGTCACCACCAATAACGGGTCATGGTCGATCACACCTCTGGCAGTGACTATGACGGCAGGGAACTATATCGGCACTTACGACGGCGATCCGCACGCTCCATCGGCCTGCAAGAGCAGCTATGCGGGCGTCAGCTGTGTGAACGATCCAGCCACAGTGGGACCTGATGTGAGTTCCGGCGCAATTGCGGCTGTTTCAAGTGTCGTCACGGGTATCGCGGCCGACTACGTTATTACCAAGACCAATGGAGCATATTCCATAACTCCAATGGCCCTGACGCTGACGGCAGGCGGCTATAGCGGAACTTATGACGGCAATTCGCACGCGCCTTCCAGTTGCACCAGCACGCAACCGACATTTGTCAGCTGCAACAACAATCCGGCAGGACCGGTGGGACCGGACGTGACGTCGGATGCGGTCAGTCCGACGCCTCTTTACGCGAAGGGATCTGCAATCGACTACAACCTCACGAGCAACAACGGCGCGATCTCGATCACGGCATTGGCGGTGACTGTGACGGCGGGAAGCTATACCGGCACATACGACGGCGATCCGCACGCTCCACTTGCCTGCAAGAGCACCTATGCGGGGGTAAGCTGCGCGAACAATCCGGCGTCGGTAGGCCCGGATGTGAGTTCCGGCGCCGTGACGCCTGAGTCAAGCATCGTCACGGGTATCGCGGCTGACTACGTGATTACCAAAACCAATGGAGGGTATTCCATTACGCCTCTGGCTCTGGCGCTGACTGCTGGTAGCTACACCGGAACTTACGACAGCAACACACATGCACTCTCTACATGCAACAGCACACAACCGACCTTTGTAACGTGCAACAACAATCCGGCCGGAGCAGTCGGGCCGGATGTGACCTCGGGTGTGGTTAATCCAACGGCGGCTTTCGCGAAGGGCTCCGCGATTGATTACAATATTACGAGCAACAACGGCGCATTTTCGATTACGGCTTTGGCTGTGACTGTGACCGGAGGTAGCTTCAGCGGAATCTACGATGGCGATCCGCATACTCCGTCGGCCTGCAAGAGCTCCTATGCGGGCGTGAGCTGCGTTAACGATCCGGCCTCAGTGGGGCCGGATGTGAGTTCCGGTCTGGTGGCTCCGGTGACGAGTATCGTGACCGGCATCGCGGCTGACTACGTTCTTGCGAAGGAGAATGGAAATTGGTCAATCACTCCATTGGCTGTGACACTTAGCGCGGGCGGCTATTCCGGTGTTTACGACGGGAGCCCGCATTCACTCTCGGCCTGCTCAAGCTCGCAGCCGAGTTTCGTGAACTGCACCAATGATCCGGCGGGTCCCGTTGGCCCCGATGTCGGCTCAGAAACTGTCAAGTTAGTCGCCGCGTTCGCGAAAGGCTCAGCGATCGACTATGCGATTACCCTCAACAATAATTCCTGGTCGATCACGGCTCTTCCGGTCACACTGACTGCCGGTTCGTATGGCGGCACATACGACGGTATCGCTCATTCTCCGTCCGCCTGTGTGAGCACGTATGCAGGCGTCACCTGTACTAATGATCCGGCTTCGATTGGTCCGGACGTAGGCTCTGGAGCAGTCGCTCCCGTGATGAGTATTGCAAGTGGCATTGCGGCCGACTACATCATCACTCCCAAGAATGGATCGTGGTCGATATCGCCGCTGGCGTTGACGCTTACTGCGGGAGGTTACACCGGTGTTTACGACGGCAGCAGTCATGCTCTTGCTACTTGCTCCAGTACAGAGCCGGGCTTTGTAACCTGCAGCAACGCCCCCGCGGGTCCGGTCGGACCAAATGTCGGATCTGCCGTAGTGGCCCCGACTGCGATTTTGCAAAAGGGCTCCGCTATCGATTACACGATCACCAGCAATAACGGCTCGTGGTCGATCACGCCGCTGGAAGTTACCGTGACTGGCGGGAGCTACAGCGGCGTTTACGACGGCGGGGCTCACCCGCCGACAGCTTGCGTGAGCACTTATGCTGGCGTGAGCTGTACAAACAGTCCGAATTCCGTCGGACCAGACGTGGGCTCGGGAGCTGTCGGCGTGTCGTCGGGGATTGCGAGCGGCATTGCTGAAGACTACGTTATTACAGCCAAGGATGGATCATGGACGATTTCTCCGCTCACGGTCACCCTGACCGCTGGCTCCTTCAGTAACACTTATGACGGCAGCGCACATAATCCAACCCCTTGCACAACCAGCTATGCGGGGGTGAACTGCACCAATAGTCCGAACTCCGCTGGCCCAGACGTCGGGTCCGGGTCGACTACGGCGACGCCGGCGATTGTTACCGGAATTCCTGCTGACTATACTTTCGCTCCCGTGAGCGGATCCTGGTCAATCGCACCGCTAACGGTGACGGTGATCGGCGGCAGCTATGACGCTACCTACGATAGCGATGCGCACCCGCCCTCACCTTGCACCAGCTCCTTTGCGGGTGTGGGTTGCACGAATAGTCCGGCCTCAATAGGCCCTGAAGTGGGTTCGGGAGCGATCTCTCCAACGTCAAGTATCAACAGCGGTATTTCGGCCGACTACATCATCGCCCCGAAGAATGGATCGTGGTCGATCTCTCCATTGGCTGTAACAGTCACCGCCGGCAGCTACTCAGGTATTTATGACGGCAGCTCACACGCGCTTTCGAATTGCTCGAGCACGCAACCTGGATTTGTAAGTTGTGCGAATGCCCCGGTGGGACCAGTCGGGTCGGACGTGGGATCTGGAGCAGTGAGTCCTGCTGTGTCTTTCCTGAAAGGCAATGCGGGGGATTACGCGCTCACCAGCACCAATAGCTCATGGATGATTACAGCTCTACCGGTGACTCTCACGGCAGGCAGCTATGCGGGCGTCTACGATGGTGTGTCGCACCCGCTTTCTGCCTGCATAAGCACCTCATCGAACCTAGTGACCTGCACGAACAGTCCCACAGGGCCAGTCGGCCCCGTCGTAGGCTCCAATCCCGTAAGCTCAAACATCGTGTACGTGAAAGGTTCGGTCATTGACTACGCGTTCACACAAAAGAATGGGGCATGGAGCATCACCAAGGCGCAGCCTGCCTTCAGTGGGTTGATGAATCAGTCCATCACCTATGGAACCTCGTCCATTACGCTTTCAGGTGTCATTGCGGCGCCCGGATCGGTTTATCCGCCTTCGGGTGAGACGGTCTCGGTGGTCGTTAATGGGTCAACGCTACAGGCTCCAATCGGATCGAATGGTACGTTCAGCATCACCATTGATTCGCATGCCATTCCGGTCTCCGCAAGCCTTTACACAGTCACCTACAACTACGCAGGGGACGCCAACTTCCTCAGCGCTCCCATGGGAAGCACCACCCTCAGCGTGAAGTACGCAGCTGGCGGGGTGTGCGATGGTGATCTCGGTCATACAATTCTCCAGCCGATCAACACGAACGGAACGAGTGTATTCAATTCAAAGAGCACATCACCTGCGAAGTTCCGCGTGTGCGATGCGAATGGGGTTTCCGTGGGAACTCCAGGCGTGGTCAAAGCGTTCGTTCTCTACCAGATCCTCAACGGCACGGCTACGACGGTTAACGAGACCGTGGATTCGACCACACCTGACACGGCGTTTCGATGGGATTCTACCGCGCAGCAGTGGATATTCAACATCAGCAACAAAGGTCTCGGCCCGGCGAATCAGACCTACTTCTTCCTGATCACGCTGAATGATGGAACAGCCATCTCATTCAGCTATGGATTGAAGTAGCCGATGGTCTTCCGTTCAGAGAACTGATTAAGGACCTTACTTCATAGGAGGGTCCCGACCAGGCGCCCTCCTTCAGCTGCGGTCGAAAGGCATTCGCCCTGAAATGCAGCAGGCACGTTTCTCTTCGAATTGCGGGTAGAATTGTCGGCTATCGGGAAACTGGCAAATGTTTGCTCTCAGCTTCTCCATGGCCGGTCTCCGGCTCATTGTCAGGTTTATAGCTTCTCGTACGTAGCGTGAGACTCGATCCATTCACCTTGAGGACGGTTCTTCCATGTCTTCCCCTCTGGCTCAAAGTCGCACAGTTCGATGTGAACGGTATTTGCACTATCCCAGCTTGCCCCCTGATAACGCAGTTCAAGCACCACGACTTGGCCGGTCACTTCGCCAACTGAAATGGGAGCATCGAGGTGCGCCACGACTGCTGGGGCATCATTCTGGCCGGGGATGAAGCGGGTGATCGTCGCCTTGCGTACTTCTGCTCTTGCAGCCATGACGATTCCAGTCATAGTCTCCACTCAAGCGTAGCCGATCTCCAAACGACGCCTTCGCCGTCGGTGAGAAACATTTGCGCAGCGCAGCAGGCGTGGCGCGAGTCAGAGACAAATCGCTTCGTTTATAAACAAGCCCGACATAGCAGACACGCTCTCGGACCTCGGCCAGTTGCCACGGGCGGCCGCCGCCCTTGTAATAGGTTCCCGTACCGAGCTTCCAGGCGACAATCGAGGGATGTTCAACCCGGCGAATAGGTATGCAGCCTTCCGTGGTGAACAAATGCGGAGCGAGGGTCGTTTCGCGGACTATCTGCGTGACTATCCTATCCTTGAGAAGACGGGCTTTCAGTTGGCGCCGGAAGTCGGCTACGTATTCGTAGACCTCTTTGCCTTGATCGCGGGTCGAGATAGCACGCCTTGTTGGCGGGCGGCGAACCCTTTACTGCGATATAGCCATCTGCGATGTACTGCTTAGATTGATGGTCGCGCTTTTCCAGAATGGGATGTTCAGTGGAAAAGCATAGGTCACCGCAACCTTTACGAGATTGCCCGGATTGTTGCACGGAAATGTCGACGGATAGCATTCAGTGATACCGGACGGCCATGTTGCCGCGACAGTCAGGTGCTGAGGGTTGATTCCGGGATACCCTAGATTCCTGACCCAGGTCTGAATTTCATCGCTCGTTACATCGCAGTCCGTCAAAGAGGGTGCGTTCGAGCACGACGTGGAACCGCGAACGATTGCATAGCGGCTACCTTCCCGTGCGGCGTCGGCCACAAAGTGAGATGCATAAAGCGCCAGACAAATCTGGAGAATGGCTATAAATAGGGCGAGCAACACAACGAGACCGACTGCGGCCTCGACGAGGGTGGCTCCTTCCTCCCGGCGAAGCGCAATTCCGAGCCTTTCGATCATAATCCCGGCTCTTGCTAATCGATTTGCGCTCCGGCAAGCCCCAATCATTGGTTCAACACTTTCTGAACCGCTTGTCCTTGCAAACGGAGGTCACGATTTATCCCCATTACAGAAAAAACCGGATGATAGGTTGTCGCGACATTGACCGTCAGGACTGTCTCAATATGAGAGCTGGAACAGTCTGTGGAGCGGCACATACCGCCTGTCCCGGTGCACGCGCTTCCGTCGGAGCAGATCCCAGCTATGGAGACCGTAGTGTGCAAACTGCTCAGACCGGACGCATCGGTTGCAGCGGCATTTGCTATCGAGGAGGTGTCAGTTGCAGTGGCGCTGTTCTGCGCTCCGTACTGAACCGCAGCTTTGGCCGCATTTGTCACCTCAATCTCCATGTAAGCTGCACGTGCGAGATCGACGGCTCCGAGAAGGAGCAGAAAAAAGAACGGCACACACAGACAGGCTTCGGCGAGTGCCTGTCCGGCCTCGCACTTGAAAATCGCGAAGCGCTGGCTTCGGAGTGAAAGTACTCTCTTGATCATTGCTTGATTCCTCATTCAACTAAGGCCACGGACCGAAGCGGAGTCGTAGTAGAGTTCGCCTCGCTGTAGCTGCTTATGCTGAGAGTTGCCGTTTTGACTACAAGCGTCTTCACGATTAGATCAGTGGTGAGCGAAATCCCGCCGCTCGTGTCGCCACCGCTGTCCTGAAGGTACAACTGTGCCGATGGTGCATAGATGATGCCGGTCAAATGTCCGGTGACATTGCCTTTTTGGATCGTAATCTGGTTGCTATTGGATGAGGGTTCTATTAAAGCAACGCCGTTCGTAGAACCGGCGGTTGGAGCAACAAGATTCAATACCGTTCCGCTATTCATGGTGAGAGAGCCACTGTAGATGTCAAGGGTGGTCCCTCCCGTTCCTGATGTTATGGTGCCGGTCGTGGTCACACCGTTCTCGAATAGGTAGATACCTGCCCCCAACGTTACGTTGTTCATTTGCACAGCGTTGGTAAAACAGAGTGCTTTGCCCGTTCCAGCGCCCATAACCGAACCGGTGAGAGAGGTTGCGGTACTCGTTGAGGTGCAGTTAACTGGAGGGATCGGTCCTGAGATGCGGAGCGGGTCATTTTGTGGAGCAACACCAGTCGTAGGAATTGGACTGCTATCCAACGTTTGGCCCCCGTCTCCGCCCACTACGGAGACAGAACTTGCAGAGAGGCGACCGCTCGAACCGGTAAATTGCAGGGCATCCGAATCATTGGAATCGACCATCACGCCGCAATGCGAGGCCGAAACGTCAAATGAGCCCGATAGCGACATTGCACCAGCACCACTTGGGCTTAGGACATAGACGCAGGTCTTAGTCGGAAGGGGGGTGCCGCCCACCGCTCGTGCAGCCACTGACAAACTGTGATAACCGAACATCCTCATGAAGACGGTAGGATTAGGCTGCTGGATGATGACTTCAATGTATCCAGAAATTCCGCTATTAGGGCCATCGGTCGGCGGAGTTCTGACGGTGACTGTCACCCCGCCCTGGCCATTGCTCAGCCCATTAGCTGATGCGGCTTCCTGAGCCGCCGCTTGCGCAGAAGAGACCGAAGCATTGTAGTAATAATCCAGGGCTCCGGCGGTTGCAGCTGCGTCTGAGGCGACTTGAAGATTCCGTTTGGCACGGAACAATAGACCTACGTCGAAGGAGAGTGCGAGGAATCCGAACAGAATGAGAAGGAGAAGGGCTGACACGATCAACATCTGACCTTCCTCCTGTCGGATCATCGTCCTTTCGCGCAATCGACACCTGGTTCTGTATTCCATGCTACAAAGTGTTCGAAAGGGAGTTGCTCGCATGTTCACTTGATTTAATCCTGCAACTCTGAAAGGGGATTTAGGCTGTCTGTAGGCATTGCAAGAGACCCTTTCCGCTTTGAAACATTCCTTGGAGTTGTGCGCGGTGGTTGGAAGCGTTGTTGCCCGAACGAAGCATCAAATCGTCGAGTTTCCCAATGTTCTCGATAGGAGACTCAGCTTCACTGAGCGATCGACTTATATCCAAACAGTTCATAAGCGGCTTGCGATCAATTCGCAAGAGACTTTCTGATCCTGCAATGAATAGCCAAACGGCACTTTCAATCAAAGGAGGGCTGACCTCTCCTGAGCCCTCGGATTCATTTGGGCTTGAATGGACGGTCGATTTGAAGTTTGTTTTCGCGCGCAAGACGGCAGTCTGTAAGGGGACGCCGCTTATTCCAGCAACGTCTTCCTTCTCCCATGCAAGAAGTGGCTGATAAGGCCAATTGCAGTGTCGCTCCAAAGGTACCGATTGAGAATGGTACTTTCGGGGGTCACTCCTTTGCTCTGCATAAAGCGGTACTTACGCCCCACCGGGTCAATCTAACTGGACAGGATCGCGATGACCTTAGAATTCGCTCATAAGCTTTGCTCGAGAGATCAAATACCTCAAGCTTCTGAAAGAAGGCAGCGTTCCGTTCCTTTGCCGATAGTGAGAAGGTCAGAATCTACCTGATGAAACGTGCTCACAACTGTAGAAATGAAGCTCTCAAGAGTTGCTCTCTGGGCGCGGTATGGACATATCGAGTTGACCTCCTGGTCCCACGGTGTAGATGTCTGCTCTGAACTCGAAATCAGAGGTCTTCATTTGAGGTGGTCTTCCCGCAGTCGCCGATGCAAAGTCTCGATCGACCGGTAATTCCATTACTATTTAGCTATGACAAACGGCGTCTCCAGAGTGTTTTGCTTAGGACTGCCGCTTCGCGAACGCCAAAAAGCCTTCGCGATTGCAATGCGCGAAGCTGTTCTTTAAACCATTTCATTAAGCTTTCAATAGCTGAGAAAATTGCTCGCCTGGAGGTTCTTTCACTAGATCCAAGCGCGAGAGGCAATTTGGCGAGTAGCCCTGTCGAAAGTCCTCGAGCTGTTCCGCTCCCGATCGTGCGAAATGGAGGTACAGTGGATCAAAGATATGCAGCGCGCGATAGTCAGGATCCTCACGGCAGAATCGTCGCCGAATTAACTCAGAAATCGCACGTCTCAGGCAAGCTCGTTCGTTGCTGTGCCACTGCCCGGAGTTCTAAAAACCTCACCGGTCGCTTACAAACGTCGCAAACTGAATAAAGCCGATCGGGCTAAGATGAGCGGAGCACAGAGTAAGCCAGGCGCAACCATAAGACATCCGAAGCAGAAAATGGCGATAAGTCTTCAGCGATGCCTCTCAAATTCAAATTAGATTTCCTGCGATAGAAATACCCAGCTGTGCACCTGAATTGCATGGCTACTCAGCATTGTTATCATCGGACTGTTTTGCAATCGATTGTTCAAGATGGGGAGGTACAGGCACTTGGAGCCCAGCTCCTTGTCACAGATATCGATAGGCTGCAGAATGCTGCAATGTGTCCGTTGAAATTTGCGATGCATCGTCCCCGAAAAGCAAGAAGTACCAGGTACCACCGTAACTGACAGGCACGCGCGAAAATGCCCGAAGCTGTGAGCGAGTTCAGACCTTCGGGCATTCCGATAGTACATTTGGAGGAGATAATTTTGAAGTCTATCAGGACAATCGGTCAACGGATCATCATTCCTGACGCTGATCCATGACGAAGGTCACGTCCAAAACAGAGTAACGTGAATGTTTTTATTCTCCACGGTTTCGTACCAACTAAATCACACCAATTCGGCGCAAGATAAGGTTATGCAATCCCTCCTTGACCTCCATTTTCTCGTGGACAAATACGCTGATTTGCTGCCGAAGCTGGACGTCGACGGCGACAATCAGGAAGAGCACAGCACCATGCTCCTCTGGCTGCAGAACCAGGTCGGAGACGGAACGCCGATTCCGACGTATGTGGATCAGTGTCTCAATTGGCTGGACCGGTTTGCCGAGCGGAAATCATCGCCGCGTCAAGGCAACGCTGCCATTGATCGACCGCTGCTAACTTTAAATCCTCAGACATGTTCTTACCCCAACCTCCCCTCGTGGTGACGGAACCGGAAGGGCAATTGGGCATCGCTCTTCGCCTGGCTCAAACGGGTCTGTCCGAAAAGACCGGAATCCTCTCGATATAGGGCCAGAAGTCAAACCTCGGCTCAGCGTCGTCCGAGACCGCTCTATCAATTCGGCGAAATATTAGGGCCATTCCTAGTCAGAACTGAGATGCATGCTCTAAGAATTGCATGGACGCGACTCAGGCCATAACCAAGAAAATTGCCAGTGTTGCGGTAGGGACGCTCATCCCTGAGCGCCCCCCCACAGATCCGTACGATCGCGTTTACGCATACGGCTCTTATGAAGGAGGGGTGGCGTAAAAGCGTGCATCGGGGTAAGGGTGAAGGATTCGTGGGGAAGGTAGCCACCTGTCGAAAACCTTGGTGAGCGACTTCAATTTCTTTCTTGGGCATTGACTGCGACGGATTAGAACGTTTCGCCATCGTCGATTGATACGCTGTCGGAAGGCGCGCAATTGATCGGTGTTGCCGGGCACAGCGTGGTATTGGTAGTAGCCGAGAACGACCTACCGAAGCCAATCACCGACCTCACTGATGCGATCATGCTTTCGGCTCCGAAGCTCGGCCTGTATAGTCTTGAGCTTCGCGAGCATTCGCGGTTTCGCAATGATCCGCCAGACTGTGAACGTCTTGGTCTTATGGCGTTGCCACAGGAGTGGGTAAAGCCAAGGAAGTTGAAGTTTCCGGTTTTGCCTCGCCTCGCTGTTCGCGGTCTCGGGCGGCATAACGCCTGAATAACTCGGGTGGAACGGTTGCAGTCGGTGCAGCAAAGACGCTGAGGAATTCATACGCAGAGTATGAGCAGCTTGACTCCACCACCCCTTTACGGGAACAGATTGGGCATTCTCGGACCTGGCCGCGCTGCAGCTGGACACCCAGTCATCGACTTAGAATGACGATTAGCACGAATGTGGAGAACCGAGTCCCTTCCCCCGAAAAGCTCAGTTCTCCAACACACATTCGTGTTCCTGGGTTGGAGGTAAGCACAACCATATCTCCCTGTTCGGTAATCATTCAAGAAAACTTTCGTTTGATCCCACCGAACGTACGATCTTTGTGTCAGCATTGTTGCGTGCCACGAGACATTGAGGGTGCCACGGACAGAGCACCAGAGCTCCTGGGCCTTGCAGCGGTTGCATTGGCGGCTGTAGGGATCGCAGTCGTGTCATTACCCCTGAGAGTAGCTTGCCTTCTCGGCGCGTCTGTCTGCTTCCCTGCCTCTTTCCATTATCAGAAAGATTGGCCGCCTTGGGTTCGCTGGCTGCTCTCAGTTTTGACGGTGTCGTTCCTCATCTGTGTCGCATTGATCGCCATTCGTGACCGTTAAAACGGTTCTGTTTGCCAAGGTCTTCGGTCATCACTGGCGGCCAAGCCAGTTCCCAACCGAATAGGCGCATGCTCATGGCCGCATCGTTCGGACACACAGGAACAGAATGCCGCATATCATCAGAACGGGAATTGCCGCAATGGCCAGAATCCTCTCTATCGCTATCAACAATGAGAACCCGCTTTGCACTGCAAACGGATCACGTGAGAAAAGCGATTGTGAAAGGTCCAGCAGGCACCTCAATAGCGGTGACATGCAGTCGGGACAAATGACGAAGAAATATTCTAGAACAGATCGCGAACAAGTGAAAGGTACGACTAACTGATGGGCTTCCGCTGAGTTTCCAGATCAGCAATGCGGTCCGCGAGAATCCGCTTCAGATCAGCAATTCGCGGTGTCTCGCTTGGTTCAGATTCCAGCGAGAGTAAGGCATTCCGGAGTATTTCGAGATTGTCTCTCCGACCTGTCATGTTTTCGCTCGGTTTCCGATGTTCAAAGAGCGACATGTTTATGCAGCCTCCGACAGGGACGCATTGCGTCTCAGGATGCTTTCGGCTTCGCGAATTCTCAGTTCGAGGAATCGTTTGATCACCTGTACATCTAAGCCATCACCCACGTCAGGACTGAGTTGGAAATGTTCCAGGTTGGCGCGGAGCGTTTGAAGCCGCAAATTTTGTGACGTGTGTTGCATGTGACGAAGGAAAGAATCACATCATTTCCGTGCTGTGAATGTGATCTATGTCACTCGGCTAGGCGCCAGGGCTAATTGTCACGAACCGAAATTTGTAACTAACCTGTTCACGATGAAGGAGATATGGCGGGCAAATAGTTGAGAGTTTTTCTGCCGAAGGCCGCCGGTCAGTCAAATTGCACCCGCACCGATCTTTTTCGCAGAATTCAGAAATGTTTCGTAAAATTCAGAGGCTGGAAAGTTAATAAGGCGCTTACTTTCAATAGTTTATATTTTCATATCGTGTGCCTAATTTGCACAGAACTGGCCTTAAGCAAGGGTTTTCGGCCACAAATGGAGGCGAGTTCTTCCGGGACTGGGGAGAGAACACAAACTCAATCGTCTGCGACGGCTGTGATCAGCCTGAGGAGCACATGGATGTCCGGTTCTGCATGGCAGGAACCATCAAGCCGAGAGGCAAAACGTGCGCAAACGACTTCTCCTGATCACAAGCAAAACGCGCTCTTGAGAGCGCATACAGGAGGCTCGTGCTTTTCAGTTGACAAGTGACTGGGTCGAAAATCGCATTGGTTCATGCTGGGTTTGTTGAGGGTTGAACTATGTAGCCAAGTAGTCTCAGTTTCCGGATCATCTTTGCGGTGTGCCGCTGTTTGACTGCTCTGAGACAGCTGGACCACGTTCTTCATAATGAACACCGTTATGCAAAATGATCCAGATCAAGTGGCAGAGGCGATTGGTGACGAAACCGATTGTTTTGTTGTGTCCCATGCGAGACACCAGGCGTCGGTATAACAGCTCGAAGATGCTGCCTTTCCGTTTGACAGCAGTATTCGCAGCTTGATTGAGAATGCGCCGCATCTGGCGGTTGCCATTTGGCGAACGTCGGCTGCGGTTTACGCCAGCGCTCTCTTCCTTTCCTGGGCATGCCCCTACCCACGAGGAGAGCTTTCCAGCCGAAGGGAACGTAGCTGCATTGGCGCCTACTTCGGCGATGATTCTGTTGAGTCGAATCGACTCCCTGGAGCAGACGCCAATCTCTCCACTGCACTCTGGTGCGGCTGAAGGAGAGACGCGATCTCCTGATCCATTTGACCGATCTGCTGCTCAACGAATTGCAAGCCGTCGAGCGTCATCCTCACCAGCCGACGATAAAGAGGGTTGAGCTCCGTGCAGGCACCAAATGCATCCTGCAGTTGTACGGGCGTCGCGGGTAGACGTTGATGAGCTAGAGCAGCCAGCTCTCCGGGATCCGTCTCTCCGTCTTCGATCGCGTTCAGCATGCGACGCGAACTGGATCCCAGTAGATCTGAGACCAGACTGGACAACTTGATATGAGCTTCTTCCAGCAGCGCCTCCAGTTGATTCTGCAGGCGTACTTTCTCACGCGTACGTTGATATCTTGTGCGAGTGAGTGTCCGCCAAAGACGCTGTTCTGTATCCGGTACGAAGCTCAAGACAAGCTCCTGTGATACGAGTCGTTTCACCAATCGTTCGGCATCTCGAAAATCTGTTTTGCACCCACGTCGACCTCGATGGGATAAGGCTTGTGCCAGATGTAGTGTTTTAGACATTCGACCCGCGTCTTCCCATCCTCTACAGATCGGCCTCCAATATCCTTCCAGCGCTCCCCAAGCAGGTTTCCAATACTGCGCCGTCGATTCCATTACGGCTTCTTCGACTCGTTGCTCAATGAGCCATTCAGACAGCGCTCGCAACTGCTCAGGATTGCTCCCATACCAACGCCGCTCAAACGAAAATCCTCGCACGATTCAACGTCAGCCACGACGACAGCCAGTCCGTTCTTGTGAACATCGATTCCCGCTATCCGACAGGACATCGCCTTCCTCCTGGCAGGAATGGAGAGCGTGCCGGGCTTACATTAACCTGGGTCACGGGCTATCGCCGCTCCGCACGGGCGGCAACGCACCATCTATTCGCTCGATCACACACGCTCCGGATCAAACTTACATTCGGCCTAAGGTCTCCAATGTCTCTTCGATCTCGCCAATTCCAGCCGCCCGGCATTATGCCTCAGCCCGGAGCGAGTTCCATGGGATTTCGCGGGCCGGAGGCCCTACCCAACTCACATGGATGCCGGTTACTGTCTCGATGACGTCCATCACTCCTTTGTGGGCTGAGATAGCTCTTAGAGAAGCCTCACGCATCGTAAGGTGAACCGGGCCAATCGTCATACAAAAATCAGGAAGCAGAAGCGGTCCAGAACGTGAGTGAATTTTGTACTTTCATTTTTTCGTTCTCGGCTTACAATGGCCGCCATGTCTTGCTGGGTCCACGAAGAGCTACTGAGCGAATGGAAGAGGCTGGTGAGGCAGCAGGTGGGGGCGCACACCAGCGGCTACGACAGTCCTACGGTCCTGCTCTACTGGCGGCTCATCGATCACCTCAGGAGTTGTGAGATCTGCCGAGACGATCAGGCTAGACAGAAGCTCTTGGGCAAGCCGTAACATCTCCGCTTTCGCGCCTCGAATGGTCCCTAGATCTCTGTGCTGCACGTATTCATTGACGAAACCCTCGCCCAAGGCACACAATCATTTCACTCTTGAATTGAAAATCATGAGCCAGTCCCCCCGGCTCAGGGGTGCGTCGTGGAATTAGCTGACGTTAAGCTAAAGTGTGAGTCCTGCGGTGCGGTATTCCTTTTTACGGCGGGTGAGCAGCAGTTCTTCCAAGCCAAAGGTTTCGTTCACAGTCCGAAAGCGTGCCGACCCTGCAGAGCCAAGAAGAAGAATGCACACCCACGAATCGATTCTTTTGTGACTTGTGCGGATTGTGGTAGAGAGACAACGGTTCCGTTCAGACCGACTCAGGAGCGTCCTGTCTATTGTCGAGCTTGCTTCACGAAACGGAAAGCTTCTGGGGATTGAGCTTTCAGGACGTCTCGACTCTGATGAAGATGTTCCGTGCTATGTCCTCATCCCGGCAGACTTGGCATTTTTGTCGATGCTCAACCATCTGCCAATAAAGGATGACTGCGGGACTATCGTCGCCATTGCACGGTTCACCGTGGCGCACGATCCACTTCCATTCAGTTTCGAGTGATTGATGGAGAGTGCAACTCATCTCAGCGAGAAATATACCGGAAAATGGCTCAACCCGGTTGGGAATTCAAATGCTGTTTTGAGCTGCCCCCTTCAGTTAGTCCGCGGAAGTGAGAGCACTCGGGTTTGAGTTTAGCTGTAAATCCTTCTCGCAGCCGCCGTCGTGGCTGTGCGAATGTGGGAAGCGCAGTTTGCTTTCCACATTTGCATAGCCATTTGCGAATTCTTCCGGTGTCAGGTATCCCAGCGCACTGTGCGGGCGCACCTGGTTGTAATCGATTCGCCACCTTTCGATGGTTTCCCGTGCATCGTCCAGGGTGAGAAACCAGTGTTCGTTCAGGCACTCCTCGCGGAACTTGCCGTGGAAGCTTTCGATGTAACCGTTCTCCATCGGCCGTCCAGGGGTGATGAAGTGCAAGGTGACTTTATTCTCATAGGCCCACTGATCCAGAGCCTTGGAGGTGAACTCGGTGCCGTTATCAATGACAATCCGTACTGGCATGCCGCGATGTTGCCGAAGTCTGTCCAACACGCGTACCACGCGCAGCGCCGGCAGCGAAGTGTCGACCTCGATGGCCAGCATCTCTCGCGTGTAGGCATCCTCGATCGACAACGTCCGTACCTTACGACCAGTAGCCAGGGCGTCTTGGAGGAAGTCCATCGTCCATGTCTCGTTCCTCTTTGCTGGAGCAGCTAACAGCACCCGTGCCTGAGCGCAGATCCGCCGTCTCCGCTTGCGTTTGCGCACCACCAGCTTCTCTTCCACGTAGATCCGGTATACCCGCTTGCTGTTCACCATCCAGCCTTCCGCTTCAAC
>Ga0134127_10000640_pt1 | contig 30411 bp, 34 predicted proteins | sample KB31753_FD_96459 | JGI IMG/M metagenome (GOLD analysis project Ga0134127, IMG submission 96459) | Terrestrial soil microbial communities with excess Nitrogen fertilizer from Kellogg Biological Station, Michigan, USA - KB3-175-3 | ecosystem: Environmental > Terrestrial > Soil > Unclassified ...
ATGTCAGATCATTTAAAAGAATTAGAAGATAAAATAAAAAAACATAAAGAAAAAAAATTACACTCGTTTCAGTAATATTCAAAATATCATATTGTGGTAGTTAATTAATATTGCATAAAAATCAAAAAAAAGGCGTTTATATGGATGATAACAAAATTAAAAAAAGTAAATTCCAAAACGGATTCGAACCTATAACATCTGAACAAATGTATCAAATCGAAAATAATGGAGAAAAAATAATCGGGATGAAAAAATTGTTAATGATGGAAAACGCAGGCTCTAAAATAGCAGAATTTATACTAGAGGTATTTGGAGATAATTTAGCTAATAAGAAAATTATTTCTATATGTGGTCTGGGAAATAATGGAGGCGATGTAATAGTTGCTAACCGCCACATTTCAGCGCACTTATCGTCAAAATTTACTATAAAAGATAACAATAATATTGTTTTGGTATTATTAGGGAATTCAGATCAAATTAAAACTGAAGAATCTAAAATAAATTGGAAAATTATTGAAAAAGTTGATTCAATAAAGAAAATAATTTTTAATACTGAAAACAAAACAACGATAGAAATGGAAATAGAAAAAGCAGATATAATAATAGACGGATTGATCGGAACAGGAATCAAAGGAAAATTAAAAGATCCCTATTCTAGTTTAATTGACAAAATAAATCACCAAAAATCAAAATCATTTATTTTATCTGTGGATATTCCCTCAGGTCTAAATCCAGATACAGGAGAAATAGATGATAAAGCCATAAAAGCTGATACCACAATAACATTTCATAGAATCAAGCAAGGCCTTATGAAAAATGTTGAACAATGTGGAAAAATATTGCCTGTAAAGATTGGGATTCCAATTGAAGCTGAGTTAGGAGTGTTATAAAAATGGAAGCAAGAATTGTTCAATTCTTAGTAGGTGAAATGGATAACTTTACTTATTTAATCATTGACGAAAAAGCCAAAAAAGCAATCATAGTTGATCCTTCGTGGAATTTAGAAAAAATTTTTGACTACTTGAAGAAAAATAATATTAATAACGAATTTATTATAAATACCCATTCTCATTTTGATCATGTAATTGGTAATGATAAAGTAGTTAAAATGACCGGAGCAAAAATCATACAGCACAAAGCATCACCACTGAAAAAAGATATCGATACATATGACGGCCAATCAATAAAATTTGAAAATACAAATATTAGAATAATTCACACTCCAGGGCATTCTCCAGATAGCATATGTCTTGTGATTGATGATAAAATAATTCTAACAGGTGACACATTATTTGTAGGTAGTTGTGGTAGAGTAGATTTACCAGGAAGCAATCCATATGATATGTACCATAGTATATACAATATAATCGGTAACCTCGATGAAAATTTAATTGTTTATCCAGGTCATCACTATGGCAGCACAAAAACATCAACACTGAAAGAAGAAAAGAAAAATAACTTTGTATTTAAGTTTCACAATAAAGATGAATTTTTAAGATATATGACTTGATAACCGCAAAAAAAGAAATAAAGGAGATAAATATTCCTCCTCCTAAGTATTTACATTAACCTAATAATATCAAAAAAGAATGTAAAAAGGAAAAACTCATATAAAATATTGCTTTAATTTATTTTTAAATAGAAAAACAATAAATGAAAAAACAATACAATCAAAGAATAACAAGTAAAGTTTTTCAATAAAAAGAATATACATAAAGAAATGGTAAATTCTTTTGTAAATGTTATTGAAGCTAAAAATAATAGAATCAATACATTAGAACGTTTTAAATCAGATAATTCTTCATTTTTATTTACAATATCATATACTGAAACAGCCACCATACCTGGACTTACTATTGCAGGAGCAAACACCGAATTGATAAAGTTTACACCAGCAGCAGATGCAGAATATATTTATTTTGGAAAATGCAAATGTATTGATACAATTCCTGCCACGCCAGATGGAAAACCAACACCTGCAATAATTACAAAAACTGCTTTAGAGCTTGCCAATATCCCTATTACGGTAATAGATTGTGGAGTGCCAATCAAACCAGCCCTTCCTTATACTACAATAAACTCAAAATTTGGAAAAAATATCGCATTAGAGAAATCTTTGGAATTAGAAGACGTAATGTCAAACTATGAAATGGGTAAATTAATAGGTAAACAAGCATCCAAAATTAATGATTTACTAATTATTGGAGAAAGCATTCCTGGAGGAACAACCACAGCATTAGGAGTATTGTTATCATTAGGAATTGATGCAGAAAATAAAGTTAGCAGCAGTATGCCAGACAATCCTCATGAATTGAAAAATAAAATTGTAAAAAAAGCATTATTAAAATCCAATATTAAATTTGGCGATCTCTGTAATGATCCATTTAAAGCTATTTCTTGCCTAGGTGATCCTATGATGCCAACTGTTATAGGCATGATAAAAGAAATTCTTTCTTTTAATAAAAAGGTCATATTGGCAGGGGGCACTCAAATGTGCTGTATTGTAGCAATATTAAAGTCACTGGATATTAAATTTAACAATAACCTTTGCATAGGAACAACCTCTTATGTACTTGAAGATAAAAAAGCTGATTTAATGTATTTGATAAATCAAATATCTGACGATGTTCCAATTATTTATACGAATTTGGGTTTAAATAAATCAAATAAAAACGGTCTAAAGGCATATTCCAAAGGCTTTGTAAAGGAGGGAGCTGGCGCAGGTGGCACTACAATTGCTGCTTATTTAAAAGAAAAAAAAATTGATCAAAACATTTTCATAAACAAATTAGAAGAAAATTATTATAACACAATAGAAGAGCCCATCACTTTAAAAAATACAAAAGATAAATCAAAAGAAAATAGATAAAAAACATTTAAATCTTATTTGGTAAAAAAATATCCAGAAATTTATAATAAAATAAATAGATATAAAAAATTATTAAAAATAATATATATAAAAGAAAAATATGCTTGAAGTGCAAAATTTTTAATTAATTTATAATAGATTATTTTAAATATAATACTTTAATTTAAATACACGATTTTAAGAAATGAAAAAATATGCTTGAAGCAGAAAAAGTAAGAGGGATTGTCCTAATATCTATTGCTTTGATAGGTTTTTCAATATATACTTACATTCTATTTGGTACCGATTTTGGCATACTGTTAATGAAATTAACTGTTTTAATAATAGTTGGTATTATTTTTTTTATAATTGGATGGATTGGTGCTACATTAACAATAAACAAAGAAAAAAAATATTAAGAATTTAATTTATATTTATTTTTTAATATAGATATCATTAACTGTTTGATATAATCTCGGTCCAACTGCTCTTACGATTTGAGTATGTTTTATTTGATAATCATATTTTGAAAATAATGAATGAACAAATTTCTCAGATTCACTAATTACATTTTGTTTTGTTTCACTTTTTATATGAGAAAAAAAATGAAGATAACCTCCATTAGGTTTTAGGCAATTTATAGAGATATCAATATATTCAAAAGCCCTCTCTGGTAATGGCATAAGAATCCTATCGGCCTTATCAGTAAATTTTTGGGATAATAAAATATTTTGAACATCACCATGAAGTGAAATTATTCGGCTTTGAACTTTGTTTAATTTTGTATTTATACAACTCAAGATATAAGCATCAAGGTTTGAATCAATATTATATATAATTACAGGCGTCTTTTTTGCAATAATTATTGAAAAAGTACCTATACCCGCAAACATATTGATAATTGTTTCGTGTTCAGAAACAATATTTGATATTCTGTATCTTTCTGTTGATAATCTAGGAGAAAAATATGAATTTGCAACATTAATAAAAAATTTGCATCCATATTCTTTATATATAGTCAAGTATTTCTCCTCTCCAGAAATTAGCTCTAATCCCCTTAGTCTATATTCTCCCTTTACTGCAGTATTTTGCAAAAAAATTGATTTTAAATTTGGTATATGAGATAAAAGAATGCCACCAATAATTTTTTTTTTAATGAGAAGAGAATCAGGGATTTTAATAATAGCAATGTCACCAATAATATCAAAAGAAGAAAAAACTTGAGAAATTTCAGATTCTAGAAAAACATCTTTAAGTAAACTTTTTAAAAGTTTTGTCATTGAACTATTGATTCAATGCATATATCATCTACTTATTATTTTTTTATATAGTAATAATTTCCCTCCTTTTTTTGGGATCTGTCCAGACGGCTATCTTCTTTATTAACTCGTGGGCGACCGGTTGTTTCATCTCTTCTAAAAGAAATATTTAACGATTTTAAAAATTCATTCATACCTATTTCTTTAGTAATAGGTGAAGATCCAACTCCTTCAATTCCAGGAATGCCATTAAAAATTATTAAAGAATCTGAAACGAGATCTATAAGTTGAATATCATGGTCAATTATAAGAGAAGATTTGCCCTTTGATTTTATCAATCTTTGGATAAATTTTGCCAGAGAAATTCTATCTTCAATATCCAAAAATGCTGATGGCTCATCAAGTGCATATATATCAGCATCCCTTATCAAAGATAAAGATACAGCTACTTTTTGAAGCTCACCACCGCTAAGTCCTTTAACTGATTTATCATAAAGCTTTTTTAAACCTAAAGGATTCAGAATTTGTTCTTCAATCAATGTACCCTCAAACTGACCATTATTTACAGAAGTAATTAATGATCTGACATCTCCATCTATATCCTGATTTAAATACTGAGGTTTATATGAAATTCGTACTTCTGATTCTAATTGACCATCATCAATTTTTTCTAAGCCAGATAGCATTTTCATAAAGGTAGTTTTTCCCAAAGCATTTGCACCAACTATCCCAACAACTTCGCCTTGATGAATTTGGCCACTATTAACCTTAAGATTAAAGGTCCCTAAAGTTTTTTTTATAGAGGTATAATTTACGATAGAAATACTAGAAAGAAAATTTTCATTTATATTAGCTATATCAAATCTATAAGAACGTTCTCTAAATCTTACATTTTCTGTTGGAATAAAACCTTCTAAAAAGTTATTAATACCAATTTTGGTACTTTGTAATGAGGAAACAATTCCATAAGTTCCTGGTTCGCCATAAATTATAAAAACATTATCTGAAAGATAATCCAATAGCGACATATCATGTTCAACAATCATTACACTCTTTCCATCTTTTGCTAGACCATTAATTACTCTACTTACAGCAAGTCTCTGATAAATATCGTTAAAAGAAGACGGTTCATCAAAGAAATAATAATCAGCTTCCTTAGAAGCGGCAACTGCAACTGCAACTCTCTGAAGTTCACCACCACTTAAAGTAGAAATGTTCTTGGTTAAAGAATTTTTTAAACCTAATTCATCTATTAACAAATCTCGAGTATTTCTTTCATCATATTTTTTTAATAATTCCAATACTGTACCTTTGAAGATCTTTGGTATCAAGTAAACCAATTGAGGTTTTATTGACGTTTTTAAAGACTTTGTAGAAATTTTTTCAAAGTGCTTTCTTAATTCTATATTTGGTATTTTATCTATTATGTCACTCCAATCTAGAGATTTATCAAAATTTCCAAAGTTAGGTTTTATATTTCCAGAGAGCAAATTAATAATTGTAGATTTTCCCATTCCATTTCGGCCAACTAAACCTGTTACTGTTCCTTCTTTTGGAATAGGTAATTTATATAATCTAAAACTGTTTATGCCATATTGGTGAATTTTATCCTCACCAATTTCACGCGCAAGATTAACTATGACAATAGCATCAAACGGGCATTTTTTAACACAAATTGTACATCCTGTACATAAATCTTCAAATATAACAGCTTTTCCATCCTCTGGTCTTTGTATTATACATTCACCACCGGTTTTATTAACTGGACAGTAAAGGATACATTCCTGTCCACATTTTCTAGGCTGACATAATTCTTCGTCTAAAACTGCAACTCGATGAGCAAAATTAAAACGTTTATCCAATTTAATATAATATATTTATCATAGATCCTATTTAAATAATGAATAAAGAAGAACAATAATAAATCAATCGTATAGTCATAGCAAGGTTTAAATTAAGACTAGGAATTATTAATGTAAGCCGGCCATAGCATGAGGGCCCGACCCGGACCCATTCCGAACCCGGAAGTCAAACCTCACGTCGCTGCTGAATACTGACATGCGTGAGCTGTTGGGAAGCGGCAGTGCTGGCGCTTTTAATTATATTGTTAAAGATAAATAAAGTATGTATATACATATTTAATTAAAATTTTATACAAAATAATAAATAATTAGATGGAAATAGATCTAAACTATTTAGTAAAAAGAAAATAAAATTTTTACCATTAATTAATTATTTATTCAAAGAATTATCACCTAACAATTTTACAATTGTTCTAATCCCAAAACCAGTAGCACCTTTTGGATTATAACTTTTTTCAATAGTACCATCTTGAGTCCATGCAGTTCCTGCAATATCAATATGAGCCCATGGTATATCATTAACAAAATGAGATAAAAATGCAGCTGCAGTAATTGCCCCACCCGTTCTACCGCCTATGTTTTTTATATTTGCAATGTTACTTTTAATTAATTCATAAAATTCTTCAAATAATGGCAATTGCCATATTTTTTCTCCAGTTTCGTTGGCGCTTTTAAGTATTTTTTGGATTAAATCATCATCATTACCCATTAATCCTGCAGTATTTGATCCTAAAGCAATTATACATGCTCCAGTCAGTGTTGCAAAATCAACGACATATTTTGGAGAATAACGCTCTATTCCATAAGATAATGCATCTGCTAAAATTAATCTACCTTCTGCATCTGTGTTTAAAACTTCTACGGTTTTTTCATTATGCATCTTTATAATATCGCCTGGCCTATAAGATGAGCTTGAAGGCATATTTTCAACTGATGGTACAATACCAACAACATTGATAGCAATATTTAACATACTTAATGCCTTAAATATTCCCAAGATATTACAACCACCACTTTTATCAAATTTCATTTCATCCATTTTGTCGCTTGGCTTTATAGAGATCCCACCTGTATCAAATGTGACAGCTTTTCCAACTAATAGTATGGGTTTTTCTCCAGATATACCTTGATTATATTCCATTATTATCAATTTAGGCGGATTTTCACTGCCTTTACCAACTGAAATAATACCATTTAATCCTAAATTCTCCATTTGATATTTATCTAAAATTTTAACTTTTATTTTGTTAGACTCTTCAAGTAACATAGCAGAGGTAGCGAGTTTTTCAGGAGTAAGAAAATTTGGAGGCGAATTGGCAAGATCTCGAGCAAAAAAAACAGCATGTGTAATTATCAAAGTATTTTTAATTATTGATTCAAGTTCGGATTGATTGGCATCTTTTGGAATTAATATAGATATATTACAAGAATCAAAGAAATTTGAAGTATTATTCATATTACCTTTATATTTGTTGAATTCATAAAGGGAAAGAGAAAGACCCTCTATAATCGATTGCAGATTATTAGTAGATATATTATAAAAATTTGAAATAATAATGTTTTCTGAACGCAAATCTCTTGCTTTTAAAGATATCATACCTCCAATTTGGCGAATTTTATTATGATCTAACTCATCATATTTCCCTAACCCAATAAATAAAATTTTAATATAGTTATCATTATTATCATTAAATAAGAATAATAAATTTTTGCCAAATTTTTTTATTGTTTCTGACATGATATCGAGTATCTCATTAATTTTATTATACAAACTGTTAATGGAAGGGATTTCTTTTAAATAACTGAAATCATTATTATCTTCATACAAGCCAATAACAAATAAACTATTTTTTATTTCAATTTGATTATAATTTTTAAGAAATATTTTAACCATTATATCCATTAAAATATATATTTTATAATTACTTATCTAATCCTATAATAAAGAAAAAGATCCTAAATTTAATAAATTTTTAACAACCCCCTATAAAAATATATAAATATATTTCTTTAATATAAGAATTTTATTTCCATTTTATTGAACAACCTATAGATGGATCAAATTCTTTTTCTATCTTTTGCCCTTTTAATAATTTTTTTATATTTTCTTCCATAGTATCATAAGTTGGAGAAGAATTAGGCTCTAATGCATCATTAATTTTTCCATGGTAAACTAATTTTTTTTCTGCATTAAATAAAAATGGATCTGGAGTACATACAGCACCATACTCTTTTGCAATTTTTTGTGTATCATCAATCAAATAAGGAAAATTAAGCGAATAATTTTTAGAAAAATTTATCATATTATTAAATCCCTCATCTTCATAATCAGGATCATTACTATTAATTCCAACAACTTGTAAATTCTCTTTATCAAATTTTGATTGAAGATTAACAATGTCTTTTATTTTTGCTTTAACATAAGGGCAATGATTGCACATAAAAATTATTAGCAATGATTTGGATTTAAAACCACTCAAAGAATACATTTTATTATCCACTCCTTTTAAATAAAAATCAGGAGCTATTGATCCTTGCATCAACTTTTGTGACGATAATGTTTTAGCCATATATTAAAAAACTATTAAAATAAAATAAATGTTTTCAATTTTCAATACAATGAAATATTAAAATGATGATTAAAAATTATTCAACGTTTTATAAAAGATCTACCTATTCCTTTTAGCAATTTTAAATCAAAAAAGTTTTGATTTAGCAAACCACGACCATCATAAATAGGAGTATTTCCTGTTTTTTCCTGAGATAAATCAGCATACTCTTTGTGATCTGTAGCCAATATTATCAAATCTCTATTTTTTAAGGCGAAGTCAATATCGCTTGTTATTTTTAAGTTTTTATTTTTAGCAGCGAGTAACTCATCATTAGACAAAGGATCATGGATTATTATATCGGTAATTTTTAATAATAACAATTTTTTTATTAAAGCATATGTGGGAGAGAGGCGAGTATCTGCAACTCCACCTCTAAATGATAATCCCAATATCGTTATTCTAGATTTTCTTTTATCTTTTTTTGATACAAGTTTTAATGCATTAGAAAGAGCATAAGAAGGCATATTATCATTTATCATTCTACTTGTTTTAGTAATTTTGCAGTCAATTTTATTTTTATTTGCAATCTCTAAGATAAAGTGAGGATAAACAGGAATGCAAGCTCCTCCAACTCCTATTCCTGGTTTGTGTATATGACAGAATTGTTGAGAATTTGCCGCATCTTTTGCTTCCCAAAAATCAATACCTAATCTTTCGGATAATATTGACAGTTCATTTGCCAAAGCAATATTGACATCTCTATAAACACCTTCAAATAATTTTTCAGCTTCGGCTGTTTTAATATTCGAAATTTTAATAACTCCTTTTTTAAATATTAATGAAAATAATTTTTCAGCCAAATCTATACTATATTGATCAAAACCAGAGACTATTCCTGGATATCCTTCTTCTATATCATAAATTGCACGACCTTCATAAATTCTCTCAGGATTATAGATAATTGAAAAATCTTTACCAACTTTTAATTTACTTGATTTTTCCAACAAAGGGATCAAGAATTTTTCTGTAGTAGATGGAGGGACAGATGGATGAAGCGAAACAATATCATTTTTCTTTAAACCTTTTCCAATAGATACTGCTGCGTCTCTTACAGCATCAAGTTCTGATTTTTTATTTTTGAATAATACAGGAACACAAATCATCTTTAATTTTGAATCGATAGAAGCTTTAATGGGATCTTCGTAAACTAAAAATTTTTCATTTTTTATACCCTCACCGAAAGATTCATTTACGCCCGGCTCAGGAATATGAGTAAGTCCTTTTTTAGCATTATCTATTACTTTTGGAGATTTATCTATCCCAATTACAGTAACACCAGATCTAAGCCATGTACACGCAATAGGAGCACCAACGTGACCCAATCCATACACAGCAACAATATATTCACCAGATTTGAATTTTTTTACAACAGATTCTACAGGTTCTAAATCTGGAGAAATATCATAAGATTCATCTTCTTCTACTTCTGCTTTTAACCTATTTTTATCATTCAATAAAATCACAAATTGTTTATTTATAACTAGTTATTATATCTTGATTGATTTTATAGTTTAAATTATCAAATAAAAAAGGATTCAAGCAAATATGATTTTTTTTCTTATAAAAAAGATATATAAAATAGTGAACAAAAACCATGTTCTTAGTTGAAATAGATTATAATAAGAAAATGATAAAACCATTCAAGGTATTTGACAATATTTTATTATTAAATTTATTTACACAATATAAAAATAAGATGAAAAAACACAAATTTATGATAACACATACAATAATAAATAATGGATATAATGATTCATGCACTCGACATAGCAGGGTCTGAATGGTTTATTATAATATTAACAGTAATCATTGTTTTAGTGCCTAGCAAAATAACAAACATATCAAAAACAATTGGAAAATTTATTGGTGAATTTGAAAAGACCAAAAATAGCTTTATGGAAGAAAAAAATAATTTAGTAAACGATCAATCATTTAATAATCAAAAATACAAAGGCCCATCCATCCAAAGGCCTATATCCTCTGAAAGAGAAAAGTTAGAAATTATTGCAAAATCCCTTAATTTGGATATAGAAAATAAAACAGATGATGAATTGCGAAATATGATATCATCTCATTTAAAATAAATAAAATAATTTAAAACAAAATAGACATATTATAATAAAAAATTCAAAAAAATATGTAGCAATTTGAAAAATTTAACTTGGATTTTTGAGCAGTTCTGATTCCAATAATTGTTGTATTAATTGAACTACCTCTTGTTCAACTTGTTCTCGGGGTAGATGGAGTTTTGAAGAGAAATCGTCAGTCAAATCATTGATAGTTCTAGTACCATCACAGGTTTGCCAGAAATTTACGATATTGTCATTTACCATGAATCCCTGTTCTTTTTCATTTACTATATACAAAGAACCATCCTCTTGTTTCATTACTTTTCCATTTTTCAATGGCTTATATGTATTATAATCGATTTGAAACCTTAGTGAAGGCTTTCCGTATCCAAGTTTTTCTCTAACGGTAGGATTCATTTTTTCAATTGACCATGGTGGATCCCAAACAATTTGTACATTAATTGATCCAACCCCATCAATCTTGTTTAAATATTTTTTAACATCACTCACTAAAGTATCATGCAAAGGGCATCCTCTGGTAGTCATAGTCATTTTTATATCAATATCGTTTTTTTCAGATACATCTACACCATAAATTAGACCTAAATCAACAACATTTACAGGTACCTCAGGATCCATACATTTTCGCAATTCTGAAAATATTTGTTCTTTTGAAACTTGTTGTGGAGCCACATTAAATTTGTATAGAACTGCTTTTTATATTTTTTTTATTTTATTTTAAAATATAAATCTCGTATTATTTGATTTCAAACATAGCAGGAATATTTTTTTCAAAAGGCGGAAAAATAATTCCTTTTTCGGTTATTATTCCAGCTACAAGGTTTGGAGGGGTCAAATCAAATGCAGGGTTTAAAACTTTCACTGATTCCGGAGCAATCCTTTTACCACCTATTTTTAATACTTCGTCAGGTGATCTTTCTTCAATAACTATAGCATCAAGATTACTATGTAAATCAAATGTCGAAAGAGGAGCGGCCACATAAAATGGAATATCATGTAATTTAGCTAGTTGAGCAATTTGATATGTTCCTATTTTATTGAAAACATGTCCAGTTTTTAATATTCTATCTGCTCCTACTATCACCTTGTCGACCATTTTATTTATCATGATGTAACCTACAGCTGTATCAGGCACTAAACTTACATCGATTTTATCATGAACCAATTCAAAAGCGGTAAGGCGAGATCCCTGCATTACTGGTCTTGTCTCTGTTGCAAATATACTTATTTTTTTCCCATCTTCTTTAGCAGATCTTATAACACCAAGTGCTGTTCCATAAGATACTGTTGCTAGTGCTCCGGCATTACAATGAGTCATTATTTTATCACCGTCATTGATCAATTGGGAGCCAAAACGTCCCATACTTCTATTAGAATTAATATCATCCTCAGACATTTTTTTTACAATATTAACGATATTATGTTTAATTTCCTCAACAGTTCCAAATTTTAAAGACTCCTCTACAACCTTATCCAAACCCCATTTTAAATTGACTGCAGTAGGCCTAGTCTTTAATAAAATATTATATGCCTGGTTAAGTTCAGATAATAATTCTTCCCTATTATCAGATTTATAATTGATAATACAAAGTGCAAGTCCCATTGCACCTGCAACTCCTATAGCTGGAGCACCTCTAATAGACAAATTTTTTATTGCATCGGCCATTTCATAATAATTTGTACAAATAATATATTCTAAATTTTCTGGTAATTTTGTTTGATCTATTAATTTAATTAATGCAGATCCATCATCATTATCTTGCCATGATATAGTTAATAGATTATTGTTATTTGTATGACCAATAAAAGACATATTATGAAACTATTTCATATCTTATTTATTTCTACCAGATATTATAACACAATATATTTTTTTAATTGTAACTTTTATTTAATATAAAAATGGATAATAATTATAATTTAGATGAAGTTATAAAACTACCTAAAAGAAAACTAGTTGTTTCATTAAATGATATAACACTAGATAAGAAAAACCATAAAAATATAATATTTCTACTCATGGTAGAAGAATCATTTGGCTCTGCTGGAGGCAGAGGAGGAGGATCAGGAAATAGAAAAATTGATAAAATAATGGGTTTTAATATAGACAATAATAAAAAAGATTTAATATTTCAAACAGAAGATCAAAATATAATAGAAAATTTTGATATACCATATAGTGCAGTAGCTATGGACATTACTCTTCAGTCAGGTCAACAATTTGTAGTTCAAGGAATAGTTGATCAGGAAATGATAAAATCATATATGAAAAATATAGAATAACAAAAATAATTTATGGCATTTTTTTAATATGAACATAATACAAATGTTCTTGCCTACAATTAAAAGAACAAAATTCAGAAGTACAAATAACATCATTTCCAAAATTACATTTTATTGGCTCGAGATTATTATATTTTCTATTACAAAAAGTACATATATTTTCAAGTGGAAGGATTTCCTTTTTTTTAAAATATAGATCACATTTTCGTTTTTCTTTATACCAAAGGATCTTATAGTTTGTTTTTTCCATAAAAGTCATAACTCTATCAAAAGCTTCATAAAACCCAGCAGCAAAGAATTGTCTATAATAAATTTTGTTGAAATTATCAGGTTTAATAAAAGATACTATCCATTTTTCTTCTAATGGATTTTCCAACTTTTCGTATTTTGTAAATTCCTCAGATTTATAATAACTATTATTATTATTATTATTATTATTATCAGTCATCTTAAGTTTCTTTTATGTTAATATTTGCCAACCCTTTACTTATTAAATATACAGCAACATATTCGGGAATATGATTCAAACCAGTGTTTATTTCGTATCGTCGTCCTTTAAAGAAAACAGTAATATCAACCTTTGAGTAAATATCGACTTTTAATTTTTCGTAAAAACATGCATCTATAAAAGGGTTGAATTCATCAATATTTTTACAAACGATTTTAACTAAGCCACTTTTGCTATTTATAGTACCATTTAATCTGAAAATTCTATGTATATCCATCGTAACTACAGGGTCAATTCTTACTGAAAGATCTTGTAATGTATTTAATACTATTTGTTGGAAACTGCAATTCCAAATATTTTCTAATTTTTCTATATGTTTAATAAGACCATCATTATTATTGTTTTTTATAGATGAAAGATTAAATTTAATACTTTTAGAAATTCTTTCTCTCCACCCTATATCCAAAAATTGTTTATTTTTTGAAATAATTGTAAATTTTTTTTCCTTATCTGCCTTTATTCCTAAACTTTCCAATTTGAATCCCTTTCCCATAATGTAGCTTGAAATTTCCGATCGCTCAATTGAAAGTAAAGAGTAATAATTGACATCATTTACATGGATATGGAATCCATTATTACCAGAAAAATATATAGAAATATCTTTGGAACATATCCCAAAATCTTTGGTTAAGAACTTCATCAATTTTATAACTTCTTTTTTTAGAAAAAATATGCAGTTTTTACATGGAATATCTATAACAGATAATTTTGATCCATTACAATTACCACATCTTTTTAAAACACCTTTATTAATAAAATTGCATTGAAAACATTTTGTATAATTATGCTTTATCGAACAATCTAATTCAAGATCCTTTCCATCAATATCAAATATCAATTCAGATCCAAGCCATTCCTTTTTATCCATAGATTCTTTTGGATTCCCATAAACAGATGACGAGCAATAGATATCAGAAGGTGATAATTTTAATAAATAAGCATATAACTCACCTGAATTAATAAAAGAAAGATGCCGTATCACTTTTCCATCAAATTGACGAAATCCAAACTCACGTAAATGAATTTTTTCGGGTATGATAATATTTGAAAAATAATTGAAATAGTATTTTTTAAAAGTTTTATTTAACCATATCTGATTACTGTTAATAGATGATAAATAATTGTTATTATCGTTTTTTAAACCATATTCTTTTTCATTAATGCCAATATTATTAATATTTCCATCTTCATATTCATCTTTTAGATTATTTTTTTTATCATGCAAAAAAATCATGGCAATTATAAGTCTTCCTTTTTTTAGGCATTCTCAGTTTTTTTTCAATAACTGAATAGGATTTATGACACCTTTACAAACATTTGTTTGATAACACAATTCTTCAAGTTTTATTTTTTCACATGAAGGAACAAAGTATTTCTTTGAGCCACCTTTTTTTCCCGACAAATGTTCTAGTTGATACCTGGTTATGTTTTCTTTAAAGTCAGGTAATTTTTTAAAGACATCGATAATATCTTCAATGCTCTTGCCTGAAAACAATAAAAAAGTTGCTAATAGTAATCTTGCAGAATGCGGCAAATTTTCACCGTTTTCTATGGAATCATACAGATGTTGAATACAAGGCGGAGTTACACTTTTTTTAGGACCATAATTAATATTATAAGTCCTATTCACAGTTTCCCAATATGATTTTAACTTTTGGGATTTGTTTATCACTTGATTTGGAAATGTTGCTAATTTCATATTTTTTACCTTTTCTACTATGAGTAAACTGAGTTCATTTCTAAATAGACGGACAATTTCATTGGCATTAAGATAAACATAACCATCTTTAACTGACCTATTTATTAATTTCCATTCTTCCTCATGAAAATGTACTGAACGTTTAACATAATCTACAACTTTTATTTTATAATATTCATTTACTATTTTCTCTAAATATATATTGATTTTAAATACTTCATTGAAAATTTTAAGTAAAACTAATCTTTTTCTTTCATCTTTAAAAGAATCTTTAAGATCTTCAATCAAATACTTTTCAAATCGCATTGATTCTAGTAAGGCAAATTTTTTTGTTAAAATTTCAATTGAAGTACTTTTTAATATTAGTAAGGAGGCCAAAAAAGTTAAAATTTCAATTTCAAATTTCTCTAGAGTATAATTTGTCTCACCATTTTTTAAAAAATTTTCTATTTTAACAAAAGATCTATCTAAAATAAAATTCATTTCCATTCGATCAAACTCCTGTAAATCAAAATGGGTTTCTTTAACATATAGCGAAGCCTCGTTTAAGAAAGGATATTTAGCTAAATCACTTGTACCTAGTTTTATTGCCAATCTTTTTCCTAATTATTATACTCAATCCAACCAATTAAAATTATATTAATAAAACAAATAAATTTAGAAGTATTTATAAAGAAAATTGATACATCTATGGATAAATTACAATTATCAGAGTTATGTAAAAATTCAAAACATGCAGATTGTATTGAGTGCATGTGTAATTGCCATGTACCAGGCACGATAGAGAATTTAGCAAGAAAAATATCCCTACTTGACAAAACAAACCCTGGCATAGGGGAATCAATTTAAAATAAACCTAAATTTTTTAAATTTATATTATACAGTTATTTCAAGAATTATTTTATTTATTAGTTACCCAAATCATCTTCCTCTTCTATTATTGGCTTATCCATTTCCGCTTTGTTAGTTGAATCTAAAGTATCAGAAGTCGTCCAAAATTTTGGATAGGTGTTAGGTTTCATTACTATTCTTTTAATTTGAAATGAAATTCCTTTTTTTTGTTTAAAAAAATCATCAAAGTCTAATGTAGAATTACCCAAACCAACAATCTCACCTTTTTGAGTATAGATTCCCACTAAATCATTTTTTTTTAAATTTTTAGGAATAGATACAACACCAGGTAAAGCTAACTGAGCACCATGGCATAATGCATCAACAGCTGTATCTCTAATAGTAACTGCAGAAACATCAGTTAATGCAGTTTCTATTGGAAGAATTAATTTTCGTAATTTATTATCTTCATCTTGTTCTTTATAGAGGAAAAATGCATCTACTAAATCATGCAATCTAACAAATTTAGTTTCATCATTAAATCCCATTACCCTTGTCCGGCGTAATTCAATCATTGATGCACCATATTCAAGTATTTCACCTATATCATATATCAATTTTCGTATATAGGTTCCAGATTCACACAAAACTCTTAATAAAACAAGTCTATCAAATTGATCCAATAAATTCATCTCATAAATAGTTCTAATTCGAGTTTGGCGTTTTACAGAAGACCTTTGAGGTGGTTTTTGAAAAATTGGCCCTGTAAATTCTTTTAATATTCTAATTAGTTTTTCAACAGGAATTTGATTATGAATTCTAGCTAAAGCTATATACTCCTTAGGCCCTAATAATAAAACTGGAACTATTTTGGTACCCTCCTCTAGACCTATTGGCAGTAAACCAGTAGTACCTGGATCAAGAGTACCACTGTGCCCAGCTTTTTCCAAACCCAATATTTTTTTGACATATGAAACTATCTCATGACTTGTATGGCCAGGTGGTTTATCCAATAAAATCAATCCATAATTAAGCAAATTTTCAATAGGTCGTTTATAGGGATAGTAACCATAATTTTCATCTGTATTACTATCATTTATTTTTATCAAATCATTCAATTGAGGCAGCAGGTTATTATCCATATCTTTTTTTATTAAAAGATATAAATAAATTAAGAACTCAAAATCTTTTCAATAATTTTTATGGTTAAATCCATAAGAGAATCCAAAGATAATAAATCAGTATTTAATGCAAAATCAAAGACATCTAATCTTTGACCAAAATCAAAATTATAAATCTTTTTATAGATATTTCTATTTTCATCATCACGTCGCTGCACAATTTTTTTTGCATCTATTAAATTAATATTATCCCTCATTGCCATTCTTTTTGCCCTATTATCGACTGAACCATTTAACCAAAAGTTAATAGTAGAATCTGAAATCCAAGGAAGAGTATAACTAGTAATAACAACATTCCCTTTGTTAGCTAAATCAATTAATCTATTATCAACTTCCTTATCAAAACATGGATCATTATTTCGAGTATTCATAAAACTTTCTGCCTCCTCTGTGTCCCACCAATCATGGTTTAAAGATGAAGAATATCCACGTTCAAATGCCATCATTTTTAGAATATCGCCTCCATTCCATAGTTTTAGGTTAAAATTATTTGCAATGTTCTCTGCAATAGTAGTCTTACCTACTGCTGGCCATCCAGATATTACAATACTTAAATTATTTGAATTTTTACCAGTTAATTTTTTTTTAATATAATTTATTTCATTCGATCCCATTTCAAACACTAAAACTAGATTTTTCTCTTTTTCAACTTTTGTATATATAAATTTATCAATATAATAAAAATTTTTAATAGCATTTTTTTTGCAGCATTAATTTTTCTGTCAATATTCTTTTATATAATTTCTTTATTTATTCTTCCGAGATCAAATAGACAGACAAAAAATATTAAAAAGAAATAATTAAATTCTCTTTTTATCACTTTTTTAGAAAAGCCAAAAATAATTTATTAATTGTTGTTCTAAAAGATTATAATAGATTATCTTTGAGGATTAGATCATTAAAATACCATTATTAATTAATTTATTTTTAAGATATTAATAATTAAATTCGATAAGATCCATTATTCTAATTTCTTATCGTTGTTATTGTTATAGTGGAAAATGATAATATTGTTGTGGAAAGTTATAATCAACCTCATAGAAATAAAAAGTTATTTTTGTGATTATCCAATTATTGTCTTGCAAATCTTACTAGTTGCTTCCTCTATCTGACCATTATTGTTTTCAACGATTGAAAAAGGACATCCTAAGAGAATGGAACTTGATGCAATCATTATTTTAGATATATTTATTTCATTAGATATATCATCAATAGAAATCAAATCTCTTTGTCTACCAACATCCGTTTTACGCCGTTCAAAAACTTCATCAGAATTTGCAGTCAACAGAATTAGATGAGATGGTTTTAATATATTAAGTAATTTATAAGGCATTCCAGGATAATATCCTTCAACAGTATTTATAAAAAGATGAGTATCAATAAGAACTATTTCATTATCCAATGAAAAAATATAATTAGCAGCCATTTCTTGTAATGATCTTTGTTTTTCAATGGACAGTTTTCGAAGTTCATCTCTATTGGATATTGAAAAAAGTTTTGCCTGCTCGAACATTATTGTACCGAATTCTGCCATTTTTATATCGATTTCCTGTTTAGAAAGAGTATTTAAAATATTTGTTATAACAGTTGATTTTCCTACTCCAGGAATTCCCACTATTATAACTCTTTTTGTCATACAATCTTAAATAAAAAATAAATCCATTATTTTTATCTTTATAATTGAGAATAGAAGTGGAATAGTTTAAAGAAAATCCAAAAAAATAAAAAAATAAGGTTTTAATCTCTTCCAAGTAAAGTCGCAAGTTTAGGCATATGCACATCAACTTGTTCTCTTACTAACAGATTATAGTAATTTACAAGTATATCCACCATCAACAACATACCTATACCAGATCCAAATACATTGAAAACATTTGATACTGAAGCCAATAGTCCAATAATAATTCCACCAATTATAGTAACAGATGGAATATATCTATTTAGCAATGATTCTACAGAGCTTTCAGATCGTCTGAAACCAGGAACCTGTACATCTGCATCCAACAAGTTTTTTGCAGCAGATTTAGCAGACAAACCTCCTAGTTCAACCCATAGACGCCCAAAAATCGTTACAATAGTTGTAAGAAACAGCACATAGACAATTGCATGAACAGGATCAGCAGCAGTCCTCTCTAAACTCCCTGGTGCAGTAATATAATAAAACAATCCACCCGTTGGATTTTGTGATTGCGGAGAATACTGCGCAATCCAGTTAAACGCAGGATTATCATTATTTGGATTATAATTTGCCCACAGCATATGACCTATAAACATTGCATTTGCAAGTAATGCAGAAGCTAAAATTACAGGTATATTAGAAGTATAAAGAAGCTTTATCGGATAAGTGGCTGTAAAACCTCTGTATCTAGTAGATACAATAGGAATGTCGATATGAATACCCTGAACATATACCAAGAGTCCAAGGATTGCTCCAGTAATACCAAAACCTAACCAACTTGGTAAATTAGGCACAGGAGCTGGTGGTGCAGATCTTAATAAAGAATCTGCAATATGACCTTCAAAACCACTTTGAATTGTAAAAGGTATTAATCCTGAGAGCTGATCAAAGTTAGGAATAGGCAATGGATTAAATAGAGCCCAAAGAATTTGTTGAGCAACACCGGCAGCAATAAATATACTTATACCAGATCCTAAACCCCATCCCTTTTGAACTAACTCATCTAGATACATTACAATAACACTTGCTCCAATTAACTGCGCTACAAGCACAGCCAAATGATAGTGAGTAGGAGTTTGATGTCCATAAACGCTAATACCATATAAAGATCCTTCTGCAATTATAACTATAATAGTTACAATCTTTGTTGCAGAAGTGAAAAGTGAACGATCATCTGGATCTTTGAAATTTAGTTTTAATATATCTGATCCTTTCAATAACTGCATTAACAATCCAGCAGTAACTATAGGCCCAATTCCAAGTTCTAAAAGAGTTCTTTGTTGAGCGGCAAAAATGACCCTAGCAAAAGCTAATGGATCAGATGCATTAGGATCAACATGAGTACCAAATAAAGGAACTTGACCCATCACAAAATAAATTAATAGTGCAATACCTGTCCAAATAAGTTTGTTTTTAAGTGTAACTTTCTTTTTAGGTTTTTCAATTTGTGGGATTACAGGAGAAACTTTCTTTACAATAGTTCTGAAAATACCAGTACTAAGTAGTTCCATTTGATATCAGCACCTCGCCTCCGGCTTGATTAATTTTTTCTTGTGCAGATTGAGAAATCCTTTTAACTTTAATTGTAAAAGATCCATCTACTCTCCCAGTTCCTAAAAGCTTCTCATACCCCAATTCATCAAGATCAAGAACTGTTTTTCCTTCCTCAGATACTTTGGAATATTTCATTAATTGATTTAAATCTTTAATGTTAACCCATTTTGATACATCGGTTTTTCGAAGAGCATGAAATTGTTCATGTCCAAAATGATCAGGCTCTTCCATAACAGTGCGTATGTAGAAATGTTTGTGTTTTCCTGCACCACCAACACCACCACGGCTACCAGATGCTCTATGTTGCCCTATTTGTCCCCAGCCACAAAAACGAGAGCCTCTTTGTTTTCTACTTTTTCTTAAACGAGTAGCCATAACACATTCTCTCCCAGTTTATCCATTTGTAATATAAAGTTAAAATAATTAAATATTAAAGTTTTCAATATTAATAAATTAATAATATAGCTCATTTTATTTGGCCTCACATCATCCTTCTTACTAAAGATACTAATTCCTTATTTTCGCCAAGAATACCATCTTGAGAAAATGATCGCTTTGATTTCTTTTTAAAACCACCTCTTGGAGGATTTAATGCAAACCATGGTTTAATCCCAGTTATTTTCGATAAATATGTTTGATTTTGAGAAATATCAGTGGCGATTTTTTCAAAGTCATAGTTTAAAGATTTTTTATTCTCGCCTTCATCGCTGCTTTTACTGTCATTATTATTAATATTATTTACTTGGCCTCCTGCTGTTGCAGTTTTTGTTCCTAGATTTGATTCGATTAGTCGTCCTTTTTTTTCAATAAACTCTTTTATGAATTCTTTATCGATACTAGTCCAAGAAACATGCTCCTTCACTTTTCTTAACATACCCAAAGTTTGATTATTTTCTGGAATTATTGTAGCTCGAAATTTTTTATTTAAATGAAGATTTTCCAATGTCAAATTTGCCCATTGAGGAACATTTACAGTTCCTTTCATCCTTACTACTAAATATACCATATAATTCTCAACCAGTTTGAAACGTATTTCTCAATGCATTAAAAATAGCTTGAGCTGTTGATGACATGGTACTTGTTGATCCATAAGAACGACTCCAGGCATCTTTTATTCCTGCCAATTTTAAAAGACTTTTGATATGTTCACCCGCTACTATACCTAATCCCCTTGGGCCAGGAATTAATTCAATTGTCACACTTCCACCCCTTCCCATTACTTTAAAAGGTATAGAGTGTTTCTGGTTACATCTGCATTCCCAGCTTCCACAGCCAAGTTTAACTGGGATAACGTTCAAGTAAGTGGCATTAGTAGCTTTATCTATAGCATTTCTCATTTGGTGAGCTTTTCCTTTTCCTAGTCCAAACCATCCAGATTCATTACCCAAGGCAACTAGAGCATTAAAACGCGTTAGCTCTCCAGCATCTGTTTGTTTTTGAACTATATCAACACTAACAACTTGGGTTTTAACATCGGGTAACAAATGCTTAACAATTTCGGCTTCCTGGATTCTCAAGCCATTTTCAAAAATTTCTTCCATAGATTTTACCTTTCCATTTGCCACCATCATTCCAAGTGTAGTTCGAGGTTTCCATTCAGATTCAGTTTCTGCTTGTCTTGCCATTCTACTCATTTTCTTCCACCTGTAGAAATATTCGAACAGAATTTAAAATTATTTATACTGTTTATTTTAAATACACATCCTATTATATTAAAAATAAATATATTTTTCTTTATTATCCTTTCGATATCAATATTAAAAAACATTATATTCAACCTTAACTAAAATCGCTAGAAAGAATTTTATTTTTTATTTCTTCAAAATGTTTTGGATAATCTTCCGGATTCAAATTATTGCGTAATAACTTGGAGAATCTTTTATTATAGAGATCTTTATCGCTTTTTAAAGTTGAAGCATAGCCAGCAACATGAGAGGCATTAATTCTATCATCATCAGGTAGTGAATCTTCTGATAAAGGTATTTCAACTCCAGAAAAAGCGATGCCTTTGAGGCATGCAGCAACTTTACTTGTAAATGGAGTCTTGCCAGTATATAAAACAGCAGAGTTATTATTTTTACTAAGCATTTTCTTACCTAATAGTAAACCTACAAGAAAGCTAGCAGACAGGTTATTTGAAGAACCTTTCCATCCATATTTAGCTAGTTCTTTACTATTTGAAAAAGAAAGTACTTTATCTCCCTTTAAAAGTGGTTTTATTAATTGACAATGAACATGTTCATTTGTGGTTTTTATAGTTATAAAATTTCTTCTACCAATCAATAGCGCTTTTCGTTTTCTATAATTTGTTTTATTATTTCTAATTCTCTTAAGGGTTCTAATATAAGACATTCAATTCACACTCTCTCGCTCTTTATCTAACAATCAACAAAGACCTTTTAAATCTCTTATAAACGTTTTAACTAATAGTATAGATATCATTTGGTTAGCATAATTTAATATATATGTTATAATCTTATCGTCCTTTGTTAGCTATTAAACTTGCAAATATACCTGCACCAATACCATTATCAATATTTACAACAGCAAGTCCAAAAGAACAGCTTTGTAGCATAGAGGATAAGGAGCCTTGTCCATTTGAACCAAACCCATAACCAACTGAGGCAGGAACTCCAATAACAGGAATATTAACTAAGGAGGTAACAACTGAAGACAATGCGCCTTCCATTCCAGCTACTACCACCAAACATTCTACATTATTTGAAATCATTTCTTTAAGAGATAAAAGTAAACGATGAATGCCCGCTATACCAACATCATATCCAAGATAAGTTGAACATCCCATAGAAAAGGAGGCAATCCGAGCTTCTTCTGCAATGCCAATATCAGAAGTGCCTCCACAAATTATTCCAATTTTTCCTCCCCTGTTTACAGGCAATGACTCTTTTTTATCATAGATTAAAATTGAGGTGCATTTATGGCCACTTTCTACATTAAATCCATTTTTTTTGTAATACGATATCAATTTCTTTACCAATAAAGGTTTAATTTTACTAATTATCACATAGCCTTTTTTATCCAAAATTCTATTGCAAATAGAAACTATTTCAAAAGTTTTTTTATTAATTGCCAAAACTACCTCAGGAATCGATTTTCTTAAATCTCTATTAATATCAAGTTGTGCAATGTTATTTTCAATATACTCTATGGAAAAAAGAGAAAGATTTTTAATTACATCATCAAGACTTTTTTTATCATTATAGTAATCTAATAAAATATCTTTTAAATCCATTTTAAACTTACAAATTTAATTGGTATTAATATCAGAAATAGCTTTTTTTACACCATTAGCACCCTTCAAGAATTCATTTTTTTCAAAATCATCCAATGGCAACTCTATTATTTTTTCAATTCCATCCTTTCCAATTATAGCAGGTATTCCAATGCACAGATCATCAACTCCATACTGTCCTTCAAGATATGCAGAAACAGGCATTAATGCTTTTTTATCTTTAATTATTGATTCAACCATGGTAGCAACCGCATTGCCAGGAGCATATACTGTAGCACCTTTATACTTGATTACTTCAGCAGCTACTTGTCTAGTTTTTTCATAAATTTCTTCAGATTGACTTTTGCTGATAAACTCTTGAAGAGGAATTCCAGAAATAGATGAGAATCTAATTAAAGGCAGCATATTTTCTCCATGCTCCCCTATAACCATAGCAGATATAGAGCTGCGGGAGATTTTGGTAAAATCATGTATAAAACTAGTAAACCTCGAAAGATCAAGCATACCTCCCATACCCATTACTTTTTTGGATGGAAAGTCAGTATTTTTTAAGGCCAAATATGTCATTGGATCGAGAGGATTGGTTACAACAACTAAAACACAATTGTTAACATCTACATTCTCTGCAATTTTTAATGATACACTCTTTACTATTGATGCATTTGTTTTAAGTAAATCCATTCTTGTCATACCTGGTTTTCTTCCAACACCTGCAACCAAGATAACAACACTAGAATTTTTCAATTTTCCATAATCATTAGAACCTTCAACATAGCTGTCCAATCCTTTTTCAGAAAGCTGATGATTTATATCCATTGCTTCACCTTGAGGTAAACCTTCAATAATATCAACTAAATTTATTTTAGAATCCAATTCACGAAGGCCACAATTTAATGCAATAGATGCTCCTACTTTTCCAGAACCAATAATAGATATAGTCATAATTAAGTTGAAAGTATTTTTTTTTATTTATAGTTTTAAAAGATACAAACAAACTTCTTTAAGTGAAGAATAAACAAGAGAGAATAAAACAAATACCTAAATAAACACAGCTAAGGATGTTAAGGTTATTACAGGTATTTTAAATGAGTAAAATAATAATAATTGATCCCCAAATTACGGGAATTTCGGGTGATATGTTACTTTCTAGTTTAGTAGATATAGGCGCAAATAAAAGTTTAATTATAAAAAACATTGAAAAAATCCAAAATTTTTTTTCTGAGACAAAGATCAACAAAATTGATTTTATAAAAACAGAATCAAATGGCATAAAAGCAACAAGATTCATCTTTGATTTTGATGAAACAATAAAACAAAGAAATGCAGTAGACATGTATAGAATAATTGCAAATTGTTGTCATAACATCATCTTATCAGAAAAAGCAAAAAGATTTGCTATCGAATCTATAAAAACAATAATAAGCGTTGAATCATTAATCCATAATAAAGAAGTAAAAAATTTACATCTACATGAATCATCAAGTATTGATACTGGAGCAGACATTATTGGCTGTGCTATTGCACTCGATGACCTTGATTTGTTAAATGATTCTACTTTTTATACTACTAAAGTTGCTGTTGGTGGAGGATTAAACAAATTTTCTCATGGTTTAGTAGTTAATCCTACAAATGCAATCTTGGAAATTTTTAAAAGATACAAAATTCCAATAAAAGGAGGGCCAATTGATACAGAGTTAACTACACCAACTGGAGCTGCCATGCTTGTAAACTTTTATCCAGAAAAAATAACAAATTATCCTGAATTCATACCTGAAAGAATAGGTTATGGTACAGGGGTTAAAGAATTTGAAGCCATTCCTAACATTTTGAGAATATCAATAGGCAAAAGAGATTTTTTTAATAACGTTAAAACTGATATTGTTGTAGTTCTTGAAACAAATATAGATGATACAAATGGAGAAATAATAGGAAATTTAATAGAAAAATTATCAACAAGAGACACTAATCAAATTAAAGATATAACAATAATTAATGGAATAACAAAGAAAAATAGGCCAACGCACATACTCAAAGTAATATGTTCAGAAGAATCTGAAAAGGAAATAACCAAGACTATTTTTGAGGAAACAGGGACACTGGGAATAAGAAAATCAAGAATTGAAAGATATATTTTAGATAGGTTTAATCTCATAGTTCCAATAGAGATCCAAGAAGAAAATTTTATTGTGAATATAAAAATCTCAAAAGATTCTAACGGGAAAATAATAAATATAAAGCCAGAATTTGAAGATATAAAAAAAATTGCAGAAAAATTGAACTATCCACTTAAAAGAACAAATGAAATCGTGAATAATTTAATAGCTCAAAGAAACCTATATGATATGTAGATTAAGTGAAATTAAAAATTAATAGCTCAACAACAACTACAACTACAACAAAAGATAAAGATAGAGAACCCAAAACAAACAATGCTAGTAAAAAAAATAATGAGAAATATGAAATGTTAATTGAATGGTTTCAAAAAAAATTTAAAGATAGTAATGATAAAATTTTGATTGCATTATCAGGCGGGGTTGATAGTGCAGTTGTTGCCCTAGCTGCAAAAAATGCATTAGGCAAACAAAATGTTTTAGCAGTTACTGCAAATTATCAAACACTTTCTAATGAAGAATTAAATACTGCCATAAGGGTAGCAAATGAACTTGATATACATCACAAAATAATAGAATACAATGAATTAGAAAATCCTGATTTTATAAAAAACGATGAGACTAGATGTTTTCATTGTAGGAATGAACTTGCAGATCATCTAATAGAAATTGCCATCAAAGAGAACTTTAAATTAATAGTTGATGGAAGCAATTCTGATGATTTAAACGACTACAGGCCAGGAATGCAGGCATTGCATAAAAAGGGAGTCAAAAGTCCATTGATTGAAACCGGTTTTAATAAAAAAGAAATAAGAAGTTTAGCAGAATTCTACAAACTATCTGTTTATGATAAACCATCAAATGCTTGTCTTGCATCTAGAATTTTAAAGAATATAAAAATAACATCTCCAAAATTAAAGAGAATAGAAAATTGTGAATTATTAATAAAAGACATTTTTAAAGTAAAGCAAGTAAGAGTAAGAGATCATGGGGATTTAGCAAGAATAGAAGTAGAGAAAGAAGAGATTATTAAATTATTTGATTTAGAAAAATTAGAACAAATAGAAATACCTTTTAAAGATCAAGGCTTTAAACACATTACAATAGATATAGAAGGGTATAAAAAAAGTGGTAGTCAATTTATGTTAAATCATACTGCAGACAATCTGTTTATTCAAAAAAAAACTAGATATGATGACAATAGCTGAAAATAATATTAAAAAAAATATTATATATTTAGATAATGCAGCTTCAACGCCAATTGATAAAAAAGTATTTGAGGAAATGCTTCCTTTTATACTAGAGAATTATGGAAATCCATCATCTCTTCACAAATTAGGAAGAAATTCAAGGCAAGGAATAGTAAGTTCCCGTTTTAGAATTGGTAAATCAATAGGGGCCAATATCAATGAAATATATTTTACATCAGGAGGAACAGAGTCAAACAATTTAGCACTTTTTGGTGCTGCAAAATTAATAAAAAAAATGAAGCCCTCTTGTAATCAAATAATAACATCGGAAATTGAACATGATTCTATACTTGAAACAGTATCAAATATATCAAAAGAGATGCAATTTCAAATTGATTATTTGCCAGTAAATAATCAGGGAATTATCCAAGAAGACAAACTAAAAGACATTATATCAACAAAAACTGGCCTTGTCAGCATAATGTTAGTTAATAATGAAATAGGAACAATTCAACCAATTAAAAAATTTGTTGAAATAGTAAAAAGTAAAAGTAAAAATATAATATTTCACACAGATGCAGTTCAAGCCCTAGGTAAAATTCCAATTAACGTTAAAGATTTGGATATAGATCTATTATCCATATCTTCTCATAAAATTAATGGTCCTAAAGGAGCAGGAGCTTTATTTATAAAACAAGGGTTAAATTTAGAACCCTTGATATTTGGTGGCGGTCAGGAAAAAAAATTAAGATCAGGCACTGAAAATGTACAGTCAATAGTTGGATTTGGAAAAGCAGGTGAGATTATAAAGGAAAATTTAGAAAATGAACAACAAAATAAAATAAAAGAGATCCAAACCTATGCAATAACAAAAATACTAAAAGAAATACCTTTTTGTAGATTAAATGGATCTAAAACACAGAGAATTTCAAACAATATCAATTTTTCATTTCTAGGTGTAAATGGCGAAGATCTATTAATAAAGTTAGATGAAAATAAAATAGCCTGCTCAACTGGATCAGCATGCTCTTCGAATAAAAAACAAAAATCATCACATGTTCTAAAGGCATTAGGATTATCTTATGAAGAGATAACAGGCTCAATAAGATTTTCTTTAGGATATCAAAATACAACAGAAGAGATTGATATTGCAATAACAAAATTAAAAGAAATAGTTGAAGAATTAAGAAAAATTAGCGAATTTGATTCTATAATAAAAAAAAGACAAAGAGAAAGAAAAACTAAAAAGATAAACGTCAGTAATAATTACAATAATTAATAAGTAAAAATAATTCCTTATTAACTAACTAAAATGCTATGCAGATACCATATAAAATTAAATACAACAATGATTTCTACAATATTAAATTAATGTAAATAAACAATATTTCGAATTGCTATTTTGGATAGTCATATTACTATTAAAAGAATTTCGTTCATCTAATCCTTTTTCTTTTTTTATTGACTCTGAAATAGAGGTTGAAATACCTTGAGTATGATTTCCTAATTTATCTAAAGATATACCTTTGTTATATAAAGAAGAGGCATCATTAGGATCAATTGACAATACTTTTTCAAACACTTTTAAAGATTCATTGTATTTTTCAAGATGTAAGAAAGATAGGCATCTATTGTAAGATATCGGTAGCATTAGGGTTTTTGCAAGAGCTTTATCATAGTACTTTATAGCTGGAGTAAATTTTGTTAATGTTATTAACATATTTATCAATGCATTACCTTTCAAAATCTGCAATCCTAAAAGTGATGTCAAATAAGATCGAATTATAGAATTCAATTATTGTGAAAAATTTAACCAATGACGAGAAAGACAATCACTTTTTGTAGCCAATACGTTATAAAGTTGTCAAATGTTTAGCTATTTTATAACAATTTTTCTTCATATTAATTTTACAATATAATACAAAATACATCAAAATTCATTTAAAATATCTCGTAAATAACTTGATTTTAGACTCAATATTTACGGCTTTAATTTATCCGCGGAAGTAGGAACATAAATACAAATAAAGGCAGATATAATATATCAATTGTAAAAATTATAGCCTGTTTGTCATATTGTAATTTATATTATTTTGTATTCCTTGTTGCATCTTATTTAAACTATCTAATGCTATTTGATCTGTAGGATTTATTTTTAATATTTTATCGAAATATATTTCAGATCCTGTAAGATTACCCATTTTTAAGAGCGTATTTGCTATATCACGGAATATTTCAAGGTTTATAGGATTTTGAGTTGATTATCTATCCGTTATAATACAGATATCTAAATTTTTAATGTATTTTGTAGCATTATCTTTCAATGAGAAGAATAATCATCTACACTGGAAAAGGCGGTACAGGAAAAACTGTAAATTCTTGTTCTACAGCAGTCAACCTTGCTGAAAAGAATTACAAAACTCTAGTTATATCATCTGATCCTGCCCATACATTAAGTGATGCATTCATAATTGATCATATTTCAAATGAACCTGTAAAAGTAATTGAAAACTTGTATGTACTACAGGTTGATCCATTTATAGAAATAAATAAAAAATATCAAACTATTTTATCATATTTAGCTTCAACATTTTTTTCAAAAGGTATTGATGAAACATTATCTTATGAAATTGCTATGATGCCAGGAATGACTCAATTATTTTCATTGCTAAAAATTGAAGAATTTTTGCATCATAATGATTATGATATTATAGTATTAGATATGCCTGCATCAGGTGAAGCACTTAGATATCTTTACTTTCCCAAATTAGCAGGTAGTATTAGCAAAAGATTAACCGATTTTAATGGAGTATTTAGCGGATTTGCAAAAATGTTTCAGTCATTTTCTAGCTTTTATACCAACAAGTCTTCTTTTCCATCAGCCCCTCCGCTAAATGTAATAAGAGATGAAATGAATTTGATTACAAGGCTTGAAAACCTTTCTAAAATAATTATTGATTCAAAAACTACTAGCCTAAGATTAGTAGCCAATCCAGATACATTTAGCATAGAAAATGCAAAAAGAGCATTAATGTTAGCAAATCTATACGGTATTAATGTTGATCTTGTCATAATTAATAAAATAATGCCATCTAGTAGTTCTGATCAATATTTTGCAAATTGGGCAAAATTACAAAATGATAAAGTACAAGAAGCTAAAACCAATTTTTATCCGTTGCCCATCAGAGAAGCAAAATTATATGACAAAGAGTTGCGAGGGCTAGACATGCTTAGAGAAAATGCAAAATCAATATTTGGTATTGACGATCCATCCAATATTTTTTATTCTGAAAATGTATTTGAAGTAATAAAAGAAGAAACAAGACTAGTAATGAAATTAAAAGTACCATTCACTAGCAAAGATGATTTTAACATCAATCGATCTGGCGAGCAACTTATAATAAATGTAAAAGGTCCAGTTGGTCATATTACCAACGTAATTCCATTGCCTA
>Ga0134127_10000642_pt1 | contig 30348 bp, 28 predicted proteins | sample KB31753_FD_96459 | JGI IMG/M metagenome (GOLD analysis project Ga0134127, IMG submission 96459) | Terrestrial soil microbial communities with excess Nitrogen fertilizer from Kellogg Biological Station, Michigan, USA - KB3-175-3 | ecosystem: Environmental > Terrestrial > Soil > Unclassified ...
AGTACCAGCAGATCGCGATTCTTGTCGGTGCGTTTGCTTCGGCCCTGATACTCGGTCCCATTCTTCTCCTGCTTAACGACTCAGCAACGGTCTATGTCCCGCGCAGGAGCTTTGAGCCAGCGACGCAAAGCGTGACCCTGGACGCAACACGGTCAGCTGCTTTACCTGCGTACTCCGATACAATTAAGCCGGCCGGGGTTGGCGACTATCGCGTCCTGAAAAATGAAGCCGGTGCCTCGGCCGTCGCGGGGCTCGATCCTGGCGAATATCTCGTCGATAGTTCGGGCAAGGTTGCATACAAGGTTGAGGAAAACTTCCCGGCCACGTTGAAGATCGATCCTTCACAGGCCGGTCCTGCCGAAAAACTCAAAGGCCCGCAAGCCAACGGGGATACTGGTTTGTATCGACCTTTCCATAAGACCGACACCGAAGGTGGTCCCGCCGGACGTTACCTGGTCGACGATCAAGGAACTCCGGTTTACCTTGCGGATCCCGGTATCAATGGCATTCACAAGACCCGGCCTGATGGATCGGCAGTCACCAAGTATGACGCGCCTAAGGCAACGTTGATGTCCTACATCATTAAGGGAATCCTGAACCGGCAATTGCCCTGGGGCCTGGTACTACTTGGAGTGATGATTGCGATCGTGCTCGAGATGAGCGGAATTCCTTCGCTGGCATTTGCCGTCGGTGTTTATCTTCCGTTGTCCTCTTCGAGCCCGATCTTCATCGGAGGCCTGATCCGTTGGGGTGTAGATCGTTATTTGCGCAAGAAACTGAAGGACAAGAAGCTCACTGAGGATCAACTCGTAGCCGAGACTGACAAAAGTCCGGGAGTTCTGATGGCGTCCGGTTACATTGCCGGCGGTGCGCTGGCAGCGATAGTCATTGCCATTCTGCAGGGTGTGCCTCGTCCCGGTCTGGCGGCCTTCAACAAAGCGGTGGAGGACTGGGCAACTCTACATAATCCGCTCTTCCATGGGGACAGTGCGGATATGTTGTCGATGATTCCGTTCCTCATCCTGATGGTCTTGCTATACTTGGTCGGACGAGAAGTGCTTCTCACGAGCAAGCCAGCCGTTGTGAAGCGGAACTGATGAACTCGTCCACACGTGGACTGTGAATGACTTTATGGCAATATCTGAGGCGCGCTGCTAAGCACGGGCGCGCCTTTATTTTCGCCGGAGGACATTTAGGTAATGCCTAGTTCAAGAATCACTACTCGCTTGATATCTCTGGGTCTCCTGGCTCTTCTGTTGGGAACTTTCTCGCACACCTTTGCGCAGACTCAAGTACTCTCGCCGTCAGATACGGTGCGTGTTTTCTACAAGACGATGCGGGACAAGAAGTTTCGCGAAGCGTTTGCGATGTCGATCTACCGTCCGGCAATTGATCCTCTAAGTGCAGCGGAGTTTGAGGACCTGCGTCCTGACTTTGAGAAGCTCGCGGGTGCGATTCCCGAGGAGGTCAATATTACGGGGGAACAGATCAGCGGCGACATTGCCACCGTGTTCTTGAAGGTGAGAGACGACGCAAACAAAGATCAGGCTGAACCGGTGACCCTAATCCGTGTCGGTGCTAACTGGATCGTCGGCGACAAAGACAACCTGGACATCGTGACGAAGGCGGGAAAGGATTTCTTCTTCAATGCGAGGATCAATATACATCACGACGAAGTACAGGCGATGCTGCTCAAGATCTCAGTTGCGGAGCTCCTTTACAGCCAGCAGCATGCCGGGAAGTTTGGCGACTTGGCGGCTCTGATCCTTGCCGGAATGATTCCGAAAGATCTGGAGGGGACCGACTCAACCGGGTACCGTTTTCACGTCACAGTTTCGCCTGATGGAAAGATCTGGAGCGCGGGTGCCGAACCGGCGCAATACGGTCGAACCGGGCGCCTTTCCTTCTTCATGGACGCGCAGGGAGTCCGTAGTGGCGATGCAAAAGGGAAACCGCTGTCAGCGAAGAACTAGGGCGATACGGCAAAGCAGGGGTATACGGCGGGGGCAGACAGACGGCATGCAGGGGCAGGAGCAGGGAGCAGGATGCAGAAAGCGAAAAACTTGGTTTCACTGCCCATTCCTGAAACCGTAGAAAGCAATCTGCCCGGTCCCTGCCTTCTGCGCATCGCTTTCTGATTTCTGTCTTCTGCCTACTGCTCCTGCCCCTGCCGTCTGCTCCTGCCTCTCGAAAGTTCTGATTGCCACAGACCAGTAAATTTACTTACAATGCCAAACGAGAATTAACTTCCCCAAGACCTTGCCTTCCCTCACAAAAGAATCAATGCTCCGGTCCTGACAGCCGGAAGCTGAGGATGAGATGCCGGAATTGCTCCGCACATTGGTAAGCCGGATTCGTGAGTTTGCCGGCGACCGACGGCATATGGCCAGACACCGCGTGCGCCTGGAATTCTCCGTTGCGCCCGAAGGGTCTAAGGCGAATGGCCGTCGCCCGCAGTCTCTAAAGGGCTACACGCGCGACGTCAGTGCCAAAGGCCTGGGGTTGATTGTGCCGGCGATCCGCATCGGTGAACGATACCTTGCGGGTGAGAATTGCCGGCTGACTGTTACGCTGGAGTTGCCATCAGGTCCTATCGAGGTTCGCGCGATTGCCATGCGTTACGAACCGCTCGAAGACGAAATCGATCAGGGTTACCTGATCGGTGCGCGCATTACAGAAATGAGCGAGGAGCACCTCAAACTCTTCAAAGCTTTCCTTGCTGGCGATCTGAAGTCAGTAACCCCTACTCAATAAACATAAGCCAACCAAAAACGTCTGGCGTATGAAAGCTTGGTTCCGGAGTGTACGTCGGATGCCATGCAAGGTAACCACGCGTTGGATCGCTTCCCACGCAACGAAACAGATTAACCCGCCACTTATCGCCTGGACGCGGTTTGGGAATCCTCTCTGACCAGGGGATACGAATACCAACTACTATTCGCTCGCCTTGGATTCGCGCGGCCGACGTCATTCCTGAATGGAAGGCGAAGTCCGTTTCTCGCCCCGTTGCAGTAATTCGAATTGCGAGATCAACCCATTCGCCGGTGGGCGCCGCCTCGAACTCAAAATAGGAATTCGGTTCGTTGGGATCGGGAGCGATGAACACTTCGCAAACGTCTCGATCCCACAACCCGAGCGTCTTAGAGCTTGTTTGAGGATTTGAACTAACCACAAGAGGTTCTTTTTGCGGATAGGTGAAGCGGACATTGAAAGCTGCTTCTGACCAAACTAGCTGCGCTTCGACATGCCGGCTCGGCGGCGCCGGATCACCCGACCAGTATTGAGTAATAGGGATAGGCCGAGCCTGATTCCACGCGTTGTGACTAAGGTCGTCGACGCTAATATCCTCTGCCAGGTGATATGCTTCAATTGTGTCGCTTGAGGTCATCGTTAGATCATGATGCAGCTGTTAGCTCTTGCTCTTATTCGTAAATCCCAACTCTTGGGAGGAGCCCGACCCTGGCCATACAGTAAAGCTAACAAGCGGCCAGTTGGGGCTTTTGTGCATCTTAGTATAGGGTTATAATGAACACGAAAAAGGCAAAACTTCTCACGGCCCGCGATTCAACTAGGGAAGGTAGTCAATGAGCTCAACACGAGAGAAATTCGGTCTCCAGTGGCTAAATCAAAATGCACCACGGACAGAATCGGCCGAGCAGGTCGAAGGCGCCTCCAGCCGAGCTGAGCGGCAAATTGACGTTGCCCTAGTAGCTTTGGGTGTCAAAGTAGGATCGAAGCTCAACCAATCACCAAACAAGACAGCAGGAATTACTGAACTCATCGACAGGACTGGCCTGACTATTTCCCAAGTGCTTCGCGTAGTAAGCTATTTAGAAGAAATTGAGTGGGTTCGGTATGTGGACAAGGACAAGATACAACTCACTGAGGAAGGTGTGAACCAAGTCTCATAGGTTCACCCGGGCTACCTCCTATGCCCGACAGCAAACAAAAGCTCTACCTCTCAAGAGTTCGAGTGTGGTTCCGTAGTTTTATTGCCTCATACTCCGAACTGTTCGTCCTAGCCTTAGTGGCAGTCGCAATCCTGATCGGCCGTAGTGTGTTTGGCCTTCAGCTAACGCCGAAGGCGCAGGAATTGCTCAAAGAACACCAATACTATCTGATTTTGTCGTTAACTTTCGGAGCGTTGGTCGGCGCTTCGGAGATTATTTCGAGATACCGCGATGAGCCCTATCGAGCGATCTTCAGTCCTCCCGGCCGCATTTATATGTCGCTTAATGGACTAATTTCGCTTGCTACGTACGCGCTGCTGGTGAAGTATCGCACTAACGTGCTGCCGGCCTTGAAGGACGATAATTTGCTGACAAGCGTCGTCGCTGGCTTTGGCGCGATGATGTTCATGCGATCGAAGCTGTTCAACTTCAGAACCGAGGGGGGTGAGAACTTCTCGGTGGGCCCGGACGCTGTACTATCTACTTTTCTTAGCTCGGTCAATCGCAGGGTAGATCGATTTCTATCCGCAATCAGGCAGGAAATGGTCTATGAAGAGGCCATCGCTGTCCTTAATCCTCAAAACGCTCCGAAGTTTCTGGAGATATATCTCACCGCTTATCAAAGTATTCCCGACGCCGAGAAGAAGGAATTGGCGGATGACATCAAGGCAGTGCTTGATCGCACAGACCTGGATCATCAGCTCAAGCTCATGGCTATCAGTTTCGGATTCTTGAATATCGGTGGCTATAAGAATTTCAAATCTCTAATGACGCTATTGCGCCGACACCAGAATTCGCCGCCCCTTGAGCCGCCAGGCCCAAACCCTCAACCTCCGCTCTAATCACAATCAATCAAAACTCAGAGCGCAGCGAGACAGTCCGCTAATAACGAAGTGGGATCGTTGTCGTAGAAGATTCGAGCAGATGACCTCGCGTGGAGGGTTTGTATCAAGCGGCGGACTTCATCGGCGACGCCGCCCGTTTCCGTCAGGCAGCCGATGATCTTTCCTTCGTCGTGTGCGATTGTGAATTCGTTGAGTGAACCCATTGCTCCGGCGATGAACAACACAATGTCGCACGATCGAACAAGTACGACATTTCTGCCTTTCAAACCGAAGCCGGTGTAGATCAGGAGGTCGCACGCGTCCGTTGGCAATTGATATTGGGTCGTGTGTTCAGTCTCAGAACTCGCCGGAGAGATGCCCACATGTTGAATTCCGGCGTCGCGCGCCGCTTTGCCGACGTCGTAAATCAGACCGGTTGTGGCGCCGGTCAGAAGAACAACTTCGCGCGAAGCGAGGGCGCGTGTCAGATCTCTCAATCTGTTCTGGAACTCACCTCTTCGGTCCGACTCGATCTCTCCTGCGGAACCCATAACTCCGACTTTGATCTTCATCTCTCGTTCTCAGTTACACTTTCGCTCCGATACATCCTCTTTGATCACACGTTCCTCGTCAGCGATTTTAGCTGTTTCAGCCGCCTCTGCTTCGACGGTTTCGGGCGTGTCGCGATCCCACCATCGCTGTGTAATAAACCAAACGACGCCAGGAATCATAAATAAGATACCAATCCCGATTACAACCAGGCGAGGCGACAGGCCAAACCGATCGAGCAGTTCGCCGGTGAGATAGTTTGACGCCGCCATCGTCAGCGTCAGCAAAGCCAGTTCGGCAGCAAATACGCGACCGCGAAACCGATCCTGAACTTCGCGCTGAAGCAGCACCGTGGAAAAAACCCAGAGAATGCTGCCGCCCGTGTGAGCAATGCCGAGCACGAGAAGCGCGATGACAAAGCTCGGCGTGCTGCCGAAAAGGATGTAGAACAGTCCTCCGATCAGGAAGGCGATACCAATCGACGCCTGTTGACGCTTCTTACCTTCGCCGGCAATCCTCCGAGCAACAATCGGCCCGATTGCGGTCCCGATACCACGCGCGGCGAAGAGCACGCCAATTCCGACAGCCGGACTATTGCCAACCGGAAATACTCTCTCGCCAAAGACAGCCAGGAGGGTGAGGATGCCGCCCCCGAGTCCCCATGCCGGCTTCACCAACAGCAGGGCGAGCACGCGAGGACGATGCTTTACATAACTGGCGCCTTCGATGGTTTCCGTAATTCCGAGCGCCCGCCCGAGGCCAGCCTGACGTTTCAAGTGCCGTGGCCGTTTAGGCACACGCACACTCGCGATCAGCGCTGCGGAAACAAGATAGGTCAACGAATCGAGGACGAATGCGACGTCAGTCCCGAGCCATCCGGTCAGGACACCACCAATAGCCGCCCCGAGGGTGAGCATCACAGACCAGGTGACCGAGGAAATCGCGTTCGCGGCGACGAGTTCTCGGTCAGACACCAACGATGGAATGGCGGCGGTCTTTGCCGGTTCAAAAAACGTCGAGAAACCGAGCTGGAGGACAGTAAGGACGTAAATCATCCACAACTGATCCGCGCGCCGGACAAAAAGAAAACCGAGGACGACGAGCGCTCGCAGGAGATCGGAAACGATCATTATCGAGCGGCGGCTGAAACGGTCGGCAAGGACGCCGGAAAGTGGCCCAAAGACGAAACTGGGAAGGAAACGCGCGACGAGCAGCAGACCGACATCGCGTCCGGACCCCGTCAGATTGAGGATAATGGTGTAAAGGGCGATGGTATTGAACCAATCACCCATTTGGCTGACGACTTGACCGAGCCATACCTGTCGAAAGGCACGATTGGAGCGCAGCAGCTCGATGTAACCGGCTGGAGTTGGCGTATCAAGTTTAGTGCTGATTTTTGCCAAGATTCAGTGACAAGTAACAGGTGACAAGTGACAAGTGACAAGTAACAAGCAACAAGTGACAAGTAACAGGTGACGAGTGACAAGTGACAAGTAACAAGTGATGAGGTTGCCTTTTGCGACCTCAGGCTGTCAACGAGCAGTACTAACGACGTCCGCGTTACCAGGCCTGCTCCCCTCCGTGGGTGCCTGCCCTTGTCGCTCGTCACTTGTGACTAGTCACTCATCACCAGTCTGACTGACCCTACCAATCTGACATGTCACATTGATGTCCTGTGGTGTTCGTTCAAACGAGAACGGCCCGAGGCGTTTGTTGAGACCGTGTAAATCGTTGGCGTTTTCCCTCCGCAACACCTCAATCCAATCGCGGCACATCAATTGAGAATGAGATAAGCGCGGCTAAGAAGCTTTCGGGCTTCACGGACTCTCCGCACGGAGTCCGAGCCGCCAATTTTGAAACAGAAGGATGCTTACGAACAGCATCAACGAAATCTCACCCAGCATGGCGGACATGAACAGACCGGTTCGCCACACTTGCCCGCTTAGCCGAAAGCGAAGCTGAGTTGCTCCCAGCCTCGCTTTCGGCTACCTGCATTGCGTGAGTTGTCTCGTTTCACTTCGTAGCGCAAATGGAACTGACCAGCATAGCGATCAATCTGCTTGATGTACTCACCAAGCCTGGCGCGTCGTCCATCCTCTGCGCCGTGGGAATTGTCGCAGCGATTTATCTCATCTACCGCACCTCGCTCGAGCGCGTGCAAGCGAAGACTCGCGAGGCGGAAGATGTTGGTCGGCTTCATCTGGCAACCGCTGAAGCTCTTGCAACCGCGATAGACGCCCAGGATCAGACCAGCCACTGTCATGTGCGTCGCGTGCAGATAATGGCGGCCGGCATGGGCGAGCTGCTAAAACTCTCGAAGCCGGAGATCGACGCGCTCAAGGCAGGTGCTTTGCTTCACGACGTCGGCAAACTCGCCGTTCCCGCCCACATTCTCAACAAGCCCGGGAGATTATCCTCGGCGGAATTCGAGAAGATGAAAATCCATACTACGGTGGGTGCGCAGTTATTGAGTCGAGTCGAGTTTCCCTATCCGGTTTTGCCGATCGTGCGTCACCACCACGAACAATGGAACGGGCAGGGCTATCCTGATGGGCTCAGAGGCGAACAGATTCCAATGACCGCCCGAATCATTTCAGTGGTTGATTGCTTTGATTCAGTTCGTGAAGACCGGCCATTTCGACGAGGCATGACCAGAGATGAAGCCGTCGCCTTACTGCTGCGCGGTTCCGGGACTCATTTCGATCCTCATGTAATCGAACTCTTCATCGATCACCTGCCGGAGTTTGAAGCACAGATCGCGGCTTTAGGGTTATCGGTTCGCGAAGCTGAGGCCTTACAGCTCGAGCCGCTCGCGCTTGCCCACGTGGATCTTGAGCAAACGAGAGAGCGCGGCTGCTATATGGCCTATGACGAAATCAAAAATGCGCACCGAGAGGTTTATGCACTCTATGAAATTGCCCGCACGTTTGGTTCTTCGTTAGACATTAGCGAGACGCTGGAGATTCTCGTGGATAAGGTCGGTCACGTAGTTTCCTTCGATACGTGTGTCGTCTACCTCTATGACGAAATCAGGGGATATGCGACGGCGACCCATGTGGCCGGGAAGAATGCCAGCATGCTTTCTACGAAGTGCATCGCTCCCGGTGACGGCGTCACAGGTTTCGCACTCGCAAACAGAAGCGCTGTAAATCAGCTTCATCCCTGCCTCGATTTCGTCGGCACCAGCTCGGAACGTGTTGCCGAATACAAATCAATGGCTGCCTTGCCGTTGTTCAAAGACGACGTGCTACTCGGGGCGCTGTCAGTGTATTCAGCCAAACTCGATCGCTATACCGACGACCAGATGCGAATGCTGGAGACGGTAACAAAATTGGCATCAGACGCAATTGGCAACGCGGTTCACCACGCCGAGGCCAGATCCAACGCGCTCACGGATGTTCTGACGGGGCTCCCCAATGGTCGTTACCTGGCACTGCGCTTTGACGAAGAAGCCTCTCGTGCGCGGCGCATGGGTCGATCATTCCAGGTGATGATGTTGGATCTCGATGATTTCAAGATCGTCAATGACACGTTTGGACACAAAGTGGGCGACAAGATGCTCCGCGAGATTGCACGGATCATTCATGCCCAGCTTCGTGAATATGACTTTCTCGCCCGCTATGCTGGTGATGAGTTTGTGGCAGTGGTGCAGGAGCTGGTAGGCAGCCAGGTCGAGGAGCTCCGCGCACGCATCGAGACTGCTGTGACAAAGTTTTCCCTGCACGTACGTGGTGATAAGCGCGCACGAGTCGGCATCAGCATCGGAACGGCAACCTACAACACAGATGGCGAGACCTTGGATCAACTGCTCGTCGCCGCTGATCAGGCAATGTATCGAGTCAAGTCTTCTCACAAACTCGACCACGTGAGCGGAGCTGTGGTTAAAGCCGAGACTGCAGTGCGATACGACAAGGACGACCTGACGTCGGTGTCTGTAAACTGATCCCACGCTCTTCCCGTGTCCCAGCAGGGGACAAAGTTAATAGCCGTGGGCAACTCTCACGGGAACGGATAAGCGAGAAGTATTTTGACCCTGAAAGGGTCGGACAAACTATAGGTACGACCGCTACAGGGTCGGACGCAACAACAATCAGATCCGTGGGCGCCTGACCGCGGCTATTAGCTCTCACGCTTTCAGCGTGAAGACTCAGAATGCTTCCGCAGTCTCAACGCACCTGCGTTTTCGCGTCTTAATCACAACGCAATTCTTGACATTCCGATACCGCATCGCTTTCAATCGCTAGGGGGGCGCCTGTTTCGCGACTTCCCCCTCAATCCGGCCTTCAGGCTCCACGCGAAGTAACGCCCACTTTCCTGCCGGTCAGACCCGCTGGTTCACGATTGAAAGCATGTCCGGTCTCGCGACTACCATTCAGGAAACTGCAACTCTGCTGATTGTTTGCCCCGAAACGGGCGGCCGCGGCAGACTGCACCAGATTTTTACGGACGCCGGTTACCGCACGCTCGCCGTCTCAGACGCGCCATCCGCTCTGAGCGTGATCCATAAGGAGTCCTGTGACGTCGTGGTGCTTGACCTGGAGATCGAGGGCGTCGATGGACTGGCTTTGTGTCGCCTGCTGCGTGCCCAGCCGGCGACCAACAAGCTTCCGGTGATAGCGCTTTCCGCCAGCGATCATGAGAGTCACAAAGTTGAAGCGTTCAGCGCGGGTGCGGACGACTACATTATCAAGCCCTCAACGCCCGGCGAGCTCGTGTCTCGTGTTAAGTCTCACCTTCGTGCCGCACAAAGAGAATGGGAACTAATCGGCAGTAATCGCGAACTCCGGTTTTTGGCGGACCTGGGACGGGGGCTACTTCGCGCACTTGAACCAGAACAATTCGTGCGACGGGTGGCAGGCGCGACCTTTGAAGGCACGGGTGCCGTGCTCTGCGCTGCTTATCTGAATCTGTCGGGAGATTGCGAAGTCGGTTGCGTCTTTGATCGCGAAGGCAGCGCGGAAGACATGTCCCATCTTCATCTCGATCGGTTGCAACCGTGGTTGAACTTGCCAACGACAACCGCTCCACAGCGTCTAAGTGAGAACGGGCAACTCTTCCTGCGGGATGAAATCCATCAGATCGAATACGCGGCGCCACTGAGATTCGGCGGTCGCAACAAAGGGGCGCTGATCGTGGCGTTTGACCGCCGCGAAGATCTGGGTGAAACGGAAAGCAGGTTAATCGAAGCAGCTGCGCAACAGGCCGCGCTCGCAGCACACATTTCCTCGCTATACCAGGCTGCGCGAGAAACGTCGGATAACCTGGCAAAGGAAGTTGACCGGCGCACGGCCGAGGCAGTCGCCCAACGCCGGTTCACTGAAGCAATCATCGACAGCCTGCCTCTGTCGCTTTATGCCGTAGACAATCAGTTTCGCATCGTTGCCTGGAACCGCAATCGAGAGTTGGGAGAACTGGGCATGCCGCGCGGCTCAGTTCTGGGCAGGAACATTTTCGAGGTCCTTACGCTCCAAAAACGCGAAGTGCTGGAAGGCGAGTTTGCTCAGGTTTTCAAAACTGGTGAAATCGAGATCATCGAACAGGAAACCGTAAGCGCCACCGGAGAGATCAAGCATTGGCTGATCAGCAAGATTCCTATGTGGCTTGATGACAGTGGAGGCGTGTCTCACGTAATCACGGTCGGCGAGGACATTACGGCACGAGTAGAAGCAAACCGAGGTGTCGCACGCGCGGAAAAACTTGCCGCTGTGGGTCGACTGGCTGCCGGCGTCGTTCACGAGATCAACAATCCCCTGGCAACCATCTCGGCGTGTGCTGAAGCGCTGGAGTCAAGAATCCAGGACGGCTCCTTCGAGAGTTCACCGGCACTCGACGACCTGCGCGAATATCTCGGGTTGATCCGTAGCGAGGCTTTTCGTTGTAAGTCGATTACCACAGGGCTGTTGGATTTCAGCCGCACGCGTAACGCGCAACACGTCCTGTTGGACATGACGGACGTGATCAGTTCGACGGCAAGATTGTTAGTGCATCAGCAAAGAGGCGGGAAGATTGACCTGCAAATTGAAACCGCGGAAAGCATGCCGCTACTTCTCGGTGATCCCGGCCAGCTTCAGCAGGCGATTATCACCTTAGCTACAAATGCCGTGGACGCAATGCCCGTAGGCGGCGTTCTCAAAATTGCTTCACGTGGCGAGGGAAATAAGTTGCTCATAGAGGTCAGTGATACAGGAGTCGGCATTCCTCCGGAGAGTATCGCGAAAATCTTCGAACCGTTTTTTACAACCAAGGAAGTTGGGCAGGGAACTGGCCTTGGTCTCGCGGTTTGTTATGGTATCTTAACCGAGCATGGCGGAAGTCTTGATGTGCAATCTGCTCCGGGAGTTGGTACTACCTTTACGATTACTCTTCCGGCGGCGAATCAGTCTGGAGAATCGAACGGTTGAGTGAGCAACAAGCAGCACGGATACTGATTGCTGAAGACGAAGCCAATCTGCGACTCGTTTTGCAGAAGGAACTCGAGCGACTTGGTTATCGCGTCCAGGCGGCGCCTGATGGCGAAGCGGCCCTACGCAAGCTTGAGGAAAGCAATGTTGATGTCCTCCTCTGCGACATCAACATGCCGCGGATCGACGGAATGGAAGTCCTGCGTCGAGTCCACGAGCGACCGAATCCTCCCGAAGTGATCATGTTGACCGGCCAGGCGACTGTGGAAACGGCCGTCGAAGCAATGAAACTCGGGGCCTACGATTACCTCACAAAGCCTTACAGAATTGCGGAACTAGACGTCCGAGTGCGGCAGGCCGTCGAGAAGCGCCGGTTGTGTGTCGACAATCTGCGATTGCGCGAACAATTGGCGCGACAGTCAGCCTTGCCGGAGATCGTTTCGGTTTCGCGTGTAATGAAAGAAGCGATCAGATTGGTTGAACGGGTCGCTCCCTCAGAAGCGTCGGTGCTGATCACCGGAGAGTCAGGAACGGGAAAAGAACTCATAGCCCACGCCATCCATCGCTTATCGAATCGCGCGAATGGGTCTTTCATCGATCTCAACTGCGCAGCATTTCAGGAGTCGTTGCTCGAGTCGGAGCTCTTTGGCTACGAGGCGGGGGCATTCTCGGGCGCGAAGGGACGGAAGCTGGGACTAATTGAACTTTCCGATGGCGGCACACTCTTCCTCGATGAAGTGACCGAACTTCCGGCACAGTTGCAGGCGAAACTGTTGCGCGCAATTGAAACGAGAACCTTCTTCCGCGTCGGCGGCGTGCGAAAGGTTGAAGTCGACATTCGCATCGTGGCGGCGACAAACAGAAATCTGGATTCCGTTGTAGCGGATGGATCGTTTCGTTCAGACCTGCTTTATCGCATCAACGGATTTCAAATCGACCTCGTTCCATTGCGGGAACGGCCTGAAGATATCGAACCACTTGCGCGTCACCTCCTGCAGCAAGTTGGCGGGACCACTCCCACCGAATTGGATCCTGCCGCGCTTGAAGCTCTTAGTTCTTACAGTTGGCCAGGTAACGTCCGGCAACTCAAGAACACTTTGGAACGCGCCGTCATCCTTTCCAATAATGGCCGGATCACTGTGGCTGAATTGCCTCCGGAGGTTTCGAGACCAGCGGCCTTCACGCCAGCGCTCATCGCGATGCCGGCAACAGGTTCGACAGTGGATGCGGGAACTGCGCCGGTCGGATCGCCAGCATCTCTTCGTGAAGTTGAACGGCAGCAGATATTGGCAGCACTCGAACAGTCCGGTTGGCACCGGGGAAAGACAGCAGAGATTCTTGGCATCTCACCGTCAACTCTGTACCGGCGCTTACGAGATTATGATCTCGAAAAACGCCGCTAAACCCAGCCCCGGTCCCAGGTCTCAGGTCTGACGTCTCAGGTCAAAGTTTCACATCTAAGTCTCACGTCCCAAATCTCAGGCAACGAGTCTCAAGTCCCAAGTTCAATGTTGGCAAGCGAACCTCGGGCTGAGTAGTGGTGCAGTTTGAACTAACGTTTTTAGCGTTGAATTTGAACCTCGGGCCAGGTTGAGACGTGAAACTTTGAACCTGAGACTTGAGACTTGGGACGTGAGACTTATCTATTGCCGATCGCGAGCCTTCAGTTCTTTGCGGTTGATCTTGCCGCGATCATTCTTCGGTAGCGAAGTGACGAACTCGATCCAGCGCGGATACTTGTACAAGGCAAGGCGGGCTTTGACGAACTCCTTTATTTCGGCAGCGAGCTCATCGCCGGCGATTTCGCCTTCGCGCAGCACAATGAAAGCCTTTGGTTTGATTAGTCCATCACCCTCGTCGTGACCAATCACTGCGCACTCCACGACGGCATCGCATTGCAGGAGACAGTTTTCGATTTCCGTCGGCGCTACGTAGACACCGGAGACTTTCAGCATGTCGTCCGCGCGGCCGTGATACCAGTAGTAACCTGCTTCATCGATATGGAATTGATCACCAGTGGTGCACCAATCGCCGGCAAAAGTCTTCTTTGATTCTTCATGCGCGCTCCAGTAACAAAGCGCCGCCGAATCGCCTCTCACCCGCAAGGTTCCCATCTCGCCAGTCCCCACCTCCGTGCCGTCAGGTCCGACGATCTTCGCTTCGTAACCTTCCACCACTCGGCCAAGGCTTCCTGGCTTAACGTCACCCGGCCGGTTCGAAATGTAGATATGAAACATCTCGGCTGAACCGATGCCATCGTAGATCTCAACTCCGACGGTCTTTTTCCATCGCTCATACAACTCCACTGGCAGGGCTTCGCCGGCGGAATAGCAGAAACGCAAACTAGAGAGATCACTGCCGGCCGCAACGTCCGCATTGAGCATTGCGTTAATCATCGTCGGCACGGTGGTGAGAATCGTAGGGCGATAACGCTCGATCAGGGAGAAGATCTTGTCTGGAGTTGAGCGCTCGGCAAAAAGTGCGGTCGCACCGCCGACAGCAAAAGGAAACAAAAGGTTGGTGCCGGTGGCATAACCGAAGAAGAGTTTTGGAACAGCCAGTGTTAGATCGTTTTCGTTAACGCCGATGGTGCGCTTGGCAAAGACTTCTGTGTTGAAGGGCAAGTCATGCTGCAGGTGAACAGCGCCCTTGGGATGCCCGGTTGAACCAGAAGTGAAGAGCCAGATTGCGATGTCGTCTCTGCGAGTGTCTGCTCGAGGGCATTCGTCTGCCGCGGAATTCACACTATCCGCAAACGACAACCAGGCGTGTTGATGAGTAGTTTGTGATGAGCCCTCTTTCGCCGGTAAATCTCCCACAACCAGAACTGCTCGCAAGTGCGGAGATGAGCCAGCTGCCTCTGTGAAAGCCGGCACGAGCGACTCATGAATCACAGCAACCCGCGCGCGCGTGTATTCCAGGTAATAAGGATAATCAGCAGCGGGCAGCAGCGGATTGACCATGGTGATCACTGCTCCGATGCGAGCCGCGCCAAACCAGGACCAGACAAACTCCGGACTATCAGGTAGAGCAATCAGAATTCGTTCTTCAATGCGAACGCCCAGCTCACGCAGGACATTCCCGACTCGATTAGACATCTTCGCGACTTCGCCGTATGTAAACGTACGATCCTCGAAATAGAGACAGGTCTTGTGCTCGCGTCCTTCTTCCAGGTTGTGGTAGAGGAAATAGTCGCCGAGGTTGAATTTGTCGGGGAACTCGATCGTCATGAACGGGATTATTTTTCTAAATGCTGGCGAGATAGTTCTTTGAGGATCAGGTCTTTCAGCGCTGCCATATCTTCATCGCTGGCCGACGTGAAGCGCGCCGCAAATCCGATGTCGTAAGCCTCATCGACGACCTCCGACCAGAAACAGGGGCAGTCACCGTTGGGGAAGTCCATCTCGAGTCGAATCAGTTCCTTTGGCTCGACTTTCCCCCCGGTGAGAACGAAGCAGCCGCTTTCGCTAATACTGCTCACAGTCCCCGCCTGTTGCGTAAACGCGCCTTCCCATCGTACCGGCAAGTCGACTCGCAAACGTAGCGATCTGCGTCTCTCTTTCATAAGTGACCAGAAAGTGTTCGATAAACTTAGTTGTGACTACCAGAGGATCCTGAAAACGGACAGCCTTCAGATCCATGTTTTACGTCAAGGTAGGTGCGCGCCTCCCAGAGCTCACCAAAGAACTTCTTGTTCAAAGTTGTGCGCAGGTAACCAATGCCTTCAGAACCGCCGGTGCCGCGCTTCGCACCAACCATGCGCTCGACCATCTTAATGTGATGTGAACGCCAGAGGGAAAAATATTCGTCATGCTCCAGCAGGGCCTCGGCTAACTGGAACTCCTCATAGCGGTCTTCAAAGTGAGTGAGTATTTCAAGCACTGCTCGCGTTCGTTTGCCGTATAACTTCTTCCGTTCTGTCTCCGGTAGGGACGTGTCGTCCGCGGGAGCGTCGAGACCACGTCGCCGGAGCAGAGCAAAAAACTCATCGCTAAGTGAGGGCGCGGCGAAGCGTCGTTCCAGACGTTCAAAGGCGAACGAATCCTCGCGAAACTCATTGAGGATGCTGTCCAGCTTGTGTCCGGATGTGAACTCTATCTCCCGAAACTGCATTGATTGAAAGCCGCTTGCTGGATTCAGTTTTTCACGGAAGCCGAGAAAACTGATGGGAGTCATACTCTCGAGAATGTGAATCTGGTTGACGAGTAACTTTTCGATTTCAACCACGCGGGCCATTGCGCGCGCTGCTGCGGCTGCCCGATCTTCACGCATCATCACCAATGTTGCATCGAGTTCATGCAGGATTTGTTTGAACCAAAGTTCGTAAGCCTGATGAACTGTTATAAAGAGCAGCTCGTCGTGATGTTCGGGACCTGAAAGACAGTCCTGCAGGTTTATCAGATCCGGGACGCGCAGGTATTTGTTGTAGGAGAGGAGGGGGTTGGTGCCGTATTCGTCGCTCATGTTGTTCGGTCGTAACCAAAGGATGAAGTATGTGGGATGAAGGATGAAGGATGAATGCGCTTTCATCCCTCCTCCCTCATCCGGCATCCTTCAGAATGCTGCTCCGACAACTTCGTGCTTTGTGTAAGCACGTGTGTCTCTAATCGACTTCATTTCCTGAATGACAAGTTCCAGCTCTTCATCAGTAGTGTAAAAGTGCGGTGAAATACGGACGCCCGCACCGGGTCGAAAGTCGACGATAAACTCGCGCTTAATGAGTTCAGTAGTCAGTGCCGCAGCATGTTCATGCATCACACTGATGGTTCCGCCACGCTGTGAAGAGTGCTTCGGGCTTGTCACCTCGAATCCTGCTTCTTCGGCGAGTGCTATCAAGCGAGTAGTTTGTCTCACGCTCTTTGCGCGAATCCTGTCCACGCCGATGTCGTTGATGATGCGATAACCAGACTGCGCGGCGTAAAGCGCGGGAATTGCTGGAGAGCCATGAAGAAAGCGAGCCACTGTCGGCGCGTAACGCAATTCAGTAGAAAAAGAGAAGGGATCCTCGTGTGCCATCCAGCCGGTAGTCTTCGGTTGAAGTTTGTCGTGCAGGTCCGGGCGAATGTAGAGATAGCCCGCCCCCGGTCCACCGCACAACCATTTCACTGAGCCGCCAGTTGCGAAGTCCACGTTCAGCTCTTTCACATTGAATGGAACAGTGCCCGCCGACTGGTAAGCATCGAGCACTACAATTGCTCCGACCTCATGCGCTCGATCGATGATGGCCTTCGCGTCTTGTAAGAACGCGCTTTTGAAGAGCACGTGCGAAAAAGGGACCAGCAGCGTCTCTTCATCAATCGCAGCGAGCATGCGTTCCAGCGGGACGGTAATTCCGTCGTCCGACTTCACAGCTTCAATACGCAAGCTACCGTTGCGGGCGTGAGCTTCGTAGACATACATCACGGACGGAAAGTTAAGTTCCGAGTAGACGATCTTGTTTCTCTTTGGTGTAGGCTCGAAGCACGAAAGGATTAGCGCCTGACAGATTGAAACATTCTGGTGCATCACAACGGTGCCGGGTTCGGCGCCAATGATGCGACCCACTTCATCGCCCACGCTGAGCGGCATGTTCCACCAACCCTCAGCCCACGCACGCACTCCCCGCGTCGCCCAGGTCTCCGCATAGTCCTGCATACGGTCGTATGTCGCTTTCGGCATAGCACCGAGGCTGTGGGAAATCAGGTAGACAGTTTTGTCCAGGATCGGAAACTCACTACGCCATTTAAGCAACTCGTCGGTCAACGGATCCTCCTGCGATAACGTTATTTGTAATTTACCACAGAGTAGAGGCGCCCGCTTAGCTCATGCCTCAAACGCGCGGTTAACACGCGGTCCATAAAAATAATTTCCAAGTCGCGTAATGTTTTGTCGTTGATGACCATTCTCCAGTGAATTTCAACCCGGGTTGTGACCCTGTAACAGTCCGGCAGACATTCGAGCGGCAATTGTCCGCCGAAGTCCGCAACAACATCAGAAGGAGATTGATCATGATAAAGAAACTGTTTTTGGTACTGGCGATCTCGTTAACGTTTGCGGCCTGCAACGCTGAGCCGGAAACAAACAATGCAAAGCCTGCTGCCTCGCCGTCGCCCGCAACCGTTGCGACGCCCGCGCCCTCCACAACCGGATCGCCTGCAACGACCCCTCCGGCATCCACAGCATCTCCCGCAGCGACGGCAACGCCAGCGAAATCGGAGAACAAGCCGGGCGGAAATTGATCTCTGACTGCCGACATGGACTGTAAGAACTGTCTCCTGTAGAAATAGTTCTCTGTGATCGCCAGTTTTCTGCGGGATCGGATTCGCTCGAGTGTGATCCGATCTCGCGGAAATTGAATTTGTCGTATGCCGCTTCCGAAACAGTCTCATTCACTACGACAGGAAGATTTTGATCGTCTACTTGCGTGGCTTGATGACGATCGCGAGCTTGCGGGAACGGAGTACGAAAAGATTCGTCGGCGTCTAACAACCATCTTCGCTTCGCGCGGCTGTCGCGTGCCTGAGGAGTTAGCGGACGAAACCATGGATCGTGTGTCGCGTCGCGTTGCTGATATTCGTGAGACTTACTCCGGCAACAAGGTCCTGTATTTCCTGGGAGTGGCTAACAATGTCCATCATGAGTTCTTGAAACGCCCGGCGTTATCGAGCCCTATGCCCCTCGTAACTGAGCGCGACGACCAGGAACGCACTCATGCTTGCCTGGAAGGCTGTATCAACAAGTTGACCGAACGATCTCAACATCTGATTCGAAACTACTACGCCGAGGACAAACAGAAGAAGATCGTCTTGAGACGAGTGTTGGCTGAGCAGATGGGCATCAACCTGAATGCGTTAAGAGCACGGGCGCTTCGGATCAGAGAAGAATTGCAGGTTTGCATCGAACGCTGTTTGACGTCTGAGTGATTAGATGGGTGATCAAAACAACAATTCTGGAACGGGCGCACTAACGCCTTTGTCCGACGAAACGATTCGACGCTGTCTGCTCGGCGCCGCACTTCCAAATGAGCAGGCGAGTTTCGAAGAACGACTACTTGTTGACGACGATTTTGAGAAACGCGTGCGGCTTGTTGAGTTTGAACTTGCCGACGATTACAGCTTTGAGCGATTGGGAGCCGTTGATCGTGAACTGTTTGCGAATAACTTCCTTGTGACTGAAGACCGAGATCGAAAGGTCGCCGTCTCAAAGGCGCTACGAAGGTCGCTCTCAACTGCGGCGGATCGCAGTCCAGTTACGTCGCCCACATCTCCTGCGAGCAAACTCTGGCCTCGATTGAAGAGTCCGGCTCTGTTTTTCTCGAACTATCCGGTGGCCAGGATGGCGATCGCAGGTTTTGCGCTACTTCTTCTTGGCGTATTCATTTGGCTTGTGTGGAAAAGCCCGCGCGTGCAACCCCCCGAGCTGGTTAAGCGGCAGGCGACGCCATCTCCCGGGCGTGAATACGCTCACCCCCCGAGTTCGCAAACACCACCGACCCCAACGACGACGCCAATCACTCCGGTCGGTATCCTCGTCCTTCAGTTTGGCGGACAGACTGAGGAGCAGCAGATTCAGTTCGCGACTGCACCCTCAGAAACTGACATCGTACGATTCGAACTCGTGTTGGTGTCTCATCAGATCGCAACCTACCAGGCGGAACTCTTATCCGCAGCCGGGGATCGGATTGCAGGCATCGCTGACGTCAAACCGGTGGTTGAGAATGAGCACGCGAAAGTCGTGTGGGACGTTCCTGCTCAACACTTGAAACCCGGTGACTATCAGATTGAACTCAGACGAGTAGTAGAAGGGCAAACACAGGCCGCCGGACGCTACAGCTTCCGAGTAAAGTAGTAATTCCGGTTCTCGTAGCTCGCGAACCAACTACCCGCTTTCTCCAGACTTCGAACCACATTCTGCACTCGTGCTAAAGTGACAACCTCCATGTGGAAGTTTGCCAATCCCATTCGACATCCAATTCCCGAAACGCGCTGGCCCACGGAAGCTGAAGTCGCGCGCTCATTGTTGTTTCAACCAATCACATTGGGTTCTCTATCGCTCACGAGTCGCACTTGGGTGCCGGCGATGGTTCCCTGGCGCGCCACTGAAGACGGCTTTGTTACGTCTGCAAACCTCGATTGGTATCGCAGATTCGCGGAAGGAAAACCGGGAGCTTTGGTGGTTGAAGCCACGGGTGTGCGCGACATTCCCAGCGGACCGCTCCTCAGAATCGGCCACGACCGGTTCATTCCCGGATTGCGACAACTGGTGGATGTGGTGCGCGAGGCGAGCGACGGCGAAACCAAATTGCTGATTCAGATCATCGATTTTCTCTCCGTGCGTCGCCGTCCCGATCGCAACAAGTACTTCGAACGGTTCCTCCAGATAACCGATCATCACCGTGACGTGGTTTCACAACTGAGATCCGTTGGTAGCTCAAGCGATTTGACAGACGACGAGATTCGGAAGTTTTTGGCTGACGCTCCAGACGAGTCAATTGAGAAAGTTTTGGACGAAAGGGAACTCGAATCTTTGCGCTTTGGATATCGAGAGCGAGTAAACGATGTCGACTTGCCGCAGATTGCTGAACTCCCACAAGTGCTGCCCGGCATTTTTGCGGAAGCAGCGCGGCGCGCGCGTGAGGCGGGCTTTGACGGAGTGGAGTTGCATTATGCCCACGCCTACACCATGGCGTCTTTTCTGAGCGCGCAGAACACCAGGAACGATGGTTACGGAGGGGCGCGTGAGAATCGTGTGCGGTTGCCACTCGAGGTCTATCAGGCTGTGCGTCGCGAGGTCGGCGACGATTACACGGTTGGTGTCCGCTTTCTTGCTGACGAGGTGATCGCGGGGGGAAACCGCGTGGAAGATGCGAGCTACTTTGGTGTGGAGTTCGCGCGTGGGGGAATGGACTTCCTTTCAATCTCCAAAGGCGGGAAATTCGAAGACGCGCAGCAGCCGAAGGTTGGCCAGGCAGTCTATCCGTACACCGGCCAGAGTGGTTACGAATGCATGCCAACAACGCTCTCCGATGCAACGGGGCCATTCGGACGCACCGTGCCGCTTGTAAGGCAAATCAAACACGCGGTTCAAGCGGCCGGCTTCAGGACTCCGGTGGTCGCCACTGGTGGCATCGGTACCTTCTTGCAGGCAGAAGCTATCCTCCAGCGTGGCGATGCAGACATCGTCGGGTTTGCTCGCCAAGCGCTTGCTGACCCAGATTGGTTTTTGAAAGTCAGACTCGGGCGAGGGGAGGAAGTGCGCCGCTGCACTTATACGAACTACTGTGAGGCGCTCGACCAGGCTCATAAGCAAGTGACCTGTAAGCTTTGGGATCGCGTGGAGCTCGATGAGCCTGAGCTTGTACTCGCTGAGGACGGGCGGCGGCGATTGATTCCGCCGGACTGGAAGAAATAGGCCTGAAAGCAAGTCCAAGGTTCAAGGCCCAATGTCCAATGTTCGCTTTAGGACCTTTACCTTAATCCTTAGCCTTGCGTAGGCCGGACCTTGGACCTTGGACCTTGGACCTTGGACCTTGGACTTTAGACTTTGGACGATAGCCTTGTTTCCCACGCAGAGATAAACACCGGATCTCGTTTTCGTAGTTCCTCCCGATCCACGCGCCCGCTCCGTGTCATCAAACTGTAAGCGAGCTCAAGCGGTTCGAGCTGCATGTAGTTTTTCGCGTTTTCGAACCAGGTCATGCTGTCCTGCGCAGCGGCCTGGTAGTCTTCAATCACCGGTTTACGTTTGCGTTCAAACTCAACCAGCGCCGCCGGGACGTCGGCTGACTTCACGAAACACTCGCTCAAAGCAATCGCGTCTTCCAAAGCCAGCTTCGTTCCAGAACCGATTGAAAAGTGAGCTGTGTGTAAGGCGTCGCCTAACATGACAAGGTTCCCATGATGCCATTCAGCATTTTTGACTAACAGGAAGTTGATCCATTTCGAATTGTTTGAAAGCAGAGGCTTGCCGTCGAGGTCAGACGCGAAGACCTTCTCCAGATAGCTTCTCGTTGCCTCATCATTCATGTCGGAAAAGCCCGCCTTGCTCCAGGTTTCCGGATCACACTCAACAATGAAAGTGCTGGTAGTGGAGTTGAACTTGTAGGAGTGTGCCGCAAACACCCCTGCTTCGTTTTCGCGAAAGGTGAGGGTTAGCCCGTGGAAGAGTTTCTCGGTGCCATACCAAATATATTTATTCGGCCGAACACTGAGACTCGGCTCAAAGCAGTCCGCGTATTTCTCCCTCACGGTGCTGTTAACACCGTCGGCGCCGACCATCAGATCGCAGTCAGTAGCAAGTGAGGAGAGGTCCTTAGCCTCTGATCGGAAATTCAAAACAATACCCAGTTCCTCGCAACGCCCCTGCAGTATCTTCAGCAGCCGCAAACGGGAGATACCTGAAAAACTATTTCCGTGAATGGATACTTTGGCGTCGCGATGAACTACGTCAACATTGTCCCAGGCTTCGAAGTCGCGCGTGATTTCCGCGTGTGACTCAGCATCGGCATTGCGAAGGTTGGAAAGAGTTTTTCCTGAGAAGACAACGCCCCAGCCGAACGTGTCGTCTGGACCATTGCGTTCCCAAATCGTGATGCGGTGCGTCGGGTCGAGTTTCTTCATCAGGATCGCAAAGTACAATCCTGCTGGGCCGCCGCCAATGATGTTGATTTTCATTAGGTTGGAGTGTTGAAGTCCTGAAAAACGCCAGGACGCCAAGACGCAGAGTCGCCAGAAAAGCCTTTCAAGAGGACGTTAAGGAAATTATCCAACGACACTACCGCTCGATCTCATCTCTCCCCGCCTCCGCGTCTCCGCGGCTTGGCGCCTTTGGGCCTTGGCGGTGAGAAGATCTCGACTCAGGCTTATTCCTTCAACAGCTGGTTCGCGATGATCAGTTTCTGAATCTCTGAAGTGCCTTCATAGATCCGCAGCGCCCGCACATCTCGATAGAGCCTTTCGACAACATTCCCGTGTACGAGTCCCGCGCCGCCGTGAATCTGCACTGCTTGGTCGATTATTCGTCCTGCCGCTTCCGTCGCATACAACTTGGCTTCACTCGCCTCGCGGCTAACTCGACCCACGCCTCCGTCTTTCAAATAGGCAGCGCGATAGACCAGCAAGCGGGCAGCGTCGAGCTCCGTAACCATGTCGGCAAGTTTCTCCTGAATCAATTGATGCTCCGCCAGCAGTCTGCCGAATTGTTTCCGATTACTCGCATAGCGCACCGATTCGTCGAGCGCGCGACGCGCCATGCCGCACGCCGCCGCCCCGACACTGGCACGAAACGTATCGAGCGTACGCATCGCGAGGACAAAACCGTCGCCCTCGGCGCCGACCATGTCCTCCGCGGGAACGCGACAGTCGCGAAACTCAATCTCGCCGATTGGGTGGGGCGAGATCATCGCCATGCGTTCCACAAGGCGAAAGCCCGGCATCTTTGCTCCAACAACGAAGGCCGACAGTTCTGCCCGGCCACCTGTCTGTGTGCCGGTGCGCGCAAACACGGTATAGAAATCGGCGATACCGGCGTTGGAGATGAAACGCTTGTTGCCGTTAATCACCCAGGCATCGCCATCTTTTTCCGCAGTCGTCTTGACGGACGCGACGTCGGAGCCTGCCTCGGGCTCGGTTAACGCGAATGCGGCAATTGATCTTCCTTCGACTGCGCGTGTCAGCCAGAAATCTCTGACGTGCTCAGGCGCGGCCTGGCTGATTGCGTGTGTTCCCAGTCCCTGCATCACGAACGCTAAATCTGCGAGCGACGAAGAGTAGGAAAGCAACTCGCGAACGAGACAGAGCGAACGAACGTCGAGCGGACCAGCCGAACCAACGGAATAGCGCAACAAGCCGGCCGCTGCCAGCGCTGACACATACGTGCGAGACTGGTCATCAATGTTGTGTTCGACGCCAGCTCGCGCTTCAACCTCGCGTTTCACAAATGCTGACACGTGGCTTGCGAGCTCGCGATGCTCAGGGTCGAAGAAAGGGAGGTTTAGGAAGGTATCCATATGGAGTGCGCCGGCAGAGCGAAGCGACGACGGCGCTTTGGGTTTTCAATTCGTAAATGCAGTTACTACCAGTCAATTGAAGGTTCGTACTCATCATACACTCGCAACCGGTCCACCGGAAAATCGTAAATCGTCCGAACCTGCGCCGGGCGCGCTGATCGCTCAAACCAGGAAGCTGAGCACCACGGGTAGTGATTGGCTACCAGAACTAGTCCATGCTTGACTGGGTTCTGATGCACATAGTTCAAACGAGCAAGATAGGACTTCTCATATGTCAATCTCGTTTCCCAAAAGTTGTGCCAGACCTGTCTCCCGTCTGCATCGTCAAGTGCATTTGTCCACTTCGCAGTCTTCTCATGGAGTTTGCCCAGCATGTCGGTGAGACTATCTGCCCCGTCGCAATCCTCTGGTGAGTGTCCGACGAAGTGATAGTGGTTAGAAAAAACTGACCACGCTTCTAGTCGCCATCGAAACTCTTGAGCGACAGAGAGGAGTCGTCGGTGCAATACAGCGAGGCGATTAGCGCTGCGAAAGATATGGGCTTTTAGATAAGTACCGGCGGTAACAATGAATGTACCTCTTGACGACAGTCGATGCATTGGAGCGTGAGGCCAAAAGGGATACGGGATTTAGACATATCCGTCTTGTGAGGAAGACGTCGTTTCGAGACCTTGGAACCTTTCAGTGTCCAGTTTCGCGCACTAGTGTTTGAAGCACAAACTCCTGACGGGTAGCAGATGTTCCGGGATCCTAAAAGAAACTTAGTAATGCTAGCGCGGAAGACGAGAAAACAAACCAAAGCGGTGTCGCGCTTCGCTTGCCACCGCACTCCAAAGCATCATTCAAACGTCGGTTTCCTCTTGGAGACAAACGCTTCATACGCTTCGCGGTAATCAGGGTGTTGCATGCAAATCGCCTGGGCCTGTGCTTCGCTCTCGAGTGCCGCGTGGAGATCCATGTCGAGCTCACGATTGAGCATTTGCTTCGTCTTGCCCAATGCGAATGCCGGCCCCGCGGCCAGTCGTGCTGCAAACTCACTGCAAACGTTATCAAGCTGATCGGCTGTCACAACCTGATTATATAAGCCGATACGTTCCGCTTCGTTGGCTGAAATAAAGTCGCCCGTGTAGAGCAATTCGGTCGCTTTCGCTAGCCCGACGAAGCGTGGCAACAAATAGGCGGCTCCCATGTCCGCGCCTGATAGCCCAACCTTCACGAACAAAAAGGCAATCTTCGCCGCTTCGCTGGCGATCCGGATATCTGCTGCGAGAGCGATGCAGGCGCCCGCGCCGGCGGTTGTGCCGTTTAGTTTCGCAATGATCGGTTGCGGGAGAGTGCGCATGTTGTTGATGAGCTCGCAGGTCATCCGCGTAAACTCCAACAACCCTTCCATGTCGCGCGCGAAGAGTTCGCCGATAATATCGTGCACGTCGCCACCCGAGCAGAACGCTCGTCCGGCGCCGGTGATAACAACCACTCGCACTCCCGCATCATTGCGGAGCACGGCAAAAGTGTCAGTAAGCTCGCGATAGACTTCGAACGTCAGCGCATTAAGGCGGTCGGGACGATTGAGCGTGATTGTGGCCACGCCATCCTTTACCTCGTAGAGAAAACTCGTGGGTTTAAGCACAGCCATCACAGCGCAGCTATCCCCTCAATTTCCACCTTCGCCTCATCGTCAAGCAGTCCCTTAACTTCCACCAATACCATTGCTGGGAAGTGTTTCCCCATGCGGGCTCGATAGCGTTCGCCGACCTCTCGTTTGCGCCGGCTATATTCCTGCTTGTCTGTAACGTAGATGATCAGACGGGCGATGTGTGGCGTGGAGCCACCCGCTGCCTCAACCACCGAAATCAGATTCGCGAGCGCGCGATCAAACTGGTCGACGAAGTCTGCGCTGACGATTTTCTGTTGCTCATCCGTGGCGATTTGCCCGGCGACAAAGAGGAGTTTTGCGGAGTCGACAACGACTCCATGCGAGAAACCACTGGGCGCACCAAGCGATGCGGGGTTAATAGACTTGAGCGGCATATTGATGAGAGAAGGTATTAGATTCCGCCAAACTGAGCAAGCAGATTAACTGAGAAGGGTACCGCTCCAGAATGAGCCACAGATGAACACAGATAGACGCGGATCCAAGCAAGAAGTGCATGACAATCATCTGTTAGGTCGTCCATCTGTGCAAATCAGTGTTCATCTGTGGCTCAAAGAACGGGCGGTACAAAAGGAAAGAGACCGCCCGGAAAAGGACGGCCTCTTGAAGTGTGAAACAGAACCGAACGGAAATGCTTACAGAATCTTGTCCAGGCGCGACGCCAATTGACCGGCGAGATTTCCGTTCGGATCGAGTCCGCGAATCGGCTCGCCATTCACGTTGCCCTGTTTGTCGAGAATGATAATGGACGGTAGTTGATCCACGCCCATCCCTTTCGAGATCGTGCCGTCGGGATCTCTCAGGACCGTGACCTTTAGACCGTACTTGGTGGCGAAGGCCCGAAGTTGAGCGTCAGAAGCGAAGTTCTTCGACTTCTCGTCTTCAGATTCAGTGCTGACGAAATAAACAACAACGCTGCGGTTGCTGTATTCATCAGCCAGCTTTCTAATCCCCTGCAACTGCGCTCGAGAAAGGGGCAGCCATGAAGCGCCAAATGCGAGCACTACAACCTCACCACGAAGGCTCTCGGCGCTGATGGTTTGACCGTCAACTGAGCGCATCGAAAAGTCCACCGGCCCGTCGTTCTTCTGCGAGAAGACGAGTGTTGAGCCAGCCAGGACTAATACGAATGCCACCGTAAAAGCCTTTGATTTGTTGAGAAGCATCTTTTCTCCTTCGTCGAATGGGGCTATGCGACTGCTGTCGCTCCTCGCCAGCCCTGTTGGGCCGACAGCAACTTAGATGGCTATCTGCTCACTTTAGTTGGGTGTGTTTTCACGGTTTCACCGGTGCCGGCAGGTGAGAAAGTTGTCTTCCAGACCAACCCCTAGAAACCTTGTTCACCCGGTAATGAGCCAAACACATCTTCGTGTAATGCGCGGTAATCATCCCATGTATCCATATCGCGCGCAATATAAGGCGAATTTACCACTGGCCGTTGGACCACGCTTCGGTTGGCTTCAAACAGCGCACGAAGCCCGCGTTGCTGGTCCAGAGTCAGCAGGTCGTCGCGAAAGCTGAGATCAATCAGAACTGGATGGCCGCCGTGGCCCTGAAACTGAGGGACAACGAGCTTTGCTCCCGCGAGCCATTCGCGGATGAGAGCCTGAATAACTTCTGGAGGAATCGCTGGTTGATCGGTCAGAGCAACAAGAATGGCTTTCGCGGTGGCAGGAAGGTTGCGAACACCGCAAGCGATTGAGGCGCTCATTTCGCTGTCCGGATCCGGATTCAGAGTGAACCGAAGATCCGGGAAGTCACCAAGACTTGCTTGAACCTCGGCAGCGTGGTGGCCGAGGACTACGATGATGTCCGCAACGCCGCCGTCGTGAAGGTTGTTGATACAACTCTGAATAACTGTGGATTTGCCGAAAGGGAGGAGGGGTTTGAATGCGCCCATGCGGCGCGACTGGCCGGCGGCAAGAAGGATGGCTGAAACACCGGTCTTAGGTCTTAGGTCTTGGGTCTTAGTCATTGAACAGAACCACGCAAAATCATTTTCGGGCCCTATGCCTCGCCGATAAGGGATCAAAGACCAAAGTACAAAGACCAAAGACCAAACGAGCGTCTATCTTGTGTCAGCCAGTTCCTGGAGGGCCCGAAGGGTGTATTCCCGCGTCATTTGCTTGCGCCAGTTCATCACGAAGTCGGTGTTGTCGAGGGGACGAGCTCGGACATAGGTTGCTTCGGCGGCGGCTTCGATTCCTGCGCGACCGAGAGGTTGACCAATCAATGCTTGCCCGGCTTCCTTAACCTCCAGCGGTGAAGGCGCAATGCCTCCGAGAACCAAACGAGCATCGCTAACTGACCCGGCATGATCCAGTTGCACCCAGGCCGCAACTCCCAGGACGGGAAAATCAAAAGCGCCACGACGTCTTAGTTTTTGATAGGAAGCGCGCCAACCATTTGTCGGCGGGAGGTGAATGTCGACGAGCAACTCGTCCGGGCGTTTGTGCAGGTAATCAATGCCGTCGTCGTTGTATAGCCCCGCCGCATCGATAACACGCTCGCCGAGCGTTGAAGCAAATCGCAACTTCGCGCCAATCGCCACCATCACTGGAACGAGGTCAGACGACTGCACGGCCCAGCACTTGGAGCTTCCCGGTGCCACCCAGCAAATGTCACCATCCTTCTTCAAACAGAAGTTGATGCCTTTGCGCCACTCGTAATTCTGATCGTAGTAGTTGCAGCGCGTGTCGAGCAGCAGGTTGCCGCCGATCGTTCCCATGTTTCGAAGGAGGGGAGTGGATATTGTCCGCGCAGCATGGGCGACTACGGGATAGTCGCGATTGATGAGGGGATGTTCAACGATGTCCGTGAGGGTTACAGAGGCGCCGATTCTGATCCCTGCTTCTCCGTCGCCGGAAATCTGATTCAACTCCGGGAGACGCATCACCGAGATTACGGTGCGAGGCATTTGTTGGCGCCGCTTCATGTTGGGATAGAGATCCGTCCCACCGGCGACAAACTGACCTTCGGGTCCAGTGTCACCCATGATCTTTACCGCATCCGAGATCTCTCGCGGCGTGCGGTAACTAAATTTGGGAAGTCGCATCATACGGTGACTGCTCTTTCGCCCTTAAGATATTGCGCATCTCGAGCGACATGCTTGATTTTGATCATTGGCTGATCAGGATGCGCCGGATTCCCAATCACACGGCGGCGGACACAATCAACGAAGAGATCAAGACTTTCAAGCACCGTTTGACCGATCAGCACTTCGGAACCCACCACGAGCATTTCTTCAGTCGTGCGACGCGTGTTAATCACGATCCCCACCATTTCGGTTATGTCGACAAGCTCGGAAAGATCATTCGCGTAGGTTGCTCTAGTCTTTCCGACCGTGGCCAAGCCTAATTGCTCGACGACGTGAAGCGGCAAGACCGATCGGACAGCACCTGTGTCGACTACTGCATCGGCTTCGTAGCTGCGTACCTTATCCGCGGCCAGAAGCCCTCTGCGTACCAATACCTCGTCGCCACCATTTGTAAGCCTGACCCTTACCCTGACTTCTCCCTCCAGCTTCGATTCCTCTTGAGATTCATTGTTGTGATCCGACCGCGGCGCAACGTTATGCATCTTGCGGGAGTCGTTCTGAGACCGCAATTCGCCTTCGCTATGGGTAGGTTTCTTAACCATGCAAGTCTGCCTGTAAGCACTACGAATGCACCGCCACTCGCGGCATCTCTTTTCCGTCGCCACCTTCCGCGGGCGTCAAAACCTTTAGCGGATCAGGCCATTCAATATCCGGCACGCCAGACGGTCCGTAGCGGTGATCACGACCACGTTCCCTTTCGCGGATCGCCTTCAAGACTTTATCCGGCATGATGGGAACTTCATCGATGCGCACGCCGACCGCGTCGTAAACAGCATTCGCGACCGCAGGCGGCACCGGCAACAACGGCCCCTGGCCGACTTCCTTCGCGCCAAACGGGCCATTCGGATCGGCGTCCTCTATCAGGTAAGTCTTGACGTCGCACATTTCCATCGTTGTCGGACTCTTGTACTCCAGCATCGAAGGAAACTTGTGCACGACATTACGGTTGCCGCGATAAGTCATCTCTTCCATCAGAATCTCGCCCAGTCCCATGTAGACGCTGCCCTCAACCTGGCCCATTACGAGCATTGGATTGATTGACTTGCCGATGTCGTGCGCGATCCAGATTCGTTCGACGACGACAATGCCAGTTGAGGGATCGACATCAACTTCGGCGATCGCCGCTGAGTAACTGTAAGCTGGCGATGGTCCGACGCCCGCACCTTTGAACTTGCCCGGCGAAGCGGGCGGCGAATAAGAGCCGACAGTGCCTATCGTTCCAAACTTGGATTCAGCGAGCACAACCGCTTCCGCGAATGAAACTCCAACATCCGGATTCTCGACATCGAACACGCGCCGCTCAGCGAGCGACAGGTTCTCAATCGGCGTCCCAAGCTTTTCGGCAACCGCCATCACCAGAAGCTCGCGTGCGCGTTCGGCAGCCTGAATCGCGGCGTTGCCGGTCATAAGCGTGACGCGACTTGAATAACTCCCAAGGTCAACGGGCGTTAAGTCCGTATCTGCAGTTACGACACGAATGTCGAAAGGATCAATGCCCAGAACTTCGGCTACTATGTAGGCGAGTATCGAATCAGATCCCTGACCGATGTCTGTCGAACCGCACATGACGCAAACCCCGCCCTGCCGATCGAGCCTGAGTTGCACGCCGGATTGCGGCATGTTGTTCCAGTAGATCGGAAGGCCGGCGCCGCAGATATAGGAACTGCAAGCGATCCCGATGCCTTTTCCGTAAGGCAGCTTGCGATCGTCGCGGTTCCAACCAGAAAACTTGTTCTTCCAATCAGAGCCCTCAACAATCTTGTCGATGCATTTGCCCAAACCCATGCTGCCGATGCGCAGGTAGTTTGCGGTCAGCGAATCAGGTTTGACGAGATGGTTGCGGCGTATGTCGACAGGATCGATTTTCAGCTGCTCGGCGATCTTGTC
>Ga0134127_10000645_pt1 | contig 30306 bp, 33 predicted proteins | sample KB31753_FD_96459 | JGI IMG/M metagenome (GOLD analysis project Ga0134127, IMG submission 96459) | Terrestrial soil microbial communities with excess Nitrogen fertilizer from Kellogg Biological Station, Michigan, USA - KB3-175-3 | ecosystem: Environmental > Terrestrial > Soil > Unclassified ...
CGATCAGGGCCCGCCGCTTCCCAGGCTCGCCATGAAGTGGACCAGGTCCACGATCTCCTCCTCGCGGAGGGGCTGGGCCGACATCGTCATGAGCCCGTCGAGGTCCGTGGCGGTCTTGGCCTTGAAGCTGCGCAGGAGCTTGAGGAGGTAGTCGAAGTCCTGGCCGGCCAGGCGGGGCACCTGCTGCTGACCGGAGAGATCGGGCCGGTGGCAGGAGATGCAGTGATGCTGCGCCGCGAGTCGCCGGCCCTCCGCGATCCGCGCGGGGTCCGTGCTCGCGGGCCGGGGCCGGGGAACCTGCGTCGCATAGAAGGCGGCCAGGTCCGCCATGTCGGTATCGGTGAGGTTCTGGGCGGGCAAGGACATCTGGGGATCCTTGCGGCGCCCGTCGCGATATTTGATGAGCTGCCAGTGAGTGAAGAACTCCGGCTGGCCGGCCAGCGACGGCATGCCCGGAAGGGTGGCGTTGCCGTCGGCGCCGTGGCAAGCCGCGCAGGGCGCGGCCTTCCGCATGCCGGCGGCGGCGTCGCCGGCATGCGCCACCCCCGGCGCCGCCAGCCCGGCGGCGACAGCCAGGGCCACCGGCGCGGCGGCGCGCCGGAGCCGCGATGGAAGGCTCAGCGCTGGTAGGTGATGCGGTAGATCGCCCCCGCGTAGTCGTCGGCGATGAGAAGCGAGCCGTCCTTCATCTGCTTGGTGTAGACGGGCCGGCCCCAGATGTCCCCGCCCTGAAGCCATCCCTCGGCGAAGACCTCGTATTTGGGCACGTCCCCGGCGCGGAGCGTGACCATCATGACGCGGAAGCCGATCTTCTGGGTCCGGTTCCACGAGCCGCGCTGAGCGAGGAAGGCGCGGTTCTTGTACTCGGCCGGAAACATCGAGCCCGTGTAGAACTCCACGCCGTTGCCGGCCACGTGCGGGCCCGTCTTGATCAGGGGCGCCGCGAACTCGGCGCAGGCCCGCCCCTTGCCGAACTCGGGGTCGAGGATGTCGCCCTGATGGCAATAGGGGAAGCCGAAGTGCAGGCCCTTCCTCGACGCCACGTCGAACCGATCGCTGGGCACGTCCTCGCCCAGCCAGTCGCGGGCGTGGGTGGCGAAGTAGAGCTCCTTGCTCTCCGGGTGCCAGTCGAAGCCCACGCTGTTGCGGACGCCGTGGGCAAAGTACTCGAAGCCCGAGCCATCGGGATTGATGCGCGAGATGTTCGCGTGCGTGTCGGGGGGGATGCAGATGTTACAGGGCGCGCCGATATTGAAGTAGAGCTTCCCGTCGGGGCCGAAGGCCAGGTACTTCCAGCCGTGCGGCACGTCCTTGGGCAACGTCTCGTACACGACCTCCATCGCCGGCGGAGCGTCGAGCTTGTCCTCGATCCCCGCCATCTTGGTGATGCGGTGGATCTCGGCGACGTAGAGCGTGCCGTTCCGGAAGGCCACGCCGTTGGGCAGATTGAGACCCTTGGCGATGGTCTTGACCTCGCGCGAGCTGCCCTTGTCCACGATGGCGTAGACATTGCCCGCGGTCCGGCTGCTGACGAAGAGCGTGCCCTTGTCGCCCCAGGTCATGGCGCGCGCATTGTTGACTCCGCTCGCCCAGAGCGTGGCCTTGAATCCGGGCGGGAGCTTGATCTTGTCGACGGGAATCTCACCCGGCGCCTTCGGCGCGGGCGGCTGGGGAATGGGGGCCAGGGTGGAGTCGGCCAGGTTGGCCGGCTGGCCCTGCTTCCACGGCGGGGGCGCCTGGGCGCCTGCCAGCGCCACGAGGGCCACGCCGATGGCCAGGAATACCAGGAGTGGAGTGAGGATTGTACGCCGCATGTCGAGCCTCCCCTTCGAGGTCGGGCCGGGGCGATGAGAGTCCGTCAACGAGAGCGCGGAGACCGTGTCTCCGCGGCCTGGACGATACGGGTGGGCATTCCTTCTTGTCAAGGCGCCGCGCGCCGCCGGCGCGCTCAGCGCCGGGCGAAGAAGGTATAGAGCCAGTGCCCGATCCAGCCGAGCGCGGGCGGAAGCAACACGCCCGGGATGAACCGGGCCAGGGTCATCGGCCAGCCCAGAAGCGGAGCCTCGTAGGTCAGCATCCGGACGGGGCTCACCAGGGTCTTGGCGGTGAGCAGCGCGATGAGCGGGCCGGGCGCCGCCCCACTCTTCAGCAGGTTCGCCACCACGGGGAAGACGAGATAGGGGCCGCCGGGCATCACCAGCCCGGCCCCCCAGCCGATGAGGATCCCCTGCCCCAGATGCTCGTCACCCAGCCAGCGGGACAGCACCGGCGCGGGGATGAGCACGTCGAGCAATCCCGCCAGCACGAATCCCAGCGCCAGCTCCATCCACACACCGCCAAACAACCGCCCGCTCGACTGCAATCCACGCGAAACCAGCGCCGGATCCCTGAAATACGCAAGTCCCAGGGCAACCAGCGTCAGTCCAAGCAGAATGAGGAAGCTCGCGTCCATGCGCCGCCGCCGCTTCATCCGATTCGCGGTGGGGGGGTCTGGGGGAGGAGCGGCGCTCGCTCCCCCCCAGTTCGATAAATCAGAGTCGCCTCGCGCGGCTCTAGAGCCTCGGCTTCCGCGCGCGCGGTCTCGATCAGGGCGTGGTCGGGTGAGAATTTACAGGTCGGGTCGGTGGCGGCGGCATTTCCGGTGAGGTGATACGCCTGGCAGCGGCACCCGCCGAAGTCGATCCCGCGCCGGTCGCAGCTCCGGCAGGGTTCGGCCATCCACTCTTCACCGCGGAAGGCGCGGAATCCGGCGGACTCGCGCCAGATATCGCCGAGCGACCGGTCGCGCACCGAGTCGAATTGAAGGCCCGGCAAGGTGTGCGCGGCGTGACAGGGCAGCGCGAGCCCCTCGGGGGAGAGCACGATGAACCGCCGGCCCCAGCCGTCCATGCAGGCCTTGGGAAGGTCCGTGTAATAGTCCGGCGTGACAAAGAGCACTTCCATCGTGCCTCGAAGCCGGTCCCGCGCCGCGGCGGCCACCTCGCGGGCGCGGGCGAGCTGTGCGCGCGTGGGCAGGAGCGCGGCGCGATTCGGCAGCGCCCAGCCGAGATACTGGGTATTGGCCAGCTCGAGACGGTCGGCGCCGAGCCGCTCGGCCAGCGCCACCACCTCCTCCACCCGGTCGAGGTTTTCCCGGTGGAGCACGGTGTTGAGCGTGAGCGGGAAGCCCAGCTCCTTCACCCAGCCCGCCACCGTCAGCTTCCGCTCGAACGCGCGGTGGCCGGCGATCCGGTCCGAGGGCGCCGCCTCGGTGTCCTGTATGGAGATCTGGACATTGTCGAGGCCGAGCGCGCGCAGGCGCGCCAGGCGCTCCCGCTTGAGCGGGATGCCGCTCGTGATGAGGTTGGTGTAGAGGTCGAGGCGCCGCGCTTCTTCGACCAGGGCCTCGAGATCGTCGCGGACCAGCGGCTCGCCGCCGGTGAGGTTGAGCTGCACCACCCCCAGGTCCTCGGCCTCCCGCAGCACGCGCAGCCAGGTCTCGGTGTCGAGCTCGTCGGTGTGGCGGCCGTAGTCGAGCGGGTTCGAGCAGTAGACGCAGCGCAGAGGACAGCGATAGGTCAGCTCGGCGACCAGCGTGTAGGGCCGCTCGGCCCCGGTCACGGCGTTGCCTGCACCAGGCCGCGGTCGGCCATGGTCTGGAGGAATTCCAGCACCTCGCGCTCCACCGCGGGCGGCTCGTGCCCATACTGCCGGGCCAGCTCGCTCACGATGGAGCCGACGGTGCGCTCCCCGTCGCAGCGCTGGAGCACATCGGCGGCGGTGGGATTGAGGACCAGGCCCCGCTCCGGATAGAGCAGCATGTAGCGCGACGACTTGCGGTCGAACCGGAGACGGGCCTTGGCGGCCAGGCGGAGCCGGCTCTCCGCGGAGATCACGTGGCGCGGGCTCCCTGCGGGCCCCAGCCCGGCTCAACGTACGCCGCATAAGTGCTGTCCAGCAAATGCCAGAGAATCTCCGTCTTGCGAATGAGCGCGGCCACGCAGCGCGCCTGCATCTCGTACGTGGTCGCGTGCTCGATGACGAAGTCGATGGCCTCCAGCGAGTCGCGCCGCGCGCGCGGCACTCGCGAGCGGAAGTAGGCGAGCATGTCGGGGCTCACCCACGGATAGTGCTTTTCCCAGGCCAGCACGCGCTTGGACATGAGGTCGGGAGCGAAGAACTCGGTGAGCGACGAGGCCACCGCCTCCACCAGGGTCCGCTCGCGCACGAGCTCGACATAGGCGTCGCAGGCGAACCGGACGCCGGGGAGGACCGAGCGGCAGCTCGCCACCTCTTCGCGGTCCAGGCCGACGCCGTCGGCCAGGCGCAGCCAGAGCTCGAGCCCGGCCTCACCGCCCTCGTCGCCGTCATGGTCGCGGATGCGCCGGATCCACATCCGCCGGAATGCGGGATCCTCGGACTTGGACAGGATGATGGCGTCCTTGATGGGAATGCGCGTCTGATAGTAGAAGCGGTTCAGCACCCACTGCTGGAGCTGCGGCTTCGTGAGCCTCCCCTCGTGCATCAGCGCGTGGTAGCGATGGTGGTCGTGGTAGCGCGCCTCGCCTTCCTTGCGCACCCAGGCGATGAAGTCGTCACGCGAGAGCGGGGGCGCCGGCGTCACAGGCGCACCTCCATGCCGTCCCAGGCAATCTCCCACCCGGCCGCCTCCGCGTCCCTCCGCTCCGGCGCATCGTCTCGCAGGACGGGATTGGTATTGTTCACGTGGATGTACACGCGGCGCCGAGCCCGGAGCCCGCGAAGCGCGGCGAGGCTGCCCCCGTCGCCACCCACGGGCAGGTGCGCCATGTCGTCCGCGCGCTTGGTGCCCAGCCCCTGCGCGGGCAGCTCGTCTGGCGACCAGAAGGTGCCGTCGAAGAAGACGCAGTCGGCATCGTCCAGCGCCTCGCGCACGATCGGCGTGAGACCGCCGGCGGCGGGGAAATAGGCCAGCCGGCGCCCGGTGGCGGCCTCGCGAATACGCAGGCCGATATTGTCCTCGGGATCGGGAGCCGCGTGGCGCTCGAGGTGAATCGGCAGCTTGCCCGGCACCGGCACCGCTTCCACCAGGAGTCCGCTCTCGCGTCCGTCCGTGCCCGCCACCATCTCTTCGCGGCCCAGCTTCAGCGGACGCCAGGTCACCTGCTCGGGAAATCGCTCCAGTGTCCGGTAGAGCACATTGCCGTCGGTGAAGCCCCGGCGGACATGCTCGGTGGCGTACACCACCAGCGGATGAGACTCCCGCAGCGAGAGGAGGCCGAGGGTGTGGTCGAGGTCGCCGTTGGTGAGGACGATGGCGTCAATCGGGGAGTGGCGCGGCGCGCGGGGCTGGATACCGGAAAAGCTCTCGATCTGCTGCCGGATCTCCGGCGACGCGTTCAGGAGAAGCCAGCCCGCGCCGTCCGCGGTGACCGCCACCGACTCCTGCGTCCTGGGTGTTGCTGCGATGGTCCCGGCGCGGACACCGCGACAGTTCGGGCAGCCGCAGTTCCACTGCGGGAAGCCGCCTCCGGCTGCCGAGCCCAGCACTCGGATTTGCATGAGGGAGTCCTTGGTAACTCGACCCGATGAGACACGACAGCCCCCGGGCTCAGCCAGCGGCCGAGTGGGGGCTGATCGGAAGCCGGCGCGGCCGGCTAGAAGCGGTCGTCCGGCTCGCGCTCGAAATCGTCCTGGTAAGAGTTGATCTCAGCGTCCATCTTGACCTCGATGAAATCCGGCGCTTCCCAGATCATGAATAGCCTCCTCCGGTATGGGCGGTTAACGGCCCAGAACCTATTGCTCGCCAGGGCCTGTCGCCTGGCTGACCGATACTATCCATAGCCCCCCACCGGCGTCAAGGCTCCGCGTCCGCCCCGGCGAGGAGGCCCCCCCGCCCCCGGCAAAGGCCCCCGCCCCCGGCGAAGGCACTCTCGACCGTGACCGTCCGCCACCGCTTTCGGCTACACTACCGCCGAATCCATCCCCGGGAGGGCACCATGAGGCGATCGGCGGCCACGCTGTTCACGTTGGCGATCCTGACCACGGGGTGCGCAGGCCTCGGCACCCGGAGCTTCCCGGTGGTCGAAACCGGGATCCCCGAGATGCGCCAGGCCCTGGCCGACGGTCGCATCACGTCCCGTCAGATCGTCATCGAATACCTCACGCGGATCGCTCTTTACGAGGATCAGCTCAAGGCAATCATCATGGTGAATCCGAGGGTGCTCGAGGAGGCGGACGCCCGGGATCGCGAGCGCGCTCAGGGTCGGGTACGGGGTCCCCTCCACGGCATCCCCATCGCGCTCAAGGACAATATCCACACCACCGACATGCCGACCACGGGCGGCGCGGTCGCCTTCGAGGGCTACCGGCCGCCCTACGAGGCCACCGTCACCAAGAACCTGCGCGACGGGGGCGCCATCATCATCGCCAAGACGGTTCTCACCGAGCTGGCGAACTGGGTAGCCGGGCCCCCGACGCCCATGCCCGCGAACTACAGCGGCCTCGCCGGCTACGGCCTCAATCCCTACGATCCGCGGCGCGACCCTCGGGACGGCACCAATGACGGGCGCCCCGCGCTGCTCACCGGCGGCTCGAGCTCGGGGATCGGCACCGCGGCCAGCTTCTGGGCGGCCAATGTCGGCACCGAAACGTCGGGCTCCATTCTGAGCCCCGCGAACCAGACCATGCTGGTGGGGATCAAGCCCACGGTGGGCCGGATCAGCCGCTACGGCATCATCCCCATCACCGCCGATCAGGACACCGCCGGTCCCATGGCGCGCACGGTGACGGACGCCGCCATCCTGATGGGCGTGCTGGAGAGTCCCGCGCCCGACCCCAACGATCCCGCGACGCGAGCCTGCCCCGTGCCCTCCAACCGGGACTACACTCCCTTCCTCAAGCGCGACGGGCTCAAGGGCGCGCGCATCGGCATCCCGCGCGCCTTCTACTACGATCGCTATACGCCCCCGGGCGAGACGACGCCGCGCGGCGGTCTCACGCAGGAGCAGGCCGGCGTGATGGCCGATGCGATCGAGGTGCTCCGTCGAGAGGGGGCGGTGATCGTGGACCCGGCGGATATTCCCAGCGTGATCGACCCGGATCCGGCCCAGAACCACGTGGCCTGGGGCCTCTGCTCGGGCGTGCCCGGCGCCAGGGCCACCGACGGCACCTGCTCCATCACGTTCAAGTACGGGATGAAGCGGGACTTCAACGCGTGGCTGCAGTCGCTGGGCCCCAGCGCCCCCGTCAAGAGCCTCACCGAGCTGCGGAACTACAATCTCGGGCGCCCGAGCCGGGGCGCGATCAAGTACGGGCAATCGCAGCTCGACATCTCGGACGACATCGATCTGGTCGGCGATCGCGCGCGCTACGAGGCCGACCGGGCCAAGGACATCGCGCTCGCGGGGACGAAGGGCATTGACGCGGTGATGAAAGCCCAGCGGCTCGACGCCATCCTCTTTCCCGCGGCCACCGGGGCCCTGATCGCATCCCGCCCCGGCTATCCGTCCATCATCGTCCCCTTCGGCCTGATCCAGAACGCGCCCACTCCGGCCTTCCCCGATGGCTTCGCCGCGAAGCCCGCGCCCTTCGGCGTGACCTTCACCGGCATGGCCTGCAGCGAGCCCCGCCTCATCGAGCTGTCCTACGCGTTCGAGCAGGCCACCCGGCGGCGCGTGCCGCCTCCCTCAACCCCGTAGCCCGGAGGACGACTCCCCTGGAACTCGATCCGCAGGCGATGGACCAGACCGCGCTCTACAAGCTCCTCATCGGCTGCGTGGTACCGCGGCCCATCGCCTGGGTCTCGACCGCGGATCTCGCCGGCGTCCGCAACGTGGCCCCCTTCAGCTTCTTCATGGCCATCACCGACGACCCGCCCACCCTCGCCTTCTCGTCCGGCCCGCGCCGGAGCGCCAGCGGGCAGAGCGCCAAGGACACGGTGACGAATTGCAAGGCCACCGGCGAGTTCGTTGTCAACGTGGTGGACGACGACCGCGCCGAGCAGATGAACATGACGTCCGGCGACTACGCGCCCGAGGTGGACGAGTTCACCGTGGCCGGGCTGGAAGGAGCGCCGGGCGTACGGGTCAAGGCGCCCCGCGTGGCGGACGCGCCGATCAGCATGGAGTGCCGGCTCACCCGGATCATTCCCGTCGGCAACGGCCCCCACAATCTCGTCCTCGGGGAGATCGTCTACTTCCACGTGCGCGAGGATCTCTACGATGCCGCCAGCGGCCGCATCGACCTGCACCGGCTGCGCCCGGTGGGCCGCCTGGCGGGAAACCTCTACAGCCGCGTCCATGACATCTTCGAGATGAAGCGCCCGACGGCCGACTATCGAGGCTAGCGTCGCGAGGGCCGGACGCCATCTCCGGCCTTGTTCCCGGCTTCGTCCCCGGCCTTGTCCCATAGCCGGAGCCCTCCGCGATACGCGTTGTCATTGGAGCCCGCCCGGGCGCCGGGGGGAAGCGCCTTGAGCTTCTTCACGTTCCCGCCCCCGATGACTACCTCGTCGGGCAGGAGCGCCGCGGAGAGAAGCTCCACCACGCGCTCGACATGCCGGCGCCACTTCTTCTTCCCCATCCGCTTGAGTCCCCGCGTGCCCAGGTAGTCCTCGAAGGTGCTCTTCCGGTACGGCAGATGGGCGAGCTCCATCGGCTCGATTCGCCCCTGGCTCACCATGGCCGAGCCAAGCCCGGTCCCCAGGCCGAGGAAGAGCATGCGTCCCCCGTGGTAGCTCCCCAGCGCCTGCATGGCGGCGTCGTTGATGAGCTTGACCGGGCACTTGAAGGCCGCGCGATAGTCGAAGGCTTTCCAGCCGCCGCCAAGGTTGATGGGGTCCTCGACCAGCTTCCCCCGCAGGACGGGCGCGGGGATCCCCAGCGACACCGCCTCGTAGCGCCAGTCCTTCGCGGCGGCGCGGACGCCCGCCACCATCGCCGCCGGAGTGAAGGTCGGCCCGGAAGGGAACTTCTGGACCTGGCGGGCACCGGCGCGATAAACCTTCACGTTGGTGCCGCCGACGTCGATGACGAGGATTTTCATGCTCGCGCTCGGAGGGGATCATATCGTATCGGGCGAGCGCGCGGAGGCGGGGCGCAACGCGGCTCCCGGAGCCTTCGCCCCGAGAGCCGCGAGCGAGCGTGAAGCGAGTTACTTCGGCGCGATCTGGATGGAGCTGGCGACCTTGTGGCCGTCCCGCTCCTGGTAGCTGGCCTTCACGTCAGCCCCGGGCGTGAGCGCCTTCCGGTCCACCTTGGCGGTGGCCGGAATCATCAGCGTGGTCCCGTTGTCGAGCGTGATGGACTTGCCCGCGGGATCCACCGCCTGCACCGTCCCGGTGACCTCGGCGGCCTGCACGCCGGCCAGGCTCCCGAGCACGAGGGCGATGGCCAGGGCTCCGAACATCCCTACCTTCAGAAGCTTGCTCATGTGGTTCCTCCTGTCTGGATGTCTTGAGGGTGGCGCGCCGCTCCTCGCCGCGGCCACCTCTTACGCCAAGCGCGATCCTACGCAACCGCGGTGCCAGCCCGAGAGCGGCCCCGCGATGCGTGGGATTTGCGTAGATTCGACTCGATCCGGTGCCCTTGCCGCACCGAAAGCTGGCGCGAGCGCGGTGGCCGCTGGAGGCGGCGAGAGAACTTACTCGGTCCGGCATGCAAGCCTTACATGCTGCGCGAATAGGATCGGTCGTCGTATCATGGAGGTAATGGCGCACGCGTCGCGCTTCGTACGCTCGGTCGGGGCGGCCGCGGTCATGCTCGTCATCCTGATTACCGTCGGATGCGCCGGATCATGGCTCCGTGAGCCACCGCCCGAGCGGGTGCTCGACGAGATCCTTCCCGCCTCGGTGCAAGTGGTGCTCGAGCAGCAGGAGGGACGGACGTTCCGCAGCGCCTCCGGCGTGGTCGTGGCCGCCCGTTCCGCCACCAGCGGTCCCAACTGCTTCATCCTCACCAGCGGCCACACATTCCTGGGCGGGGGACGTACCAAGGAAATCCGCGTTCTTTTCCGCCGCCACGAGGGATCCGGGACACGCGCCTCCGCGACCCTGCTTGCCGTCTCCAACACCGACCAGCTCGATCTCGCCCTGCTCGGCACGCGAAGCGCGTTCTGTCCCGTGGCCCGGCTGGGGCGCGGGGCGCTGCTCGGCGAGTCGGTCTGGCTGGTGGCCTTCCCGTGGGGGCGCGAGCTCACCGTCTCGCGCGGGGTCATCAGCCAGGTCCGGCGTTCCGAGCCCGCCCCCGGCGCCGGCCGGCTCATGGTGGACGCGACCGTGAGCTACGGCGCCAGCGGCGGCGGCGTGTTCCGCGCGCGCGGGGGCGAGCTCATCGGGCTGGTGGAGGGCTATGCCACCGCCCGCGTCGCCTTCCAGGGAGCCGCCTCCCCCGCGCATGTGGACGTGCCGGTGGCGGGCCAGACCTTTCTGACGCCGGCCACCGATCTCCAGGAATTCCTGCGCGAGAATCTCCCCGGGCGATCCGCCGACGAGACTGTCATCTCGCGCTAGCGCCCTTCACACTCTCCCATGCTCATCGACGAGGGGATCGACGCGTTCTGGCAGTACGCGCGGCAACGGGTTCCCGCGCCGCCCGAGTGGATCGGACGGCTCGACCGGGAAACTGCGTATCGCGTCCAGCTCGGTGTCCTCGCGCAGCACGTGCGCGCGGGCGACCGTCACGCCGGCTGGAAGGTCGGGCTCACCTCCAAGGCGATGCAGGTCCAGCAGCGCGTGCACGAGCCCGTGTTCGGCTTCCTTCTCGCCAGCGGCGACCGATCCAGCGGCGTGCGCATCCCCTTCGCCGAGCTCATCAATCCCGGCTTCGAGAACGAGCTCTGTCTCACCGTGGGGCGCACCCTGCGCGGTCCCGGCATCACCACGGAGCAGGCCGCCGCGGCGCTCTCCGCCGTCGCCCCCGCCTTCGAGATCATCGAGAAGCGCGGCGACTTCGCCGCCGATCTCAATGTCAGCCTGGCCGACAACGCGCAGCAGCGCTTCTTCGTGACGGGCCCCGCGGTGCCGGTGCCGCCCGGCGCCGACCTCGCCGCGGTGTCGGTCGAAGTTCACGTGAACGGCGCCGCCGTCGAGCGCGCGCTGGGCCGCGAGGTGCTCGGCACGCCGGCGGCCTCGGCGGCATGGCTCGCGAACAAGCTCGCCGAGTTCGGGCTCGCGCTCGAGGCCGGCATGCGCATCATGTCCGGCTCGTTCACCAAGCAATACCCGCTCGCCGCCGGCGACCGGATCGAGGCGCGCTTCGTCCCGATCGGCACGGTGATGGCGGAATTTCCCTAGCTTCGCTGTGTAATTTCTGCGCCTCCTGCCGCTCGGCGTCCATCCCGGGTGACCAGCGCGGTCAGCCGGCGGCCCCCTCCCGGCCCCCGCGACGAGTTTCGGCCATCCAAGGCGCCTCGGGGACCCCCTGGCACATGCCTTGCTGTACTCGCCACCCATGGCTCTTGCTCTGGTCCCGTCCTCGGCAAAGACGCGCCGCCGGCCCCGTTTGCGCCGCATCGCGCTCGACGCGGGCGTGGCGGCGGATGCGGCCCAGCTCCGCTACGTCTCCGACGCGCGCCCAGGGCTTCAGCGGATCCGGCACGGTCGGTCGTTTCGCTATGTGAGCGCCGACGGCGAGCCGGTTCACGATCTCCCCACCTTGCGGCGCATCCGGAGCCTCGCGATCCCGCCTGCCTGGACCGAGGTGTGGATCTGCCCCGTGGCTCACGGGCATATCCAGGCGGTGGGGCGCGACGCGCGCGGGCGGAAGCAGTACCGCTATCACGCGCGCTGGCGGGCGGTGCGTGACGAGGCCAAGTTCGACCGCGTCATCGAGTTCGGGCGCGCGCTGCCGGCGATCCGCGAGCGGGTGGAGAAGGATCTGGCGCTTCCCGGCCTCTCGCGCGAGAAGGTGCTGGCCGGCGTCGTCCGCCTGCTCGAGATGAGCCTGATTCGCGTCGGCAACGTCGAATACGCGCGTGAGAACCGCTCCTACGGGCTGACGACCCTCCGCACCCGCCACGTCACCGTGGAGGGCACGCGACTCCGCTTCGAGTTCCGGGGCAAAGGCGGCAAGCGCCACACGGTAGACGTGAGCGATCGCCGCCTCGCCGCGGTGGTGCGACGCTGTCAGGATCTGCCCGGCCACGAGCTCTTCCAGTACCTGGACGAGGAGGGGCAGCGACAGTCCATCGACTCGGCGGACGTCAATGAATATCTGCGGGACATCGCGGGCGAAGACTTCACCGCCAAGGACTTCCGCACCTGGGGCGGCACCGTGCTCGCGGCGCTCGCCCTGGCCGGGCCCGACCCCGAGAATGGCGAGGCGCGGCGCCGCCTCAGCGCGGCGGTGAGCACGGTGGCGGGGCGCCTCGGCAATACGCCGACGATCTGCCGCAAGTGCTATATCCATCCGGACGTGATCGCCGCGCACGTGGAGGGCAGCCTCGAGGCCGGCCTCAGTGGCCGCGACGGGAACGGTCTGAGCGCGGACGAGGCGGCCGTTCTCAACCTGCTGGAGCGGCGGGCGGCGCGGAAGACCTAGCGCTACCGGCGGCGCGGGCCGCCTGTCCGTGGAACCCGACGGGGTTCGCCACGGAGATGCTAGGATCCGCCTATGCCGGGCCTCTCCCCGTTCGATCAGCATCGCTATGTGAGCCTCGCGACCTTCCGGCGGTCCGCGGCCGAGGTGAGGACGCCGGTCTGGTTCGCGGCCAGCGGCGACCGCCTCTATGTCTTCAGCGCGGCAGACTCGGGGAAGCTCAAGCGACTCCGGCATTCCTCGCGCGCGCGCATTGCGCCCTCCGACGTGCGCGGCAATATCCAGGGTGACTGGCGAGATGTGACCGCCCACATCGTCACCGACCCCGTCACGATCCAGCGGGCGCACGCCGCGATGCGGACCAAGTACGGCTGGCAGCTCAGGCTGGCCGACCTCGCCGCCCGGCTGACGGGGCGCATCCGGCGCCGGGCCTGGATCGAGATCCAGGGCTGACCCCAGGCCCACGATGAAATTCAGCAACTTCCTCTTCCCCGCCGCCATGGATCCGGCCCAGGACGGCCGGATCATCCAGGAGACCCTCCGCGAAGCGCGGCTCTGCGACGAGCTGGGGATGGAGATGCTGTGGCTGGCGGAGCACCACTTCGATGGCATCTGCGCCTACGTGGATCCGGTGGCCTTCGCGGCGGCGCTGGCGGCGAGCACGGAGCGCATCCGCATCGGCTTTGCCGTGGCCCAGATGTCGCTCCACCATCCGATCCGCATGGCCGAGCAGATGGCGCTGATCGACAATATCAGCCGCGGGCGCCTGCTGGTGGGGCTCGGGCGCGGCACCGCCTACAACGTTTACGACTATCAGGGTTATGGGATCGATCCGGCCGAAGCGCACGAGCGCCTCATCGAGTCCGAGGAGATCATGCTCCGGGCGTGGACGACCGAGAACTACGAGCACCGGGGGAAGTTCTGGAGCCTGCGCCTCCCGCTCCTCCGCCCCCGCCCCTATACCCGGCCGCATCCGCCCATCATCCGCGCCTGCGCCAGCGAGGAGGCGACGCTGGAGATGGCGCGCGCCGGACGACCCTTCCTGATGAACGTCCAGAGCAACGCGGTGACCCGGCATCGCATGGAGCTCTACCGGCGGACGATGCGCGAGTCGGGATTCGACGAGCCCACCGTCGTCCGCAATGTCGCCGACACCTGGATCTGGCGCAATATTTTCGTCGCCGAGACCGACGCCGAGGCCGAGCGCCTGGCGCTGCCCGCCTTCCAGACCCAGGCGGAGTTCCGGCAGACCATGCGCCGGCGCATCTACGAGGAGCAGGGCGTCCTGCTGAAGCCGGAGGTCACGCCGGCCGCCCGCAGCGACCCCCGCCACTCGCTCCTGTGCGGCTCCCCCGGCACCGTGGCGGACGCCATCGCCGAGATCGACCGGATCGGCGTGGGCGGGCTCATCCTGGTCTTCCGCATCGGTCCCATGCCCTACGAGGTCGCGGAGCGCAGCATCCGCCTCTTCATGCAGAAGGTCGCCCCGGAATTCCGCGACCTCGCGTCCTAGGGCGCCGCGGGCCGCTCACCGTCTCCCTATCGTCAGCGCCGACGCCACCACATCTCCATCGAGCACGACCGCGTGGAGATCCCTCCCGTCCTCGCCGTCGGACAGGAGGCGAACTCTCGAGGTGGTCCGGCCCCCCACCCGCACCACCGGATTCCCTCCCGCATGGCGCCGCGTATCGGTGACGTCAACGTCCTGCACCCCGTGCATCCACAGCGTGGGCCCGCCGCCGGCGGGCGGCATGGCGCGCAGGGACCGCACGTGTACGCCTCGCGCGTCGTCGAGCACCACCGCCGGACGCGCGTCCGGCTGCGCGACGCTAAGGTCCAGACCGTCCGCGGTGAGACCGGCGACATGCCGGCAGTAGAGCCCATAGGCAGGGAGGTCGCCGAACATGGCGGCGTCAGGATATTTGGCCTCCATCTCCGGCATGTCCAGGGAGGCCGGGGCTACCCGCATCCCGCCGGTGGCCTGGATCCGGATGTTCTTCAGCGAGATCCGGCCGACCGGCAGGCCGGGAACGCCGGTGATGGAGGAGCCACCCGAGGCCCCGGTCGCCGACACATTCGAGATCGAGACGTCCCGCAAGGCGCCCTCGGTCCCGGGCGCCTGGGCCCGGCCGCGCCGGCCGAGCCGGACGAAGATGGGCGCACGGACATTGGTCATCCGGATATTGGAGACGACCACCCGCTCGAGGGTCCCGCCATCCACCGACTGGAGCGAGACACCCGCGCTCAGCTCGCCCTTCCATGCATGCGGCCGGCCCACGATGGTGCAGTCGCGAAACGTGATGTCCCGGAAGTCGCCGGTCGATTCCGTTCCGAGCTTGAGCGCATTGTGCATGGTGACCAGGTGACAGCCGGTCACCGTCACGTGCTCCGTGGGCCGCCGCTCCCCCAGCGCGAAGCTCGACTTGAGCACCACCGCATCGTCGCGCGTCTCGATGTGGCATCCCACGATCCGCACGTTCCGGCAGCAATCGGGATCGATGCCGTCCGAGTACCCGTTGAGGATCTTGACGCGGAGGATATCGACTCCCTCGCATCCCAGGAGACTGATACCGTAGTTGGGGGAGTTCGCGACGGTCAGATCACGAATCTCGACGCGTCGGCATTCCCTGAGCGCAATGGGCTTGGGTCCGTCGCGCGACGTCCGGTTCCCATCGATCCGGCCCGGCCCGAGAATGCGGACATGCGATACGCCCCGTCCCTGGAGGAGGGCGAAATTGAAGTCCCTGGTCTCGAGGTCGGTGAACGTCTCGTATCCGGGCTCCTCCGGGGGATCGAAGTCGTTCTTGTCCGGGCTGGCGAGAAGCGTGGCCCCGGCATCGAGCCGAAGCGCGACGTGACTGCGCAGGCGAAGGGTGCCCGAGACGTAGTCGCCCGCGGGCAGGCTGACCGTTCCCCCCGAGCGCGCGGCGGCGTCAATCGCCGCCTGAATGGCGCGGGTGTCCTTCGTCCGGCCGTCTCCCGTGGCCCCATGATTGCGCACGTCGAAGAGCGCCGCCGCTTCGGCCGCCAGGCCGCGCCCCAGCAGCAGAGGCGCGGCCAGCACCCCCGCGCGCCGGAGGAACGATCGACGGGATTCATGCATGATGACCCTCGAGAGGCAAGGGCTGTACCACCTGAGCAACCCACCGACAAGTCCTTGTGAGATGGCAGCTTTTTTCGCGAGGCTGTCTTGACCATGGGCTCCGTAACCGCCCGGATGGACTTGCTCACCCGGTAAAATGGTATCCTGACGTCACCAGCGCGGAAGAGTTCGAAGACCAGCACGCTGCGACGGGGGGACCTAGCAGGGTACCGATCGGACGCTCACGGGGGGCCGCCAATGGCGCGCAAACCAGTTTTGGAGTTCGACGCGAAGGCGTTTCTGACACGAGCCAGCACCGGGCGGAGTGTCTCCACCTACCGCAAGAAGCAGGCCGTCTTCACCCAGGGCGATCCCGCCGACGCCGTCTTCTATCTCGACCGAGGCCAGATCAAGCTGACCGTGGTCTCGGAGCGCGGGAAGTCCGCGGTGGTGGCGATTCTCGGACGCGGGGACTTCTTCGGCGAGGGGTGTCTCGCCGGTCAAGTGGTTCGCATGGCCACCGCGATGGCGATGACCGAGGTGTCGGTGGTGCGGATCGAACGCCAGGCCATGATGAACCTCGTCCACGAGCGAACAACCTTCTCCGAGCGCTTCATGGCGCACCTGCTCGCCCGCAATGTGCGCTTCGAGGAAGACCTGGTGGATCAGCTCTTCAATTCCAGTGAGAAGCGGCTGGCCCGGGTTCTGTTGCTCCTGGCCCGTTTCGGCAAGGAAGGGATGACCGAACCGGTGATACCAAAGATCAGCCAGGAGGTGCTGGCGGAGATGGTCGGCACGACCCGCCCGCGGATCAGCGGGTTCATGAACAAGTTCCGGAAGCTCGGCTTCATCGACTACAACGGCGGCTTGCACATTCATAGCTCCCTGCTCAACGTCCTGCTGCACGGGTAAGGCCGCGGAGTGTCTCGTCCTGGACACTTTTCCGTGTTCCGGACGGAACAGACTTTTTTCCCGGCCAGGCGTATTCAGTATGAGCATGGGGCAATTGACCGGACACAATTCCCCCCTGGGCGGCGTGAGGGTCCTCCTCGTGGAAGACCATGAGATGGTCCGCGAGGTCATCACCCACCTGCTGGTGGAATTCGGCGCGAAGGTGACGGCCACCACCGGGGTCGCGGAGGCCCTCGAGGTCTTTGCGCGAGAGCGCCCCGACGTGGTGCTCTCGGACATCGAGATGGCCGACGAGGACGGCTTCGCATTGATCCGGAAGCTCCGTGCCTTGCCGCAGGAACGCGGGGGAAAGACACCCGCGGCCGGCCTCACTGGATGTAGCTCGGCCGAGGATCGGGCCCGCGTGTTGCAAGCGGGCTTCCAGTGCTACCTGGCCAAGCCGGTGGACGCGAAGATGCTGGTGCACGCCGTGGCCGTTCTGGCCTCTCGAACGGTGGCCGCGACCTCCGCAGCCCGCTGACGCCCGCCTCGACTCGCAGGTCCGCGGCGGCGCCGGCCCTTAGGCTGTCCTGAATACGCGGGCCGTCAGGCCATTGCCCCTCGGCACGGCGCTCCTTCAGCGCGTCGAACGTCCCTCAGCCCTTCATCACCTTGGCGTAGGCGTCGAGCCTCGGCAAGATGGTCTCGCGTCCCTCGCAGGGGAGCCCGAATATCACCCGCTGCACGCCGGCCGCGGCGAGCGCGTCCAGCGCTTCCCGCTTCGGCGGCGCGAAGAAGATGGAGACCGGCGCGGATCCGGGATCGCGCCCCGCCTTCCGGAGCCGCTCGCGCAGCTCGGGAATACGCGCCACCGGGTTCACGTGGGGGCGCAGGATGGGCATCCAGCCGTCGCCGAACTCCACCACCCGATCGAAGGTCGTCGCTCCATCGCCGCCGATGATGATGGGCGGATGCGGCTTCTGCAGGGGCTTGGGATCGCTCCAGATCCGGTCGAAGCGCACGTAGTCGCCGCCGAAGGTCGCCTCGCGGCTGGTCCAGATCGCCTTCATGGCGAGCACGCGCTCCCGGAGCACCTTCCAGCGGGTCTTCCAGGCCGTCCCGTGGTTCTCCATCTCCTCGGCGTTCCAGCCGCCGCCGATGCCGAAGAGCACGCGGCCGCCGGAGAGGCGATCGAGCGTGGCCACCTCCTTGGCGGTGGTGATGGGGTCGCGCTCGATGACGAGGCAGATGCCGGTGCCGAGCTTCAGGCGCTTGGTCGCCCCCGCCACCGCCATGAGGGCCACGAAGGGATCATAGGCGGACCAGTACTCGCGGGGCAGGTCGCCGCCCCCCGGCCAGGGGCTCCGGCGGATCGCGGGAATGTGCGTGTGCTCGGGAAACCACACCGACTCGAAGCCCCGCTCCTCCAGCGCGCGACCCAGCTCATCGGGAGCCATCGAGTATTCGGTCGGGAACATGACGACGCCATGGTCCATGCGAGCCTCCTTGGCTTGGGCGGCGATAGCATACGTCAAAGCCGGACGCACCGCACGAGAAGTGTCGGAAACGCTTACACTTGTGCCGGCTCGAACGCGAGCGCCGTCGCAACCCCCAGCCCCACAACGAGTGATATATACTTGCGGGAGTGGCTCGTCCTTTGCTCACTGGTACCCAGATGTCTGATCCCCTGGTCACCATTGTCGTCGTGCCACGAGAGCGGTTCGGTGTTACCCGCCGGTCGCTGGAAGCGATCTACGCGAACACCCCCGGGCCGTTCCATCTCGTGTACGTGGACGGCGGCTCTCCGGCCTCCATCCGCCGCTATCTTGCCGACGAGGCTCGCGCCCGCGGGTTCACCCTCGTTCGTACCGACCGCTACCTCGTTCCGAACGAGGCCCGGAATCTGGGCCTCCGCCACGCGCGGACGCGATACGTGGTGTTCATCGACAATGACGCGGTGCCGGCGCCGGGATGGCTCGACAAACTCGTCGAGTGCGCGGAGACGACGGGCGCCTGGATCGTGGGCCCGCTGTACTTCATCGGCGAGCCCGAGGACGAAGACATCCACATGGCGGCGGGCGATGCCCGCATCGAGGTACGGCCGACGGGGCGGTGCTTTGTCGAGCGCCACCGCTTCGCGGGCAAGCGCCCCGCCGACATCCGGAAACACCTCGTGCGGATGCCCTGCGAGCAGGTCGAGTTTCACTGCATGCTCGTGCGCGCGGAGGCCTTCGAACGGCTTGGGCCCCTCGACGAAGCCCTGCTCAGCGTCGCCGAGCATACCGACCTCTGCATGCTCGCCCGGCGAGAAGGCGGTGCGGTGTACTTCGAGCCCGGCGCGACGGTGACCTACATCACCAGCGGGCGATTCAGCTGGTCGGATTCTGCGTATTACTTTCGCCGGTGGAGCCACGCTTGGAACGAGTCGTCCATCGAGCACTTCCGCGGGAAGTGGGAGCTCCCTCTCGGCGAAGCCGGCATGAAGGCGGTGTCTCGGTGGTCGGAGGCGCATCGCCACATCCCCCTGCAGCCGACCCTGCGCAAGCTCGAGCACGTGTTCGGCTGGCGCTGGGGCCGCTGGCTCGGGCACTCGGTGCTCCTCGGCCTCGAGCGGCGCCTCAATCGCTGGTGGGTACGGCCGCCGCACGTCCCCCGCGAGGTGCCGTCCCCGGGGCGGGCGCCCGCGGGCCGCTGACCTTTCATTGCACCTCTACGCTCAGACCAACCTGCAGCTCTATCGTCAGCTTGCCGCGGACGGTTATGCGGCCCCTGACCTGGGGACGGTGGCCGCTGCCTACGAGCTCGGTCTCCGGCTCTTCCCCGGTACCTACCGCGGCTCCGGCAAGCCGTTTCTCGCTCACCTCGTCGGCACCGCCAGCGTGCTCGCCTCGTTGCGCGCGCGGACTCCCCTGGTCGTGACCGGGCTCCTCCACGCCGTCTACACCCACGGCGAGTTCGGCAATGGCTGGCTCGGTATCTCCGACCGCAAGCGAGCGGAGGTTCGCCGCGCCGTGGGCGAGGAGGTGGAGGAGCTCATCGCGGCGTACACGCGGCTCCGTTGGCCGCACGGCACAGCCTCGGTGGTCCGCAACCGTCTCGATACGCTGACCGCGATGGAGCGAGACGTGCTGCTCGTCCGCCTCGCCAACGAGCTGGAGGATCTCCTGGACCTGGGCATCCTGTATCACGCCAACGGGGAGCGCCGGCGGGCGCGCATGCATAGCGATCTCCCCGCCGCCGCCGCGCTGGCCGAGCAGCTCGGCTTCCCGGCGCTCGCGAAGAATCTCACCGAGGCCTCCGCTGAGATCGCGGGCGCCGAGATCGCCCCCGGGCTCCAGCGCGCGGATTCGGAGTCCCTCCGGATCCCGTTCGCCTCCCATCGTCTCCGCCTGCGCGTTGCCCTCAGCCACCTCCTCGCTCGTCACCCCTGGCGCTGAGCCCGATCGCGGTCAGCACTCGGAATTTTCTGCGCCGGCGCGACGGGCGCCGATCAGCTCGTAGAGCCGCTCCTGCGAGCGCACGGCGGGCCGGCCGTCGGGCCGGATCCGCTCCGAGGTGCCGTCGGGGAGGATGCGGCGCGCCTTCACGTTGTCGGCGAGCTGGGTCTCGAGGAGCTGGCGGATCTCCCCGTGCAGGCCGGAGTCCAGGACCGGGAAGGCGGTCTCGACACGCCGGTCGAGGTTGCGGGTCATCCAGTCCGCCGAGGCCAGCAGGTATTCGCCCTCCCCGCCGTTCTCGAAGTAGTAGATGCGCGCGTGCTCGAGGTAGCGGTCCACGATCGAGATGACCCGGATGTTCTCGGAGAGATCCGGCACCTCGGGACGGAGGCAGCAGATCCCGCGAACGATGAGGTCGATCCGCACCCCGGCCGCGCTGGCCGCGTACAGCTCCAGGATGAGGCCCCGATCGACGAGCGCGTTCATCTTGGCGATGATGCGCGCGGGGCGGCCCGCGCGGGCATGCTCGGCCTCGCGGCGGATGCGCTCCACGAAAGCATCGCGCATCGCGCTGGGCGCGAGGATCAGGTGGTGGAACCCCGTGGGGCGCGCGTAGCCGGTGAGCAGGTTGAAGAGCTGGGTCAGGTCCTCGCCGAACTCGCGCCGGCTGGTGAAGAGCCCGACGTCGCTATAGATCCCCGCCGTCCGGACGTTGTAGTTGCCGGTGGCGAGGTGGCAGTACCGCCGGATGCCGTCGGCCTCCTGGCGGACGACGAGGCAGGCCTTGCCGTGGGTCTTGTACCCCGGGAACCCGTACACGACGTGCGCGCCCACTTCCTCCAGCGCGCGGGCCCAGTGAATGTTGGCCTCCTCGTCGAAGCGCGCCTGGAGCTCCACGAGCACCGCCACCTCCTTGCCGTTCTCCACCGCCGTCTGGAGCGCGTGGGCGATGGGCGAGGCGGGGCTGACCCGGTAGAACGTCATCTTGATGGCCAGCACCTTGGGATCGATGGCGGCCTGCTGCACGAACCGGGTCACGCTCTCGAAGCTCTGGTACGGATGGTGGACGAGGATGTCACGCGCCCGGATGGCGGCCCAGAGATCGGAGGCGTCCTCGAGCTCGGGCACCGGGTGCGGCGGCCGCGGCGGATATTTGAGCCGCGGGATGTCGAGCGCGGCATAGAGCTGCAGCAGATCCGAGAAGGCCGCGAAGCCGGCCCCCTCGTAGACGTCCCCCGCCAGTAGCTCGAGCTCGTCGAGCAAGAGGGCCAGGATCTCCGGCGGCAGATCCCCGTCGTGCTGGAGTCGCACCGCGTCGCCCAGCCGGCGCTCGCGCAGGCTCCGCTCGATGCCGCTGAGAAGATCCGAGGGGCGGGTGGGAAGGTCGGGAAGATATGCGTCCCGGGTGACCCGGATGGCGTGACTGGAGACGATCTCGAACCCGTTGTAGATGGTGGGGAGGTGCAGCCGGATCACGTCCTCGAGGAGCATGAACGAGCGCTTGCCGTCCGGGTCGGGCAGGGCGATGAACCGCGGCAGGGCCTGGTCGGGGATGTGGATCACCGAGAGCTGGCTGTGCGGAAAGGGAGACGGCGCGGTCGGGCGCATCGACACCACCAGGCACAGCGAGCGGTTGCCGAGGTAGGGGAACGGATGTCCGGGGTCCACCGCCAGCGGCGTCACCACCGGCAGCAGGGTGCGGCGGAAATAGTCCTCGAGGAAGCGCTGCTGCTCCTCGCTGATCTCCTTCGGACGCTGGAGGAGAATGCCCTCCGCGGCCAGGAGAGGCTGGATGTCCTGGAGGAAGGTGTGGTGCTGGACGCCCACCAGCTCGTGCACCCGGCCCGACAGCGCGGCCATCGTCTGGAGCGGCGTGAGCCCATCGGGAGACGGGGTCTGGTCCCCCTCCCGGATGCGCCGCTTGAGGGCGGCCACGCGGACCATGAAGAACTCGTCGAGATTCGAGCTGAAGATCGAGAGGAATCGCAGGCGCTCCAGGAGCGGCACGCTCGGATCCTGCGCTTCCTCGAGGACACGCCGGTTGAACTCCAGCCACGACAGCTCCCGGTTCACGAACCTATCGGAGTCCATGCAAGTTCCTCTTCCTGGTTTCCCGGAGCAATACGCCGTCCCGCACTCCTCGGGTGCAGACCACGAGACGCAGATATCCGCCGCTGATCATGACGTCCTCGATCACCATCGCCCCCGCCAGAATGATGTCGGCGCGCTCGGACTTGAGGCCCCGAAGCTTCTGCCGCCCTCGGGAGGACAGCGCCTCCAGCCGCTCGCGAATGGCGGTGACGTCCGACTGCTGCAGCGCGAGCCCGTGCCGGTGCTTGCGCTCTCCCGGATTGGCGCGCAGGTGCATGCTGGCGATGGTGCGAATCGTTCCCCCCAGGCCGACCAGGATCTCGCCGCGGTCAGCGGGCGGCAGGGCGCTCCGGAGGCGCTCGCGGATCTGGGTGCGAAGGTCGCGGAGCTCTCGCGGCGTGGGCGGATCGTGCCTCAGGAAACCCCGGGTCACCCGCACCGATCCGAGCGGCAGGCTCGCGGTCGAGACCACGCGGCGGCGCCGGATCCGGCTGAGCTGGAGGCTCGCGCCCCCCAGATCCGCCACCACGCCCTTGCGGAAGGACAGGCTCTCGAGCGCCGCTTCCGCGCCCAGGCGCGCCTCGTCCCGCTCGCTCAGCACCTGGACCTCGATGCCTTCATTCCGCCGGAGGGGATCGAGGAGTCGATCCCGGTTGCGCGCGTCCCGGACGGCCGAGGTCGCGATGGCCACGATCCGTGGACCTTCTCCGTGAGGCGAGAAGCGCTTGAAGAATCGGTGAACCGCCCGCAGGGTCTTGGCGATGGCCCGCCTCGGCAGCGTCCCCGGGGCGCCCCCTCCCAGTCGGGTCGGTACCCGCTCCTCCACGAGAATCCGGAAGCCGGAGGTCGGCCGGATCTGCGCGAGGAGAAATCGAACGGCGGTCGAGCCGAGATCGACGATGGCCACGAGGTCCGACGTGGGGCTGCCATCAACTCCGGCTCCGTTCGATCGTGCCACCGACTCATCGCCTCACATGGGAAAAGGGCTCGGATTGGGGGACGGGCCCTCAGCGTACCATGAGCCCCGGCCGGGCGGCCGGGAGGCTATCGAGCGGCTAGAGACCTTAAGATTCGCGGCTTTACGAACCAGCTGAGCCGCCCGGGCACCGACGGCCCGTCGGGCAGGTGGACGAGCGCCGCCCCGCCCTTCTTGAAGGCGAAGCGGTCGTCTCCCTGATGCATTCCCAGCAGGTGCGCGAGGAGACCGGACAGGGCGGGCTCATGACCCACGAGGGCGATGGTCATGTCCGGGCGGTACTTCTTCAGCGCGATCACCAGGAGATCCACGTCGTCCTGCCCGAGGGCGGGCTCGATCCTCGGCGTCACCCGCTTGAACGCGGCGGCGGCGATATCGGCGGTCGCACGCGCCCGGATGAACGGGCTCGTCAACAGGACATCGGGCCGCCCGGCGAGTCGAGCGAGTCCGCGGGCCGCCCGCCGGAAGCGGGCGCGGCCTCTCCGGGTGAGTGGCCGGTCCTGATCGCGGAGGCCCGGCGCGCCGGCGGGGACGGCGGGGGCATGGCGGATCAGGAGGAGATTCATCGGGCGCTAGGGCATGAGGGGGGCGCTCCAGAGCGTCCGGCCACGGCGGTCGAGCTTCGGCCACTCCTCGAAGAACGCGGCGCGGGTCTTCTTTCGACGCCGGCACTGCCGCTCGAGAAGCTGCTGCTCGAGCGCGTGCGACGCCTCGCGCCGTCCCATGATGTCATGGAGATACTCTTCGAGTATCACGGCGTCCTGGTGTTCACCAAGAATGTCTTGCACCGTTTTCGCCTGGTCGAGGAATCGCTCGCCGGGCTTGCCGGCGGCGGCCCGCACCAGCTCGGCGGCATAGCGCGCCCGCTTCACCCGGATCCGGATCGCGTGCAGATCACCGGCGCTCGGGTGGCCGGACAGCGCCTTGACCGCGCGGCGGAGCTTCTTGAACTCGGCGGCGGCGGCGACGAGCAGCGAGAGGCCCGTCGAGGCGATGGGGGGCTTGGACAGGGACGCGTCCAGGCGGGTCAAGAGCCGGCCGTATCGGGCGCCGCCGAGAACTCCACGCAGGCTCGCCCGGGCCTTGGTGCGGGCGGCATCGAGGCGGCGGAGCAGCGTCGGGCCCATCCGCCGCTCGGCGCCCTCCAGGGCGGTGAGATCGGAGGCCAGGTACGAGCGGATCACGTCGAGGTCGCGGGCGGTTCCGAGAGCGGTGCCGAGCCAGTCGAGCTCGCGCCGGAGGCCTTTCACCCACTTCGCGTCGAACAGCGGGCGGCTGGCCCGGAGCACCGCCCGCAGGCGCCGGACGGCCACCCGCATCTTGCGCAGATCGTCGGGATCGCGGCCTCGCCGGGCGCCGGCCGCGGCGGCGCGCAGGCCCTCGACCTGGGCATGGAGGGTCGAAAGCACGAGATCGAGGCTGGCGTTCTTGCCCGGCATTGCGGCGGCGCCCCGACACCGGCGGGGCAGGCGGACGGTACCATGCGCCAGCGTCCGGCTGCCACTTCAAAGAACCGTCGCTCAGCTCACCAGCGCGTCGGGGGCGCGCGCGAGCCGGACCGGCGCCCCCACGATACGGACCAGCTTGACCGCGGCCAGAATGCGGATCACCACCCACGACGGATCGAACTCGAGCCGCTGCATGCTGAACTTCGGCGCGCGCGGGTGGGCATGGTGATTGTTGTGCAGGCTCTCGCCGCCGGTCAGCCAGGCGAGCACCCGCGAGTTGTAGGCGGTATTGTCGAAGTTCTTCGCGCCTCGCCAGTGACCCAGGCCGTTGATCAGCGGGGCCAGCACGAACACGTACAGGACCGCGTGGACGGCCGCGGCGGCCAGGCCGACCCAGACGCCGAACACCAGGCACAGCAGTCCGATGCCGACCGCGAGGCCGCTCAGGCCCCGGGAAAAGATGGTGCGATCCAGCCAGTCCTCGGGAATGTCCGGCGCGAACGTCCGGATGGTCTCGGGATTGCGCGCCTCGCGCATGTAGTAGAAGACGTTCCAGAACTGCACGTTCCAGAAGCCCAGCAGCCGCGGGCTGTGCGGATCACCTTCCCGATCCGTGAAGGTGTGATGCTTCCGATGCACGGCGACCCATTCCCGCCGGCTCTGACCGGTGGTGAGCCAGAGGCAGACCCGAAAGACCACGTCCACGGCCGGGTGGAGCTGTAGCGCACGGTGCGCCAGCGCCCGGTGCAGGTACACCGAGGTCGCGATGGCGGCGATCTGGGTGAGCGTCAGGGCGATGAGCGGAGCGATCCACAGGTGATGGAGCATCGTGACCTCCTCATCCTCACTATTGGTTGGCACGTGGCGCGTGCCATTTGGGTTTAGTCTTCTGGTCGCGGATCGAGCTCCCCGCGCCGACATTCAGAGCCGCGCGGCAATGACACCCCCGGCGCCGGCGAACCGGACGAGCTCGGCGAGCGAGCCCGCCTGCATCTTCTCCATGACGCGGGCGCGATGCACCTTCACCGTCTTCTCGACGATCCCAAGCCGGTCGCCGATCTGCTTGTTCAGCATGCCCGTCACCACGAGCGCGAAGACCTCGGCTTCTCGCGGGGTCAGCGTCGCGATGTGCTTCCGGACCTCGGTGACGCGAGCCAGATCCCGTCGTTCGGCGAGAGTCCGGGCCACCGCCTGCTTGACCGAGGCCAGGAGCGTCCCCTCGTCCAGCGGCTTGGTGAGAAAGTCTACCGCTCCGCCCTTCATGGCGGCGACGCTGGCCCGGACATCGCCCCAGCCCGTGATGAACACGATGGCGAGCCGCCGCCCGGCCGCCCGGAGCGCCTCCTGCAGATCGAGTCCGGTGAGGCCGGGCATTCGCACGTCCAGCACGAGGCAGGAGGGCCCATCGTACGAGGGTCGCGCGAGAAAGTCCCGAACCGAGCTGAACGTCTCCGCCTCGTAGCCGGCTTTCGTGACCAGTCGCGACAGCCCCTTCCGCACCGAGGAGTCGTCATCCACCACGAAGACGCGCGCGAGCGGGGGAGCGATCACGGCTTCTCCGTCGCGACCGGCAGCGTGAACGAGAAGGTGGCCCCGCCGTCTGGACTGTTGGCGGCTCTCACCTGCCCCCCATGCGCTTCCACGATGGACCGGACGATCGCCAGTCCCATCCCCAGCCCGTCGGCCTTGGTCGTGTAGAAGGGATCGAAGATATGGTCGAGGACGGTCTTCTCGATGCCGGTTCCGGAGTCCTGGACCGCCACCTCCACCGTGGCCGCATCCGCGCGGGTCGCCCTCAGCACCAGGGTGCGATGCCCGGCTTCCGAGCTCCGCATCGCGTCCAGTCCGTTCAGAATCAGGTTGAGGACCACCTGCTGCAGCTGCACCCGGTCGCCGTGCACCGGCGGGAGATCGGACGCCAGCTCGAGCCGGGTGGCCACGTTCCGGAGAATCGCATCGCCGGCCGCCAGGTGCGCCACCTGACCCACTACCTCGCTCATATCCACTCTCGAGCGCTCGAGGGGGCCTTTCTTCAGGAGGCTCCGCAGCCGATTGATCACATCGCTCGCGCGCTTGTCGTCGTCGACGATATCCCCCACGATGGCGCGCAGCTCGGTGAGGTCGACGGTATCGGACTCGAGGAGACGCCGGGCCGTCTGGGCATTGGCCAGTATGGCGGTCAGCGGCTGGTTGAGCTCGTGCGCCAGGGACGCGGTCAGCTCTCCCACCGTGGCCACGCGCCCGACATGGGCGAGATCCCCCCGGAGCCGCTGCCCTTCCATCTCCGCGCGCCGGCGCGCGAGGGTATTGGCGAACACCTCGCCGAGAAGCTGAAGTCGCTGGACGAACTCGTCCCGCCAGGCGCGCTCGGCGGCCACCGCGCTGAAGGCGAGAGCCCCGATCACCACGCCCTCCACCGTCAATGGGATGGCCACCTGGGACTTGACCCCGAGCCGCCGATAGGTCTGCCGGTCCACCGCCGCCTCGCTCGCGGGCAGATCCTCGATCCGCGTGAAGCGCACCGTCGCGCCTCGCCGCAGCTGGGTCACGCTCCACGGAATCTCGTCGAACCCCAGCGCCGCCGGCTGCGGATCCACGCCCTCGGCCATCCACCCGTGCGTGACGCGCGCCGTCTGGCTATCCTCCGAGTACTCCGTCAGGCCGCTCCAATCCACCCCCAGAAAGTCGGAGATTCGCCGCAGCGCCCGCTCGATCTCCCGATCGACCTCGGCGCCGGATACGCGGCTGAACGTGGCCGCCTGTTCCGCCAGCAGGGTCTCGAAGCGGAGCCGCTCCCCGAGCGAAAGCTCCGCGCGCCGCCGGCCGGTGCGCTCGACGAGAAGCCCGGTGCTCAGGAGCGCGAGGGCAGCGAAGAGGGCGCCCGCGCCGACGATGTTCCAGCGGTACAGCGACCACAGGGTGGCCTCCTCGAATCGCACCACACTGCCCGCGGGCAGCCGGCTCGCGCTGAGCCCCCATCGGCGGAGCTGCCGGTCATCGAACATGTAGGCGGTCTCGCTCACGTTGACAACGGGCAGTGTCTCCGGCTGCTCCCCGCGGAGCACCCGCACCGCCAGCTCGCCGGCGCGCGTCCCCTGCCTCTCGAAGCTGGCGAGGCGACCCCCCACGATCCCGTGTCCCAGGTGAGTCTCCGACCAGCCATACACCGGCACGCTCGAGGCGCGCGCGATGAGAGAGACCGCCTCCGGATCGGTGAACAGACGCCCCCCCTCATCTCGAAGCAGCGACACGAACAATACGATGCTGTCCTCCGACAACCCGGCCACCTGGTCGAGCACCCGCGCGATCGGCAAGCCGGCCAGATAGTCGACCGCGACCCGGCCGTGGTAGCGGGCGAGATCGTGAGCGGCCGCTGCCCGCATGGCCCGGTCGATCTCGGAGGTTCCGGTGATCACCACCGCCCGTCGCGTCCCCGGCTGAAGCGCGAGCGCGGCGTCGAGCGTCGCCCCCCACGCCGACGGCAGCTGCACCCCCGTGATGCGGGATCCGAGCTCGAGTCCCGCCACGCCATCCAGGTTCGCGGCGCAAAAGACGGCCGGCACTCCGGGAAAGAGCGCCGCGCGGTGCTTCAGGAAGAAGCGGAGGGTCGGAAGCGCCACCGGCATGATCAGGTCGATCCGTTGCTTCCCGTATTTCTCACGAAGGAAGGCAATCATCTGCCGCTCGTACTGCGCATCCGATACCCGGCCGAGATCGAGATACTCCGTGTAGAGATTGACCGACCCTTCCGGGTCGAGCGTCGGGCGAATCGCGTCCTCGACCGCGAGAATCTCGGGGAGCACCCGGGCCTCCGGATACAGGAGCACCACGATCCGCGCCGGCTTCTATACCCGGGCGGCGCTCGAAGACGCGCAACAAAGGAGCGCGAGCAGTGCTACGAGAAGCACCCGCCGGCCCGGGGATGCGCGCTCGGGGAGAGACAGCAGACTCAACATCTGATGTCACTATAGCCTTCCGAAGGTCCACGCGGTAACGCTATCTGGCCTCCTTGGACTAACGTCCAATAGGAGACACTTCTTTGTCCTGCTAACGTGACGGGAGAGCAATGTTTATCTTCGTGTGGATTTCTCTGGGGCTGGCCGTCGGCCTCAGCACCAGGGTCCTGACGCCGCGCCCCGATCCGGGCAGCTTGTTCATCACCGTGCTTCTCGGAATCGTGGGCGGGCTCGTCGGGGGCTTCCTCGGCCGCCTCATCGGCTGGTACGGGGACGGCGATCCGGTGGGGTTCGCCATGGCGGCCATCGGCTCGATCGTCCTGGTGGGAGCCTATCGCCTCTCGGCGGAACGATCCGACCGCATCTAAGGACCCGAGCCGCCCTCGCCGCCTTCGTCGTGCCAGGGATCCGCCGCCGCCGGCACCGGAATGCCATGCTGGTACGGTCCCCGGACCGACGGCTCATCGAGCGGAGACCGCCCGAGAATTTCCCCCGGCCGGTCGAACACCCAGCCCCGCATCCCGGCCGCTCCGCCGAAGCGCGAGGTGCCGCGAATCGGCACGCTCTGGAGGAATGCGCTCACCGCCGGGTCGGAGTAGGCCCCATACGCGTCGACCAGGGTCCCCCGGACGCCGCCATGACCCTCGATGGCGTAGACGATCGACATGTCGTCCGGATCCGACACTCCCTCGAAGCGGTGGTATTCCCGGATCACCAGCTCGGCGGGGCTGAATCGCCTCCCGCTGCTGAACGATCGCAGGGCATTCTCGACGACGCCAAAGTGCTCCACGAAGCCGGCCCTCGCCAGGTCGTCGAGCGCACCCGAAAGGGTCATATCCATGGCTCTCCCCTTGTTCGCATCGCGCTAGGACTTCACGACGTCCCGGCGGAGCCTTTTCAGAGTGGCAGCGGGGATCCTGGTCGGGCGGGGATCCATGTCCTCGAGGGCCCGGACGAGGCGGTCGGCGACCACCAGATTGCGGTACCACTTGTGATCCGCCGGCACCACGAACCAGGGGGCGTCATCCGTGCTGGTGGCGGCGAGCGCCTCCTCGTAAGCCTTCTGATACGCCCTCCAGTGTCTCCGCTCCTTGAGGTCCTGCGGGTCGAACTTCCAGCGTTTCTGCGGGTCGCTCAGGCGCGCCAGCAATCGCTTCTTCTGCTCCTCGCGCGACAGGTGAAGGAAGAACTTCAGGATGCGGGTGCCGTGGCTCGCGAGCATCCGTTCGAACTCCTGGATCTGGGTCAGGCGGCGCCCGGCCTCCTTGTCCGTGATCCATCCGTGGACCCGCGTGACCACCACATCCTCGTAGTGAGAGCGGTTGAAGATCCCCAGATGCCCGTGGGGCGGGCAGGCCGTGTGGACCCGCCAGAGAAAATCATGCGCCTTTTCCACCGGGGTGGGCGCCTTGAAGGAGGTGACGATACAGCCCAGGGGATTGGCGCTCTTCACGAGGTGGCGAACGGTTCCATCCTTGCCGCTCGTATCCATCCCCTGTAGGACGACGAGGACCGCCCGGCTCCCCTCGGCGTAGAGCCGCTCCTGAAGCGCCTCGAGCCGGAGTTTCAGCTCCTCGGCGCGGCCCTCGGCCTGCTCCTCGCTCTTGAAGTCTCCGGTGTCGCGCGGATCATGATCGCGCAGATTCACACGCCGGTCCGGCTTGACGCGATAGGCTTTCATTCGTTGGACGCGCCCCGTTTCCAGCCGCGGATCTCCGGCAGGTCCTCTCCGTGCTGCTCGATGTGCTGCCGGTGCTCGATCAGCTTGCCCCGAAGCCGCTGCCTCAGCTCCGCGCCCTTCTGGCCGGTCTGCGGCCGGCGGTCGATGGCGTCCATCACGAGATGGAAGCGGTCCAGATCGTTGAGGACCGTCATGTCGAAGGGCGTGGTGATGGTGCCCTCTTCCTTGTAGCCGCGGACGTGACGCGCGC
>Ga0134127_10000647_pt1 | contig 30231 bp, 26 predicted proteins | sample KB31753_FD_96459 | JGI IMG/M metagenome (GOLD analysis project Ga0134127, IMG submission 96459) | Terrestrial soil microbial communities with excess Nitrogen fertilizer from Kellogg Biological Station, Michigan, USA - KB3-175-3 | ecosystem: Environmental > Terrestrial > Soil > Unclassified ...
AACCAGCGCGTCACCTCGCGGGAACCGCCACTCGAAAGGAAGTTGAGCTCGGCGTTTGTCTGCGTGGCTTCGGACAGCTCATCGCGCAGGAGCACATCCTTGAACTGCACGTGATTCACGCGACCGGTGAATCGATTGTAAATCGCCAGTGGATCGAGCCCCGCCAACACCATTTCGGCAGTGTCGATAGCAAGGCCGACCGACTTCGCGTCCGTGGCGCCGAGCAGCTCCGCGATTGCATGCTCGGTTCTGACAGCCGAAAGGCAGTCGAGATGCATCGCAACCTGTATGCCCTGTTTGGTCGCCAGTTCCCCGACTTCGTTCCACAGGTCGGCTATGTTCCGAAGCAACTCCTTTGAGGGCGCCCCGGTGCGCCAGTACGCGGGCGCCGGCTTTACGACCAGGCGATTGCCACCCAGGGCGGAAAGCAGAATCAGATATTCGTGCACGCGTTCGACTATCTCCGCGCGGTCGGCAGATTTGCCTGCAGCAAGTGGGATGCCCGCGCGCGACAGAAACACGCCTGGGTCGAAGAAGTAGCTGGAGACAGCGTCTATGCCGCATGACCGAAGGAAGGCTGCAAAGCCTGCGATCGAGCCGTGATTCGCCTCCATCATTTCCAGATTGCCGAGCGGCTCCCAGCGGCCAGCTCCACAGTTCAGTTCCACTGCCCGAAAGCCAGACACGGAGACGGTCTTCAGCGCGCGGGCATGCTGCTCGGGCCTGACGAAAGTATCGTAGGTAGGACGCCAGGCGTTGAGCGCATAGGCGAACTGAATGCCGGGCATGTCTGCGCTTACCTGTAGATCGGAGTGAGGACGTTGTCGGCGTACCATTTGCCGACGGCTGTGGCCTCAGCGTAATTGCTTCCGCCGATATCAGCTTTGTCGTGCTCGAGCGCAACCCACCCCTGGTACGCGTGCCGCTTCATGGCATGCATGAGCGCTGGAAAATCGACTAAACCGCCTGACGTGCCCATTTCCCAAAACCAGCGCTCGACCGTCGGGGACAAGAGTTCCGCATCGGGTGGCCTGCGAAAATCCGCGGTCGTGTCGAGGTTGTGCGTGTCCTTGAAGTGAAAGCCCGAGCAACGCGCGTGGTACTTTTCATAGAGTGCGACAGGGTCGACGTGCGCGATGACATGTTGCGCGGTGTCGCAAAAGAAGTAGACGAGTTCTGGATCAGTGAGCTCATAGAAGCGATCGATCTGCTCTGGAGTACGGATACCGCACCAGAATTCGTGGTGAATGCTGGTCTTCGCGCCATAGCGACGGGTCATCTCTCCGACCCGATTCCACAGCTCGGCGATGATTGCGATTTTCTCGTCGTCGACTGGCTCCATCTGCCAATAGGTGTTGGTCGGCATGACAATCAATCCTTCCACCGAAATATCGCGGCACCGCTCCATGATCGTCTCGCACGTTCGCACGATGTTGTCGTGATCGCTCCGCTCGTGAAAGGCGAAGCCGGCAGTGGCGTTGGGCTTGGCGAAGAACACATTGACGATCTTCTGCACACCGCGCTCGCGCATGAAGTCCTCGAACTTCGCAAGCGAGCCGAACATCGCATCGAACTGCGGAAGGCTGAAGAAGAAGGTGTCGATCCCTTCGAAGCCCAGGACGGCCAGCTGCTTGATGAAGCGGTCCATGCTTCGCACGGATGCGTACTGGGTGATCAAGCCTCTCGGTGAGCGTTCGCGCCAATGATCCATGTAAGACCAACGGAGATTCGGCACGGGATCCTCGTGAGCATCGAGCTGGCAAATCGGCGGCAGATCAACATCTCAACGCTGGTTGGATAGTTATGCAGACATTCTCGCACCAGGCTTGGACAACGCTCGGGCCAGCGCACCGTGGAGCAAGTCGGGCCGCGCTCCAGGACCACTGCGCGGACTTGTGCTCGGTGTGCCAGGTGATGTTGTGCTCGCATGCACTGAGTTCGCTTGCAGTTCCTTTCCAGACGCTGACAGCAGCTTACAAATCAGCGGCTAACACCTCTTCCCTTCATCGCGAATCGTGATTGCAACTCGGCGTCGGCCTGTTTAGCATGCGCCCCTCCGCAGTCGGGACGTGGCGCAGCCTGGTAGCGCACTTGCATGGGGTGCAAGGGGTCGCGAGTTCGAATCTCGCCGTCCCGACCAATCACACATATATATGTAGGGCCTTCCAGGCCCTGCTGCACCCTCCAGCCCAGCCCCCTCCGTATTCTCCTGCATAAGGCCAGCTCTTCCGCCCCGGCCCATGCCAGGAGATCCCTCATGCACCTGCGTATTCTCTTGCTAGCGACCCTCGCTCTCCCACTCCTTGCCGCCGCCGCCGAGCCCCCCGGCCAGCTCCACCTCCCATCCTTCACCGGCCTCCAATCCAAGGCCTCCGAAGTCGTCGACATCACGCTTGGCACCTTGCCGCTGGCTCTCGCCAGCAAGTTCATGAACGCGGATGATCCGCAAGACGCCGAGGTGAAAAAGCTCCTCTCAGGGATCAAATCCATTGCCGTCCGCAGCTACCAATTCGACTCCGATTTCGTCTACTCCAAGGACGACGTCGACGCCGTCCGCCAGCAGCTCTCCGCACCCGGCTGGAGCCAGCTCGCCCAGGTCCGCAAGCGCAACAAAGCTCAGGAAGTCGACATCTACGTCGCACTCACCGAAGACCAGGCAAAGGGCTTCGCGATTGTCGCTAGCGAGCCGCGCAAGTTCACGATCGTCAACATCGTCGGCTCGATCGACCTCGAGCAGATCGCGAAGCTCCAGCACCACATGGACCTGCACGTCGACCTGGATGACGCATTGGACGCCGACGCCATCGACATCGATCCCTAGCCACGCCGGACGCGCCGCGAACACAGCGACGTGAAAGCGAGCGAAGCATGGTCGGGGGACGAACTATTGACCCACGCCCGCGCCGGCGAATCATCGGCATTCGCCGCGCTTGTGCGTCGCTACCAGCGCACCGTGTATAGCATCGCGCTACGCATGTTGAACGATCGGCATCGAGCTGAGGATCTCGCGCAGGAAGTGTTCCTGCAGTTGTATCGCGCGCTCGACAGCATCGATTCCGATACGCATCTCGTGTTCTGGCTGCGCAAGGTCGCGGTGAATCGCGCCATCGATCGCATGCGTCAGGAGTCGCGCCACGATAGCGAACCGCTGACTGACGCTGTCACGGTCGTCGACGAAAGCATCGCGGACGACCCGCTGCTGCATCGGCGAATGACCGAGCTCATCGCAGAGCTCTCACCAGCCGCACGCGCCGTGGTCGTACTCCGCTACCAGGAAGACCTGGACCCTGTCGACATCGCGGGCACGCTCGATATGTCGATCAACACCGTCAAGAGCCATCTCAAGCGCTCACTGATGCAACTGCGCGCACGCGTGCAGGGGACTGCAATCGTGGAAGACATCCGATGAGCAAAGACTTCGAACAGCAACTGCGGGACGCCCTGCAGCCCGTCGACCCGGAAGAGGGCTTCGATCAGCGCGTGATGGCACGCATCGCACAGGAACGGTCGCGCTCGCGAACAAAGATCACCCGTTGGGCGTCAGTCGCGCTCGCCGCATCAGTCCTGTTCGTCGCCGTTCTTGGCGCACACCAATGGCAACTGCGTCGCGAGCAGGAAGGTCTCGAGGCGCGCAAGCAGTTGATCGAGGCGCTGCGGCTGACCGGAGAGAAATTGGACGTCGCATACCAGGCGGTCAATCGCGAGTCGTCCCTGCCAGCGGACGACGGGAGCGGTGCATGATCATGAGAGCACTCTTCAAGCATACGATCCTGGCTCTCTGCGGAGTGCTATCGCTGTGCGCGAACGCATCCGCAGCCGATGGGCAGCTGAAGATCCCCGAATTCGCAGGATTGGCTGACAAGGCGGCGGAGAGCGTCATCATTACGCTGGATCCCTCGCTCCTCCGCTTGGCTGCGCGCTTCCTCGATCCGGCAGACCCTCAGGACGCCGCCGCGCGCGAGGCGATCGCCGGCATCAAGGGGATTTATGTCCGGAGCTACAAGTTCGACGCAGACTTCGCGTATCCCAAGGCCGACGTCGACCTGGTACGCAAGCAACTCGGCGCGCCCGGCTGGCAACGGCTGGTCGAAGTGCGCAGCCGCAAGGAGCAGCAGAACGTCGACATCTACCTCCTGGTTGAGCAGGAGAAAGCGAATGGTCTCGCGATCATCGCCAGCCAGCCGCGCGAGTTCACGATCGTGAACATCGTCGGCTCCATCGACATGCGCAAGCTCCACGAGCTCGAAGGGCAGTTCGGGATCCCGAAGCTCGAGATCGAGGAAAAGAAATAGCTCAGTTCTTCGCCACCTGCCGCACCGAGCGCGCAACCTCGGTCGCAATCTTCGACGCATCGAAGATCGGCAACGAGCACGTGCTGTCGGTGCAGATGAAGGCAGCGGCGCGAGGCAGCTTGGGATATCGCACATCCGGATTCGGCATGTTGCCCTCGCGACGATCCCACCACTCAACGCGCCGATACACCGCGGCATAGCGGATCGCCGAGTCGAACAATGCGGTCGCAGCTGCGTCATCCTTACCGCCGACGATCGTAATGTGCAGCGGATCGTTCACCGACTCGAACGCCGCCAGCAGGATGCCCGGTGCGGTGATCAGCGAATCGGCAATCTGCTCGGTCACGAGCATGCGCAGCGCGTAGTCGCTCATGGCGCGATAGCGAGCATCGCCCGTATATCGATGCAGCATGTTGGCGAACCGCGCGACCGGGATGTTCTCATCGACATTCGACTTCGGTTGCAGCTTCGAGCCGGCTCGCGGAGCGCTCGTCACATAGCCAGGCTGCGAACCGCGGAAGTGTTGCTCGATGAAGCCCGCACTCGACTGTGCGCGCCCAAGCCATTCGCGCGAGCCAGTCGCCGTGTACAGCGCAAGGAATGCATCGCCCATCGCAAGCGTATCTTCGAGATACGGACCCGCGGCATCGCGCTCGTCGTGGCGGAAGCCACCATCCGGCAACGATCGATTCGCTATGATCCAGCGCGCGGCGCGCTGTGCGTCGTCGAGATACACGTGCTCACCGGTCACGGTATAGGCCGTTGCGAGCGCACGAATCATCCAGCCGTTCTCACGCGCATAACGGTGCTTATCGACAACCGGGACGCCGAGCTTTCTTCGCGCGGCGTCGCTCAGAGCGAAGTACTCAGCCGAGTGCTCACCCTTGACCAGATCCGCATCCTGACTGGTGTAGAACGCACCTTCCGGACTACGCAGGAATGTCGTCACGTAGCGATGAAAATCCCGCACCGCCTGCAGATACTTCGCATCGCCAAACTGCCCGTACGCAAGCGCATACAACCGCAGCGGCGCCGCCTGCATCGCCATGATCTTCTCGAAGTGCGGATGATCCCAGTCGGAATCGGTCGAGTACTGGTACATGCCGCCCCAGGCCGGGTCCATGATCTTGAGCGCAGCCGTCAGCGTACGCCGCGTCATCTCCTCGGCCTTCTTGTCGCCCTGGCCGGCACGCAGCAACCCGTACTCCGCGGTGTCATGGTCGATAAACTTCTGTGGTTGCTTCTGGCCGCCGAGTTTCGCATCGTGAGTCTCATAGAATCCGCGCTCCAGCGACTGGCGCAGCTTCGGGCTCAGCAACGGATTGTCGGCAAACTTCGCGATCGGCTCCTCATCGCCGTACTTCACCGGGCTCGGATCGACGATGATTTCCTCGAGCATCGAGATCATCACCGGCGGCGCGAGATAGCCGCGGCGCTTGACGATCTCGCCGCCCTCGGCGTTGAACACAACCGTCGCCGGCCAGCCGTAATTCTCGTATCGACGCGAGATATCAGGCCGCGAGTCCTGATCGACCCGCACCGGGATGTACCTCGACTTGATCAACGCGACGACCTTTGGATCGCTATAGGTCACCTCGTCCATGACATGGCACCAGTGGCACCACACTGCTTCCAGGTCGAGCAACACGAAGCGGTTCTCTCGCGCAGCACGCTCGAACACGCCATCCGACCAGGGCTGCCAGTCGATCTTGGCGGGCGTGGGGCCGGCGGCGTAGCCGGCAGCGGTCCAGATCAGGAGGAGGGCGGCGACTAACCTGCGCATTCGAGTTCTCCAGCGTCGTTGCCCGCTCTACGCAGCGGACTGCGGTTCGGATGAGGGTGCAGGCGAAAACCGTGAACCGCGTCTAATATATATGTGTCGTCCGGGGAGCGTCATGCGATGGAAATCAACGGAATCGCGCATATCCAGCTGACGGTCAACGACCTGGCTAGGGCCATGCCCTTCTACGAGGCGGTGCTCGGGTTCATGGGCATGCAAGCGGTCGTGAAGAACCCCGAGTTCCTCTACATGATCGGTGGCCGCGCCGCAGTCGCCATCGCACGCTGTTCGCCCGAGAACCGCGATGCTGTGTTCGATCAGCGCCGCATCGGCCTGCACCACATCTGCTTTCGCGCCCGCTCGCGCGAGGACGTCGACTCGATCTATGAGTTCCTGCGAGCGCGGTCGGTGAAGATCGTGCGTCCGCCCAGCGAAGGATCGTGGGCGCCAGGCTACTACTCCCTGCTGTTCGAGGATCCCGAGGGCATCCGCCTCGAAGTGAATTTCGTGCCGGGCAAAGGCCATCTCGAGAATCCGCAGCGGCTGCCGCTGAGCCGGCTGCCGGAGTAGGGCGAGTGAGCAAGGTCGTCCTCGGCGCATGTCTCTCGCTCGTGTGCGCGACGGTCTGGGCCCAAGCGGAACACGCCGCGTCAGAGCACTTCGGTACCGCGCATCTGACAACGTCCTGCAGCGCTGATGTTCAACCGCAGCTCGATCGCGCCGTCACGATGCTGCATTCGTTTTTCTTCCCCGAGACGGTCAAGGCTTTCACCGCGATTGCCACCGCGGAGCCGTCGTGCGCAATGGCGTATTGGGGCATCGCCATGAGCCAGCGCCCGAACCCCTTGGTGCCGCCATTCTCGAAGGAGTTGCTGAAAGGCGGATGGCAGGCAATCGAAAAGGCACGCGCCGCGAACGCGCCGACGCAGCGCGAGCGTGATTGGATCGAAGCCATCGCGTTGTTCTACGCCGATTACGACACCGTCGATCAGAAGACGCGCACCGTCCGATACGAGCGGGCGATGAGCAATCTCCACGAGCGCTATCCCGACGATACCGAGATCGCAGTGTTCTACGCGCTTGCGCTCAATGAAGCGGTCGACCTCACAGACAAGTCGTACTACCGTCAACTCAAGGCGGCGGCGATTCTCGAACCATTGGCGCAGCAGTTCCCGGATCATCCAGGCATCGCGCACCTGATCATTCACAGCTACGACTACGCGCCGATTGCCCCGCGAGGTTTACCGGCCGCGCGTCGTTACGCGGCACTCGCGCCGTCTGCGCCGCATGCCTTGCACATGCCCTCGCACATCTTCTCTACGCTCGGCATGTGGCGCGAGGCGATCGCGGCGGACCTGGCATCCGACGCGGCGACGAAGGATTACGCGGCCCGTTCGGCGCCAGCGGCCAACACAGCGGCAAATCCCGCTCGATACCACTCGCTGGATTTCCTGATGAACGCGTACCTGCAACTCGGCCAGGACCAGAAAGCCAAGGCGATCGTCGACGAGCGCAACACGGTGCCTCAGCTGCCCGGCGACTATCGACTCTCCGGCCACACCGCATTCGCCGCGATTCCGGTGCGCTATGCCATCGAGCGAGGCGAGTGGGCAGAAGCCGCAATGCTGACACCGACGCCGTCTGCCTTTCCGCAAGCGGAAGCAATTACCTGGTTCGGCCGTGCGCTGGGCGCCGCACGCTCCGACGACCCCGTTCGTGCCCGACGCGATGTCGGTGAGCTCGCTCGTCTGCGAGCGAAACTCGCTGCCAGCAACGACGAGTACTGGGTAACGCAGATCGACATCTACACGCAAGCGGCCGAAGCCTGGATTGCACTGGCCGAGCATCGCCCGCGCCGGGCACTCATCTCCATGCGCGCAGCCGCAGACCGCGAGGACCGCACAGAGAAAAACGTGGCGATGGAGAATCGACTGTCGCCGATGCGGGAGTTGCTCGGTGAATTGCTGCTCGAGGCCGGTCGGCCCGACGAGGCGCAACGAGAGTTCGATGCTTCGCTGCAGACAGTGCCCAACCGCTATCGTTCTTTGGCGGGCGGGGCGCGAGCGGCGGCATTGCTCCACCACGAGCAAGACGCGCACACATATCACCAACGTCTGCTCGAATTGACGCAAGACGCCGACAGTGAACGGCCGGCAATATTGGCGGCACGGACGTACGTCACCAACCACAGTGCGCCACGTTAGCGCGGCGAGCGGCTACAATCCGCGACGGGAACATGCACACAGGAGACTCTTGATGGCCACTCTTAAGACCACCGGCATGGCGCTGGCAACGGCTGCAGCTCTGCTATTCGGCAGTGTCGCGGTTACGACCGTGCACGCCGAAGATGCCAAGATGAAGTGCCAGGGCGGCAACGCCTGCAAGGGCAAGTCCGCGTGCTCGACTGCGACGAGCGCCTGCCAGGGGCAGAACAGCTGCAAGGGCAAGGGCTACGTCATGCTGACGAAAGCGGAATGCGACGCGGCGAAGAAGCAGAACGAAGCGGGGAAGAAGTGAGGAGTCAGGCTAAAGCCTGACCCACAGGGCAAGATAAAAGCGCGGCGGTGAACGCCGCGCTTTTTTTTCATCCGGCGGGAGTGGCGATGAACTGCTGCAGGTGGAAGTCCGTGTCGCCGAACGTCAGGTCGATGGCGGTGAGGCGCTTGAAGTAATGGCTGACGATCAACTCGTCGGTCATGCCCATGCCCCCGTGCAATTGAATCGCCTGTTGCCCGACGAAGCGACCCGCCTGACCGACCGCAACCTTCGCGGCAGACAGCGCACGGCGCCGCTCGGCGGCGTCGGGCTCGATGCACTTGAGCGCAGCGAGATAGCTCATCGAGGTTGCCTGTTCGGCGTTCAGGAACATGTCCGCCATCCGATGCTGCAGCACCTGGAATTTCGCGATCGGCTGGCCGAACTGCTTGCGGCTCTTGGTGTATTCGAGCGTCGCGGCGTTCACGGCCTTCATGATGCCGACTGCCTCGCCGCAAATCGCGCTCAGCCCGAGATCCTGGGCCGCTTCCAGCGCCGCAAACGCGCGGCCTTCGGCACCCACCAGCGCGGTCGCGGGCACTTTCACCTTGTTGAGCTCGATATCGGCAGCCTGCTGTTCGTCGATCGTGCGGTAGCCCTTCAGCTTCAGTCCGCTCGCACCCGGCGCGACGCGGAATACTGAGATCCCGTCGCGATCGCCGGTCTTGCCAGCCGTCCGCGCGCTGACCAGAAACTCGTCGGCAGCTCCGCCGTGCATGATCACGCTCTTGTGACCATCGAGCACGTAGCCGTCGCCGTTCTTCTCGGCTCGCGTTGCGACATGATTGACCTCGCCCCGCGTCTTCGGCTCCTGATGCGCGAGGATCACGATGCGTTCGCCGGCAGCGATTGCCGGGAACAGATCTGCCGCGGCCTTCTCATCGCCGCTGCGATTCAGGAATGCAGGTGTAACGACCGCCGCGCTCAGGTACGGCTCCAGCACGAGGCCTTCGCCGAGTGCGTTCATCACGAGCATCGTATCGACGGGCCCGGCACCGAGTCCGCCGTGGGCTTCCGGCACGTTCAACGCAGTGAGGCCGAGTCCTGCGAGCTGTTGCCACAGATCGCGGCTCCAGCCTTCCTTCGACTTCAGGATCTCGCGGCGCGCCTCGAATGAATAATGCTCGCGCACGAAGCGCCGCACGGTGTCCGCGAGCAGCTGCTGTTCTTCGGTAAAGTTGAAATCCATGATTGCCCTATAGCGTCGATCGAGGAGCTCAAAGCCCCAGGATCATCTGCGAAATGATGTTGCGCTGGATCTCGTTCGAGCCGCCGTAGATCGAGACTTTGCGATAGTTGCAGTACGTCGCCGCGAGCGGCGCCGCATAAGCAGGACCGGCGATGCTGCGCAGGTCACCCTCTTCCCGCGAGCCGCGCTCGAAGGGCAGGGCGTACGGGCCGACTGCGTACATCATCAGCTCGCTCAGCGCCTGCTGCACTTCGGTCCCTTTGATCTTGAGAATCGACGCTTCCGGACCCGGCGCGCGCTTCTGCGCCTCTGCCGACAGCACGCGCAACTGCGTCATCTCGAGCGCCATCAGGTCGATCTCGACCTGCGCGATGCGCGCGGCAAACAACGGATCCTCGATCAACGGCCGGCCGTTCTTGGTCTCCTGGCCCGCGATGTCCTTGAGCCGCTGCAGCTCGCGCTTGGAAGCGCCGACACCGGCGATGTTGGTGCGCTCGTGGCCGAGCAGGAATTTCGCGTAGGTCCAGCCTTTGTTCTCTTCGCCGATGCGATTCTCGACCGGCACTTTCACGTTCTCCAGCCAGACCTCGTTCACTTCGTGCGCGCCTTCCATCGTGATGATCGGCCGCACCGTGATGCCCGGCGTCTTCATGTCGATGAGCAGGAACGAGATGCCTTGCTGCTGCTTCGGTGCATTCGGATCGGTGCGCACGAGGCAGAAGATCCAGTCCGCGTACTGTCCGAGGGTGTTCCAGGTCTTCTGGCCGTTCACCACGTAGTGATCGCTCTGCCGTTCGGCGCGCGTCTTGAGCGACGCAAGGTCGGAGCCCGCACCCGGCTCGGAATAGCCCTGGCACCACCAGTCTTCGCCGCTGACGATGCGCGGCAACCAGCGTTGCTGCTGCGTCGGATTGCCGAAAGCCATGATCACCGGACCGACCATCTTCAGGCCGAACGGAATCGTGCGCGGCGCGCCGGCGGCAGCCGATTCTTCGTCGAAGATGTGGAGCTGCACGGGCGTCCAGCCGGTGCCGCCGAACTGCTTCGGCCACGTCGGAGCACCCCAGCCTTTGCGATAGAGAATGGTCTGCCAGCGCCGGTAGTCATCGGCGCGGATCGACAGGCCGTTCTTGATGCGCTGGGCAATATCGGCCGGCAGCTGCTCGCGCAAAAAGGTGCGCACTTCGTCGCGAAATGCCAGCTCTTCGGGGGTGAAGTTCAAGTCCATGGAGGTCAGGCCCTCTGCTTTATGGGTGAAAACTTGCGTCCGCGATGCGGAATAGCCGCTCTCACAGTGGACGGCGATGATAGGTGCGTGGCCCGCTGCCGGCAACTTCGCAACACCCGCTGTGCACTTACGTTAAGTGGTTGAACCATACCTTCTTACTGGCATTGTTGTCATAGCGTCCGTCTGTTGCATACAAGGCTTGGTTGCGCCCTGCGAGATGTGTTAGCTTCTGCGGCAGAATAGGCGCCCGCATTGTGGAATCTCATCATCTCAGGGCGGCGCCGCACCCAGCAGTCAGTCGAGCGCGAGGGGGAGCCGCGGATTCATGTCCCGCAAGTATTTCGAGTTCTGGCCCAAGGCACTGCCGCACGATCTTAGCGCGCCGGCGACCAACCTGTTCTACAACGCAACGGTTGCCGCGGCGCGTTACCCGGACAAACCCTTCGTCGTCTTTTTCGAAGGCGTGCTGACGTTCGCGCAGTTCGCGCAGCAGAGCGAGCAGCTCGCGGGATATCTGCAGCAGGACTGCGGAGTGCAGCAGGGCGACCGTGTGCTCCTCGTGATGCAGAACAGCCCGCAGTTCATCGTCGCGTACTACGCGATCCTGCGCGCCAACGCGATCGTGGTGCCTGTGAATCCGATGAGCGTGACCGCAGAGCTCGAGCACTACGTGCAGGACAGCGGCGCGAAGGTCGCGCTGGTGGCGCAAGAGGTCTACCCGCAGATCAAGCCGCTGCTCGGTGCGAGGCTCGATCGCGCGATCGTCGCCGCTTACAGCGACTACATTCTTCCGACCTCGCAACTGCGCATGCCGGAAGTCGTGACCGCACCGCGCCAAGCGATCAGCGATTCCCGCGTGACGCTGTGGAGCGCGGCACTGGCGGCGAGTCGCGCGCCCGGCGAGCTGCGCATGGGGCCGGATGATCTCTGCGTCATCCCGTACAGCTCCGGCACGACGGGACGACCGAAGGGCTGCATGCTCACGCATCGCAACGTGATGCACACCCTGGTCGTGAACACCGTGTGGTTCAACGGCATCCAGGACAGCAGTCAGCTCGTAGTGCTCCCGTTCTTCCACGTCACGAGCATGCAGGGCGGCATGAACGCGCCGATCTATCAGGCCAGCACGATCGTGCTGATGTGCCGCTGGGATCGCGAAGTCGCCGCCGAGCTGATCCAGCGCTACAAACTGGTCTCGTGGACCGCGATCTCGACGATGGTCATCGACTTCCTCGCGAACCCGCGACTGAACGAATACGACTTGTCGTCGCTCCAGCGAGTGTCTGGCGGCGGTGCTGCCATGCCTGCCGCTGTCGGTGAGCGTCTGCAGCAGCTCATCGGCTCGCCGTACGTCGAAGGTTACGGTCTGACCGAGACGATCGCGCCGACGCACATCAATCCGCCGGATCGCCCGAAGCGGCAATGCCTGGGCATCCCGATCTGCAACACCGAGTCGCGCGTGATCGATCCGGACACGCTCGCGGAACTGCCGCCCGGACAGGTTGGCGAGATCGTGTCGCACGGCCCGCAGATCTTCCGCGGCTACTGGCGCAACGACGAAGCGACTCGCGCCGCGTTCATCGAGCTCGATGGCAAGCGCTTCTTCCGTACCGGTGATCTCGGCTACGTCGACGAGGATGGTTATTTCTTCCTGGTCGATCGCCTGAAGCGAATGATCAACGCCTCGGGCTACAAGGTGTGGCCGGCGGAGGTCGAAGCGCAGATGTATCAGCACCCGGCGATCCAGGAAGCCTGCGTGATCGCGTCGAAGGACGCGCATCGCGGCGAGACGGTCAAGGCTGTCGTCGTGCTGCGGCCGACGCACAAGGGCCAGGTGACTGAGGGCGACATCATCGAATGGACGCGCCAGAACATGGCCGTCTACAAGCACCCGCGCATGGTCGAGTTCGTCGATGCGCTGCCGAAGTCGGCGACCGGCAAGGTGCAGTGGCGGGCGCTGCAGGAAGCAGAAATAGCGCGCGTCTCGACGGCGCAGACCGGTTGATTTTTACGCGAGCTTCATGGGGCGAATTCATCAGCGATTGAAAAAAGGGCGGATACCTTTATGGCGACGAGAGCATCAGACACGACCCGGATGATCGAAAGTGCAGGCGCAGGCGCCGCCGCCGCGGCACGGCCGCGAGTCGGCAAGCAGGACCGGCATTTCGTCACAGCCTTGTCGCGCGGACTCGACGTGTTGTCCTGTTTCCGCAGCGGCAGCCGGCTGCTCGGCAACCAGGACATCTCCGAACGCTGCCGCTTGCCGAAATCGACGGTCTCGCGGCTGACCTACACGCTGACCAAGCTCGGCTACCTGCACTACGTGAAGGAGTCGGGCAAATATCGGCTCGGCACTGCAACGCTGGCGCTCGGCAGCGCGGTGCTCGGCCGCTTCGAAGTGCGCGATCTGGCGCGGCCGCTGATGCAGGAGCTCGCTGATGCGACCGGCACGTCGGTGGCGCTCGGCGCACGTCAACGGTTGAGCATGGTCTGCATCGAGGTGTGTAAAGGTAACGCGGTGCTCTCGCTCAATATGGAAGTCGGCATGCGCTTGCAACTCGGGACGGCGGCGATCGGCCGCGCTTATCTGGCAGTGTGCGGCGACACCGAGCGCACCGATCTGCTCGATCAGCTCAAGGAGCTGGACCACGTTGCGTGGCCGGCGTTGAAGCAAGGCATCGACAAGTCGCTCGCGATGTACCAGGAGCTCGGGGTGTGTGCGTCGTTCGGCGAATGGCAACCCGACGTCAACGGCATCGCAGTTGGCTTCCGCCCGGGCAACGGTCTGCCGCCGATGGCGATCAACTGCGGTGCGCCGGCATTCAAGGTCTCGTCGAGCTACCTGTTGAACGACGTCCGGCCGAAGCTGATCGAGCTCGTGCACCGGATCGAAGAAGGCCTCGGCCAACGCGCCCCCGAAATGGCGCGATAGAAACTTGCAGGTCGGGCTTCAGCCCGACTCTCCACCCACAAAGGGCGCGCATCGTTCGATGCGTGCCCTTTTTCTTTCGACGTCTGCCCCGAGCAACAGCTTTCAAGCGGCGCGCGCAGCGTCCACCATGCGTCCCATGAACGCGCCGTCTACCCAGGAACTTTTCCGGCGCGGGGCAGTTAGTCCCGTGTTGTTTTCGTCATCTACGCCGATCAGTTCATGCGCGAGACAGTTCAAGCCAAAGGCATTCGCGCACCGGCGTACGCAAGCGGCGTGACCGCTCCCGTGCGCCGCATCGACCGCATTCAGCGCGGCACCGCCGAACCGCCCTCGGTGGCGTTGCAGCGGCACATCCTCAATCCGACGGTAATCGTCGCAACCCTATTATTGACGGTGTTGGCGTACGGTTCGCCGCTCTCGCAGCACTATCTGGCGCTCGCGGCGCTCGCATTTCTCATCTCGGCACAGGTCGTCAGCGATCCGGTGCTCGACAGCTCCGGCAATCGCGGCATCTCGATGCTGTTGACCCATCGCATTTTCAGCGAGTGGTTGCTTGTCTCGGCCGCGCTACTGCTGCTCGCGTTCGCGTTGAAGGTCACTGAAATGTTTTCGCGTAAGGTGATTCTTACGTGGTTTGCGATTACGCCCTTTGTGGTCGTCGCGGCACAAGTCGGTTTCCGTCGTTACGCTGCATTCTCGGCCATGCGGGGAAAGATCCTACAAAGTCACGTCATCATCGGCGCGAACGAAGTCGGTGCGCGGCTCGCGCGACGACTGCGCGCGAATCCGCATCTCGGTACGTTCCGCGGCTTCTTCGACGATCGTCACAGCGAGCGTCTCCCCGGATTGCCCGATGAGCAGTTGCTCGGCGGCACCGCCGACATCGCGAACTACGTGCGTCTGAACAGCGTGAGCAGTATTTACATTTGCCTGCCGATGCGGCCGGACGAGCGCGTCACCCGGCTCCTCGAGGAATTGAAGGACACCACCGCATCCGTGTACTTCGTGCCAGACCTGTACGTGTTCGACACGATGCAGGCGCAGGTCTGCGATCTCGACGGCATTCCGCTGTTCGCCGTGCGCGAGACTCCGTTCTCCGGCATGAACGGCGTGCTCAAGCGTGGCAGCGACATGGTTTTCGCGACGATTCTGCTGGCGGTGATCTGGCCGGTGCTGCTCGCGCTCGCAGTGGGCGTGCGCATGAGCTCTCCGGGACCGGCGCTGTTCCGCCAGCGTCGTTACGGTCTCTACGGCGAATCCATCTACGTCTACAAGTTCCGCACCATGCGCGTCTGCGAAGACGGCCGCACGATCACTCAGGCGCAACGCAACGATCCGCGCGTAACGCCGTTCGGCAGCTTCCTGCGACGCACGTCGCTCGACGAGCTGCCGCAGCTGTTCAACGTGCTCGCCGGCACGATGAGCCTGGTCGGGCCGCGGCCGCACGCCGTCAGTCACAACGAGGAATATCGCAAGGTCATCGCCGGCTACATGCTGCGACACAAAGTCCGCCCCGGCATCACCGGTTGGGCGCAAGTGAACGGCTATCGCGGCGAGACCGAGACCGTGGAAAAGATGCAGCGGCGCGTCGAGTTCGATCTCGACTACCTGCGCAACTGGTCGCTGCGTCTGGACCTCACGATCATGCTCAGGACCGCGCTGCTGGTCTGGCGCGACCGCAATGCTTATTGATTGGCTTACTCACTGACGGCACCGGCACGGAGAATTTTAATGCGAAAGACCCAAGTGCACACGTGGATCGCGATGTTCTTCTGCGTGCTCGCCGTGGCCGCGGAAGCCCTGAAGAGCGGCGCGATCCATCTGCCTTTCTGAGGCGAAGGCGGCAATCGATGCTGAGCCTGCCCGCGCCCGCTGCGGCGCTGTTACGATTCTTCGAAGACGAGCGACTCGACTACTGCGTGCTCGGCGCAGTAACCGCCGAGCGCATCTCTGTCGTTGTCGCGAGCGACGTGATCGAGCGAGTGCCGGCGCTGCTGCGGACTTTCGGCGCCCGCAATGAGCTCGACCTGATCGATCATCGCGCGGCGCCCGACAGCGTCGACAGCTATCGGCTGAGCTGCACCAGCCGCGAAGAGCACCCGCAGTTCCTGACGATCGAAGTGCGCGCCGACTACATGCGCTGCGGGCACGTCGTGTTCCGAGCGGGCGAAATGTTGCGCGAACGCGTGCGCGCGTCCGGTTTCGCTGCACTCGCGCCGGCGAAGGAATTTGTCTGTTACCTGCTGCGTTGTCTCGATGCAGGAGTGATCGCCGAAAGTGATGGAGCCCTGTTGAGCTCGATGTGGCGGCGGGATCCTCAGGGCGTCGAAAAGCACGTGGCGCGCTTCTGGCGCGCGGACCGCGAAGGCGGCGTCATCATGCGCGCCGCTGCGTCGAGCAACTGGGAAGCCGCGCAGGCCTGCTTGCGGCCTCTGCAGAGCGCTTTGCGTCTGCGCAATATCGTCCCGCCGCTGGTGTGGCTGCGCGAGGAGCTCACCCGTCTGCGCCGCTGGTCGCGTCCGCAAGGCCTGTTGATTGCCTGCCTCGGGCCGCCGGGCAGCGGCAAGAGCAGCGTCATCCAGTCGCTCAGCGGCAGGCCGCTCGAAGTGTTCGAGAACGTGCACATGATGGAGTTGCGCCCCGGCGTGATGCGCGCGAGCACGATCAAGCCGGGCAGCGGCACGCGCAAGCGCGAGCCGCGCGGGCGTTTCACGACCATCATCAAGCTGATGATGTTCGTTGCCGACTATTGGCTCGGCTACTGGCTGTGGATTCGTCCAAAACTCGTGCGCTCTACGCTGGTCGTTTCCAATCGCTATTTCGACGACGTGCTGGTCGATCCGCGCCGCTATCGCATCGACCGCGCACTCGCGTTCGCGCGCTTGCTGTTGCGCTGGGTGCCGCGTCCGGAGCTGTGGCTGGTGTTCGATATTCCGTCGCAGGTGCTCCAGGAGCGCGAGGGACGTGAGCTGGGCGAAGAGGAAGCGACCCGCCAGCGTGGCGAGTATCGGCGACTCTTGCGCGGTCATGAGAACGTCGTCGTGCTGGATGCCGATCAGCCGCTCGATCGCATCGTTGCGCAAGCGGAGTGCGCGATCGCTGCGCAGCTCGCGCGTCGCACCTCGGAGCGGCTCGGCCTGCCGCTGGAGAGCGGCAACAATCCGACGGCGACCCGCATCCTCCTGTTCTTCTGCCGCCGCAACATTCCGTTGATCAGCCGGTTCGTGCGCGTGCTGTTCAACAGCGATATTCAGAGTCGACTGCCGCCCGACGTCATCTTGCCGCATCCGTACGGCATCATCGTCCACCCGCAGGCCGTCATCGGCCGGCGCGTGACTCTCATGCAGCAAGTCACGATCGGTGGCCGCGACCATCGCGAGAACATCGCGCCGCTCATCGGCGACGACGTCTACATCGGCGCCGGCGCTCGCGTGCTAGGCGATGTACGCATTGGTCACGGCGTCGTGATCGGCGCCAACGCCGTCGTCACGCGCGACATCCCGCCAGGTGTCACCGTCGTGGGCGCCAATCGCATCGTCGCGACGCCGCGGCCTCATACCGCTGACTCCGGCGACGCTTCCATCACGGAATTCCCGCTCGGCGTACAGCGCGGGCCCAGAGCTGGCAGAAGCTAAGCGGCGGCGGATATCGCCGCCCCTTGCCGCTAACCCCGAATGTCCCCATTTCGGCTACACTAGCCGGCCTTTGCACGGGCCGGCAGCGGCCTTCTTCTTCAGTTAAGACAGGAACTTGCGAGCGCAATGAGCGACTCTTTGCGAGCTTTGCTCGACTCCAGCCCGCTGGGGGCCGGCAACGCACCCTACGTCGAATCTCTCTACGAACAGTTTCTCGCCGATCCGAGCTCGGTCGAGCCGGCCTGGCGGGACTATTTCCTCAGCCTCGGCGGCACCAATGACGCGGCCCATGGGCCCATTCGCGACGCGCTCGCCGAGCGCGCTGCGCGTCCCTCGACTGCGGCAACGCCGGCCGCTGCGGCGCCCGCGACCGCGGATAACATCGCCGCTAAGCAAGCGTCCGTCGCGCGTCTGGTTCAGGTGTACGCGAATCGCGGTCATCTGCTCGCCGACATCGATCCGCTCGGCCTGATGCGACGGCCGGTGCCGGAGGTGTTGGAGCTCGCTCACTTCGGTCTCAGCGAGGCGGACCTCGACACCGAGTTCCATACCGGCAGCCGCACGTCCGCGATCGCGAAGCGCATGAAGCTGCGCGACATCGTCGCGCAGCTGCGTCACATCTACTGCGGCACGATCGGCGCGGAGTTCGCGCACGTCTCGGATTCGACCGAGCGCCTCTGGTTGCAGGATCGCTTCCAGGCCGGCCGCGTGCAGAACCGCTTCTCGAACGAAGAGCGCCGCACCTTCCTGCGTCACCTGACCGCGGCCGAAGGGCTCGAGCGTTATCTCGCGACGAAGTACCCGGCACAGAAGCGCTTCTCGCTCGAAGGCGGCGACGCACTCATCGCGCTGCTCGACGATGTGATCCAGCAGGGCGGCCGGCGCGGTATCGAAGAGATCGTGATCGGCATGGCGCATCGCGGCCGCCTCAACGTGCTGGTCAACGTCGTCGGCAAGTCGCCGCAGCAGCTGTTCTCCGAGTTCGAAGGTCGCTACGACACGAACCACATGCGCGGCTCGGGCGACGTGAAGTATCACAAGGGCTTCTCGACCGACATCCGCACGCCCGCCGGCAACGTGCATGTCGCCTTGGCGTTCAATCCTTCGCACCTCGAAGTCGTCGACCCGGTGGTCGAAGGGTCGGTCCGCGCACGTCAGCAGCGCTGCAACGATGCGAGAGGCGACAAAGTCGCGCCGTTGCTGATCCACGGCGACGCTGCTTTCGCCGGTCAGGGCGTCGTGATGGAGACGCTGCAGATGTCACAGGCGCGCGGCTTCTACACGGGCGGCACGCTGCACGTCATCGTCAACAACCAGGTCGGCTTCACGATTTCGGATCCGCGCGACGCGCGCTCGACTCTGTATGCCAGCGACGTGGCGAAGATGATCGAGGCGCCGATCTTCCACGTGAACGGCGACGACGTCGAAGCGGTCGTGTTCGTGATGCGCCTGGCGCTCGAATACCGCATGACCTTCCACAAGGACGCGGTGATCGATCTCGTGTGCTATCGCCGGCTCGGTCACAACGAGGCCGATGAGCCCGCCGCGACGCAGCCGCTGATGTACCAGAAGATCCGCAATCAGCAGACGCCGCGCCACATCTATGCCGAGAAGCTCGTCGCCGCAGGCGTGCTGACGATGGCGGACGCAGATGCGATGGCCGATGAGTACCGCCGCGAGCTCGACGAGGGCAAGTCGCAGGCGAAACATGCGCTCGGCCTGATCGGCAACAAGCACACGGTCGACTGGAGCAAATACACGCACGCGGACTGGAACCAGGTGGTGCAGACCGGCGTGCGCGTCGAGCAACTTCGCGAGCTCGCGACCAAGCTCACGACGCCGCCTTCCAACGTCACGCTGCATCGTCAGGTCGCGCGCATCGTGCAGGATCGCGAGAAGATGGCCGCTGGACAGCTGCCGCTCGATTGGGGCTTCGCCGAGAATCTCGCCTACGCGACTCTGCTCACCGAGGGCTACGAAGTCCGGCTCACCGGCCAGGACAGTGGGCGCGGCACGTTCTTCCATCGTCACGCCGTGTGGCACTGTCAGAACCGCGGCGAAGCCTACATCCCGCTGAAGAATCTGGCACCCAGTCAGCCGCGCTTCACGGTCATCGACTCGCTGCTCTCGGAAGAAGCGGTGATGGGCTTCGAGTACGGGTTCTCGACCACGGAGCCCAACTGTCTGACGCTGTGGGAAGCGCAGTTCGGCGACTTCTCCAACGGCGCGCAGGTGATCATCGATCAGTTCATCAGCTCGGGCGAAGCGAAGTGGGGCCGCCTGTGCAACCTGACGTTGTTGCTGCCGCACGGCTATGAAGGGCAGGGCCCCGAGCATTCGTCGGCGCGCCTCGAGCGCTTCCTGCAGCTGTGCGCCGAGCACAACATGCAGGTGTGCGTGCCTTCGACGCCGGCGCAGATGTTCCACATGCTGCGGCGGCAGATGAAGCAGGATTTCCGCAAGCCGCTCATCGTCATGACGCCGAAGAGCCTGCTGCGCCACAAGCTCTCCGTGTCGCCGCTCGAAGATCTGACGCGCGGCAGCTTCCGCCGTCTCATCGACGAAGTCGACGACGTCCAGCCGCAGAAGGTGACACGCATCGTGTTCTGCTCCGGCAAGGTGTACTTCGATCTGCTCGAGTCGCGCCGTGCCGATGGCATCCACAACGTGGCGCTGATCCGCGTCGAGCAGCTCTATCCGTTCCCGAACGAGGAGTACGCGGCGGTGATCCGCAAGTACTCGCACGCGCACGAGATCGTCTGGTGCCAGGAAGAGCCGCAGAACCAGGGCGCGTGGTACCAGATCCGCCATCGGTTGAACGAGCCGCTGACTCGCGAGCATCGGCTGCTGTACGCGGGCCGCGCGCCGGCCGCGGCGCCGGCAACCGGCATCGCGCAGATGCACATGGAGCAACAGAAACAGCTCGTCGATGCAGCGCTGCGCTCGACCAGTGCCGAGGAGACGCTGCAGCAGACCAGCCGCCTGCGCGCGGCGGGCGAGAAGTAGAAGCAGGAAAGAATAATGAGTATCGAAGTCAAAGTTCCCCAGCTGCCCGAGTCCGTCACCGATGCGACGCTGGTGGCGTGGCACAAGAAGCCCGGTGAGCCGGTCGGCCGCGACGAGAACCTCGTCGATCTGGAGACCGACAAGGTCGTGCTGGAAGTCCCGGCGCCGGTCGCCGGCGTCATCAAGGAGCTCAAGGTCGAGAACGGTGCGACCGTGACGAGCGGTCAGGTGCTGGCCATCCTGGAGGAGGGCGCAGCAGCAGCGGCTTCGAAGCCGGCGGCAGCGCAGCCACAGGCGGCGGCGTCGGAACCCAAGGCTGCTTCGGCAGCGAAGCTAGCTCCGTCCGCCAAACGCATGGTCGAGGAAAACAAGCTCGATGTCGGCCAGATCGCCGGCAGCGGACGCGATGGCCGCATCAGTAAAGGCGACGTCATTCAACACATGGCAGGCACGGCAGCAGCGCCCGCGAAGCCGGCGGCGGCGAAGCCTGCACCGGCGGTCAAGCTACCGTCACCGAGTGGTGCACGCACCGAACAACGCGTGGCGATGACCCGCCTGCGTGCACGCATCGCGGAGCGTCTCGTGCAGGCGCAATCGACCGCGGCGATGCTGACGACGTTCAACGAAGTCGACCTGACGGCCATCAACGAGATCCGCGCGCGTTACAAGGACAAGTTCGAGAAGAAGCACGGCGTGAAGCTCGGCTTCATGTCGTTCTTCGTGAAGGCATCGATCGAAGCGCTGCGCCGCTTCCCGGCCGTCAACGCCTCGCTCGACGGCAGTGACATCGTGTATCACGAGTACTACGACATCGGCGTCGCCGTCTCGACCGATCGCGGCCTGATGGTGCCCGTGCTGCGCAACGCGGAGCTGATGAGCTTCGCGGAGATCGAAGTGGCGGTGGGCGCGTACGCACAGAAGGCGCGCGACGGCTCGATCACGCTGGAAGAGCTGAGCGGCGGCACGTTCACGCTGACCAACGGCGGCGTGTTCGGCTCGCTGATGTCGACGCCGATCCTGAATCCGCCGCAGGTCGCGATCCTCGGCATGCACAAGATCCAGGAACGCCCGATGGTCATCGACGGCGAGATCAAGGTGCGCCCGATGATGTACCTGGCGCTGACCTACGATCACCGCATCGTCGATGGCCGCGAGTCGGTGCAATTCCTCGTGTCGATCAAGGAAGCGCTGGAAGATCCGGCGCGCCTCCTCCTGCAACTGTAAGAACAAGCGAGTCTGCATGTCCCAATACGATGTGATCGTCATCGGCGGCGGCCCTGCCGGTTATCCCTGCGCGATCCGCGCCGGTCAGAACAAGCTCAAAGTCGCCTGCATCGACGAGTGGCAGAACAAGGACGGCTCCTATGCGTTCGGCGGCACGTGCCTCAACGCGGGCTGCATCCCTTCCAAGGCGATGCTCGAATCCTCGGAGCTGCTCCATCGCGCGCAGCACGAGTTTGCCGTGCACGGCGTGAAGATCGGCAGTGTCGAGCTCGACCTCGCAGCCATGCAGAAGCGCCGCGCGCAGATCGTCAAACAGTCGACGCTCGGCATCGCCGGCCTCTTCAAGGGCGCAGGCGTCACGGGCTTGCAGGGTCACGGCAAGCTGCTGAGCGGTAACCGCGTCGAGTACACGAACAAGGATGGCAAGAAAGAGGAGCTGACCGCGAAGCACGTCGTGCTCGCCGCGGGCTCGGCGCCGATCGAGCTCAAGAGCCTGCCGTTCGACGGCAAGCAGATCGTCGATTCGTGGGGCGCGCTGGAATTCGACGCCGTGCCGAAGCGCCTCGGCGTGATCGGCGCCGGCATCATCGGCCTGGAGCTCGGCAGCGTGTGGCGGCGTCTCGGCGCGGAAGTGGTCGTGCTCGAAGCGCTGGAAACGTTCCTGCCGGCCGCAGACGGCGCCGTGTCCAAGGAAGCGCTCAAGCATTTCAAAAAGCTCGGCCTCGACATCCGCCTCGGCGCGAAGGTCACCGGCGCTGACAAAGGCGCAGGCGGCGTGAAGCTGAAGTACACCGACGCGAAGGGCGAACAGAGCGTCGAAGTCGACAAGGTCGTCGTCGCGATCGGCCGCCGGCCGTATTCCAAGGATCTGCTCGGCGAAGGCACGGGCGTGCAGGTCGACGAGCGTGGCTTCGTCACCGTCGATCACGAATGCCGTACGGCCGCCGCGAACGTCTGGGCCGTCGGCGACCTGGTGCGCGGGCCGATGCTTGCTCACAAGGGGAAAGAGGAAGGTGTGATGGTCGCCGACCTGATCGCCGGCAAGTTCGGCGAAGTGAACTACAAGGCGATTCCGTCGGTGATCTACACCGCGCCGGAGATCGCCTGGGTCGGGCTCACCGAGGAAGAGGTCAAGAAGAGCGGGCGGCCGTACAAGGTCGGCTCGTTTCCGTTCCTGGCGAGCGGCCGCGCGCGCGCGATGGAAGCGACCGGTGGGTTCTGCAAACTCGTCGCGGCGACCGACGACGACGAGATTCTCGGCGTGCACATCATCGGGCCGATGGCCGGCGAGCTGATTGCCGAGGCGGTGCTGGCGATGGAGTACTCGGCGAGCACCGAGGACCTGCAGCGGACCATGCACGCGCACCCGACGCTGTCCGAGGCGTTGCACGAAGCGGCGCTGAACGCGGACAAGATCGCGATCGATTTTCCCAATAAATAGAACAGGAGCGACACAGGTGACCTGGGTGACTTTCGTCACCTGTGTCACTTGTGTCACTCTCCCCGCCTCGCCAGAGGAGGCTTCGATGCTGAAGATTTACGGTCACCCTGGATCGCGCGCTGCGCGTCCCCTCTGGGTGTGTCGCGAGCTCGGCCTGCAGTACGAGCACGTTCCGACGCACTTCGCCGACGGCGGCACGAAGTCGCAGGAATTCCTGGCCATCAACCCGGCAGGCCGCATCCCCGCGATCGACGACGACGGCTTCTGTCTTGCCGAGTCGATGGCGATCAACATCTACCTCGCGAAGAAGCACGGCGGCGAGCTCGCGCCGAAGTCTCTCGAAGACGAAGCGCGCATGTTGCAATGGTCGTTCTGGGCGATGACCGAAGCCGAGAAGCCGCTGCTCACCGTGTACATGCAGCGCGCGGAGCTGCCGGCGGGCAGCGAGATCGAGAAGTACTTCCGTGCGCGCAGCCCGAAGGATCCGGCGACCGAGCAGGCCGCGATCAAGGCGCTGGAGCATCCGCTGTCCGTCCTGAACGGCCAGCTGGCGAAGCACCAGTACCTGCTGGGCGACAGCTTCACACTCGCGGACCTCAACGTCGCGTCGGTCCTGTCGATGGGCCTCGCCGCGAAGTTCGACTTCAGCCCGTACCCGAACGTGCAGCAATGGCTCGGTCGTTGCGTTTCGCGTCCCGCCGCGCGTCCGCCGAAGAAATCATGAGCGGCACCCAACCCGCCGGGGCCCCGGCCAACGTCAACCCGGACGCGCTGCTCTCGCGCGAGTTGGGCGTGCGGCAGTTCGCTGCCAACATCTTCAATTACACCGTCGGCAGCGGCATCTTCTCGCTGCCGGCGTTCGCAGTCATCGGCCTCGGCGGCGCGGCGCCGCTCGCGTACGTGGCGTGCGCAATCGTGATTGCCCTCGTCGTGCTGTGCTTCGCGGAGTCCGGCAGCCGCGTTTCATCGACGGGCGGTGCGTATGCATACGTCGAAACTGCGCTCGGCCCGATGGCTGGGTTCGTCGCCGGGTGCCTGGTGTTCACGACGGGCTGGTTCGCGGCGGCAGCGGCTATCACTGCGGTCGTGCGCTCGCTGCTCGCGCTGACGAGCGGTGCACCGGGTTGGGTCACGCAAGTGTTGATGGTGGCCTGCGTGGCGATCCTGGTGACGCTCAATATGCGCGGCGTGCGCAGCGGCGCGCGTTTGCTCCAGACGATCACCGTCGTGAAGCTCGTGCCGTTGCTGGTGTTCATCCTCGTCGGCGTGTTCTTCATCGACACCAGCAATCTCGCCTGGGCGAGCGTGCCAGCCGCCGGCACCGTGCTCAACACCGCCGGCATCATGATCTACGCGTTCTCTGGTATCGAAGGCGCCACTGTACCGAGCGGCGAAGTGAAGAATCCCGCGCGCACCGTGCCGCGGGCAATCTTGCTGGCGCTCGGCGCCGCGACCGTCATGTATCTCGCGATTCAATACGTGGCACTTGGCATCATGGGACCTGCGCTCGCCAACACTGGCAACACGCCGCTGGCTGAGGCCGCTGGAGTCGCGCTCGGCCCCGTCGCGCGCACGATCATGATCTGCGCTGCCGTGGTTTCGATGTTCGGTTACCTGAGCGCCAACGTGCTGTCCGAGCCGCGCGGCTTGTTCGCCATGAGCCGCGACGGCTTCCTGCCGCGAGTGCTGACGTCGGTTCATCCGCATTTCCGCACTCCGAACCGCGCGATCGCCATCTATGGCGTGATGGTCGCCACGGTCGCACTCGTGGGCAGCCTGCTGACACAGATCGATGGCTTCAAGTGGCTCACGGTGTTCGCGAACCTGGCCGCGCTGGCGCTGTATTTCCTGTGCGCCATTGCGACGCTCGTGCTGCGCAAGCGCGACGTGCGGATGGACGGTCAGCCGTTCGTGATCCCTGGCGGACCGCTGGTGCCGATCGCCGCACTCGTTGCGATCGTGTGGCTGTTCTACGAAACCGTCAGCGGCAAGGATGGCGGCGATCAGCTCAAGGGAATGATCGTCGCGCTGGTGGTCATCTTTGCGCTGTACGGCCTGCGCGCACTACGCTTCAAGCTCTGGCCGGCGTCGACAGCTGCAGCGAAATAACATGTTGCGGCGGCACCCGCTGCTGTTTGCCGAATGGCTCGCCGCTCGGAATCTGCTGCGACGGACGATGGCCCATGCAGCAGTCGTCGTGGCTGCAGCGGCCGGCATTCTGGCCGCTCTCGCCGTAATTCTCCTGACCTTCGCTCCGCGCTTTCGCGCGGTGTTCGACGGCTTGCTGGACTATCGCGTGCTGACGATCGCGGCGATCGCCCTCTACGCCGCGTTCAACGTAGGCAAGCAGCGCGAACGAGCAGAGATCCGCTACACGCAGTTCTGGCTCGCGGCTGCACCGGTGCGCACATACAGCCGCTTGCTGGCGATTCTCGTCGTGACTCTGTTGCCGCTGGCGACACAGCTGCTTGCAGTTTGGGTGTTGTTCGTGGCGATGGGCGTTGCGGGCGACGTCGATGCTGCGATCGTTGGCAAAGTCATCCTGTGGGTCACCGTGGCGACCGCAGTCGGGGCAGCCGTTGGCTGGTGGTTGGCTCGGGGCTCGCGTGCGGATGCCTTGGAGGGCTCGCGCTACGTCGGCAGGGTCAAGGTTCGCGCTGAGACCCTGCCTTCTGCCGCCGCGCTGTCCGGATGGCCTCTCGCGCAAGTCCGCGCCTGGGGACGGCCCGAAAACCTGCGCATCCTCGTGCTGATTCCAGCGCTGTTCGCGGTGCAGGCGGGCTCGTCCGCCGTCCACGGATTGAGCGTTCTCGCGATCTGGGTGCTCGGTGGCTATCTCGGCGGCTTGCTGCGCGCGGTGTGGGATACGGCGCGATCGGCTTCCGACTGGCTGCGCTCGACACCGATTCCGTTCGCGCAGTTCGCGTGGGGAATGACGCGCCGGGCGTTGCTGCATCAGTTCGTCGGGACCGCGGTCGCTGCTGCGGTGATGATCAGTCTCGGCGCACCGTGGCCGAGCGCGTTGTACGTCAGTGTGCTGTGGCTGGCGATCGTGGTGCTCTCGTACGGCATCTTCGTCGTCGATGCTTATCGCTCGCGCCAGCCGCTCGTCAGGCTCGTGGTGTCGTTCGCCACACTGGCGATCGTGGAAGCGCGCGAACACGGTTGGTCGATTCCCCTCGCGGCGCTGCTCGCCGCATGGCATTTCCGCGCAGGAGCGAAGACATGACTTCGATCGTGCTGGACATTCGCGACGTGCACGCTCGCTACGGCAAGCAGGAGGTGCTGCGGGGAGTCACCTTGCAAGTGCGCACCGGGCAGTGGTTCTGTCTGTTGGGGCCGAACGGCGTCGGCAAGAGCACGTTGCTTCACTGCGTGGCGGCGCGGCTGGTGGCGAGCGCCGGCGACATTCTGGTGTGCGGTCACTCGGTGCGCACTCATACTGTCGATGCGAAGCGCAAGCTGGGCTACGGATGCGCGCCTGAACAGCTGCCCGGGCTGCTCACCGGGCGGCAATGCCTCGAGGTGTACGCGAGCGCCAAAGAGCTCGAGCGCGTCGATCCCGAGGTGATCGAGCTCGGCGAGGCATTGAAATTCAGTCCTTATCTCGACCGCTTCGTCGACACGTATTCGCTCGGCACTCGGCAGAAGCTTTGTGTGCTGCTGGCGCTGCTCGGCGAGCCGGCGCTGGTCGTGCTGGATGAAGCGTTCAATGGGCTGGATCCGGCGAGCGCATTGGTCGTGAAGAGACATTTGCAGCAGCGTCTGGCTGCCAATCGCTGCGCTGTGATGCTGGCAACGCATTCGCTCGATATCGTGGAGCACTATGCGGACAAGGCAGCGTTGCTGCTCGACGGACGCGTGGTCCGAGAGTGGAGTGACAGCGAGATCGCGGCGATGCGGCAGCAGGGGGCGGCGAGGTTTGAGGAAGCGTTGGCGCAGTCAGGCTGAAGCCTGACAATCGCTACGCTTTTCTCCTCGCGCTCGTCACGTTCGGCACGCCCTGGATCCGGCCGAGAACGCGCGACAACTCCTCCAGATCGCGCACGGTGATGCGCAGGACGATCTCCGCCATGCCCTCGCGTTCATCCGTTGCCACGTTCATTGCCTGGATGTTGATCTTCGAATCAGCCAGCACTGCGCTGATATCACGCACCAGACCGCGGCGATCGAAGGCGCGCACAGTCACGTCGAGCGGGAAAGCGCGTTCGCCTTGCTTGCCCCATTCCACCGCGATCACGCGCTCGGGATGCGTGGCCTGCAGGCGGCGGAAGCTGCTGCAGTCATCGCGATGGATGCTGACGCCGCGGCCCATCGTTATATAGCCCGCGATCCCTTCCGGCGGCACCGGACCGCAGCAGCGCGCGAAGCTCGACAGCAGGTCGCCGACGCCTTCGATGGTGATGCCCGAAGTCTCCTTCGGCATCGCCGCCGGCCGGCGCGACACGGGCGAGGGCAGCTCCTGCGGTTTCGCACGACGCTGGATCGCGCCGATGATCTGCGCGACGGTGACCTCGCCCTCGCCGATCGCGAGATACAGCTGGTCGGCCGTCGTCAGATTGAACTCGCCGATCAGCTCCGGCAGCGTGACGCTGTGAATCGCGAGCCGCTGCAGCTCGCGCTCCAGGATCTGCTTGCCCTGCTGCCGGTTCTGGTCTTCGTCGAGCTTGCGGAACCACGCGCGCACCTTGCTGCGATTGCGCGGCGAAGCGAGGTAGCCGAGCGAAGGCACGAGCCAGTCGCGACTCGGGTTCAGCTGCTTGGCCGTGACGATTTCCACCTGGTCGCCGTTCGCAAGCACGGTGTTCAGCGGCACCATCCGGCCGTTCACCTTGGCACCGCGGCAGCGATGGCCGAGATCCGTATGCACGTGGTACGCGAAGTCGAGCGGCGTGGAGCCTCGTTGCAGCTCGATCACCTCGCCGCGTGGCGAGAGTGCGTACACGCGATCCTCGAACACCTCCGAGCGCACCCGGTCGAGGAAATCGCCATCGCTCTCCTGGCGCTCGCCGGGCTCCAGCAGCTGGCGCAACCAGACGATCTTCTGCTCGTATGCCGGATTGGCGCGGCCGCCTTCCTTGTAGCGCCAGTGCGCGGCGACGCCCAGCTCCGCATGCTCGTGCATCTCACGCGTGCGAATCTGGATTTCCAGCGGCAACTTGCCCGGGCCTATCACTGCCGTGTGCAGCGAGCGATAAGCGTTGTCCTTGGGTGTCGCGATGTAGTCGTCGAACTCTCCCGGGATGTACGGCCACAGCCCGTGCACGACGCCAAGCGCGGCATAGCAGTCCGCGATCGTCGCCACGAGCACGCGCAGCGCACGCACGTCGAAGACCTGATCGAACGACAGACCCTTGCGCTGGCTCTTGCGCCAGATGCTGTAGATGTGCTTCGGACGACCGGCGATGTCGGCGTCGATCTGCGCCTTCTGCAGCTCTGCACGCAGCATCGCGATGACGTCTTCGATGTAGCGCTCGCGGTCACCGCGCTTGGACGCGAGCCAGCCAGCGACTCGCTTGTAGTTGTCCGGTTCGAGGTAGCGGAAGCTCCAGTCTTCGAGCTGCCACTTGATCTGCCACACGCCCAGTCGATTGGCGAGCGGCGCATAAACCTGCCGCGTCTCGTAGGCCAGCCGTTGCCGCTCGGCTTCCGGAGCATCCTTGCTTGCGCGCAGCTTGTGGAGCTGCGCGGCGAGCTTGATCAGCACCAATCGCGGATCGGTGACGATCGCGAGCAGCATCTTGCGCAGGCCTTCGGACTGATTGCCCGACAGCGACGGGGCGCCGCTCACCGGTGCCGCGATGTTCAGCGAGCCCAGCTTCAGCAATTCGTTGGCGATGCGCGTCGCGGCCGGTCCGGCCAGGGCTTCGGCGCGATCCGTGGTCAGCGCGCGCGCTTCCAGCAGTGCGAACAACATCGCGCCCCGCAGGATCTCTTCGTCGTCCGTCAGCTCCGTGACGATGTCGACGATCGCGCGGCCGCTCGCGACGGCGCGTTCGTCGGTCGCGTGCTGTGCGAGACGCACGAGGGCGTCTGCGAGCTCGCGTGAGCCACGCGCAGCGCTGTCGGGAATGCTTTCGAGGGATGACATGCCACTGAATCGGCTACAAAAAACCCTGCGATCGACGTGTCGGATTGCAGCCGTTGCCGCTATCATACGGCACCGACATAACGTCGTAGCGGAGGAATCCTTGCGCAGACTCAGGCGCCCGCAGAGTGTTGCCGAGCTGGCGCTGCCGCAGCGCCCCGGAGCGTTGCCGGCGCAGGTGCGGATCCTCGGCCTGGACCCCGGATCGCAACGCACCGGCTACGCCGTCGTCGAGACGCAGGCAGGGCGCACCGCCTACATCGTCAGCGGCGCGATCCGCGCGCGGGGGGAGACGCTGGCAGAGCGTCTGCAAGAGATTTTCGCCGGCGTCGAATCGCTGACGAGCGAGTTCCGCCCGGACGAGGTCGCTATCGAGCGCGTGTTCATGAATCGAAACGCCGACAGCGCGTTGAAGTTGGGGCAGGCGCGCGGCGCGGCCCTGAGCGCCACCTTCGCCGTCCGGCCGCGGGTATTCGAGTACGCCCCGCGCGAGGTGAAGCTCGCGGTAGTCGGCACCGGTGGCGCGCAGAAGGAACAGGTCCAGATGATGGTCAAACGCCTGCTCAGCATCGCCGGCCCGCTGGGCGAGGACGCCGCCGACGCGCTTGCCATCGCGCTGTGCCACGCGCATTCCCGGCGCCTGCACGGGCTCGTGTCGCTGGCGGTGGGCGCGGTTCGATGATCGGCTTCCTGCGCGGCCGCCTGACCGCGAAACAGCCGCCGCAGCTGGTGATCGACGTCGGCGGAGTCGGCTACGAAGTGGAGGCGCCGCTGCCGGTGTTCTACGACCTGCCGCCGGCGGGCAGCGAGATCACGCTGTTCACGCAACTGATCGTGCGCGAGGACGCGCACATCCTGTTCGGCTTCCGCACCGAGCGCGA
>Ga0134127_10000649_pt1 | contig 30166 bp, 43 predicted proteins | sample KB31753_FD_96459 | JGI IMG/M metagenome (GOLD analysis project Ga0134127, IMG submission 96459) | Terrestrial soil microbial communities with excess Nitrogen fertilizer from Kellogg Biological Station, Michigan, USA - KB3-175-3 | ecosystem: Environmental > Terrestrial > Soil > Unclassified ...
CTTGACGGCCATAGAGCAGCGGCCTTTTTCGTGCCGGGGGGCTTTTCCCACAACATCCACAAATACGTGCCAACAAACTCTTGTTCCCAAGGTATCATAAGCGCCCCTCCTTCTCTGCCCAATCATGAAAATCAATCATTTTCTCGAATGGTATGATGCGCGCAACGGTCGAGCGAATATCTTGGCTCCCCTGTTGTCCTATACAGCCCAGGCTAAACCCCACACCGTCCGACCGGCTCCATTTGAGCCAAAGCGCTGCCATCACGAATTCCGGCTCCCACACAGTCATAATTGCACCATCTTAACCATGACTAGCCAAAAGTCCCGATCCGACAAAGTCGCCCAATGGCGGTTCAGGCTGTCCGTCCAATCGCCAGACTGGCGTCGCGACGGCAGTACGGCGTCCGCATTCCGCTCCCACATGAACGTCATGTAGGCCGCCAAAAACTCGCTGTCGAAGGGGATCATGGCTTGTTCCTATAATAATTATTATAAAGCTTAGCTAGCCCGGACGGCGATACATGCCTATCGACCATAGTGCGCGTCATCTTGACACTAGTAAAAGCTTCGCCTTTGGGCTTAACCCAATGGGTCCACAAAAGTGCTGCAAAGAACTCCGGCTCCCAAACAATCATCGCCGACCCCGCTTGATAATCGCGTCCAAGCCCACGCTGCGCATCTTAAATTGGTCCCGAAACGCGTCCACGTTGGCCTGGTACAAAACCCAAGTCCATACACTCGGCCGTTTCGGCGCGACCAACTCCGCCTGTCCGTCCGTCAGAACCAACACAGCGTCGGGATAGCGCGCCTTGCGCAAGCAGTATTCCTCGACGGGCGTGAAGTTTGTCCCGCCCCCCCGCATTGGCATCACCGTGTTGGTGCGAAAATCCGCCCAAGTCTTCGTCTCGGTGTTGAAAAGAATAACTTCTAGGTCATAGGTCGCGCCCGAGTTGCGCACCAAGTTGCACAAGCGATCAACGCCCGACTCATCCATACTTCCCGATACGTCGATGGCGATAAGCGCCGACTTGCGCGGCTGAGGGGTCCGGCGCGGAAGGACTGCCTCCCGCCCGGCAAACATATCGACTCCCGCATAGCGCTTGGGGATGTTGCGCCAGGTTTCCTTCACTTTCGAGGAATCCAGGGTTTCCGCCATGAAGCGCTCCCATCGTGCTTGCTCATCCGAGACTAGAACCTGCGCCGGCTTGTCGCTTTTGGCGGTTCCCCATTCCTTCGTGACTTCGATTTTGTTGCCACTGTCTGTGCCCGGCGCATCCGCTCGCGCCAATTGCGCCTCAGCGTCGCCTGTGGCGTCCCCAGCGCTTCCCGCGGGAGGAGGTGGGTACTTGGCCGCAATTTCCCGCATCAGCGTTTCTACGGCATCCTGGCGCGTATCGCGGCCAAGCATGGAGGGTCCGTCAACGCCTTTCGGGACCCGCGCATAGCCCAAGCTGTAGAGCAAGTCGTTGATTTGGCAATCCCGCGCGTAGTTGTGCAAGAGCGCCCCGTCCCACCCGTTATACCAGTCTTTCGGATTTTCCTTGAAGTCCTGTCCCGCCATCAAATCTCCCGCCAGGAGATGCTGCGTCTCATGCACCATGATGGTCTTGACTTGGGCAGGCGAAAGGCCCTTCAAGTGCAGCGGGTTAAACCCCAGGATGATGCCAGGCCTGCCCTTGCGCGCCATGACGGCCATAGGCGCGTCGAGCGTGATTGGCGCAACGGCGGTCACCTCCTGTAGGATAAGATCGGCATTAACGCGCATATCGACGCTAGTGGCGTGGTAAGCAATTTCTTTGATGAGGGAAAGGATGTCACTTGTTTTCATGTTTGCTCCAACAGGGATAAGGTGTCGTACAGGTCCATAAACTCATTCTCTTGTTTCGGGCTAAGAAAGCGGCGAGCTGTGTGGCCGCAAAAACCAACCCAATAGAAATTGAGATCATCTTGGAGATACGCCAGGGCGACCCAAAACTCGACTTCATAGACAACTGGCGTCATGGCTTTCACCTTCTCTCAAGCTTCCGGTACGCCGACTGGTACGTGAAATGGTCCGAGTCGAGTTCCCCAAAATACTGCCTCCCACGCCTCTGCCACCAACCATAAAGCGGTTCGATCCGCTCGGGTCGCTTAGCTAGCATCCACAAAACCGCGCTGAATTCTCCGTCGATTGGCGTCATCGGGGGAACGCCAAACCCATGGCAGTCCTGTAAACACCTAAGCAGTTGTCGTATGTTGCACTGCCAGTTAGGCGCGCCAGTAGCCCAGTTGGCACGAACCTTGCCATCTCGTTCCATTGGGCGCGAGGAACCGCCATTGCCAAGGCAAACAAAAACTCTGCGTCGTAAACAATCATCGGGCCTTCCTCCTGAACGGCTTGTCCAAGCCATCCATACGCAAAATGTTGCCGTCAATCTCCGACCAGTTGTAGCGAAGTTTGGCCGCCGCTGCCATCAGATCAGGACGGGCCTGGAAGATAGGCGCCACGGCACTCCACTGAGCCGGCGATGCGTAGTAGTCGAAAATTGCGATGATTTCTGGCTCGATTGGTACTATCATGTGTTACATACCCCCCCGAAGCGTCAATGGTTGCGTCATGCCGTGATACGTCACAAAAATGCGAGTGTACGCTTGCCTCGTTCGTGTCGGGAGTGCGATCCGGATGCTTCTGCGACCTCCTTCGCGGAATACTTCCCATTCCGCTGAAGATGCGCAAAGATAGATCACCAGCAAAAACTCTTTCTCCCAGACAACCATGACTTCCTCCTAGAAAAAAGAAAGGCGGGCTCACAACCCGCCTAGTCTATTAGTAGAGCGACTGGCGCATTGCACGCCACATCCGCTCTACCCCGTTGTGCGTCGGCCATCCGGGGAGCCCCTCAGCCTGACGCGAGTAGTGATAGCCGCGACGTCGCCCGTTGATTATGTCGTCAAGCTCCCAGTACGCAATCCAGAACTCCGGTTCCCACACGACCGGCATCACGTGATGGGCCCGTGCTTGGCCTCATACTCCGCGCGGAGCTTGCGCAATTCGGCCATCTTGTCCCACACCATCTCTGGAGTGATATTGGCGGCTTTCATTGCCTCTGCCAAGTCCTCGGTAGCTTGCGCCAAACTCGGGTCATTCAGCGCCTTCTGGAACTTCTCCTCCATCCAGATTGGCGGCGGTCCCGCCGACTCCGCCTTCTCGATTCCCGCGGCGCTCACCTTGAGATTACCCAGCATCTCGCGCAAGCGAGCCACCGGCACCTGGGGGTCGTTGAACGCCCGTTCGAGCGGCATGCCGGCAGCGAACGCCATTGCAGCGTACACCAAGCGGCGCGGCGGGACGTACACGTTCTTGACGTGCTCCGTGTACCAAGACTCGAACGCCGCCTCGGCGGGGCCTTCACCCAACACCTTGCGCATTGGGACCTGGGGATACTCTGGCACCACGTCAATGAACGCATGGAAGCGGTCAATCAACGCGTCGTCCAATTGCTGGACGTCATACTGGCCTTGGCCAGGCGGGTTGATACCCGTATGGATGGCCTTGAGCTTGGGAAGCGGTTTGCCGTTGATTGTCTTGAATTGGACAATCTCGAAAATCATGTTGAGCGTGCGCGGTGATGCGCGATTCAGCTCATCCATGAAGATGACTTCCGCTTCGAACAACTCGGGCACGCTGAAGAATTCCAGGACGCCCTTTTCTTTGTTCGGGATTGGAATCCCGCCAAAGTCGATCTCCGGGTCCATCAGCGGGGCGCTCTTGTACCACAACTTGAGCCCCGCTTGCTTGCAAGCGTCTTGGATGGCGCTAGTCTTGCCCACCCCATGCTTGCCGACAAGCATGACGTTGTGGCCAAGCTTGGTATAGGTGATAAGGTCCTGAACCAGCAAATCGTAAGCTTTGTACTTCGTACCCGCCGATTGCACTGTCTTCTCTGTTTTCTTTGCCTTAGCCATTGTTGGCCTCCTTTTTTAGGGCGCGTTGCCGCGCCATTTCTTTCCAAACCGTAGCAAAACTAAGCCCAGCAGCCTCTAGCAGCCGTTCTAATTCAGCCGTCTTCGCCGCCATAGCCGGATCTTGCTGCGCGGCTAGAAACTGCGGTTCGTTCCAGGTTGGCGTTTCTTTTTGAGCCTCTTGTGCGAGCCAATCCTCTGCACTCATGGCTTCGATCTCGTTAGCTGTCAATTCAGCACCTCACCTTTCTTCGATGCACCCAAGGAAAGCTTAACGACATCGTTGCCGGCGGGGTCATTATGTTCACGCACACGGCCCTTAATCTCATCGACGCACTCATCGCTCAACTCGGTGACTTTGGCGGCTCCAGCGCGGAATTTTGCCTCAATTTCCGGGTCTGCGAGCTTCTCGCGAAGTGTCGCGATTGTCGCGGTCACGCCTTCGCAAGCATCTTCCCCTTCCATCCAATGCGCCAGGAGGTCTGCTGCCAATTCCTCGATGGCGTGCTCCGGCATCATGACCATAACACGAATCGCCATGGCCTGGACTTCAGGGTTGTCAAGGATTGCCAAGATGACGCCTGGGGTCCCGCGCACTGCGTCACCTTCAGGCAAGTTGTTGTGGACTAAGAAATGGGCTACAAGCCCAAGCTGTGCAGTTTGCATCTACGACTCCGTTGTTAGGGTTTGTTCCCTTCACAGAGTCATACTGCGTTAAGGCGATGGCGGGTTGTATTTTTTAGTGATAGGCGGATTAGCGCTAGGAAAGGCGCGGTTTATCTCACGTAGCGTCTGGTCTAACCGCACTAGGCTCACCGTCAGGCGAGCCGGGCTCCCCGGCGGGAGCATTGCTTTCAGCGTTTTCAGGAATTCCAGGTGCCATATCACTTGTTGCTTGCTCATATTCGATTGTCGCGATTTCCATGGAAGCCAGGTTTTTGGCCGCCGCCAGGAATTCCTGCTTGTTTTTGGGCGGATTTTTCATTAACTCCGAGCTTACCACCTTGACCACGCGGTCAGGCAGGTTGGGCGCGAAAGCTTCATAGCAGCCAAGCAAGAGCAAGGCGCGAATCTCAAATTGACTGAGGCGGTCAACCTCCGCTTCTAGGCGGTCCTGAACGGCGGTACGGGTGACAGTGCGCTGAAACTTGCTCATGGGAAACTCCTTGGTAGCCTTAGTAGGCGGTAGAGTAGAGACTATACGCACAAACCGTGCTACTAGCAAGTCCCGTTGAAAGCACAGATTGCGCTGTGATGGCAGACAGATTGGCCGGCGATGTAGCGAGCGTCCCGACTGGCGTCAAGGCGGGAGGGTACTGAGGCACCAGCATGAACATGCCGGGCGCGAGGACGAATTGGACGGCAGCGGAAGCGGCGACGTTCGGGACGGTGACAAACAAGTAGTTTAATGAATCTGTGTTCACAATCGCCATCGTTGTTGCGCCAGTTGTGGCGTTAGAAGGGACGGCCAAGGTCCCGGCAGAGGCAAAGGGCGCAGCGCCTGCCGTCATGAGCACAAGCGTGCTAAGCAAGTCCATGGCGGGTTGTTGATTGGGGGCGGGAAAAGTCTCGACAGGCTGCAATTGATTGGTCGGGACCCAAGCGGCGGATACAGAAAGCTGATTAGTGGCCATGTGCTATAATCCTCGGAGAACGCGTATTCCCCACAATACCACAAAGGTGGTCCCCATGCCTAACCCCTTGATTCCATTCTTTTTTTACGGAGAATTGAAAGACAAGCGTAAGCCCAACACAGTCTCGACGCCCGGACTCTTGCGCATGCGGGGCGATGATGCGGCGGCGCGGTTCGGAAACTATGGTGGTCATCGGGTTTGGGGACAAGTCAAGTATGTGCGCATGGAAGCTGTTAAAAACCTGGATAGGTTTGAAGCCCCGGAATACAAGCGCGTTGTGGTGCGGCTTTCAAACGGGACTAGGGCCTTCGCTTATGCGGACATAAAACCAGCTTGGGAACACGAGGACGTCGTGGAGGACGGCATCTATCGCGGTAAGCGTACGCTAAGAATTGACGCGGTCAAGACCAAGCGCGACCCATAAGTCATACGCTTCGTCGATGCATTTGTCGACCTGCCGATTGTAGTTCCCATTCCCCAAACCCGTTTCGACGCCTAGCGCCCAAACTGCCAGAATCGTTTCGACGTCGATTGGAATCATTTAAGCACAAACCGAAAGCCGCGCCCGGTTTCACTATAATCGATACCGTCCACAACCTGCTTAGTCGTGACTTCCTGCATCTTGGTGAAGCGCTGGACGGTTATACCAGTTTCAGTCTCTACAAGATGCGCAATGCCATCTTGTGCCACAATGTATGCAACTTGGCTGCATTCCTTGGCAATGGCACGCGCAAACTCCGCCGCATAGTCCCCGCGCAAGAGCAAGCTGCGCTCTGGAATCCCGGCCCATCGGCCTTCGATAACCTCGACGGGAATGCCCTTCATAGCGGCCATAAGCACAGTGTCGAGAAAGCCATTCTCCGACACATCGGTGCCTTCGATATAGGTGCTAACGATTGCCCATTTACCTTCGAAAAGACGCTCTTGGTTAATCATGACTTGCTCCGTTGTTGTTGATGTTCGATTGTCGCCAGGGTTCAAGCCTTACCTGGCATGGCTGAGGATTCTGGCGTTGACTGCGTTCGCCGCACTTACGGCATAACACCATCATCGTCGTCTATTCATACTCGGCTTGGTCACGCTTGGGTTGCTTTTTTTTCGCCTTCCCGTCCCGCCTGTCCCGCCTTCTTTCCTCCCGCGCATCAGTCTCCTCGGCCGCGCTTGTTCTAATGTGCCGGGGCTTGATGTAGGTGGATGTAGGTTTCATTGTGCACCAACCTTTGCTCCAAAAGTGACGCCAATCCATCCGGATTCACCGCGGCGTGCCACATAGCCAACCAGTGCACCAACGGCGAACCAATTGTAGATGGTCCAGTTGTAGGTAAAGTTGTGGTATGCGCCCATCATGACCGAATCTCCGTCACAATGTCTTCCTCTGTCACAATGTGGTACGGTTGCGCGCTCGCCGTCCCGGCCTTAAATGACAGCCATTCCGTGAGTTGGATGTATGCGCCCGTGTAGTACACAAACCCACCTACACATACATTGAGGCCGATTGCTGAAACGACTAAACCTAACATGTTCGCTCCCGCGCCGTCAGGCGCACAGTGTCCTGTCTCCAATTAATCATACACGCGCTCTGGCGCGTTGGTTAGAAATCGTCTATGTCATCGTTGCCGTATCGTGCAATGAAGGCCGCGTCCCGCTGCGCTTGCTCTGCAGCTTCTTGCGCCAGAACGTTTTGCCAGTAAATGACACAGCCGACCAGAAAGATTGCGACGCTGATGCTCATACTTAAATCATACCCGCCAGTTGAAACCTTGGCTACAAAATCGTCACTTGAAATGGAATGCCGTGACCTGCTACAGAAAGAACGCCTGACAACGTGATAGGAAGGTGGCGCTGCAATGAAGAAATCCGAACTCGAACGTCAGCGCCAAGCCTACGCACTCCCCTCTCACAACAACTCCACAACCACCGACGCCCTCCGCGCACGTGTGTCCTCCGAACTCAACGTCGTGAAGGACGCTTACGACACTGGCTCGCAAGCCCTGACGGAGCTGAATAAGCTAATTAGTCTGAAATCTGGGGAACTCGACAGCAAAGAGCTAGCCAACCTAGCCAAGGCCTATGCTGACATCTCGCGCACACTCATCGCGCTACGCGACGAAGGGCGCACAACCATCCGAGAGGCGCAGGCTGTTGACCCCCCTGGACCGGAGCGTGAGGTGATGGAGGCTGAACTTACAACCCCTGCAAAAATTTCTTCCCCTCGCGCGACCCCCCTCGCAATTGGTCAATACTTACAAGGACTTAACCCGGCCCCGGCCGAGAAAGATGACGAAAATGAATAAGCGCATGATGGAACTTCAGGACTTGGCACGTACTTTGCAAGCGGAATATGGCTTTTTGGCCCTTCGCCAAGAGATGGACGACGAGCGCCGCAAGGAGATCAAGAAGGAACTTGCGAAGGGCGAGGCTGAGTTTAACGCACTGCGTCAACAGCCGCAGGAGGTTCCAGCCGAGGAGCCCAAAACGGCCGCCGCTGACGCGGCGGTGCCTCAGTAATGAAATCTCCCGAGTTCACGATCCGCAAGCCGGTGGCCTCCGACGTAGAGTTCATCATCAAGACGTGGGCTCGGGAGATGCGTCGCGCCTATACGCGCAAGTTCCCGGATCGTCTCTTTTACAATGAATTCCAGAAAATCATATTATCCCTGACTTCAAAGGCCCAGGCCCGTGTTATATGTCTTTCTGATGATGCTAATTATATTGTCGGTTTTGTCGTCGGAGAGCACTTTGCTGCTGCGAAAACCCTTGTGGTTCATTTTGCCTATATACGTCCTCCGATGCGTCGTCTGGGCCTGGGCGCTGAGGCATGCGCTTCTCTGGGCTACCAGCCAGGGGATGAGATAGTCGCCACCTTCTGGCACCCCTACCTGGACCGATTTGAGCGCAAAGACCTGATTCATAACCCCTTTGTCCTGATGGGAATCAAACAATGAAATTCCGCACAACCCACGACCACACCTTATTCCCCAACGTCACTCGCGAGTTCAACGACGCGCAGCCCTGGTTTGCCGGCTGGACTTGGAGTGTAGGGAAAGGTGGGATAAATCTCATCGATCCCGCCCGGAACCATTTCTTCTTTCCCTGGACGTCTGTTCAGTACATGGTGACTAATGACCAAGAAACTAGTGATGGGGCCGAGTGGCCCCAAGCCCCAGGTGTCGGAGTTCGACCGGCTGTTGGAAACGCAAATCCTCAAGCAAGCGGGTCAGTCCCAAACCTCCCGCTCAGCGTTCCAGCAGGCGAAGCAGCGGCTCCTAGCCCGCCGAGCGACTCTGTTCCCGATGCAGCTGGCGTTCATCATGAGCCCGGCCAAGAAGAAAGCGGCAGTGTGCACCCGCCGCGCGGGAAAGACGTTCGCGTGCCGCCATCTGGCCGCCGAGGCCGTAGTAAATAGCGAGTGGTCCGACCGCCAGAAGGCACAACCTGTGGTGCAGTACATCACCACGACCCGCGCCAAGGCCCTCGACCTGTTCTGGACCCCCTTCAAAGAGCTTTGCCGCGAGATTGGACTGGAGGCGCACTGGGACGACCACTCCCTCCGCGCCCAATTCCCCAATGGCGTCCTGGTTCGCGCCGGCGGGTGCGACGATCGGGAGGCGATTGAGTCCTACCGCGGTGATGCCTACGTCCTAGTCATTGTCGATGAGGCCGCCTCGCTAGGGGTCCGGGCCGAGGAGCTTGTGGTGGCGGGTATCTCCATGGCCCTTGCTGACTACGGCGGGACTATCGCCATGATCGGGACGCCGGGACAGGTCCAGGCGGGGATCTTCTACCAGGTCTATTGCAACAATCGCGAAGGCTGGGAGAAACCTTTCAAGTGGTCCTACATGACCAACACCGCCTTTCCCCCGGAGGTCCGGACGGACCAGTGGGTGCGGGAGAACATCGGGCCTCTCGACTCCCCGAAGGTCTTGCGGGAGGCCTATGGCGAGTGGGTGCCGGACAGCTCCACGCTGGTTTACTCGGGTTACGAGGAATCCAAGGTTAAGTGGGACGGCAAGCTTCCCGAGGGCCACCAATGGCGCTATATCCTGGGGATGGACCTGGGGTGGAACGACCCGACCGCCTTCGTTGTAGGAGCCTATGCCAAAACGCACCCAAACCTCTACATCGTGTTTTCAGAGTCGGCCCCTCATCTACTACCCACCCAGGTCGCAGAACGCATCCTGGCCCTCCAGGCGCGCTTCCAGATCACCCGAATTGTGGTCGACTACGCTGGTGCGACGACCAAGGGAAATATGGCCGAGTGGAACATGCGCTACGGGTTCGGGATGGTAGCCGCGGAAAAGTCGAAAAAGCTGGATTATATCGAACACCTGAATTCCGAGTTTTACCGGGGCATGATCAAGATCGCCCCCTCGGCCCAGAAGCTCAAGAACCAGCTGGCGACCCTCCCCTGGGCCGAGTTGGACCCGGAGCAGGTGCGCCACGACACCAAGCAGTCCCTCAAAGAGCATCCGGGATTCGAGAACCACGAGACGGACGCACTTTTGTATTGCTTCCGCGAGTCCCTCCACTACCGGAGCAAGGTCCCGACAGCCGACGAGCCGTACGGGACGGAGGAGTGGCACCGGCTCCAGCAGCTACACGCCAAGCGCACCGCCTTGAAGAATGCGGGCAAACCGGCTAAGTTCAAGTATTCTCAACTCACTAAGAATGGTCGGTAATTATGGATCCCCAAGAGCTTCAATTTGTTACCGCTCTCATCAACAACGCGCGCACGCAAGGTGTAGCCGAGATCACTTACAAGGGCTTGACCGTCAAGTTCCGCCATGCTCCCGGCACGGAAGTCCAGACGGTCCAGATACCTAAGCGCGCCCCGGCACAATTCAACTGGTCCACGGACCTGACCCCGAACCTCCCGAAGGCTGAGTAATGGGCTACGACGATAAAGGCAATTCCGCTCCCAATATTGACTGGTGGTGCGATGAGGAAGTTATTGAAGGCCAGCGGCACGCGGTGGCTTTTGGCTGTCTTGCTGCTTTGCGCTCTATGCAGTCGCCGCGCTTGTACGCCGGACTGCTCTACGAAGCAACCTACGAACAACGGAACATGTTCAGCTCCGATGTAGCGACCTCCAACGTTTTCCCGTCGATGGGGTTTGGCCCCTGGAGCGGCAAGATGGAGGTCAACCTCCTGACCTATAACGCCATGCAAGTCGGGTTCGACACGCTGGTGTCCAAGTTGACGCAGGCGGACAGCCGCATCGAGTTCTTGACTGATGGCGGCAACTGGCAGGCCCGCAAAAAAGCCCAACAACTTGAGAAACTCTGCAAGGGCGAGTTCTACCGACTGGACTTTTATGAGCATAAACAAGAGATTGAATTGGATATGCTCCTTCATGGGCGGGGCTATCTTAAGTTTTACATCGATCATACGACGAAAGCGCCCGCCATTGAGCGCGTCCACCCCCTCGATATCTTCTACGATGAACTTGAAGCGCGAGATAACCCTCCGCAGACCATGTATCAAGTACGAATTGTGGCAAAGTCGACCCTCAAGGCGCAATACCCGGAACTAGCGGAGCAAATTGACGCCGCTCAGATGTCCGGCGACAGCCTCGTCTACTCGACCCGCGGGATTAACATCAATCAGATGTGCGAAATCCTGGAATGCTGGCGTTTGCCCAGCGTGACTGGGGCCGGGGACGGCCGGCACGGCCTGTTCATCATCAATGCGACGCTGGAGTACAGCGAGTGGACCGAAATGGAGTTCCCTTTCGCCACCATGACCTGGACTAATCGGCGTCGGGGCCCCTATCCTGTCCCGGCAGCGGAGCAGGTGATCTTCCTGCAGCGCAATTTGAACCGCCTGATCCAGCGGGAGCATGAGTGCATCTACACTTTGAGCGCCCCTTACCTTCTCCTGCCTGAGTCGAACCAGGTGGATCCGAACAATTTTGCCACCGACGTCGGCAATATGGTGCCATACCAGGATGGGTCGGGCGCAAAACCCGAGTTGATCGTCAACAAGGTCGTCCCCGATGACATTCGTGTGTCGATTGCTCAGCTTAAACGCGATATTTCTGATATTCTTGGTATTACTGGCCTTGAGTCCGTGGGCGAAAAGCCTGCCGGCCTGGATTCCCAGCCTGCTCTTCAGGAGTTTACCGAGCAAACCTCGCTCCGACATGAGAAAACCCTGAAGGAAAACGAGCGGTTTGTGCTCCGCGCGGGCATGAAACTGCTCACCACCATCCGCCAGATCAAGGAACAGTACGGGGATTACGCCGCTTTCGGTCAGGGCCGCAAGGAAGTGGAGGAGATCAAGTTCTCCAACGCCGATTTGCCGCCCAACGCGTACCGGATGCAGCTGGCGAACGCCAACATCCTGCCGACAACCCCCGCGGGACGCCTCAACCGCATCACGCAACTGGCGGGGACGGGCGCTTTCAGCCCGAAGGAAGTCATCCGCATGTTCCAGTCGCCCGATATCGAGGCGATCATGGACGACGAGACGTCTACCATTGAGGATATCGAGTGGACGATCTACGAACTGACGCGGGAAGGCGGGAAATACCTGCCTCCAACGGAATTCCAGGATCTCCAGGTTGGTATCGAGAAGGTAAACGCCGCGCTGCTCAAGGAACGCCGGCTTGGCGCGCCCGATGAGGTCATGGAGCGCCTGGATCGCTGGATTGCGGAGGCCCTCCAGATGCAGCAGGACCAGCAGGCGGCCATGATGAAGCAACAAATGCAGATGCAGCAGGCCATTCAGCCTACTCCTGCCGACCCGAACAACCCGAACGCGACGATGAACGCGCCTGGCGCGGCTCAGTCAGCTAACTCTCCCGGCTTACCGCCGGGTGGCCTTGGTGGCGGCCAGCCACCGCAGCAATAATTGGAGTCCCTCGTTATGGATAGCCCTTTCGTGACCATCAATGAAGCAATGAAGAATAGTTTGTCCGGCCTGAACGATACTATGGGCCCGGAAATCCACAAAGTCGAGATGGATAACCCTCCCTCGACCGGCTTTGCCGCCGTTGACGCCTCCCGTGATCCCGCGGAGCTTGCCAACGTGCAGGAGCCGGCTGGGACCCCGCCCAAGAAGGCGAGCCCGACCCTCCCGGACGAGAAGTTTGACTCCCGCATGGCCAAATTGGCCAACCAGGCGCAGAAAGTGCGCCAAGAGCAGCTGGCAATCAAGGCTGAGCGCGAGAAGTTGGCCGCCGACATGGCGGAACTAGAGCGTTATCGCCAACTTAAGGCGATCGCTAAGGAAGATCCGGTCGCTTTGGCCGAGGCCTTCGAGTACAAGCCCGACGAATACGCCGCGACCCTGATGGAGAAGGGCTCGATGAGCCCCGAGCGCCGGCGCTTGCTGGAACAGGCCAAGGAAATCAATGACTTGAAGTCCTGGAAGCAGCAGCAGGAGGAGCAGGCCCGCCAGCAGAGCCTCCAGCAGTCCGCTGGGGCCGTCCGGCGCGAGATGGAGGAGTTTGCGGCTGCGGCAGGCGAGCAGTACGACCTGGTGCGCCGAACTGGTGCCTTCGACAAGGTCCTGGCCCGCATCTCGATGCATTATCAGCAGACCCAGGCGGCTGGCGAGCCGGAATTAATGTCTTACGATGATGCCTTTGCTTTGGTGGAAAGCGAACTTGAACAACAATACGCACCTCTGATAGAATCCCCGAAGTTTAGAACTCGTGGTGAGGCAGCTGTGCCTTACCAAGCGGCCCCGTCAGCCCCCGCTCCCGCACGTAAACCAACCGGAACCATAAACAGCAAGATGCGTGGCACGACCACGAAACCGCCCAAGGCCATGTCCGAAGGCGAGCGCATGCAAAAGGCAGGCGAAGTTCTTTTACAACAAATTTGGGGCCGACGCGGATAAGCGTAGCCCATAGGACACTACGATGAGTTCATTTGTCAACGCGGGGCAACCGCAACTATTCAAATACCTGTACCCGGATGACGGCTGGCACATGCTTGTGTCGGCGCAGCGCCCCTTCTTGGCCATGGTGCCAAAGGGCGAGGCGGCGACGGGCGTGACCAGTTCGGGCGGCGCGATGGGCGCTGGCACCGGTATCGTCCATGTCTGGAACTACTCGAATCCCCAGGCGGCCTCGATGTCCCACGGCTCGGCTTTGGCCCAGCAGGACAGCTTGGTCACCGGTCAGCAGATCTTGGTTCAATTGAGCCAAGTGTACGCCTACCTCCGCTTCAACGCGAAGGAATTGAACGCCAGCAAGAACAACATGGCGGCCTACATGAGCACCAAAAAGCTCAACGTGGACCAGGCCATTGAGCAGATCTCGCTGGAACTCGACCTGGCGCTCCATCGCCCGGGTAACGGCATCCTCGGGACCGTGACCAACGTGACCGGCAACGTCATCACCTTGGCGACCACGACTTCGATCCAGCAATGGCAGAAGTTCATGCGCATTGTGTCGGCGTCGACGTACCCGACCAGCGGCGCGGCTCCTACCCTGGGACCGGGCAATGCCCAAGTCTTGGGTGTGAACCAGTCGTACACCGGTACGGGCTTCACCATCCAGCTGACCGTGGACAACGCGGCCGGTTTCGATGCGACGACCAACAAGTACATCATCCGCTTGGGCAACACGTTGGGCTTTAGCTCGACGAACCAAGAAGGCAACATCATCGGTATGGCCGCCTGGGTTCCCGACAGCCGCGGTACGCCGCAAGCTGGCGAGAACTTCCTCGGCTCCGGTTTGGACCGCACCACGGACCTGTATCGCTTGAGCGGCATCCAGATCAGTGGCTCGGGCAAGACCTATCGCGAAGCGATCCAAGAGGCGTGCGCTGTTGTGCACAGCTTGGGGGGCCGCCCCGATGTGTGCTTGATGAACCCGATTGACTGGCAGAAGGCCAACATCGAGTTGCAGGGTTACGCGCGTTACGAGGAATTCACGGTTGGCAACATTGCCTTCTCCGCTCTCGTCATCGCAAGCCCCTCGGGCAACAAGTTGCGCCTTATGTCGGACCCGAACCAAGACGTCGGTTTCGTGCGCGGTATCACGCTTGACAGCTGGAAACTGTGGCACTTGAACGACCTGGTTCACACGATCATGGACGACGGCCTGGAACTCCGCAAGGACCCGGGTGCGGACGCGTTCCAGCTCGGTATTCGCTGCTGGCCCCAGTTGGTCTGCTTCGATCCGCGCGCGAACTTCGTGATCAGCGGTTTCTAATAAACTATACGGGCTCCCCTGGGTAAGTCGCTGCGTTGACGCAGTAACCCGTAACCATCGAGGTCTTTCATGGCATCACCGTATCGTATTAAAGAGATGGTCAGTTCCAACGTTCCGGCGGATATCCGTATCGCTGGCACGTTCTCGCTGACCACCGGCGGAGCGCCTGGCGCTCTGGTGCGGCCTTCGGCTGGTTCGCAGGCGGCAGCTGGTCAAGGTAACTTGTTTACCGTGACGCAGTTGGGGTCCTACGGCGGCTTGACGGCAGCTAACGTGTACCAAGTCACGTTGACGGAAACCTACTGGAAAAGCGTCGCTTGTGACGCCCAGTACCAGTACCCCTTCAGCTTGGCCTTGAGCACGTCCGGGTTTACCGTGGATTGCTTTGCAACTCCGCTGGACCCGACTACAAACAGCTTCCTGATCTTTTTGACGACGCCTGCTGGGGTTATCACTAGCTCCCTCAACGCGACGATCACGACCGGTCAGATTGGGTTTGAAGTCATCTGCGTCAATACTACGTCCCCGAATACTCTGTAATATAGGAGGCCCGCTGTGGCTACTTCACCCGTTACCCGTGCTTCATTGGTGGCGCGTGTGGCCCAGCGGGCCAACACCTCCGGCTACGCAGATCCCTCCGTAAACGGGGAAATCTCGCAACTCGTGGATTCCTCTCTCGCCAAGCTGCACAACATGCTGATTGGCCTGTACGAGGACTATTTTACCAAGACCGATACTATAACCCTGGCGAACGCCCAGGACACGTACAACCTGCCCGGCGACTTCTACAAGATGCGGACGATGTTCTACGTGGACCAGTCTGGCTACCGCTGGCCCATGCGCCGGCTGGAGATCCAGGACCTGACCAACGTCCCGCTCACGATAACATACTATGCCGTCCCGTATGGCTATGTTGTTATGAACAACTCCATCACGGTCTTCCCCAAGCCGATCAACCTCTCGACGCCCTACAACCTGCTGATGTACTACATCCCGCAGTACACGCCTCCCGCCAATGACGCTACGCCGATCGACTATCAGTTCGTCTTCGGCTGGGACGAATGGGTGGTCAACGACGTTGTGGTCCAGATCCGCAACAAGGCGATGATGCCGACCGACGAGGTCGTGCGGGAGCGGGACGCGCTGGAAGTCAAGCTGCGCCACCAGGCCTACAACCGGGACGCTGGGGAGCCGCACCGCTTCCGCGACAACGGCTGGGGTGGGAATCAACCCTTCACCCGATACGGGAATTTTGCGCTTAAGGGGTAATCCATGGCTACCATGAAAGACGCTACCATCTCGGTCCCTGCCTCCGCCCCGCGGCACTTGCATAAGGACCCGGAGACGAACAAGGCGCTCCAGCAGCTGGCCGACACCACGCTGGACCCGCTCCTCCAGGCTGTGGCACAATTGCAGTCTCAGATCGCTACGCTCCAGAAGGCTAAGTAATGGCAAACGTTATAACTCCCAATATGGCGCTCACCGAGCCTGGCATCCTGACGGAGCCGGGCCCCACCTGGGCGGGCGATCTCAACGCCGACTTGACCCTCATTGATGCGCACGACCACACCAGCGGCAAGGGCGTACAGGTTCCAACGGCGGGGCTGAACATCAATGCCAACGTCCCGTTCAACAACTTTGGCGCTACAGGCCTGGCCTACGCCAGCCTTAATCCCGCGGCGTCCATTCCGCCCTCCAGCACGATTGTTGACTCGATCTTTACGGCCACCGTGTCCGGGCGGGCGGAGTTGTTCTACCAGGACAGCCAAGGTGTCAATATTCAGCTGACTTCGACTGGCGCGGTGAATCAGAACTCAACGACCCCCGCCTCCAATGGTTTTTCCGGTTCAGGCTACAACACCTCAGGCGGCGCGTACGCAATCTGGAACTCTGCGCCCCAGGTCTATAGCTTCACGTCCAACGGCTCGACGCTGGCGTCAGTCGCGGCAGCTAACGTCTTCTCCTACGGCCTGGTCTATAGCGCGACTGGTGGCTCCTTGGCCGCGCCCAATACCGGCTACGCCATGCGCGGCAACTCGACAGCGCTGACGTTCCTTTACGACACGTCTGGGTCGGGCAACTTCACCAATACCGCGTTCCAGTATGTCACAGCCACAACCCGCCTTGTCGTCAACCCGGTCGGTACCCTGGACACCACTACGGCCTCGGGCCTGGACGCCTATACCTCCGCCAGCACTGGCACAACGCTGGTGGCCCAGCGGGCCATTTCCCGCTTTGGTACCACGGCGGTCGGCCAGGGAGCGGCGCAAGAGTTCTGGAGCAACAACGCATCTAGCGTTTACGTGCGGCAAGCGCAGATCTCTAGCTTCTGGGACACCGTCGGGGCCGGCGCAGGTTTGTCGCTCACAGCAGCGGCTACGGGAACACTGGCGACGTCCCCCGGTATCCAGATTCGGAATGTAGGCGGGACGCAGACAATTGGTCTCGGTGGCTTGGCTGTCGCCGGGCAAGGCGTGACAGCGTACTCTGACCTGGTGCCTTCCGCGGCAAATACCCGCTCGCTCGGCTCAGCCTCTCTGTATTTTGCCAACGTGTATACAAATGTCCTACAGAACGGCAATCCAGCGGAGATGCGCATTATTGCCGGCTCGGCTGGCAACGCGGAGATCCTCAACCTCCAGTCCGACTCAGCCGTCAATGTGCGCAATTTTGCTGATAGCGGCTGGGGCAACTTTGCAGCGGGAGCAGTTACTGCCAATGCCTCTTCGACGGTCAACGGCAATTTGCAAGTCAACGGCAACATTACTGCGACTGGTGGCGTCTCAGGCGGCGGGTCGCAGCTGCAATACAGCAACACTGTTTCTTCAGGCGGGACAATCTCGGGCTCGGCTGGCGTTACCGTCTCCTCCTGGTCTGGCGGCGGCTCGAATGCCAACTCCGTAATCACTCTGACCTACTCCGGCACCGTCCCGTCCCGCGTAGTTCTGCAGGCTCTGTCGGCTACAGCCACGGACGTTATGGGTGTAGCCTCGCCCTCCGGCAATAGCGTTACCGTTTATGCGCGCGACGTTGTCGCCAACGTCGGCAACCCAGTTGGGTTCTACATCCTTGGGTTCACATAATGTCGCTATCCCCGCAAACCGTTGAGGTGGCTCTAGCGCAGAGCATCGACCTCAAGACTGATCCGAAGCTGGTTGACGCTCAACACATGCTGACGATGAATAACGTCCGGTTTACGTCTGCAAATGCTGTGGATAAGCGGCTCGGCCAGAGCAAGTTGCCGACTAAAACTAACGTGCAGGACCCGCTGAACGTTTCCGTCGTTACAACGTCGTCCAAGAACCTACTGACCTACAACGAGTCGACTTGTGGGGACGCGACCGGAACCGCCACTGAGTGGGTATTCATTAACGGGCTGAACTCGTACAATACGCCCATTGTGGGTACCGGGACCCTTACCGTCGTGACCAGCACCGCGGCTGGCGCGCCGTTCCAAGGCACCAAGGCCCTGCACTTCACTACGTCAGGCAACAACGGCCAGGGCGCAGCTGTACTGCAAGTCCCGTGCCAGCCCAACACACAGTACACCTTCTCCGCCTATGAGTGCGACTCCTCGGGCGGTAACGTGTTTCTGGGTTTGTGCGACAACACCGGCACGTCGAACGGCGTGAACCACAGCACGCCGTCAAACACCTGGACCCGCATCTCCGCTACACTCACGACGAGCAACACGGCGACAATGCTCCAGATTGGCGTCAATCTTTCGACTCGCGTGGTTGGCGATCAGGACATCTACCTGGACGCCTGGCAGCTGGAGCTGGGCTCCGGAGCCTCGACCTGGGCGGCCGGAGCAGGTGCGACAACCACCTACACGACGTACCAGCCGCACTACATCACGCAAGGCAAGGCTCTCGCGAAGTACGGGTCCGAGCTTTTGGCGTATGACGGCTCGAATCTATTCGGCTATTCCCAGAGCGCGCAGACTTGGCTCAATCGTGGCGCTGTGACTGAAGTGTCGATGAAAGACAGCCCCATTGGGCTCGGCCAGTTTTCCGCCCAAGGATACGCCAGCGCGCTGTCCGGCAACTACATGGCCTATGCGTGGGATGTAGCGGGAGGCGGCTGCTATTACTCCATCCAGGACCTACAGACCGGGAACCTTGTGGTGCCGGCGACGCTGATGCCGCAATCGGTATCGACGCCTCAGGTCTTTGTCTACAACAACGACTTCTATTTCATCTACCTTGGTACCGCCGCCATTATGGGCATTCGCATCAACGGCGGGCAGCCGTGGGCTGGCCCAATTAACGGCGAGTACGTCTACCTGAACGGCGTGTACAGCGCGCTTGCTGTGGCGCAAAGCACGAAATATCTTTACATTGCCTATGTGAACTCCCGCAATAACGTGAACGTCGTTCGGGCTGACTTAGCGCTAGACGTGGTAACCGCGCCAACCAACATCACGACTGGACTGGCCTTCCCGCAACTATCGGCAAGCATCGCCAACGGTCAGTTTTTGATCATGGTCGCCGAGCCGTCCGTGCCTAGCGAGATTAGCGTCTGGGGGGTCGATTTGACGTCACTGGCTCAAGTCTCGCGCGTGACTTTTGCCGCGCCCGATCCTAGTTGGGTGTTCGACGGCATGTATATTACAGGGCTCTTGGCGTACGGGACCTTTGGCCGCCAAGTTTGTGTCTACCTGACCGACACCACGTCCCCGGTTGGCGTCCAGCCTAGCGTCGGGATTCCGAGCAACCTCCGCCCCGCCAGCTCCTTTGTCGCAGTTGGTTCCACAACATATGGCGTGTTCGTGACGCCGCAGGTCAACATCTTGGGCGCTTTGTCACAACAAGCCACGTACTACCTATGCACTGTAAGCGCCGTAGGCCTTCCCTCGCCTGTCTTTAGATTCTACTCTGACGCTGCTGGTTCATTTGGTCCGCTTTACTCGGTTCCTAACCTTGCCTACTCGGCTGGTACGTTTTACCTGGGCGCGTCGCGCAAGACGGCGCTCCGCGCCGATGCGTCCGGCACTGTGTATGCGCAAGATGGTATTTATGGGGTGCAGCTGACCTTCCCTACACAGTCCTCTATGACGGCGCAGGAGGCCTACGGCTCGGCGCTCATCAATATCGGCAATACCTATTCCTACGATGGGTCCATCCTCGTCGAGGATGGGTTCTGGGAGTTCCCGGATGGGTTGAGCGCCACCATCCAGCCGGGCGCTGGGTCCCTGTCGGCTGGCGCTTACTTTTACCAGGCGACCTACGAGTGGGTAGATGCCGCGGGCAATGTGCACTACTCTGCGCCGTCTTACGCCCTGGAGGTCGTTGTTTCGGCGTCTGCCGCTGTGCAGGTCATTGTGCCTTACACGGCTTTGACGCTAAAGCCCAACGCGACAGTCAACTTATATCGCTCCGCCGCCAATACGTCTTCGCCGCTATACAAAATCGGCTCCTTCCCGAACCTGCTGTCGAGCGGCACGGTTACGTTTAGCGACGCGCTGGCGGACTCCCAGATCGAGGGGCAGCAGTTCCTCTACGCACCGCAGGATGGCTCTGGCGAGCTTGAGAATGACCCTCCGCCGCCCTTTCGCTATCTGACGCTCACCAAGACCCGCGCGTTCGGCATCCCGCAGGACGATCCTTTCGCACTTTGGTATTCCAAGCCCCTCCTGCCTGGCCGGCCGGTCGAGTGGTCCTCTGCGCAGATAATTCAAATTGAGCGCCAGGGCGGGACACCGTCCGGCCTTGGCTACGTCGACACCTACGCGATCGTCTTTAAAACTCAGCGGATTTACTACTTATTTGGAGACGGGCCTAACGCTGGAGGCGGGGGCTCCCAGTATGGTGCGTTGCAGACCATTTCCGCGACCACGGGGTGCATCAACAACGCGGCAACAATCAACGCAACAGACGGCTGCTACTTTGTCTCCTCGACGGGTCTTAGTCTCATTCAGAAAGGGTCCTTGGACCCTCATCCGACGTTTGGCCTTCCGGTCCAACCGCTCATCCAGTCTCTGGCACTTAGTGCTGGCGTGATTGTCCCCGGACAGAATACCTTGCGCTGGATTTCGACTACCGGCGCGGCGGTGATATACGACTACTTGCTGCAGAAGTGGTACACGTTCGACAATTATGCCGCTGTTGGGGCTACCCAGTGGAACTCGACTATGGCCCGCCTGCAGGCCAATGGGGTTGTGTACTATGAAGACCCGACGACTTATCTGGACGACGGGCATCCTGTCACGATGACGGTAGAGACCAGCTACTTGAAGCTGGGGCAGTTGACGCAGGGCTACGCTGCTGTTTGGTATGCCATGATTTTGGGAATCTACCGGGATTCCCACGATTTGACGATTCAGGTTACCTATGATTACCTGGACGCCCCGTCCCAGACATACGTCTTCCATGCCGGCGCGGTTGGCAATTTGGGCGCGTTTGGCTCTGGCACGACCTACGGGCAGGACCCCCTGTATGGGGCGAATATTTACCCAGCATATTCAACAGCTTACCAGCCGAGGCTTGCCCTGCAGCGTCAGACCTGCCAGGCAATCAAGTTTACCATGACAGACTCGAAAATCACGGGCCGATCGGCTACTCTGAACGTACTTGCCCTTGAGTTGGGCGTCGTGGGCGGCCTGAATAGAACAGCAATGAGGACGCAAGTATGAGCTTTATCGACACCTTAGCGGGTAACGTTAGCCAGGACCAGACCAAGCAGATTTTTGGCCAGGTCCAAGCCCCGCAGCAGGGCACCTACCAGATTCCCGGGCTTTCCGGGTATACCAATACTTTGGGCGGGCTCGCAGCCCAGGTCCCGAACGCGCCGAACTACGGCCAGATGATCCAGCCCCAGCTGAACAACCAGCAGGCGCTCCAGCAGTATTTCCAGAACGTCGGTAACGGCACGCAGCAGACGGCCGCAGATGCCCAGCTGCAGCAAGGTCAGCAAACCGCAGCCCGGAACATCCAATCGGGCGTAACGTCGGCGCAGGGCATGTCCCCGGCCCTCCAGATGCGCCAAATGCTCAATGCTCAGGCGACAAATGCGGGACAGCTGGCGGGACAGTCCGCCCAGCAGAAGTTGCAAGAACAGTTCCAGGGGGCCCAGCTTGCCAACGCCTCCTCGCAGGCTATCGGCCAGCAGCAGATGGCAGCGGTACAACAGCAATACCAGGGCCAGATGCAGGGCATCCAGGCGCAGCAGTCGATTGCGCAAGGCATCTTTAACGCGAATGCCCAGCAAACCAACTATAACGTAGAATTTGCGCAAAACCAGCAAGCCTATCAGATGTTCCAGGCGCAGCAGCAATACCAGGCCGCTAAAGACCATGCCGCCGCCATTGGCGGACTTGTCCATGCGGGCATTGGTGCGGTCGAAGCTGGCGCAGGCGCGGCACTTACGTTCGGCTCGATGGGTGCTTTGGCCCCCCTTGGCGTCGGGATGATGGCCGGCGGGATTGGCCAGATGGGTGGCGCTATGGGCGGCGGAGGTGGTGCCTCTCCCGCTATGTCGCAATACCTGCAATATCTCCAGGGCCAGGGCCAGCGTCCCGCCTATGGTAACAACAATGGTCTGGGGGCCGGCAATGGCGACATGAACGGCGGGGCCCCTGGCTCCTTCGTTGATCCTTACGCAGGTGGCGGAGGTTTCTAATGGGTTGGGCAGACAACACACTCCTTCGGCAGCTTATGGACCAGATGAACTCCATCCCGGGGCCTGGACGCGCTGCGTCATCGCCGATGTTCAATCAGCACCTAGCGCAGGCGCAGAATCAGCAACAGGCGCAGCAGCTTCAGCAGCAGGTTGCCGGCGCTCCGCGCTTGGACAATCCCCACATGGAGGCCCGTCCCGACGAGCTTTCTGTCCGGCGCAAACCCAACGAGCCCGTCCAGGAAGGCGACAACTACACGACCGACCCGATCGACGAGCACTCCGCCACCCGCGACGAGGTTCCCGGGATGTTGCGCCGGCCTGAGGTTGGGACCGTGACTTCCGCCGGCGTGATGGGTGCTCACCGCATGGACTCGCAGGGCCAGGCGCTCTACAACCACCTCCAGATGCAGGGGGCAAATATCGATCCCTCTGAGCTTCGCGCCTCTCCTTCTGCTGAGGAGGCCTACATGGAAGGCGGCTATAGTCCCGCTCCTGGCGGTAAGCCTGTGGACTTCGAGTCTCCGATGGCAACGGACGCACAATGGGGCGACGAGAGTCAGAACCCGGGCGCGATGGCTCGTGCTGAGCAAATGGCGGCGGCTTTGGACCACCCAGTCGCTAAAGCCCTGATTGGCGAGAAGAAACACGCAGCCTTGAAAACCTTGCTTTCTATGATGCATAAGAAGGACCAGTAATGGCCGACCAAGCAACACAAGACGCTGCCGAGCAGCTGATCCAGGGCGCTAGCGATCCCGCTGAGGAGTCGGCGCAGACGGACCAGTCCAATGCGCTTGCCGCGAACAATCTGCAGAAAACTAGTGCTGGCGTTTCCTCCTACGGGTCCAACGTCGATCCCGCTGCCGTGGCGCGGGCTAACGCCTCGATCGACAAGCTGGGCCATGTGGGTTCCCGCTGGGAGAAAATCGCGCAGGATGCCGCCCAGTCCCAAGTAGACATTGGCGAACGGGGCGTCAAAACACAAGAGACGGACTACGCCGATTACAAGAAGCAAAATGACGCGATGGTCAAGCCCCTCCAAGAGGAGGCGGCCACTCGGACCAAGGAATACGACAAGGCGGTCGACGCGCGCGAGAAGTTCCGCGTCAAGGCGCAGCAGCAGATTGACATGATGGACTCGATGGCGAAACAGATTGCCACAGAGCACGTCCACGACTTTTGGGCCGACCGTAGCACCGGCAACAAGATTACCTACGTTCTTGGCGCGATGCTGGGCGGGGCCGCGCAAGCGTTCTACGGCGACCGCACCAATCCCGTCGTTGAGATGGTCGACAAGGCGGTTCAGCAGGACCTGATGATGCAGCGCCTCCGGATGGAAAAGCGTAAAGAGGATTACTCGAATCGAAACCTGCTTCTCGGGAAATTCATGGATTTTGGGATCCATACGCAGGAAGCGCAGGACAAGGCTTACGTTACCGCCATGAATGGCGTGGTGGGCCGGCTACAAGCCGCCAAGCAGCTGCTTACGACGCCCGAGCAGCGTATGAAGGTCGACCAGGCTATCACCAACATCCAGATGAAGACGGCTGCGGCCCAGCAGAACATCGCCATGCAGATGGTCGGCAAGGACTTCCAACAGGCGAACGCCGAGGCGCACCTGAACGCCCAGATGGTGACTGCCACCAAGACGGTCTCTGGCGCGTCCGAGCAACGCGCCCAGACTGCCGCCAAACGCGCCAACTTGCGCGAGGAGGAGCTGAACCTGAAGAAGGGCCAAATCCAGAGCGAGAAAGATCTTGTGGATTGGGAGCCGGCGGATGAGCGCGGGTTCATCGGCACAAAGCAGGACTTCTCTAACTTCCGCAAGGCTGAGTCTGCCGCCACGACGGTCACGGATCGCATGGACAAGCTCGTCATGGATCTAAAGAAGGGCCGGATCAAGAACTTAACACAGTGGGGTAACTACTCGGAACTCCAGCAGGATATCGCCAACCTGATCGAGGCTGCAAAGCAGCCGGGCCTGGTCAACACTGGCGCGAATTTCCAAGGTATTGAGAAGACGCTGATCGAGAAGGGATACATGGCCGACAACGGCGACTTGCTCGACCCGCAGAACGCCGCGCGCCTCATTATGCAGAAAGAGCACGCGACCTGGAAGGAAGTCGCCAACAAGGCGCACCAGTTTAACGCCAAGCCGCGCAAGTCCCATCCGATCTTTGGCGGCGGCAAATAATGAGTCGTTTCGACGACATGGGCAAGTCGGCCGAAGCTGACGCCCCAGCCGCCGAGGAGCCACATATCGGCGTACTCGACAAGGCCAACACGGTGGAGCACGGCGTCCTGCAGATGGTGCCTGGCGGTGAATTCCTGGCCCGAAAGCTGGGTACTGCCGCGGCCCACGCCCTCCATCTCCCGATTGACGATAGTCCCGCCAGCCAAGCCGAAGCAAAGGCGACTTACGAGGCGAACCCAGGCTCTGAGCTTGTCGGCAACGCAATTGGCGCGGCCGCTATGGGCAAGGCCATGCCTGAAGGCGGCAATGCCGCTGAGTCGGCTCTCCAGGCCGGGATGCTCGCGCCCGCTTACAAGCTTGGCGAAACCGCCAATCAGGCGGACCTCCAGCACCGCAAGATCGACGCCGAGATGATTGAACACTCGTTCAACTTCAAGGATATCCTTGAGGCCGCCGGGATTGGCGCGGTGTTCCACGTGGGCGGCCATATGGCTGGCAAGGCCATGACGGCGGCTGGCGATGTCGCCAAGGGGTTCGCCGAGGAATCGGCGGGCAAGTTGTTCCCCAAATCCGCCGCGAAGCTCAAGCGCGCGCCAACTGACATTGGCGAGCAGGCGCTCCAGGAGGGCTGGCTCAAGCGCTCTGACAAGGCCGCCGAGTTGGCGGAAGACGCGGGAAAGCGGATGGAGCAAGAGGCCGCGAAGGCGGAACTTGATCCGGTTTTCTTTCAGCAGGCGGAGAAGCGCCTCGGCCCGATCCTGCAAGCGGCCGAGAAGTCGCCTGAGGCGTCAGAAGCTGCGGCGGAAGTCCAGAAGTACGCCAAGCGCTTCGCTAAGGCTGGGGCGGGCGAACTCCAGTATTCCGGCCAGGAATTCCAGACGCTTATCAGCGACTTGCGCGGGAAGGCGCGGGCGACCAAGAACACCTCGCAAAAAGCCGTCTTCAACGACGTTGCCGCGCAGTTGCGCGACCATATGGCGACCCACCTGGAGGCACAGGATCCGGGCGCTGGGGCCCGCTATCGCGACGCCGTTTCGGACTACCGCATCTACGCCAGCGTTGAGAAGGAAGCTGCCAAGGGGGCCGAGAAGGTCCTGCGCTCCTCCGACGTTGCTAAGACGCTTGGGCGCAACGCCATCCTTCCCGCCGCGGGGTCCGTCCTCGGTCCCGCCGGCACAGCTGCCGGCTTTGCGATGGACCTGATGGGGGCCCAGTCAACCTGGAATACCCTGAAAAAGAACAAAGCCTTGTTCTGGGACGCCATCTCCAAGATCCCGCCTTCCGTGCGGCAATCGAAGATGGTCGGCGCGGTGATCGACACGCTCATGTCCGGCACGAAGCACACCCTTCTGCGCGAGAACTCCATTGGGCTGGACGAGGGCCCGCCCGACGAAACCTACGACAAGTTAGTTGGCGGGATTCAGACCTCCATGGCCGACCCCAACAAGATGGCGTCCGGCCTGTCCGATCACCTGGACCATCTGGAGCCGGTGCAGACTGCGGCTGTAACCTCGAATATTGTGAATAAGCTGCAAACCGTGGCGGTCGAGGCCCCTCAGAATCACGGCCCCATGACGGCGTTTGGCGTTGGCACCAGCGTGAGCCAGCGGGAGAAGCGGGACTACCTGCGAAAAGTCGAAGCAAAATTCGACCCTTACAACGCTGTGGCGTCGGGTCGGCGCGACATGATCCAAGAGGCGGAAAAGCATAACCCCGAGACCGTCAATGCGATCAAGCAGGAAGTCATTCGGCGCATGCAGACGGACCCCAAGATGTCCTACTCGACGAAACGGCGCTTAGCGGGTATACTAGGACTTCCGGGAGTGCCAATGCAAGATCCGGCGCTGGCAGGCCATCTCCAACAGGCGATCAAGACTCGCCGAGAGGCCAAGTCAGCCGCGGGACAGGCGGGAAGCGCCCGACAGATGAACGCAAGTTTGAAGAATAACTCGGCGACGCTCACGCGGGCCCAAAGGCTTTTAAACTCCGGAGACAAGTAAATGGCATACAGAATTCCAGCACAGATTTTCGGCACCGTAGGCAACCGTCCCGACTGGGTGGCCTCGCCTCTTGCGGTGACCGGCACAAACACCTACCTCTCGACGCCTGTGGTCCAGCTTTCCAGCGGCTATACGAACCCGAACCCCGGCCATATTATGGACGCCACCGGCAATGCGCCGATGTTCTCGTACCAACTCGGCGTGGTCAGCGGGACGCCGTCCGGCACCTTCAACGTCTACACGTCGAATGACCCGCGGGCGGCTGAGCCGGCCCAGTTTAACAACGTGATCTGGACACTTGTTCAGTCAGTCGGGTTCACCTCAGGTGTGACCACAACGGGCTCCCAGAGCAACACCGCGGTTGTGGTTCAGAACGGCATGCGCTTCAGCTACGCCTCCTGGGTCAACTCGGCGGGCTCCGGCACCATCCTTGGGTTCGCCACGACTATTGGCGGGGCGGGGGCATAATTGACTTGTCGTTTCTTTATGATATAGTGCTCCCATGAAGTTCAAAGCGGACAAACTCTTGATCGACGTACAAGGACCAGACGAGTGCTGGGAATGGCTTGGTTCGTGCCAACCATCCGGCTACGGCCAAGTGCGGGATCCCGCCCTAAAGACCATGATTACTGCGCATAGGCGCATGTATGAGATCGTGCACGGTCCGATTAATGATCGATTTAAGTTAGTTATGCACACATGCGACAACCGCAAATGTGTTAATCCGGCGCACCTCCGGCTTGGCTCCCATAAAGAGAATACGCAAGACATGCGCCAAAAACAGCGCGCGCGCGGGCAGCCGCGTAAACTCTCAGACGAACAAGTTGCCAAAATTAGAGAGTTGTGGTTGGAGTTTTCTGTTTCGCAAAAACAATTAGCCGACGCGTTTGGTGTAAATCCATCGGTCGTCTCTAGATTACTAGGCCGCAAATCGTCCTGGGAATATAGGTAGGAGTTAGCTACGAGTTCTTATTACTTTGTAGGACAATCAGTAGGCGGGACAAACGGGGGCGGCGGGACGTCGACCGCGCCTGGATTTACCGCGACTAACAACGCGCTCGGCTACAACTTCGCCAACGGGACATCAATGACGTCACCGGCTAACGGCGGGATTGTGTTCAATGCTTCGCCCACTACCACTAATACGAACGTGTTTCTTCAGCTTGGCACCGGCACTGGTGACCAAGGCGGTAGCGGAGGTATATGGTTCGGCACTAAGGGTAACTCGTCTACTCCGTACATCTATCAAAACGGAGCCGGCGCATCGCTTGCCGTTACCGCGGGCAACCGCGGCGGAGCCTCGCTTCAAGTTGCGGGGGCTGTCTGCGGGACAAGCATGACTGGTATCACCTCAGGGCTCGGTGGCCTAAATACCCTAGGCGCCATTACGTTTCCGTCTGTAACAACCGGCGCAGTGGTCTTTACTGCGGCCACAGGCACATTAACGAACGCTGGGTTTACCTTCAACGCGGGTGTGCAATTCGCGAATATAGCCACGGCGAGCGCGCCCACAGGAATCAAGGGCCTTGTCTACTACGACACAACGCTAAACAAGCTGCGGGTCTACACGGGTTCGGTATACGAAACGATCACCTCAGCTTAACCTACATTTCCCTACATCTTGAAAGATCGATTAAACCCGGCTACACTCTGATTTAACTCCTTGCAAGGAAAAGAACCATGGCAACAGCTCCAGTAGTAATCCCAGGCGCAGTCACTAAGTTGGCTGACGCCGTCCTCTTGAACATGAACAGCGTAGCGGCCCAGCCCGTATTTACGGTCCCCGTAGGTATGCGCGCGGTTGTGACGCAGGTCATTATCCGCGACACCAGCGTTGCCCTGACGGGTACGGCCAACGGTAACGTAGCGGCAACTTTCGCGTTCGCGACTGCTGGCGCGGTCCCTGTCGTGTACAGCTCGGCTGGTGCGACGCTGACAGCCTCGACGGCTGGTGCATTCCAGTTCGTGGCGGCAGGTCAGACCTCCGCCGGCTTGGCAGCCAACAGCGGCGAAGTGACGGCATCGGTGCAAAGCATTGGTTCCTCGTCCGCGGCTACTGCGACCACCCCGGTCCCGATTGCGCGCCAGAACGACGTGCTCAACGTCACGTTGTCCTACTCTGTGGCGGCTCCCGCGGCGGGCAACTTCTGCAAATGCGACGTGCTCGGTTACCTGGAAGCCCTGTAATCCATGGCTTTCACTGTAACAGCAGCGCCAGTCGCGAAGGTGATCACCCCGGGCGTGGAGCAATTCCTCGTCTCGGGACGCACCGTGGACCTTTCGGTCACGACGCCTCAAGCGCTGTTTGTCGTCCCGCCTGGCCTGACGGCTCACATTGAATCCGTCTCGATCCACAACCCCAGCGTGACTGTGTCGGCGGCGCAAGCCTCCAGCCAAACGTTCGGGTTCACGGTCGGGTTCGATTCCGTCTCCGCCGTCAACGTCCTGCCGGCAGTGAGCGTCCTGGCTCCCGCCTCGGCTCAAACTGCCACCTTTCCCGCCGGCCAGTTCTTCCGCGCCGTTGTCGCCGACCCAACGGCTACGACAGGTGTGGCTGGTCACTCCTTCGGCAATCCTGGCGACACCCTGTACATCAAGTTCGCGTACGCTGGCGGCAATGCCCCTCCGACCGGGACGCAGATTCGGGTAGGCGTCATGGGCCACTTGGCGACGACAACCTAATGGAATGGCTCCAGACACATGCGGAAGCTATGGCGGTCCTCGTCGGCGCTGTCCTCTCTGTCTGGGGCCTTTTCGCCAAACTCGACAACTCCCTGACCAAGCACTTCTCGCAGGCTTTTGCAACTAAACAGGATTTTGAGCGTTTAGAGAAAAAAGTCGATTCGCTGGTCGTGGCGCGGAAAGTTGACGTGGCGCGTCAAAAAGAGCGGGCCAAGCTCGTCCAAAAGGCAAAATTCGACTCCGATCTCATGTAATTCCTTGACAGCCCGGGGGCCCTGGGCTAATCTAAATTTGCTCCTGTTATTCCCTCCCTAGGCCCCGGTGGTTCGCTCCTTTCCCGCCGGGGCCTTTTTTCGTCTAGGGTGTCCCAATGGCGAACAAACTACCACTCGAATACGATGTTTTGCAGAACGGGGCTCACCGGGAATTAGGGGAATCCAAGCTTTGGGGGCACAAGATCCGCCTGGTCGAGACGGTCCATAAGCGTATGGAGCCTTACGATGGGCTTTGCATCTGGTTCCGGGGAAAGATGACGATCTGCTTCCACCCCCGCGTCACACGCAATCTGCGGCGCTTACAGGAGGTGTTTTGGCATGAGGCGACACACGCGGTGGAGTATTTGAACGACCCGGAGTTCCTTACGGCAACTCACCTGAACGGATGTTCTATGTTGGCGCAGGCGATGGAGGAGGCGATTTCTCAGCTTCAGCGGAATCTGCGCTGGGAGCCTGACTTTCAGCGAGAACTTGCCGCCAAGAAGCGTAAAATCGCACGACGCGGGCGCAGTAAACCAAAGTCGAGTCCGGCGCAAGATGGAACGGACGCCCCGAATTATACCGAGACGCAATCTCCGACACATCCTTCGTCCGCGCCTGAGCCTGAATCTGTTTCACCAGTCGAGCCGCCAGCTTAGCGTTGTAGGACGGGTTCA
>Ga0134127_10000651_pt1 | contig 30062 bp, 28 predicted proteins | sample KB31753_FD_96459 | JGI IMG/M metagenome (GOLD analysis project Ga0134127, IMG submission 96459) | Terrestrial soil microbial communities with excess Nitrogen fertilizer from Kellogg Biological Station, Michigan, USA - KB3-175-3 | ecosystem: Environmental > Terrestrial > Soil > Unclassified ...
CGAATGTAGTTGGCCGCGCCGTAGAGCTCGGTCACCGCAGGCGTATCCGTATTGGTCTTCTTCTGTTCCAGCGCCCAGGTCGCCTTCGCGCCGTCAATCTGCTTGAGATTGGCGATGCAAGCATTGCGCTGGGCGTTCGTGCGGGCTTTCACAAAGTTGGGGATCGCAATCGCCGCCAAGAGGCCGATAATAGCCACGACGATCATGATTTCCACCAGCGTGAAGCCGGACTTGTGGTTGGTGCTGATTTTCATTTTGTCTTTCTTTCGTCGCGGTGTGAACGAATGCAAAGGGCGGTTTAGACGAGTTCTACGCGTTCACTTATTGCCCTTCACGAACCGCGCGTCGCCCCTTTGAGCAGCGGCCATGCCAGCCCTGGCCGGGCATAGTTCTTTCGCTCACTAGCCCCGAAAAGGGCCCACGTTTCAAGGCGTTGGAGGTATCCCGGGCCAGCCGCAGCCGCCTCTCCAAAAATCGCCGGACGTATTCCACGCCGCCGATGTCTTGAAACGAGTCAGGCTTGTCTCTACGGTGTCCAGTTTGTAGGAGGAAAAGAAGCGTGAACCCGGAGTTGTCATAGGGGCCGGGTTGCGCTTGGCGGGCGAACGGAGCACCCCTAAACTTGCAGCCCATGACGATGAACGCTTCCTCCCGTGTTTACGTGGCGGGCCACCGCGGCCTGGTGGGCAGCGCCATCTGGCGCGAACTGCAACAGCAGGGATTCAAGAACCTCATCGGCCGTACTCGCCAGGAAGCGAATCTCCTGGAGACCGCCGCCGTGGAACGTTTCTACGAGGAAACGAAACCTCAATTCGTCATCGTAGCCGCGGCCAAGGTCGGCGGCATCGTGGCCAACGACCGGCAGCCTGCGGCGTTCCTGTACGAGAATCTGCTCATCCAAAACAATTTGATCCACGGCGCCTATCGAGCCGGGGTGACGAAGCTCTTGTTCCTGGGCAGTTCGTGCATCTATCCGAAACTTGCGCCGCAGCCCATCAAAGAGGAGCACCTGCTGACGGGTCCCCTCGAGCCGACCAACCAGTGGTACGCTGTCGCAAAAATTGCGGGCATCAAACTTTGCCAGGCTTACCGGCGCCAGCACGGCTGCGACTTCATCAGTGCCATGCCGACGAACCTCTATGGGCCGAATGACAATTATGATCTCGAAGCATCGCATGTCATCCCGGCGCTCATCCGGAAATTCCACGAGGCCAAAGTCGCTGGAGCGGACAGCGTCACCTGCTGGGGGACCGGTTCGCCGTTGCGCGAATTTCTGTATTCCGAGGATTTAGCCCGGGCCTGCGTGCTGTTGATGCAACAATACAGCCAGGAGGAAATTATCAACGTCGGTTTCGGCTCGGACTTGTCCATCCGCGAACTGGCGGAATGGGTCCGCGGGATCGTGGGTTTTCAGGGGCGAATCGTTTGGGATTCCAGCCGGCCCGACGGGACTCCGCGAAAGCTCCTGGACAGCTCACGGCTCTTCTCCTTGGGTTGGCGCCCGCAGGTCGATTTGAAGACGGGCATCGGGCTCGCGTATGAGGATTTTGTGAAGCGGAGCGTAAAACGGGAAACGTAAAACGTAACAAGGTGAGCGCGACAGGAGGGTGATTACGCGTCTATGCCTGCTTACGTTTTGCGTTTCACGTCTTACGCGTCACTCCTCATCTTGGCCCGCCCTTCGCGGTGTTCCTTGAGCCGGCGGAGGTCCTCATCCACCATGAGTTTGACGAGGTCCTTGAATTTGGTTTTGGCCTCCCAGCCCAGCCGCTTTTTGGCCTTGGAAGCATCGCCGATGAGCAGCTCGACTTCGGCCGGACGAAAATAGCGCGGGTCGATTTCGACGTGCTTGTTCCAGTCGAGACCGACCTGGCTGAAGGCCAGCTCCAGAAATTCGCGCACGCTGTGGGTTTCGCCCGTGGCGATCACGTAATCGTCCGGTTCTGGTTGCTGGAGCATCAGCCACATGGCTTCAACAAATTCCTTGGCGTATCCCCAGTCGCGCCGTGCATCGAGATTGCCGAGATACAACTTGTCCTGTAGTCCACAAACGATGTGGGCCACGGCACGAGTGATTTTGCGCGTCACGAAAGTCTCGCCGCGCCGCGGCGACTCGTGGTTGAACAGGATGCCGTTGCTGGCGTGGAGACCGTACGACTCGCGATAGTTCACTGTGAGCCAATAGGCGCAAACTTTCGCGCAGGCATAAGGACTCCGCGGGTAGAACGGCGTGGCCTCCGTCTGAGGCACCTCCCGGACCTTGCCGAACATTTCGCTGGAGGAAGCCTGGTAGAAGCGCGGTTTCAGGCCGGCTTCGCGAATGGCTTCGAGCAGTCGCACCGTGCCCGTGGCGCCCACGTCGGTCGTGTATTCGGGGCAATCGAAGCTGACTCGCACGTGGCTTTGAGACGCGAGGTTATAAATTTCGTCCGGCTGAATGCTCGCCAGCAGTCGGGCGAGACCGCTCCCGTCGGCCAGGTCGCCGTAGTGCAGCTTCAGCCGCGCGCTGCTTTGGTGAGGGTCGGCGTAGATATGGTCGAGCCGGCCGGTGTTGAACGTGCTCGCCCGGCGGATGATGCCGTGAACCTCGTAGCCCTTCGACAGGAGCAACTCCGCCAGATAGGAGCCGTCTTGACCGGTGATGCCCGTGATGAGCGCGCGCTTGGCCATAAGTGCGAGGCAGACTCGGCAAGTCGACAGTTCAAGGCAAGCGAAAGGTGCGTTTGTTTTTCAACGCGACGCAGTCGCACTTTGTGATTTGCTTTCTCGCGTCTGCCCGTACAAACTATGTGGAGAAGGGAATTTGCAGAATGCCGAACCCTCAGTCCCGGATTGCCGATCATGAGTTGCTCCGCAAAGTCGGCTCGGGCAGCTACGGCGAGGTTTGGCTGGCGCGAAACGTGTTCAAGACGTTTCGTGCCGTGAAAATCGTCGACCGCGCCCGCTTCGAGCGCGCTCGGCCGTTCGAGCGCGAATTCCAAGGAATCCAGAGGTACGAACCTATCTCCAGGACCCATCACGGCTTGGTCGAAGTGCTCCATGTGGGCCGCAGCAGCACCGAGGCGGAGTTCTTCTACTACGTCATGCAAGTGGCCGACGACGCGGAGGCCGGCCCGCTCATCGACCCTGTGACCTACAAACCACGGACACTTGCCAGCGAGCTTGACCGGCGCAGGCGGTATACGCTGGCCGAGTGCGCAGAAATCATTGAGGTCTTGGGGGGCGGACTAGCACGACTGCACGACGAAGGGCTGGTCCATCGCGATATCAAACCGTCGAACATCATTTTTGTGAAAGGTGCTCCCAAATTGGCTGACATCGGCCTTGTGACGACCATAAACGAGATGGCCAGCAATGTCGGCACACCACCTTACATCCCTCTTGAAGGCCCGGGAACCCCCACAGCCGACATCTTTAGCTTTGGCAAGATGCTCTACCAGATGGGGACCGGCAACACGGTCCATGCGTTTCCTGAACTGCCGGCAAACCTCGACGCCCGTTCCGTGGCGGAAGTGATGAAGCTCAATGAAATCTGCCTTAAAGCTTGCGATCCAGATCCTCGGCGCCGCTATCAGTCGGCCCCCGAGATGTGCGCTGCGCTGGCGTTGGTGGCCAGGAACGGCGCTGTGGCAATTGGACCACGGGTCGAAGCCAACCGAAGGCCCGCCCTCAACGCACAACCCCCTGCTCTCGCAGATTCGCATCTGGTCTCTCTGAGAGGCTTTCGCGTGGCCATTCTTTGCCAGCCGAACACGCAGTTCGACGGCGAAATAGCCGACTTGCTGGAACGGGAATTAAGGGCGTGCCAGTGTACCGTGTTTGTGGATCGGCAGCAGAAAGTGGGATTCGATTGGGCGCTGGCGACAGACGCGGAGATCCGTCGGGCCAACGCGGTCATCGTGTTGCTCTCGAAGGCATCGGTCAATAGCGAGATGTTTGCCTGGGGGGTGGAGACGGCACACCAAAGTCGGGAGGAAACCGGGAGACCTCTTCTGTTGTCCGTGCGGGTCCGGTTCGACGACACGTTCCCCGATGCGTTGGAGCCCTTTATCGCTTCACTCAACTGCGTTAAGTGGGCCGGTTCCGAAGACAACGAGCGGTTGATCGAAGTCGTGATTCAGGCGCTGGTGACGTCCAAGCAGGCGCCCGAAAAAAAGGTTCACCCGCCACTGGAACCCCCAGGCGGTGCGGTCCCACTTGGTTCCAGCTTTTATGTGGTCCGGCCCACCGATCACGAATTCCAGACCGCCATCGCGCGTCGTGATGGCATTGTGCTCGTCAAGGGAGCCCGGCAGATGGGCAAGACGTCGCTGCTGGCGCGCGGATTGGAGCACGCACGCCAGTCCGGCGACAATGTGGTGCCGACGGACTTACAGAAGCTCAACACGGTCCAACTGGTCGACATCGGGCCGTTTCTGCAATCCTTGGGCGACTCCCTGGCTTCCCACCTCAAACTCGATGTGCTTCCTGTGGATGTGTGGGACACGCGCCGCGGGGCCAACACGAACTTTGAAAACTACCTCCGCCGGGAAGTGTTCAGTAAGATTTCAGGCCACCTTGTCTGGGGGCTCGACGAAATAGACCGCCTCTTCGCCTGCGGTTTCGGCGGAGAGGTTTTCGGGTTGTTCCGTTCCTGGCACAACGAGCGGGCAGCGGACCCGTCCAGTCCTTTCTCGCGCCTCACGCTGGCCATGGTATACTCCACCGAGGCGTACCTATTCATCACGGATCTCAACCAGTCTCCGTTTAATGTCGGCACTCGGCTGGACCTGGAGGACTTCAGTTTCGAGCAAATGGCCGACCTAAGCCACCGCTACGGGTCACCATTGAAGACCACCGCCGAAGTCCAACGGCTGTTCACCTTGCTCGGGGGCCAACCCTACCTCGTGCGCCTCGGGCTCAACGAACTCACGGCGGGCAATGTCACCTTTGCTCAGCTCCTGGTAGGCGCTGCTCGCGACGAGGGAATCTTCGGCGACCACCTCCGGCGCCTTCTGGTGGTGCTGGCCCGGGATCCTGAACTGGCCGACGCCGTGCGCCACGTGCTGCAGGGCCGGCCTTGTCCTTCGGACGCCAGTTTCTATCGGCTCCGCAGCGCTGGCGTCCTGAAAGGCGATGTTCCTGCTCGAGCCCAGATCCGGTGCGAGATCTACGCCAGTTACCTCAAGCCCCACCTGAAGTGACCGGCGCGTCGTCCAGCTTTTACGTGACCGGCGGCACCCTCCGCCACGACGCGCCCAGTTACGTCGAACGGAAGGCCGATCGGGATCTGCTTGAGGGCTTGCGGGCCGGCGAGTTCTGTTACGTGCTGACTGCCCGCCAGATGGGCAAAAGCTCGCTCATGGTCCGCACGGCTGCTAAATTGAGAGAGTCCGGCACGCACGTCATCGTCCTCGACCTGACAGCTATCGGCCAGAACGTTACGCCCGAGCAGTGGTACGACGGCCTGCTGGTGCGAATTGGCCGCCAATTGCACCTGGAAGAGGAGATCGAAGATTACTGGCAGGAGCACCTGCGGCTCAGCCCCGTCCAGCGCTTGTTCGCGACGATTCGCGACGTGGCGCTCGTCCGCAGGCCCGGTCCGCACGTCGTGTTCATCGACGAAATCGACATGATCCGGAGCCTTCCCTTCTCAACAGATGAATTCTTCGCCGCAATCCGTGAGTGTTACAATCGGCGCGATCACGATGTCGAAATGGGACGGCTCACATTTTGCCTGCTGGGCGTGGCGACGCCCACAGGTCTGGTGTACGACGGGCGCATCACTCCCTTCAACATTGGCCGAAGAATCGAACTGCACGACTTCTTGCCCTCAGAAGCCACGACCCTTGCTGCGGGACTTTCCAGCCCGGCAATCGCGACGATGCCTGCGCAGAAAGTGCTGGCTCGGACATTATTCTGGACGAACGGCCATCCGTTCCTAACCCAGCGTCTCTGCCTGGCAGCAGCGCAGGCGAACGGGAACTCGGACAACCCGCTTCAGCGTTCCGCCGACGTGGATGCGCTCTGTGACGAGCTGTTCTTCGGCGAACGGGCGCGGGAGCGCGACGACAATCTGCTGTTCGTTCGTGGCCGCCTGCTTCGGGCCGATGTCGAACGGGCCGGCTTGCTCCACCTTTACGATGAGGTCTTGAGAGGCCGGTGCGTGCGGTACGACGAACGCGATCCATTGGTGAGCGTGCTGCTGTTTGCCGGCATTGTGCGCCTGGAGGAGGGAAGGTTGGTGTCGCGGAACCGGATTTACGAGCGAGTATTCGACCGCCACTGGGTGCGCGCCCAAATGCCGTACGCCGAACTGGAACGGCAAAAGGCAGCGTTTAATCACGGCGTCATCCGCACCGCTGCCATCGCGGCGGTTGTGCTCAGTGCACTTACTCTCTTGGTGATCACCGGGGTGAGAGAGGTGGCGAAGGCCCGGCGAGCAATGGCCAAGTCCGCCTTTAATGAGGCGCAGGCCCGCCGAGTCACCGGCATAGCAGGGCAGCGTTTCGAAAGCCTCACTGCACTGCGCGCCGCGCGCCAAAGTTACACTGACCTGGCAGCGTTGCGCGACGAGGCCATCGCCTGCTTGGCGTTGGTAGATTTGAAGGATTTGACCATTGGCTTATCCGCTCTCCGCCGGACCAATGCGTTCGACTTGAGTCAAGATATCGGGGTGGCAGCCATGGCGGCGCAAGACGGCACGATCCAGTTGTGCGCATGGCAGGATGGAAAGCTGCTAAAGACTTTGCCTGGATTGAATTGGCCCGTCGAATTTTTGCGCTTCGGCGCGAGCAGGGAGGTAATGGTTGCCAGCTACAAGGGACCCTCCACCTCTCCACTCGTGGTTTGGAATTGGGACACGGAGGAGAAGCTATTCGAGGCAGCGCAAGCGGGCAGTGCCGAAGCCATTGACTTTAGCGTCAAAGGCCGCAGGCTTGCCGTGGGCTCCCCAAATGGGCGGGTGCGGATATACTCACTGCCACGCGGAGAACTGCTCAATGACTTGGAGCCCCAGCGGGATTCTGGGCAGCGGGGAGCGCCGCAGACGGTTCGGTTCAGCCCGAGCGGCGAATGGCTGGCGACTTGGGGTCAGGGCGATCAGTTCGTCGAGATTTGGAGTCTGGCCGTTACTCAACGCCTGGCCCGATTACTCCACACGGATGTCGTGAATGGGCTCTCATGGCATCCGCAGGGCCATTTGCTGGCCACTGCCTGCAAGGACTCGCACGTCTACATGTGGCAGACGAACGATTTCGATAACCCAAGAAGCATCCCAACAAGACTTCACGGGCATGAAGGATCGGTAATGGATGTTGCATTCAATCATCGAGGCACAATGCTTGCCACCTTGGGGGGTGATGAAACGTTGCGACTGTGGATCCTGGGGACAGGCAGACATGTGGCCAAGGGGATCACCGGGGAAACTTTTGACCAGTTGCGATTCAGTCTCGATGACCGGCGCCTGGCCGCGATGGGGCGGCAGTCGAACGCGCGCGTGTGGGAAATCGCGGGTGATGAGTTGATGGTTCTCCCGGTGGAGACCGGCGCCGGCGATGTTCTGAGAACAATCGATTTTAGCCCCAACGGCCAATGGCTGCTGGCTGCCACCGGAAGCCAGGCCACCTTCTGGGAGACTGATTCCGGCAGGGAGTTGGGATCTATTCCTCTCCCCAACCCGGAAGCAGTCTGGTTCTCCGCCGATGGCCAGCGATTGCTAACCAGCGGCGAGGACGGTTTCATCCAGCGCGAGTTGAGGATGGACCAGGACACAAGCATTGTCGCCGGCAGCATGGGACGAGTCCCTTTGTCCTTGGACCGCAAGTCTGCGGACCTGATGAGCATATACGGTGCATTGCTCCCGCAGTTGGACATGCCGAGTGCAACAATTCTGAGGGCGTGTCACTTCAACTCGAACTTTCAGTACTTCGCGCTCCATCCGGCCAGCAAGTGGCTGGCAACCTGGACAAGTGCCTGTTCAAACGCGCTCCAACTCTGGAAGCTGTCGGAGGGCGCAGAAGCCCCGCGTTCATGCACCATTCCGAGCAGCGAATACTTTGATTTCAGCCCAGATGGCAGTTGGCTTGGGACATTTCAGGCGGGGCAGTTCAGGTTCTATCACGTGGGCACTTGGGATAAGCCTGCATTTGTCATCCAGCGAAAGCTCGCCTCCGATGAGCACGCTCCCATGAGCTTCACGAGAGACGGACGCACCGTCGCCTTAGCCTCCTCGCGCTACACGATTCAATTGTTCCGACTGCCCGATGGTGGTCGACGTGAGCCCGTGTTAATCGCCACGCTCGAAAGTCCTTACCGGCTGCCCTTGCAGAGACTGGCGTTCAGTCCTGATGGCCGTCGGCTGGCTGCTGCCTCCGATCGGTCGGTGGTTCAGCTTTGGAACCTGGCCTTGCTGCGTGACGGCCTGGCCGACCTGCATCTGCACCAGAACTGGCCGGAATACCGTTAAGACAACGCACGGTGTTCGCTCTTGAACCCACTATGGCGTCAACACTAGACTAGGCGTGGTGTGAGGGCTCCTATGCTCGTGCTCCTCAAGTTCAGCATTGGCTCTGTCGGCGCGCCGGGCTAGGTTTTGGCGTCTGAATGAAAGTCAATCTGGCCTATGGGCAGGGTTATCTGCCGCTGGAAGTGCCCAAGGATCGCACGACGGTCATCGAGCCGTCGCACCGACCCGGCCTGGACGATGAACGGGCCGCCGTGATTCGCGCTCTCGAGCAGCCCATCGGCGCGAAGCCGCTCCGCCAACTCGTCCAGCCCACCCACAAGGTCTGCATCAGCTTCACCGACATCACGCGCGCGACGCCCAACGACCGCCTCATCCCGTGGGTGCTCCAACATTTGGCCCACGTTCCGCGCGAGAACCTTTTGCTTCTCAACCAGCTTGGCACTCACCGGCCCAATACGCGGGCCGAGCTGGAAACCATGCTCACGCCGGAAGTGGTCCGCGATTATCGCGTGTTGAATCACGAACCGGAGAACCGTGCCGCGCACGTCCGGCTCGGCACGATGCGCGATGGCGTCACTCCCGCGCTCATCAATCGTCATGTCGTCGAGGCGGACGTCCGCATCGTCACCGGGTTCATCGAACCGCACTTCTTCGCCGGCTTCAGCGGGGGCATCAAGGGCATCATCCCCGGCACGGGCGCGCTTGAAAGCATCGTCTGCAATCACGGTGCGAAAAACATCGGCGACCCGAACGCGACGTTCGGGGTCACGGAGGGGAACCCGCTCTGGGAGGAACTGCGCGACGTTGCCCTCCGTGTCGGCCCGAGCTTCGTTCTCAATGTCACGCTCAACGAACAGCGCCGGATGACGAACGTTTTCGCCGGCGACCTCCTGGCGGCGCACAAGGCGGGATGCGAATTTGTCCGCCAGTCCGCGATGCAACGCACCAGTGCGCCTTTCGACATTGTGGTGACTACCAACAGTGGCTATCCGCTCGACCTGAATCTGTACCAGGGCGTCAAAGGCATGAGCGCCGCCGCCCGCATCGTAAAGCCCGGCGGGCTGATCATTCTGGCGTGCGAATGTCGTGAAGGCGTCCCGGCGGGCAGTCCGCTGGACAAACTCCTCCTCTCAGTGTCCGGTCCCGAGGAAATCCTCGCGTTGCTGGCCACGCCCGGCTTCGTGCGCCCCGAGCAATGGCAGGCGCAAATCCAGTCGCTGATCCAGCGCAAGGCCCGCGTTCTACTTCACAGTACTCTGCCGGACGAAGTCGTGCGCCGCGCTCATCTTGTCCCTTGTGCGGACATTGCCGCCGCAGTTCGCGAAGAACTCGAGCGCCTCGGACCGGACGCCACCCTGGCCGTCTTGCCGCAGGGGCCGCTGACGATTCCGTATCTCGGTTGAATCTTGCATAGGTTTACCTGGGGCTTCACCCAAGCTTAACATCGCGGGCTTTCATCCCTATTGGAAAAACCGGCCGGGTCCGATGTCGATCCCTCGATGGACTGCACCCTGCGGAAAAGATGGTAAAGCCGTCAAAAAAGTCTGTTGCAATAGTGTTATATATACACTAACTATACATCGTGTTACACAAACACGAAGCCATGTCCCAGAACCACTCCCAAGGCACGACGATTCTTTACAGGCCGGTTGGACCGCAAGAACTGCAGCTGATCTCGGCAAGCGGCTGGAAGGAGTTTCCGCCGCGGCTGCCGGAACAGCCGCTCTTCTACCCCGCTCTCAATGCAGAGTATGCCTTTCAAATCGCGCGCGATTGGAATGTGCCTGCGTCGGCAAGCGGCTACGTGACACGCTTTTCAGTGCGCAGCGATTTTCTTTCCAAGTATCCGGTTCAGACCGTTGGGGCGGCTCTGCACCAGGAGCTTTGGATTCCTGCGGAGGATTTGCCGGAGTTCAACAGGAACATCGTCGGCACGATTGAGGTCATCGCGGAGTTCCATCGGTCCGGACCCAACACAAGGCAATCCTAAGCGCTGAGATGAAAACGATCCTATTCTATCGCGTCAGTGAGCCATTCGGCGAGTTCTCGAATTTCTCGCCGCATCCCGTTGAATTGAAGGGTCTGCTGTGGCCGACTGCCGAGCACTATTTTCAGGCGCAGAAGTTTGCTGGCACCGAACACGAGCGAGCGATTCGCGAAGCCAAGTCGCCCATGATAGCGGCCCGAATGGGGCGGCATCGTTCCAAGCCGCTGCGCGCGGATTGGGAAGCCGTGAAAGACGACATCATGCGCGAGGCCGTGCGGGCAAAGTTCACGCAGCATGCGGCGCTTCGTTCGCTGTTGCTCTCGACGGAGGATGCCAAACTGATCGAACACACTGCGAACGACAGCTATTGGGCGGATGGTGGCGATGGTTCGGGCAGGAATCGCCTCGGCGAAACCCTCATGGAAGTTCGTGCCGAATTACGTTCCGCTGCTCGTTCCCGCAAATGACGACTCATGCGATGACACACACCTACAAGTACCCGCGACCTGCGTTGACAGTCGACTGCGTGGTCTTCGGGTTCGATGAAGGCGAGCTCAAAGTGCTCTTGATTGAGCGCGGCCTGCAGCCATTCAAAGGCCGCTGGGCTTTGCCGGGCGGATTTGTGCGCGTGGATGAAACTCTCGACGTTGCGGCTCTGCGGGAGCTTTCGGAGGAAGCAGGACTCAAGAACGTCTTCCTCGAGCAGCTCTACACGTTCGGCGCGCCTCATCGTGATCCGCGTGAGCGGGTTGTGAGCGTCGCTTACTACGCGCTCGTAAAACTGGCGGATTACGAAACCAAGGCTGCGACCGATGCCGTCGCAGCGCGTTGGTTCACAGTTGCCAAGGTTCCGAAGCTGGCATTCGACCATGGCGAGATTCTTGCAACTGCGCTCGCGCGCTTGCGCGGCAAACTGCGTTATCAACCAATTGGTTTTGAATTGCTGCCGCCCAAGTTCGCGCTGTCGCAATTGCAGCATCTCTACGAAACGATCCTTGGCGTGGAGCTGGACAAACGCAATTTCCGAAAGAAGCTGCTCGGCTTCGAGCTTCTGGTGCCGCTTGCAGAGAAACAAAGGGAAGGTGCGCATCGGCCTGCGCAACTGTATCGATTCGATCCTGACAAATATGAACGCCTGCGCAAACGCGGCTTCCATTTTGAACTATGAACCGCCAACAACGCATTGACGCCGCGAAGCAGACCGTGGCGATTTGCGACGCCGGATTCTACCGCGCACGCGATAGTCGCCGGATCGATCTGGCCGACCAAATTCAGCGCGCCGTTGCCGGAACAGTCCTTTACTCGCCTGAAAACATGCAGAGCCTCACCCTGGCCTCTGTTCGGCGTTCCACGAAGTTTGAGGTCCGCAACGAGACGACGTTCAGCGCGCTGCGTCGTCTGGCCGCGCGTGGCAAAGAATCTATTGGCTGCCTGAACTTCGCTTCGGCTCGCAATCCTGGCGGCGGATTCCTAAGTGGAGCCCAAGCGCAGGAAGAATCGTTGGCTCGTGCATCGGCACTTTACCCGTGCCTGCTTGCACGACCGGAGTATTACGAGAGAAATCGCGTCAACCGCTCGGCATTGTATCTGGACCTCATTCTCTTTTCACCGGGCGTGCCTTTCTTTCGCGATGACGCTGGCAATCTGCTGGATGAACCCATCACGGCATCTGTCATGACTGCTCCCGCGCCGAACGCCGGAGCAGTGGCCGCGAACGAGCCGGAAAAGCGCGATTGGGTCGAGCCGACCTTGCGCAGGCGGGCGGACATGGTTCTGCGGATTGCCGCCGTGCACGGCATCAAGTATCTCGTGCTCGGTGCGTGGGGCTGCGGCGTTTTTCGTAATGCTCCGAGTTTCGTTGCTGGCGTCTTTGCGGGATTGTTGACCGCTCACGGAAGTTTCGCCGGCTCTTTCGAGGAAGTCCTCTTCGCGGTTTATGACAGGAGCGAAGGGCAGGACACGTACTGCGCATTTGCCGATGCGTTTGCCAACATCATTACGAAACCCGTCACCTGACTCAAAACAAAGGAGCATCCTATGTTCGGCATCAAGTTCATCAAAATCCCGCCCACCACATATCTGCTGCAATATCGGCGCGGACAAATCGTTCGCGAAGGCGTCGGCCTGTCGTTCTTCTACTACTCGCCGACCACATCGCTGGTGGCCATTCCGGTCGGCAGCACCGACGCGCCATTCATTTTCGAAGAGCCGACGGCGGATTATCAGACCGTCACGATTCAAGGGCAGGTCACCTATCGTGTCGCCGACTCGAAGAAGGTGGCGGGCCTGCTGAACTTCACGCTGGCGCCGGACGGCGAGAGTTACGTTTCGGATGACCCAATGAAGTTGCCGCAACGGGTCATCAATCTCGTCCACGTGCTCGCCCGCGCCGAACTTCAGAAGCTCACACTGCGCGAAGCGACTCAGGCCTCAGACGGAATCGTGAAAGCGGTGCGCGAAAAGCTCGCCGCCTCGCTGGAAATTGCATCGCTCGGCCTCGAAGTCCTGGGCCTGTCGGTGCTCGCGATTAAACCGACACCGGAGACGGCGCGCGCGCTTGAAGCCGAAACACGCGAGCGGCTGATGAAGGAAGCCGACGAAGCGATCTACGCGCGGCGTAACTCGGCAGTCGAACAGGAGCGCGCCATCAAGGAGAACGAGTTGAACACGGAAATCGCCGTGGAAAACAAGAAACGGCAAATCCGCGAAACGCAGATGGACGCGGAGCGCGCAGTCCAGGAAAAGCAGCACCTGCTCGAAACAGCCACGATGGAAGCAAACATCGGTCTCGAAACGAAACGCAAAGACCTCGTCAACCTTGCTGCGGAAAACTCGAAGGCCGAAGCGGATGCGCGTGCCTACGGCATCTCGGCGGCAATGAAGGCGCTCGGAGATACGGACGCGCGCATTCTTCAAGCCCTTGCCAGCACCGGAATGAGGCCGGAGCAACTCATCGCCTTTGCATTCCAGGAATTGGCTGGGAAGGCGGAGAAGATTGGCCAACTCAACATCTCCCCGGATTTGCTCCGTGAATTGATGGACCGCCAACCCGCGCGGAAATGAATCGCCTGACGGAAAACAAAATCGTGCTCGTGACGCGGCCGACGCGGCTGGGTGAGCTTGTGGCGCGATTCAACACCGTCGCCCAGGCGCGCTTTTACGTCGAGCACCTCGGCGCCGACTTCTCGGACTACCAAAAAGAGGACGAGACCTATCGTCGTGCTTTGCGGGAAGCACAGACTGCACTTGCGCAGTTGGGCCGTGTGCAAACAGTCGATCGTGGCTTCCTGCCGAACTTCACGTTCGGCCCCGATGACTTCGTGGTGATCCTTGGCCAGGACGGCTTGGTCGCAAACACGTTGAAGTATCTGAAGGGCCAGCCTGTCGTTGGGGTGAATCCGGATCCCCCGCGATGGGACGGCCAACTGCTGCCGTTTCGCGTGAAGGATCTTCCGAAGATTTTGGCAGAAGTGTTCGCGCGTCATCGCCCAACCAAATCCGTGACGATGGTGAAGGCCACGCTAAACAACGCGCAGACAATGTATGCGGTGAACGACCTTTTTATCGGACCGAAGTCGCATGTCTCCGCGCGTTACATCATCCAGATTGGTAAGACATCCGAAACGCATTCATCCAGCGGGGTGATCGTTTCGACCGGGCTCGGCTCGACGGGCTGGCTGAAAAGTTTGCTCACCGGCGCCGCAGCCATCACTCAGTCGGCGGGCGCCGCGCTCGCACAGCAAGCCGCGCAACTACTGCTCCCGGCCGGACGGCGAGGAGGCCAGCAAGGCAGCCGTCTGAAACTCAATGTGAAAACCGAATTCCCGTGGGACGCCGATTATCTTCGTTTCACCGTGCGTGAGCCATTCCCAACTCGAAACACGGGTGCGACATTGGTTTTCGGAAAAGTGACGGCGCGCGAACCCCTTATCCTCGTCTCACAAATGGCGGAGAACGGAGTGATCTTCAGCGACGGCATCGAAAAGGATTTCGTTGAGTTCAACTCCGGCACCAAGGCGGTCATTACGGTCGCCGAACGAAAGGGGATCCTAGTTGTGTAAGAATCCGCCAAGCCCTGCGCTTACAGAACCCTTACATTCGTTGGCTTGACTCTCCGACCTCAAGGTCGTATCACCCATGCATGGCACTAGAATTGTGCAACTTGGGAATCCTCCTATGAACACTATCAACACCCGTCGTGAATTTCTCGCGGACGTCGGCCGCGGCATGCTCGTCGCCTCGGTCGGCAGCGCAATTGCCTCCGAATTGGGCCTGGCCCCGGCATTTGCCCTCGACGCGCCCGATGCGTCGAAGGCCCTCAACTTCGGCGAGTTGGAGCCGCTGGTCACGCTCATGCAGGAGACGCCCGTCAATCGCCTGTTGCCCACACTCACCGGGAAGTTGAAATCCGGCACGGACATCCGCCGGCTTGTCGCTGCCGCGGCGCTCGCCAACGCCCGCACTTTCGGCGGGGAGGACTACGTGGGCTTCCATACGTTGATGGCGCTCACCCCGGCGTTCCACATGTCCCAGGAACTCCCGGACAAGCTCCAGCCGCTCCCGGTTTTCAAGGTGCTTTACCGGAACACCAACCGAATTCAGGAACACGGCGGACGAAAGGATGAAGTCCTGCACCCCGTTGAGCCCGGCAAATTGCCCGAGGGGTTGCCCCCCGGCGAAGTGTTGCGTGCCGCCATCCATCGCAAGGATGTCAAGGCCGCCGAGGAAACCCTGTCGGCCTTGGCCCAAGTGTCGGCGGAGGACGCCTTCAACTACTTGCTCCATACCGTGCAGGAGACCACGGAAGTCCATCGCGTCGTCCTTCCCTACCGGGCGTGGAGCCTGCTCGAACTGACCGGACGCTCGCATGCGGAGACGCTCCTCCGCCAGTCCGTCCGTTATTGCGTGCGCGCGGAGTCATACTCGACATCGAAAGAGATAACCGAATCGCGAACGCTTTTGCCGAAGCTCCTGGAGCAACACAACCTGCTCGAACGCGCCCCCGGCAACCGCGAAGCGGACGACGCCTGGGTCGACAAGCTCAGCCAGACTTTCTTCACTTCGACTCCCGCGCAAGCCGCGGAAGCTGCTGCCGCTGCGCTGGCCGAAGGCTTCGTGCCGGATGCGATTGGCGAAGCGATTTCGCTGGCCGCCAACCAATTGGTGTTGCGCGACCACGGCCGCACCCCGCAAGGCGAATCGCCCGGCAAGCCCGTCGGCAGCGTTCATGGCGATTCCATTGGCGTGCATGCGTGCGACTCCGCCAACGCCTGGCGGAACATGGCGCGCGTGAGCAACACACGAAACACGTATGCGTGTCTCATCCTGGGCGCCTACCAGGTCGCCCTCGACCGCACGAACCGTGGCGGCGACTTCCAGAAATGGGAGCCGTTGCCCGTGAAGTGGCACCTTGATGGCATCAAGTCGACCGACGCCGACGGGCTACTCAAGGAAGCCGATGAGGCGATCCGGCAGAATCTCCAGGCCCGCGCCGCGGCCATCATCCATCGGTATGGCGAACAGGGCCATGCGCCGCGACCTGTGTTCGATCTCCTGCTTCGGTACGCGGTGAGCGAAGACGGCGCGTTGCACGCCGAGAAGTACTACCGGACCGTCACCGAGGAATTCGCCGCCACTCGCGCCCCATTCCGCTGGCGTCAACTCGTGGCCTTGGCCCGCGTCACTGCCAGCGAATACGGTCGCCCCGCTCCGGGCATGGCCGAGGCGAAGGAGTTACTGAAGGTTTGAGCGAGCTGAGGGCTGGAGATCTGCGCCTTTCCGGGCCGACCAGAAAATCCGTCTGCCTTCTTCCGAAGGGAGAATCGGGAATTGCCCGCGCATTCAAACGTTGGCAAGTCACGGACGAACCACGCATTGGCAACTTCGCCTCGCTTTCCGGGGCGCGAGCCAGTTGTGAGGTTCCTGGGCCAGCGGCAGCCGAAGTCACTCTTGAGTGCCGGGCAGGTCGTTGGTGTGCCAGGCGCGTGTGACCTGGCCAAACTGGGCCGTGTCGGGCTGGGCGAGGATGCGGCGCACGGTTTGGAGCAACGTCGGAATGTGGAGGGGCTTTTCCAGGAGCACTTCGATGCCGAGCTCGGCTGCGCGGCGAGCCTGGCCGGGGCGCGCTGTGATGATGATGACCGGCACGAACGGGTAAATCTGGGACATAATCTGGAACGTCTGCCAGCCGTTGATGTCCGGCATATTGATGTCCAGCAGGATCAGGTCGGGCGGGCCTTCGAGGAACCGCCGCACGGCTTCGCAACCATCGCCGGCCAGTCGCACGGCGAAGTTTTCGAGTTCCAAGGCTTCGCCGAGTGACTGCCGGACGTTCGGGTCGTCGTCCACGATGAGGATGAGTTCCGGGGAATGGCGGCGGCTGGCGTGGCCTTGTCCAGGCCGGGGTTGGTCATCGGAGGGCATGTCGCGTTCCAGCTGGAGCATGGGTGCCTTCGGGGATGCCATTATGACGCCGTTGAATTCGGCTGCGGTCGTATGCACAACGGGGACCGCAAGGATTGAAGAGTCACCCCGACCGCCCCAGGGCAGCCGAACCGCAGGCTGCGGCCCCTCCCGGCTGATCGTTCTCAGACCATGCATTGCGGCGGCGGTCGGGTGTGACAGATCTCATCGGGTCCCACGGCGGCGCATCAATTGCCCGCTTTCTTGCCCGAACGCAACGGCCAGAGCGACCGGCGCAGCAGCGACTCGGAGGACTCTGCCGCGGGCGGCTCGACGATGATGTCGATCTCGGTTGCAAACTTCAGCCCGCCATCGCTGGAGTATTGCACGGAGATTTGCTGGCCTTCGTGAAGCGAATCGGCCCGCACCTCGGCGCCGTGATAACGAAAGCGAGTGTGGGGCAGCCAGTGAACGATTTGTTCGTTGGTTTCATGCGGTTGGTGCAGGAAGAACAGTTCGCGCGTAGGCTCGACGGAACGAATCGTTCCATAGAGCCAAGGGCCCACAGAGATTGCAGACTGTGCGCTCGTCTTGGCCGGACCCGAAGCCGACGCACTGGAGGTAAGTGGTGAGTTTTGATTCATAATGTTCCATTCATTCAGCGGTTTTCGCTCGCGCGCTCAGCGTGATGAGTCGTCGCAAAGGTAATGAAGCCGGTCGCGTGCCGTGCGACGGGATGAACCTCTTCCGAGTGGCGTGCTTGCCTGTAAGGAGGTTAGACTTGGATTGTGACAGAAATGCGCTGCTGGGTGGTCAAGCGTTGGTCAGGGGAAAGGTCAATCGCTTACCGACGGCGCTGGTGTATGGAGTCCCGGCTTAGACTGGTTGCCAAAAGTCATTTCCGATTGGTGGCGCACGACCTGCCGGTCGTGCGAAGCTGCGCGGCAACGCAGCTCCACCAATCGGAAATGACTTTTTGGCAAACTCTATAGCCTTGAATCGATCTCAGGGCGTCAGCACTCTTCTTGTCGCCCCGGGTGAAGACCGAGTTGCTTGAGTTTTTCGCGCAAGGTGAAACGGGACAAACCCAGCCACCGCGCCGCTTTGGCCTGGTTGCCCTGCGCCAATAGAATGGCTTGCGTGATCAACTCGCGTTCCGCTTCGGCGAGGACTTGGGCGTGCGCATCATGCAATTCGCCGCGTTGCGCGCGGGCCAGCAGCGCGGCGGCAAGGCCCGGCAAGGAATTCTCGGGCGGCGACTTCTCGGTCATTCGCGCGGCCAGCGTCTGGCGCACGGCGTCCGCGCCCACGGAAAGGCCGCGCGCGGCCAGCAACAGCCGGCGAGTCACGTTTTCAAGTTCGCGGATGTTCCCGGGCCACGGATCCGCCTGGAGCACGGCCAGGGCGTCGGGGCTCACTGCCGGCGTCTCCCCGCCGAAATCGGCGGCGTACTTCCCCAGGAAATGCTGCACGAGCGAGGGAATGTCTTCGCGTCGTTCGCGCAAGGGCGGAAGTTGAATCGTCACCACGTTCAGACGGTGGAAGAGGTCTTCGCGGAATTTGCCTTCGCGCATCATCGCTTCCAGGTTGCGGTGCGTGGCGGCGATGACGCGCACATCGACCGCGATCGTTTCCGTGCCGCCCACACGCTGGAAGGTCTGCTGCTGCAAGACACGCAACAGTTTGACTTGGGTGCTCGGAGGCAGGTCGCCGATTTCGTCCAGGAACAAGGTGGCATTGTTCGCCTGTTCGAAGCGCCCGATGCGGCGTTGATCCGCGCCCGTGAAGGCGCCGCGTTCGTGGCCGAAGAGCTCGCTTTCGAGGAGGTTTTCCGGCACTGCGGCGCAGTTGATCGCGATGAATGGCGCTTTGGCGCGATGACTGTGCTGATAAATCGCCCGGGCGATGAGTTCCTTGCCGGTGCCCGTTTCGCCGCGAATCAGCACGGTCACGGGCTTGGCGGCGACGCGCCCGATTTCCTTGCAGACATCCTGTATCGCGCGGCTGCTGCCGACCAGCGCCGCGCGGCTGGAGGGAGGGTTCGCCGCCGACAGCGCCACTGGCTCGCGCATCAGGCGGCCGGCCTCGGCGGCGCGGTGAAGCAGGCCGATCAGTTCGGGCATCTCGAAGGGCTTCTGAAGGTAGTCGTACGCGCCAAGCTTGGTCGCTTCGATGGCCGTCTCGATCGTGCCGTGGGCGGTCATGAGGACGACCGGCAAGCGCGGCTGGGCAGCGTGCAGTTGGCGAACGAGTTCCAACCCGCCCATGCCCGGCAGGCGCAAATCGGTGAGGACGACGTCGTATTCGTCGATGGTCGCCCGCCGCAGTCCTTCGTCGCCCCGCGTGCAAAGGGTGACCTGAATGCCTTCCTCCTCGAGGACATCGCGGAGATTGCCAGCGAGGCCCGTGTCGTCCTCGATAAGTAGAATATGCGGAACTGGGTTCATCCCGATGCCGGGGCCGCCGGCGCAGGCGGCTTTGTTGCCGGGTCTGGCGCTTGTGGCAGCACAATGCCAAACGTGGTGCCGTGGCCGGCGCGCGTCTGATACTGCAATGCGCCGCCGTGCTTTTCAACGATGCTCGCGGCAATCGAAAGGCCCAGACCCGTGCCCGCTTCCTTGGTGGTGAAGAAGGGGTCGAATAACCGTCTCTCGATCTCCGGCGGAATGCCACGGCCCGTATCCGCGACTTCGAGCACCGCCGCGTCGCACTCCCGTCCATCGAGGGCTGCCCGACTGGCGCGAACACGCAGCGTAATGGTGCCGGCGCCCTCGACGGCCTCGACCGCGTTGCGCACGAGGTTAATCAGCACCTGCTTGAGCTGCGCGGCGTCCGCGGCGACAAACAGTTCCGGGCCTGGTTCCACATGGAGCCGCAGGGAGCTGTCCTCCATATTGGACGCCATCAGCGATTGAACTTCGCGCAGCGCGTTCGCGGCGGAGATTGTTTTCAGTTCCGGCTCCGAGGGGCGGGCGAAGTTGAGCACGTCCTGCACGATGCGCTCCAGGCGGGTGATTTCCGCGCTGATGATCTCGGCGTCCTTGCGGGCCAGCGGCGGGGCGTCGAGATGTTTGTCGAGGGTGTAGAGCCGCGCTTTGACGGAGGTGAGCGGGTTGCGAATCTCGTGCGCAATCCCGGCGGCCAGAGTGCCAAGTGTGGCCAGTTTCTCCTGCTTCTCCAGGATGGCCCGACTCTGGACGAGCTTGGTACGGAGCGGCGCAATCTGGTCGCGGTACAGCACCCAGCCCAGCCCAATCACGAGGGCCAGCAAGGTGGTCAGACTGGCGAATATGGAGGCGCGCAGCCGCCCGAGCGATTCGTTGGCGCCCGTGAGAAAGGAATCCTCGGCGCTGCGGTGGGCGTCACCCAGTTGATTGCCCAGTTGGAGGAGCCGGCGCGCCTGGGTATCGACTTCTCCGAGTTGGGCAAATTGCGCTCCGGTCATCAACGACGGCTGGCGATTGGTATGCAGGCGGTTGGCGGCAGCGAGATAGTCGTCGTAGATGGCGTTGATTTGGTCCAGCAAGGCGCGCTCGGCGGGGGTGTTCAGGTTCGGGTTCTGCTGGTCAATCCATTGATTGAGCTGCGCGCTGGCCTGCTGGAACTCAGTCCAAATCGCCGGGTCGCGCTGCGCCGTGAAACGCAGCATCGAACTGTTCAGCGCGTGCAACCGCTGCTGAAACTCGCTGGCGAGGTGAAAGCTGTAGAGGTGCGAGGCGGTCAGTTTGCCTTCCACCTGCCGGATGCGATGCCAGGAGTCCTGGATTCCCCAAAGCATCAGCGCGGCGACCATCGCCATGCCGCCGACAAGAAGCGCGAGGCGCACTCGGAAGGCCGTCATTGGTGGGATTGTAGCAGGAGGCAGGCCTTGAGCCCCCCTTGGCTCCGCGACGTGGAGGACCTGCTGGGAGCGTGCAGTTTGCGACTCGGCGGGCGGGCGGCGAACCGGCGTGACATCCATTGGATTCATCTCAGTGGCAAACCGTTTACCAGCAGCCGGGTCAAAGCCTGACCGGAAAAGCGCATCCCTCCGCGGGTTTCCGGTCGAACCTGCTGCAAATCAACCGCGGCCCCGCTGGCACACGGGTCGCTAAAGTCAGCATATCGACGCCCGCAAACCGGGCAAACGCAAACCAAAGGCCCGATATGAAATTAGCCTCGAATCTCCGAATCACCACCGCCATCGCGCTCAGTGCGCTGGCGCTGAGTCTCGCCGCCTTGACCTCGGCCAGCACGCCGAAAAGCCACGCAGAACGCGGCACTATCAAGTCGGTGGACGTCACCGACCACACCCTGGTCGTCACCGACCAGAAAGGCAACGCGGAACACAAGTATCAATGGAATGACCAGACCAAGTTCACCGAGCACGGCAAGGTCGTGACCCCCACCGACCTAAAAGTAGGCGAGCAGGTGCATATCAGCTACAAGCGCGGCGGCGACATGCCCACTCTGGAGCATGTTTTCATCGCGCCGGCCAAGGCAGATAAGCAGTCTGCGAACCCTGCTCCGTCCTCAGCAAGGAGCCAGAACACACTGCCCTACTGAGCTGTGCCTCGCGTCGCAAGGCCAGTGCAATGCTGGCCTTGCGGCGCACCCATTCGTCACTCCGCGCATCTTATTCCGGCCATGCAAACCTCGCTTCTCTTCCCCGCAACAGGTCACCAAGGAAAGACCGCTCCCATGCTCAAGCCCGAAGCCCGCTCGACTTTTCGCAAGCGCGTGCTGATCGCCGACGACGACCCGCTGGTTCGCGGTTCTTTAGCCGCCGTCCTGGAATCCGAAGGGTTCCTCATCGATGAGGCCGAGAGCGGGCTCGAAGCAGTGTCGCGCGCCGTTCATAACTTCCCGGACCTGGTGCTGCTCGACCTTAACATGCCGAAGATGGACGGCTGGGCCGCCTTCGCCAGGCTCGACCGTGTGCGCCCGTTGGTGCCCGTGATCGTCATCACGGCTCGTCCGCACCAATACAAGGAAGCGGTGCGATTGGGTGTGGACGCTTTCATGGAGAAACCACTCAACATCCCCAACCTGGTGCGCGCCATCCGGCGACTCACCAGCGAGGATGAAAAACGCCATGCCCAGCGCATCACGAACCGCAGCTTCGTGACACACCTGCTCCAGAGCGACAACCCCTGTTGAATATGTGCCCTGGAACATCTTGCGAAATGGAGTCGCACACTTATCTTGCTGGTCCACTCATGAAAAAAGCTCACTCATCCGCCGACGCTGGGGCCACTCCCAAATCCCAGAAGCCAATACGTCACCTCCCCCCGCCCACTGCGTGCGCGACGGTTTCGCCTCGGGGACGTTCACGAATTTTGCTGGTCGATGACGACCCCACTGTGCGCGGGTCGCTGAGCGAGGTGCTGGTCACGGAAGGCTATGTGATCGTGCCCGCCGTCGATGGGCGACAGGCGATCGAACTCGCCCGCTCAGCACAGTTCGACCTGGTCCTCCTGGACCTCAACATGCCGGTAAAGAACGGCTGGGATACATTCGAGCAACTCACCCGCGAGCATCCGTTGCTGCCCGTCATTATCGTCACCGCGCGACCGAATCAACTGTTCACAGCCGTCGGCGCGGGCGTGGGAGCTTTATTAGAAAAGCCGCTGGACATCCCCACGCTCCTGCGCACCGCCCGGCGGCTTCTTGCCGAATCGTCCGAGACCCGGCTGGCCCGGCTGGCCGGACGCCAAACGGAATTCCATTATTCCGCTGGCATGAGCGGTTGAATCCATAGGGAGGAGTTTTGTGAACGACTCCACATGCAGCGCATCGATTGGCCCGCGCCGCGAATCGTGAAGACGTTGCTATTGCTGTTGACCTTCTGTGCGCTGACAGGATTCGGACAGCCCGCACAAGTCATCCTGTTGCGTCACGCCGAGAAGCCGGAAGACGAAACCGCGCTCCATCTCTCCCCGCGCGGCCAGCAGCGCGCCCAGGCTCTCGCCGATTTTCTGGCCAGGCCAAACGCGATGACGAGCAACGCACCGATCGCCGCGCTCTATGCCACGCGAGTCACCCAGCACGCCCACAGCCAGCGCACCGGCGAGACGCTTGCGCCGTTGTCGAAACAGTTGGGCCTGCCCGTGCAAACGCCTTACCCGGCCGAACTGTATTCACTTCTGGCAAAGGACCTCCTCGGCAACCGCGCGTATCAGGGCAGAACGGTCGTCATCTGCTGGACCCACCACGAGATAGCGGACCTGGCCGTCGCGCTCGGAGTGCGGCCCAAGCCGCCCAAATGGAAGGACAGTGTGTTCGACCGATTCTGGGTGGTTCATCTGGAGAACGGCAAACCGACTTTGCGGGAAGTTCCACAAGGTTTGCTGCCCGGCGACTCCGGGATGCGGAAGTTCCAGGCAGTCGTTGGCACGGGCGCATCTGAGTTTTTTGCAAGGGCCAACAGGGGTGTTCTCACCCTCACCCCGACCCTCTCCCCGTTAAGGGGAGAGGGAGCGCGACGGACGTCCAACCATGACGAAAGCATTCTCCGCGCTTGGCTACCGTGTGCGCTCGATGGGGCAAACGTACCGTGCGCGGTTCAACGCTGACCCATTGTAGCGCGGGGTGCTCGCGACTCCCTCTCCCCTCCCGCGGGCGAAGCCTCGCGAGAAACATTGTCATTTCCCGGAGTGGGGTGGGGTGAGGGTGAAACCGTGGGCCAGCCTGCCTCTGCAAGAAAGACTGAGAGCCCCGTCGTTGGCACTCGCTGATGGCAGAAGCTTGATCCGCGGAGCGGATTGGTGTAATTGCGGGTCAAATTTACCCACGCGAACCTTCCAATGAAAGCCTTTGCATCCCTGGTTCTGTTGAGCCTGGTCTTCGTGGCGGGCTGCGTGCGCCGCTACGACATTACACTTACCAACCAGCGCGTCATCACGTCGCACGGCAAGCCGAAGGAGGACAAGGCACAAGGCGTCTACCGTTTCAAGGACGCCGAGGGCAAGGAACGCGCCGTGCCGACGTTCGAGGTCCGCGAAATCGCGCCGCGCTGAGGGCGCCGGGCGTAGCCCGTGGCCGACGAGCTCATTTCTCGCGAGTGCGCGCCGCGAGGAATTTCTCGACATACTTGCCCAGGAGATCGGCTTCCAGGTTCACGGCGTCGCCGACCTGGCGTTCGCGCAAGGCCGTCACCTCCCACGTGTGCGGGATGATCCACAAGTGGAAACTCTTCTTCGTCACGCCCCCGACTGTGAGGCTGATACCGTCCACGGCAATCGAGCCTTTGAAAACAACGTAGCGCATGACATCGGGCGGCGCGGCAATGTCCAGAACATGATCGGCGCCGGCCGATTCCCAGCGCGTGATGCGACCGAAGCCGTCCACATGGCCAGTGACGAAATGGCCGTCAATCCGGCCGCCGGCGCGCAAGGGCCGCTCCAGATTCACCAAGGAACCAGCGCGGACGAACTGGAGGTTGGTCCGCACCCACGTTTCGCGGAGCAAATCAAAGTGAACGAGTCTTCGCCCGTTGCGAGAGGCGAGCTTCACCGCGGTAAGACAGCAGCCGTTGACCGCGAGGCTGTCGCCGGGCTTCAGTCCGCGCACCGAGCGGTGCGCTTCGATGCTCAGACGAATCGAGCCGGCCGAATGTTGGATGGCGCGCACGACGCCAGCTTCTTCCACTATGCCCGTGAACATGGCGACAACGTTGCCGGTTGCAGGTGGAACGTGGCAAGTGGATTGGAAGCCCGCTGCCGGGTTCCCGAATCATTAGGGCAGATGCTCGGAACAGAGATCGGAGCGCGCCCGTCCTCGAGGGCAGCAACGCCCCTGCCGCAAGGAATGATGCTGCGGCCGAGGACGGCCGCACTCCGGTGGCTAATGATTTGGGCCGGTTACGAGGTTAGACTGCCAAGTCGTCCACGCGGGCCGTCATCATCAGATCGACGCCGGCGCGCCGCCATTCCAGCGCGCGCAGTGTCAACGCCTCATCAAGGCTGCGCGCGCCGGCGCCAGCTACGGCTTTGCGCGACTCACGGCCACCGAGAATCCTTGGCGCGTAAAAGAACACGGCGCGCTGCGCCAAGCCGTCCAGGAGGAACGCCGCATTGACCTCGCCGCCGCCTTCGACCAGCAGGTTCGTGACATTCTCCGAGCCGAGCTTTTTGAGCAGCCAACGCAAATCGACACGCCCCTCGCGCGCGGGCGCCGTCCAAACCGCGACGCGCCGAGCCAGTGCCGCGACCCGGCGGGCAGGCGCGGCCTTCGTAACGACGATGGTGGTCAGGTGCGCCGACCCGTCGTTGACAATTTGTGTCCCAAGTGGCGTTCGGGCGCGCGAATCGAGAATGATGCGGCGCAGCTTTGAAGTTTGTGCTTTCAATTTTGATTCTTGAAATCCGCGCAGCGTCAGGCTTGGATCATCCGCCAGGATCGTGTTCACCCCCACGAGAATAGCATCGGCGCCCCGGCGCAATTTCATGCCTTCGGCCCGAGCCGCTTCTCCCGTGATCCATTTCGATCTTCCCGAGGCCGTGGCGATTTTCCCGTCGAGCGTCATTGCGGCCTTCACGGTGACGAACGGCGTGCGATGGACAATCCAGTGATTGAACGATTCATTAAGCCGAGTCGCCTCCCCGGCAAGCACCCCTGTGCCGATCTCAACGCCCGCCCGCTTCAAGATGCGGAAGCCGCGCCCGGCGTGCGCCGGATTCGGATCGGTCGCCGCGACCACGACGCGTGCAATGCCAGCGTCGATGATGGCCTCCGTGCACGGCGGCGTCCGGCCATGAGTGGAACAAGGCTCCAGCGTCACGTAAAGCGTCGCGCCGCGCGGGTCATGGCCTCGACGAACGGCGTCGCGCAACGCCTGGAGCTCGGCGTGTGGCCCACCCGCGCGCCTGTGCCACCCCTGCCCTATTACTTTGCCACGCTGGACGAGCAGCGCGCCGACCATGGGGTTGGGGGAAGTCGAGCCGTAGCCGCGACGGGCAAGCCACAGCACCCGGCGCATCCGATCCTGGTCCGTCGAGCTGAGCCGCATTGTTTTCAGTCCTCCAAACCGGGTGAGGTTATTCCTGTTGCCGTTGGGCAATGGATTGCGGGGTTACCTTGTCGAAGTCCATTTCGAGAAACTCGAGCAATTCGGCGCTCAGGCCTGCTCGGTCGGCAACGTTTGGCGGCAGCACCGCCTTGAGCCCCTCGGCCGTCTGCGCGTTGAAAGTATCGCGACGGGCCTCCCAGTCCTCTTCGAGTTTGGGATCCGTGGGTTCCTTGCCGGCGTTCAGCCCCAGTCCATTCATCATGGTTGCGCGTTGCGTCATGTACTCCTCCACCTGCGCGGCTTGAGGCTCGCTGAGCCCTGCTGCCTCCTGAACCATGCTGCGGAAGAATTTCCCGTACTGTTCCGGGTTGTCCTGATAAGCCGTGATCTCCGGCAGCGCGCCGAGCAACTTGGCATGGTCGCGCTGGAGTTGAAGCAGACGCCGCTTTTCCTCCGCTGAAAGCGTGCCTGGGTCACGCCGGCTCAGAGCGGTCAATTCAGCCATGACGGGAAGAAAGGCGCCAGCTTGCTTGCCGACTTCCTCGACTTTGCGCGGTAAGACCACAACATTTGTTAACGGCTGAGGCACCGGCTTGTTGCGGAGCGCGGCGAGCTCAGCTTCAGCGCGTTGGCGTGCGGCCCGTTCGCGAGCGAGTTGTTTCTTGAGAGTCTCGATTTCCTCATCCGCATCCGGCGTTGGCGTTACCTTTTGGGAAGCGGCGGGAGTTGCCGCGGTGGAACCAGCGACGGGCCCAGGCGATTCTGGATTTGGAGGGCGGAAGAGAATTACGAGTGCAATGGCTCCCACCGCGGCTATTCCGAAAATGACTGTTCTGTTATGTGACGACATACGAATCGTTCCCAAACTAGGTCTGAGTGAAAGAAAAGCAAGCGAGGACACTCCCGGCCTTGGCCTGTGGCGCATTACACCACGAGAAAACCGCAGTCACTGCTTTGGCCACTAGCAGCCCGTTCAAAAAACTGTAGCGGCGCTCTGTGAGCGCCGAACAAAGGTGCACATTCTGGCCCGATTTCGGCGGTCACCAGACCCGCTCGGCGGTCACAGACCGCCGCTACAATCGCACTTGGAATTCCAGTTCATCCATCTCCCAATTCATGCCTGTGCCGCCGGCAATACTCGTGCATCTCCGCCGAACTCCTGGGCCAAGCTGACTTGGAGACAACCACGTGGTGGATCAGCCGGTGGACCGCGGCTGTCACGGTGTCTTGAGAGTCGAGTTCAAGTGCCTCTCGAACCGTCTCGAGAGCATCCTGGGGGCGGCCTGCCAGGAGTTGAGACAGCGCAAGATTCGAGAGCAATCCTGGATTCCTTGGTTCAATGGTCAATGCCTCTTCGCAGTACTCAACGGCCATGACACCCATGCCGAGATTCATCGCCGATAGCGAGGCTTCGCGGGCAACGTCTGCGTTGCCGGGCTTCAAATCCCACGCCTTGGCGAACCAGTCGAACGCAGCCCGTTCATCGCCGAGCCGCTGCACGGTCTTGCCAAGCATCCACATGGCTCTCCAGTTCGCGGGACTAAGTTTCAGAACCTTCAAGTAAAGCAAACCAGCCCGTTTGAGCTTCCAACGTGCCCACCAGTTTGGGGCGGGCATATGCTGGTGCTCGTGGAGCTGAATCAATCCCTCCGCCAGAGCGTTCGCTTTGTCCCAGCACCTCTTGTGTTCGTTCCGCTGCGCTTCTGTGAGCGGCGGGCTGGACGCACGAGGCTGGCCCGGAATCTTCACCCCTTCTCCGAGAACAACGCGTCCGCAAACTGCTTCGCGTCGAACGGCTGCAAGTCATCCGGCTGTTCGCCGAGGCCGACGAATTTGATGGGCAGCCCCAATTCCTTCTGAATGGCGACTACCATGCCGCCTTTGCTGGTTCCGTCGAGCTTCGTGACGACGAGACCAGTGAGCTGAACGGCCTTGTGGAACTCGCGTGCCTGGTTGAGGGCGTTCATGCCGGTCGTGGCATCGAGCACGAGCAACGTTTCGTGAGGCGCACCTGCCAGTTTCTTGTCCATGACCCGATGCACTTTTTGGAGTTCCTGCATCAAGTTGTGCTTGGTGTGCAACCGGCCGGCCGTGTCCACCAGGAGCCAGGCGGCGTCCTTGGCGAGTGCGGAGGCGATACCGTCGTGGGCCACCGAAGCGGGATCGGCATTGGAGGCGCCAGCCACGACCGGAACATTGAGCCGCTGGCCCCACAGCTTGATCTGTTCGACCGCTGCGGCGCGGAACGTGTCACAAGCCGCGAGCACGACCGGTTGACCGCGGGCCTGAAGGAGGTAAGCCAGCTTGGCTGCTGTGGTGGTCTTGCCAGTGCCGTTCACGCCGACAATCGAAACGACCGTCAAGCCGGAAGGCTGCCGGCGAAGTTCCGCGCTGGCCTCGGAAAGACTCTTCTCCACGGTGCGCCGGGCGATTTCGACGATCTCCATGCCGGAGCGGCCCTGCGTTTCGTAGGCCTTTTGGGATTCGTCGAGAATCTGGCGTGTCACGGTCGTGCCGAGGTCCGCGGCGAGCAGCGCGGCCTCGACCTCCTCAAGAGTCGCCCCCGTGAGTTTGGGCGAGAGAGTAACGATGCGCTGGATCTCGTGGACGAGCCTGGCGTGGGTCTTTTGCAGGCCGTCCTTGAATTTTTGAAACAGGCCCATCCGGGAATTTACGATTTACGATTTGCACGCCGGGGTGCCGGCCAGCATCACGCCGTTTTCGGCCGCCCGCTGGAGGACCCGTTCCTTCAGCCTCTCGACACACTCGTAGGGAATCTTGATGCTTCCGATGAGCGGCTGGCCCTTGCTCATGCCGTGGCAATCGGAGCCGCCTGTGACGAGCAACTGCAAGCGGTCAGCGATCTCCAGGTAACGCTGCGTCAGCGCCGTCGAATGCTTGGTATGGAAACATTCGAGGCCGTCCATCCCCGCATCCACCAGGTCGGGAATGAGGCCATCGTTATGGTTCAGGCCCGGGTGGGCCATCACCGCGAGACCGCCGGCGTGGTGGATAAGGTCGACGGCTTCCATCGCGGAAATCTTGAACTTCGGCACCCAGGCCGGCCGGCCTTTGCGCAGGAAGCGCTCGAACGCCTCGTCGAGATTCGAGCACAAGCCGGCCTGCACCAGCGTGCGCGCCACGTGCGGCCGCCCGGGCGAGCGGCAATTGGCCAGAGCAAACACGGCCTCGGCCTTCACCGGCACGCCCACGCCCGCGAGCCGCGCGACCATCTCGTGGATGCGCTGCTGGCGCACTTGCTGGAACTTCGCCAACTCGGTCTGGAGCCGGGTGTTCTTCGAGTCCAGGAAATAGCCGAGCATGTGCAACTCATACCCATCGTGCTCGGCCGTCAGCTCGGTGGCCGGGACAAATTCGACCCCGCGCTCGCGGCAGGCCGCCGCCATGCGTTCGCACCCCTCCATCGTGTCGTGGTCCGTCAGGGCAACGGCCTTGAAGCCGCAGCGGGCGGCGTGGCCCGCGAGTTCCTCCGGCGTGTAGGTTCCGTCGGAAAAGTTCGTGTGCAGATGGAGGTCGGCGTGCATGGGCGAATTAAAAACTCATTTCACCTCCCGCGCCGGACGCATCAGCTCCTTCTTCACGCTGTCGAGGATGCCGTTGACGAAGCGCCCGCTTTCCTGGGTGCTGAACTTCTTGGCGATGTCCACCGCTTCGTTGATGCTCACGACGGGAGGAATATCGTCGCGGTGCAGCATCTCATAAATCGCGAGCCGGAGAATGTTGCGGTCCACGGCGGCGATACGCGGCAGGTCCCAGTTTTTGCAGTACTTGCGAATGAGTTCGTCCGCCTCGTCGCGATGCTCGACGGCACCGCGGATGAGCGGCTCCGCGAAGGCCTGGGTTGCAAGTTCGTCGGCATTGAGGGGAGGCAATTCGTGCTTCTCGCCCCAGGTGGCTTTGCCCTTCTCTTCGGCGATGGCGGCAGCGCGCTGTGATTCCCAAAACTGCGCGAGCGCCTCATCGAGGTTCTCGGGCGGATTCAGATCGTGCTGAAACAGGAACTGGACGGCGCGTTCTCGCGCCTCACGGCGTTTGCCCATGCGACCAGCATCGCCGAGAAAGTGTCAGGGAGGAAGGCAAATCTGGTTTGGGACGGGGCGCACGTCAGTTTTTGGAAGGGTCTACTGGTTGGGCATGAGGGAACAATTGCTGCCAGCGCCCGTTGCGTCGGAAAGTTTCCAAGCTCATGAGGGCTTCATCTCCGGTTTGGCTCCAGA